>Ga0308389_1000949_pt1 | contig 20417 bp, 19 predicted proteins | sample Hotspr2Sample148_FD_202362 | JGI IMG/M metagenome (GOLD analysis project Ga0308389, IMG submission 202362) | Hot spring phototrophic mat microbial communities from Mushroom Spring, Yellowstone National Park, Wyoming, United States - 20040719_148 ... | reverse complement strand
GCGGATGTGTGCTAAAATATTTTTGGGGACAACGTTCCCCGTGCACCTTGAAACTTGGAGTAGGGGGTTCTATCTGGTAGTCAGATAGGTAAAACTCCAAACGAAAGCCCGTGGTAGAGCCAGAAGCGTAATGCTCGCCTACCAATACGGAGTCAAGGTTGTTCCTGGGCTCGGACGGAGCCTTCGGGGATGGGCGCTGTGCAAACAGTCTCATAATGCCCGAGAAGCCTCGTTCTTCAGAACGGGGAGTCGTCACGTATGTCCGTTCCGGTAGTCTTACTCCATGCTTTTCCCTATAGCCCGGCCATGTGGGAGGCGCAGCTAAAACTCCTCGAGGGCCACCCCGTTTTACTGCCCGATATCCTGGGTTTTGAGAGCCTGGAAAAAGCAGCCGCGCACGTGCTGGTCGAGATGGATGCGCGTGGCTGGCAGAAGGCAGTGTTTGTGGGGCTTTCCATGGGGGGATACCTCATTTTTAGGCTCTGGAACCTCGAGCCTGAGCGTTTTGCGGGGATGGTGCTGGCCGACACCCGGGCCACCCCCGACACCCCCGAGGGCGTCCGCATGCGCTTGGAGCAGGCCGAGCGTGTGCGCAAGGAGGGTATGCCTTTCTTCCCCCAGGCCACCCTGGGGGGGCACCTGGGGGCCACCACCCATGCCCGCCGCCCCGAGCTGGTGGCCTGGGTACGGCAGGCCCAGCTCGAGGCCGACCCCAGCCGTGTGGCCAGGAGCCTCGAGGCCCTGGCCTACCGGCCCGATTCAGTACCATTGCTCTCCAGTATCTCGGTTCCGGCCCTGGTGCTGGTGGGCGAAGAGGACACCCTGACCCCACCTGCCGAGGCCCGGCTGATGGCCGCCCATATCCCCGACAGCCGCATGCTCATCATCCCCGAGGCCGGCCATCTGGCCAACCTGGAGAACCCCAGGGCGTTCAACACGGCCCTGCGGGGCTTTCTATGCGAACTTGCTCAAATGCAAGGCCAGGCAGTCGTCCAGGGCCAGCGGTGACTGGGTATTTAGCCGCTGACGCAACGCCTCGGGCGGCCAGATTTTCCCCAGCACCCGGCCTAGCTGGGCACGGTAGGGGACAGGTAGCCCTGCGCAGGACTGGAGCTTTTTCCAGGCGGCTTCCTCCTGCCCCAGGCCCAACAGGGCCTGGGTTTCCAGGCCCAGCTTCCAGCCCTGTACACCGGGGTCTGGCAAGTCCCCAATCTGCACCACCTGGGCCAGGGCCTCGGCCCACTTCTCCTGCCGGGCCAGCGTTTCGGCGTAGCCCAGGCGGGCCTGGGCCTGGAAGTAGGGGTCGCTCTGCTCTAAGCAGCCTTGCATCATGGCCTCGGCCTGGTCGGCAGGCATCAGCAAGGAGAGCTTGAGGGCGATGTCTATGCCTAAGGCGATGTATCGGTCGCCGGGAAGCTTCTTGGTGAGCAGCTCCTGACGCAGTTCACGCAGAATTTTTTCGCTCTGGGGGGCTTTTTGTCCCCCCATATAAGGGGGTAGATACGGCAGCCCGCTGGCCCGCACCCAGTAGGCCACGGCAATGCGGTAGAGGGTGCGGCGGTGGCGGTAGTGGGCTTCCTCGGGGCGTTCGCGCACCTCGCGCAGATAAGCCTCGGCCTCGGCCAGCAGGTTCAGGGCCTCCAGCGGGCGGCCCCGGGCCAGCTCGAGCACACTGGCTTCGCTCATGGCGCGGGCCCGGATAAACTCGTCGGTGGCATCGTGGATGGACTGATACAGGTACTTTTCTGCTTCTGCAAAATTGCCTATGCGCCGCAGGGCAGTACCGAAGCGGGCCCGAACCCGGGCTACCTCTTCTGGCGGCGCTCCTGAAGCCTCCAGGGCTTCCAGGCCCTTCCGCATCTGGGCCTCGGCCTCGTAGACCCGCCCTGTGCGTAGCAGCAGGTCGCCCGACTGATAGAGGGCCCGCCCCACCAGCAAAGGGTCGTGCGAGACCTGACGCAGGGCTTCCAGGGCCTCGTCGAAGCGGCCGGCATCCTTGGCGACCAGGCCCTGCCACAGCCTTACCCGGTCGGCCAGAAAGGGCGGGATGGGCAGCGAAAGGGCCTGCTGGACGTAGGCTTCGGCCTGGGCGTAATCGCCCTGCCAGCGCTCGACCGCGGCCCAGACCAAAAGCCCCTCGGCTGCAATTTCGCCCGAAAGTGTCTCGGGAGGGGGCAGAAGGGTCAGGGCGGCATGAAAGTCCCCAGCGTCTACTCGTGCTTCGGCGGCTTTGACCCTGGCCCAGGACTGGGTGGCGAGGTCGCTGGAGGCAAAGAGCAGCTCGAGGGCCTCCAGGGCCTCGGGGTGGGCATACTGGCCCAGCACGGCACGGTAGCGCACCACTGTCATGGCTAGTTTCTCGCGCTCTGGCAGGGGCCAGTGCCGCGACTCGGCCCACAGGGTGGGCAAGAGCGACAGCCGGCTGGGGTCTTGCGAGAGCAGCTCGAGCAGCTTATCCAGCCGATGTGCACCACGGGCATGATGCAACATGCGAAACAAGTCGCCCTTGAAAAAATCCAAGGCCAGTGCGTGCAGCTTGCGGGCCTCTTTTTCGGGCACCTCGGGCAGCAGGCTGCGCAAAGCCGGGCGTACCCGGCCCTCGCCCATAGGGGTCAGGAGGGCGCGCTCGGCCTGGGAGAGGCGCTCGAGGCTTTTGTTAATGGCCTTTTCCAGCAGGGCTACCGGTACACCGGGGTCGGCTTCGGGCGAGAGAACGGCCAGTGCGTACAGAATGGGGCGCAGGGTGGTGTCCTGGGCCAGGTTGTAGCCGGCCGAGGCCGCGGGGGTGCTGCCCTGGGTCTGGGCGGCTTCCAACAAGACCAGCCGCGAAAGTTCGGCAAAGTTGCGCCCGGCCTGGTTGACTAGGGCTTCCACCCGCTCGGGAGGCAGGTCGGGCAGGCGGTCTTTCACGTAGCGGCGGGCCTCGGCCCGGCTGGGGGCCGACAGCGGGTGCCAGGCCAGGTTGGGCGGAGGTTCGGAAAGCCCGGCCAGGAAAGGAATGGTCAGACGGCGTAGCAGGGGTTCGACCCAGGCCGCTAGACCTACCGGGTTGCCCTGGGCATCGCGCAGGCTCAGGCCGCCAATCTGCCCTTCTTTTTCGGCCCGCAGCAGCAGGGGTTTGCCGCTGGCATTAAGGGCTTTGGCCAGCTCGTTGCGCAGCTCGTCTTGCAGGGCGGCCTGCAGGGCATAGGGCTGGGTAGGGGAGAGCTGGGAGAGGATGCCCTCGAGCTCCAGCCCCAGTTTTTCGGCCAGGGGGTGCAGGTGCTGGGCCAGCTCGCCCCCCAGGTTCACCATCAGACAGCCCGGTACAGCCCGCTCCACCGCAGCCAGCAGCACGCCTTTGCCGGTGGCTGCCCCCCCCACCACCACCATCTGGGGTTTGTCGCCCTGTTCCAGCGCCCGCACAAAACGGCGGAACAACCTGCGTTTGTCGCGCCCCAAAGCCCGCCGGGCCGACTCGAGGGCCAGCTCCGAGGGCAGGCTGGGGGCCTCCAGGCCCGACTCGGTGTACAGGTCGCAAATAACTTCAAACAATCGCAGCTTCTCTTCGGGGCTGCCCAGGTCTTTGTACAGAATATTGCGAACGGTGCCCGCCCGCCCGCCCCGCTCGGCCACCGCGGCTTCCAGCCAGCGCAGGCTGCCTTTTTTGCCCCGATGGTCGCGCCCGCTCAGGTGGGGGCGCAGGGCCTCGAGGTAGGTTTGCCAGAGTGTACTTACTTCACCCACAATATATACACCATACTGAGGTGTAGTGTAATGTGCAAGCGTTGCGTGAAAGGCCCGTTTTGGCAACCCACCCGGTCGGCTTCACGCCATACCTGCCCTGCCGGGGCGGCGGCTTTTTGGCAGCTTCCACAAGCCGGAGGCTGGTTGGGGGGCTTATTGTGCGAGCTCTACTTCCAGGTTTTGGTTGCGGGGTACATTAATCAGCACACTAAAGGTGCGGTAGCCGGGGGCCTCGACCTGGAGGGTGTAGTCGCCGGCCTCGAGCAAGAAGCTCGAGCGCTCGAGCCTGCTGCTGGCAATCTCGGTAGTGCCTTGTAGGATGCGTACCGTTGGGTTGGGGGCCTTCACCTATACGTTCAGGAGGCAAGGGCAGACGGGCTCGAGCTCACGTATGTTTCCAGTCCCAGCCGTTGGTGAGTGTGGGGTAGGGGCAGGCAGGGCAGGGCTGGGTTCGGAGGGTGGTGGCGAGGATTCAGGCGTGGGTTGAGGGATATCAGACCCAGGAGCGGGGGAGGTGGTTTCGGGGATGCCAGGGACTGGACTGGGCTCCGACGGCTGAACGGGCGCAGCCCCAGGGGTGTCGGACGAGGTAGGGGCAGTGGGGTTGGTGCGGAAGCCACTTAGTGGGTCAGAGATGGCGCCCGAGGTGAGCAGGTTGGGGCTGCTGCTGTTTAGGAGTACGATGCTGCCAAAGCCAGTTAGCGCCAACAGCACGGCCAGAGTGGCTGCCCAGCCAGCCAGGCGGCTCCTGAGGTTGAGCAGGGCCCAGACCAGCAAAAGAACACCCAGCATGCCCAGCCCCCAGAAGACCGAGGTGCCATACTGCTGGTGCAGCCAGGCCCCACCCAGCCCGGCCAGGCCCAGCAGCAAACCAAGGCCCATCCAGGCCAGCCCGCCCTTTTGCAGGCGGGTCAGGCCCCAGAGCAAAATAAGTAGGCCCAGAATGCCCAGAATCCAGAGTAAAAGTGCGCTCATATCTGCTCCTCTCGTACTTTCCTCGAGGCAAACCTCGGGGTTGCTTATTTAGACTCTAACACTTCACCTACGAGGCGTTTTGTGAACTCGAGGGTAGAAGCCGCCGACCGGATGGGACTTTCCCCTGGATGGGTGGGGCCAATGGGGTATGAGCCTGAGCCAAACGTCCTAAGGCAGGAATTGCGATCAGCGGTATACTTGAGCCACTATGAAGCTTGTACGGTTTGACGCAGGTCAGTGGGGCATACTGGAAGGCGAGTTGATTCACGAAACCGACGGCCCGGCGGGCAACCCCACGGGCCGTCATTTTGATCTGGGGGGTGTGACCCTGCTGGCCCCGGCCACACCCAACAAGATTGTGTGTGTTGGCCGCAATTACCTCGATCACATCCGTGAAATGGGCCACGATTTTGGCGGCGACCTTCCCAAAGAGCCGGGGCTCTTCTTGAAAGCCCCCAATGCCCTGGCCCACCCCGCCAACCCGGCCCGCCCCGAGCAGTCCGGCGATGCGGTGCCTTACCCCAGCTTCACCAACCTGCTGCACTACGAAGGGGAGCTGGCGGTGGTGATTGGGCGCCGCATGAAGAACGTGCCCGAAAGTGAGGCCCTCGAGCACGTGCTGGGCTACACCTGCGCCCTGGACGTTACCGCCCGCGACAAGCAAAAAACCGACCTGCAATGGGTGCGGGCCAAGTCGGCCGACAAGTTCTGCCCCCTGGGGCCCTGGCTGGTAACCTCGCTCGATCCGCAAAACACCACCCTGCGCACCTATATAAACGGCGAGCTGCGCCAGGAGGCCCACACCAGCCTGATGATCTTCTCGGTAGCCAAAATTCTCTCCTACATCAGCAGCTTCATGACCCTGGAACCCGGCGACGTGGTGCTCACCGGCACCCCCGAGGGGGTGGGCGAGCTGAAGCCCGGCGACCTCGTGGAAGTGGCCATCGAGGGCATCGGCGACCTGCACACCCGAATTGGGCACTGAGGCCCTGCTTTGAGGCTGGCTTAACTGCATACTGAAGCCGGGGTGCTTCACGCACCGAAGTACCAGCGTTCCCCGCGGTTTTGCCGGGGTATGTGGAGGTGTATTTGCCGAGACCAGAGACCCTTCTGCTAGTTGCCGCCACTCTGCTGCTCCTCAGCGTGCTGGCCACCAAGCTCGGGGGGCGGCTGGGGGTGCCGGGGCTGCTGTTGTTTCTGGTCATCGGGATGCTGGCCGGGAGCGATGGGCCAGGGGGGATCTGGTTTGACAACTACTACGCTGCCCAGCTCATAGGCACGGTTGCGCTCATTTTCATCCTTTATTCAGGCGGACTCTTCACCCGCTGGAATGCCGTACGTCCAGTGCTGGGTGCGGGCTTGTCCCTGGCTACCGTAGGGGTAGTGCTAACCACCCTGCTGACGGGTGTGTTTGCGCACTGGCTGCTCAATTTGAGCTGGCTCGAGGCCCTTCTACTGGGGGCCATTGTTTCCAGTACCGATGCCAGCGCGGTATTTGGTGTATTGCGCGAGCGGGCCGTGCGCCTGCGCAAGCACCTGCGGCCTTTGCTCGAGTTTGAGTCGGGCACCAACGACCCCATGGCGGTGTTTCTTACCATCGGCCTGACCGCCCTCCTGACCCGCCCCGAGATGAACGCCTGGCAGATTCTGCCCATGTTCGTCCAGCAGATGCTGTTGGGCTTGTTACTGGGGTATGGCCTGGGGCGAGCGGCGGCTTGGGCCTTGAAAAACATCCGGCTTAGCTTCGATGGGCTCTATGCGGTTTTGTCGGTTGCGCTGATGCTCCTGGTGTTTTCGCTCACGGCGGTGCTGGGTGGCAGCGGCTTTTTGGCGGCTTATGTGGCGGGGGTGGTGGTGGGCAACAGCGACTTTCCCCGCAAGACGGCGCTATTGGCCTTTCACGAAGGCAACACCTGGCTGATGGAGATTGGGATGTTCCTCACCCTGGGTCTGCTGGTTTTTCCCTCCCAGCTCCCCTCGGTGGCGGTAGGAGCCATTTTGCTGTCGCTATTTTTGATGTTGGCGGCCCGGCCTGTGGCGGTTTTCCTCAGCCTACCCAGCCGGCGCTTCGCCTTCAACGAGAAAGCTTTTGTTTCCTGGGTGGGCTTGCGTGGGGCCATTCCCATCGTTTTGGCTACCTTTCCCCTGTTGGCTGGGGTTGAATCGGCACAAAAGATTTTCAACGTGACCTTCTTTGTGGTGTTGTTCTCGGTGCTGGTTCAGGGAACCACCCTGCCCTTGGTGGCGCGTTGGTTGCGGGTTCGTGCTGAGGACGAAGCTGGGGCCTCCCCCGAAGCAGTTTAGTTAGCCGCTGCACTCAACTGTCCGGAAGCTCTGCATCCACAAAAAGCGTCTTGCCGTGGGTGTAGAGCACCTGGCCGGGGGCTGCTTTGCGGGGCCGCCAGACGTGCTTTTTGCTGGTATAGTCCACTGGCACGTTTTTTTCACCCCTGGCTTTGGAGTAATAAGCAGCTAGCTGGGCGGCAAAGAGAAGGTCGGATAAGCTCGTAGCCTGGCCCTGGGTGCGCAGGATGACGTGCGAACCGGGGAGGCCCTGGGCGTGGAACCACAGGTCTTCGGAGTGGGCCATGCGGGTCAGGAGGTCGTTTTCCTTGGCGTTGCGGCCCACCCAGACCTCAAAGCCACCGGGGCTTTTGTAGCGAAGTCCCACCTGGGGGCCTTTGGCCTTCATTTTGCGGTTTTGCTCCAGCAAGGCTTGGCGGGGGAGCTGCTCGAGGCGCTCCAGGCTGGCCTCGAGCTCGGCTATCTGGGCCTCGGTGGCCGGAATCAGCTCCAGGGCCTTTTCGGCGTTGGCCTCTAGCCGCTTGGCCCGTGCGTAGAAGTTGCTGGCGTTCTGGATGGGCGAAAGGCCTGCTTCCAGGGGGATTTCTACCGGCTGGCCGGAAAAGTCCTCGAGCCGAGCCACCGGCCCTGGCGGCAGGCTGTGCCCGTAGGCCATCAGCAGGTCGGCCCAATGGCGCAGCCGCTGGGCTTCCTCTAGCCGCTCCCAGGCCCGGGTGTAGTCCTGCAGGCGGGCCTTTAAGGTTTTGAGCTGGCGGCGCAGGGCCTCGCGCAGGGGCTTGCGCAGGGCCTCGGTCTCTTCCTGCTCCCAGGCTTGCCGCAGCTCTTCGGTGAGCTGGGTTTGCAGGCCGGGCTGCTCCACCAGGCTGTGGATAACCCTGTGGATAAGCGGCAGATGTTCGGGGCCGAGCGGGGTTTGGGGGCTGAGCTGGGCCCGGCGGGCCAGTTCGGCCCCCAGCTCCTTGCCCACCCCGTCCAGGTTTTTGATGAGCTGCGAGAGGGTTTGACCCACAAAGGACTCGAGTTCCTCTGCCGACAGGGTGCGGGGGTCCAGCTTCTGGTAGGGGGGAGGTGGGGTGTAGGGTAGGCCAGGCCTGAGCTCCCGGAAGCGATTGACCGCCGAGGTAACGGGCCGGTCGAGGCCCACAATCTCCCCCTCCAGGTCGCAAAGGATCAGGTTGGCGTTGCGACCGGTCAGCTCGAATACCAGCCGGGTAGGGGCGGTGTCCACAAAACCCTTTTCCCCCTCAAACTCCAGCATGACCACCCGGTCGAGTTTGAGCTGCTCCATTTTGAGCAAGCGCCCCTTGCAACGGGCCTCCAGGAGGCGCTGGAAGGGGGTTTTGGCTTGGCCCTCGAGGCGGCCCGGCTCCAGCGTCAGCAAGGGATGGGGCGGGCGATAGCGCAGCACCAGGTTGCCCAGGCCCTCCAGCAGCAGGGCCGCCGTACCCTCGTCGGGAAAAGCCCAGCCCAGGCTGCGCAAGGGCAGGTGCCCGGCTATTTCGCGCACCACCGCATGGATCAGTAAACCTTCCATTCAAGCCTCCCCACCACGGCCAAGTATAGGTGGTGAAGACACTTGGGGGCTCGAGACTTACGCTTGCAGCCCGCCGCGGAACCCAACTGATATGCGCTAAGATGAATGTGTGCCTACGGTCTTGCGACTCGGCCCTTATCGGTTTTTCTTCTACGCCAACGAGAATGACGAGCCCGCCCATATCCATGTTCAGCGAGACCGCGCATTGGCAAAGTTCTGGCTTAAACCTGTGGCCTATGCCAGCAGCAGTGGCTTTCGGCGCAGGAGCTTTTGAAGTTGCTTAGGCTTGTAGAGGAAAACAGGGTTGCGATTGAGGAAGCGTGGAATGAGTGCTTTGGCCGCTAAACCTATTCTTGCCAGCGCTGTCGAGTGTACCGAGGACGAACTGATCGTCACACTGTCTGACGGCCGCCGCTTGGCTGTACCTATCGTTTGGTTTCCTCGGCTAGCAAAAGCCAGCCTGCAAGAGCGCGCCGAGTATGAGTTACTAGGTAATGGGTAAGGCATTCACTGGCCCAAAATCGACGAAGACATCTCTGTTGCGGGTCTTCTTGAAGGCCGGCCTTCGGTCGAGTTTCAGCGTAAGGCATGACATGTGCTACCAGGGCCAGAGCCAAGCTATGGCCGAAAGCCTAAACCAAACCTTGAACAAACTTGCACGGATCGTGTCCGGGTTGCGCCTCCGAGCTTTGCCGTTAGCTCTCCCCAATCCGCCTAAGCTGCACCAGAAAGGCCGTATGCCCCACCTGCTGAAACTTGGGGTGGGCGATGGGGGGGCGCAGATCCCACTCGCGGTGCTGTACCTCCAGGGTGCGCTCGAGCAGATAGGGCAGGTTCTGGGCTTTGAGGTGCTCCAAGAGCGCAATGACCTGGGTCAGGTTGGGCAGGTAACAGGCCAGAAAGCGATCCATCTTGAGTGCCGGGGTAATGGAATGGAGTACCTTCCAGGGTTCCATCAGGTCCAGCGCGACGCCGTCAAAGGTGTTGGGGGGCAGCTCGGCCTGGGCCAGGTCAGCTTCGAACCAGGTGACGTTGCCCCAGTCTTCAAACCCGCTCAGGTTGCGTTTGGCCCGCTCGAGGTGCCGCGGGCGAGCTTCATAGCTCCAGACCTGGCCGGTAGGTCCCACGGCCCGCGCTAGGTACAGGGTCAGGCCACCCGAACCCGAGCCTGCTTCCAGCACCCGCATGCCTGGGGCTAGGTCGAGCAGAAAGCAGATGGTGGCGGCATCCTTAGGGTAGGTAGGGGTGGCCTCGCGGGGCATGTGGAGCACGTAGTCTTCCAGGGAGGGGCGGTGGATGGTAAACAGCTCCCCCTGAGGGGTGGCAATTTTCCCACCAGCCCCGGCTTGTACGATGGCCTCATGGCGAATAGAGCCCCGATGATAGTTGAACGTGGCGCCCTCCTGTAAACGGAACAAATAGGTGCGACCTCTCCGGTCTTGCAGCAATGCCCAGTCACCGTAGGTCATGGGGCTTAGGGTAGCGGACATGGGGGTGTGTTTGTCAAACCCCGTTGGGGGCTGCTTTTCTCTTGGTTGTACTATCTACCGCACAAGCAGGTGCCTAGACCTCATACCCCCTGTGCGTGGTAACATCAAGGGATGTTGTTTCAAGGCCTGCACAGCGCGGGCCTTCCGGGAACTGAGGCGGGTTATGTATAGGGTGGTCATTGTGGGTCGCCCCAATGTGGGCAAGTCAAGCCTCTTTAACAGGCTGCTGGGGCTGCGTGCTGCCCCCGAAAAAGCCGTCAAGGCCGGGAGCCAGTTTGCGGTGGTGGCCGATGTGCCAGGGGTTACCCGCGACCTCAAAGAAGGTGTGGTAGAAAGTGAGCGGGGCCGTTTCAGGCTAGTAGACACGGGCGGCTTGTGGTCGGGGGATGTGTGGGAGGGGAAAATCAAGCAAAAAGTTGAGCGCGCGATTCAAGATGCCGACCTGGTGCTCTTTGCGGTGGATGGGAGGAGCGATATCGTCACGGCTGACCTCGAGGTCGCCGACTTTCTGCGCCGCCAGGGCAAGCCGGTGCTGCTGGTGGCCACCAAAATAGACGACCCCAAGCACGAGGCCTACCTGGGCAATTTGTATGCCCTGGGCTTTGGTGAACCCGTACCCACCAGCGCAGCCCACGGCCGGGGCTTTGACGATTTGCTAGAACGTATCTGGGCCATGCTGCCGGTGCGCCAGAGTGAGAGCGAGCCTGAAGTGGTGCCCGTCCGCCTGGCTATTGTGGGCCGCCCCAACGCGGGCAAGTCTAGCCTGCTCAACGCTATCCTGGGCGAGGAGCGGGTGATTGTTTCGGATACCCCCGGTACGACCCGTGACTCCATTGATGTGGAGTTCAACTACGGGGGCAGCCGGTTCTTGCTGGTAGACACCGCGGGCATTCGCAAGCGGCCTGAGAGTGGTGTGGAGGAACAAGCCATCAGGCGTGCCCACCAGGCCATTCTGGATGCCGATGTGGTCTTGTTGGTGGTGGATCCCAGGGAGGTGGGTGATCGCGAGCTCAAGCTGGCCAACGAGGCCCTCGAGGCTGGTAAGCCGGTGATCGTGACCGTTACCAAGTGGGATTTGATCGGCAGCAAAGAGGAAGCCAAGCGGGTGCGGGCCGACCTGGCGCTCAAACTGGCCCATATCCAGCACCTGCCCGTCCTCTATGTTTCGTCGCTTACCAAGCAGAACCTGCACAAGCTGCTTTCCGAGGCTGCGCGGCTGTATGAGTTGGCTCGGGTGCGTTTCGAGACAGCCGAGCTTAACCGCTGGCTTTCGGTCTGGAGTACAAAGACCTTGCTGCCCAACTTCAAGGGCAAACCCCTCAAGCTTTTTTTTCTTACCCAGCCCGAGGTAGCCCCCCCCACCTTTGTCTTCTTTTGCAACCATCCCGAGTTCGTAACGCGGGCCTTTGAGGGCTTTTTACGCAACCGCATCGGCGAAGACTTGGGTTTGCGCGAGATTCCCTTCCGCATGGTGTTCCGTGGGCGCAGGGAACCGAAGGGCGAGGTAAAAGCCCCGAAGCGTTGATAAAAACAGCTTTCAGCCCGCTTATGTGCCTTTCATACGGGCTGAGGGCTGCGCGAGGAAGCTCTCGCTAATCGCCGGTGCTCGCCAGCAGCTGGCCGTTGGCCTCTACGAACTCCACCCGCGTGAAGCGGCCCGGTGCCTCCAGCATCACAAAGGGGCTGGTGAGGGCCTGGGTCACTATGGCGCCGGGTGCTGGGCTTACCAGGCGCAGGGTGATCCGTAGGGTGCTGCCCAAAAGTTGGCTACGCACATACTCCACGCTGTAGCCACCGGTCGGCTTTTGTCCCCAGAAGAAGGCCACCACCCGGCTGCGCTTGAAATCCACCGCTGGGCTAGGCGGTGGGGGCACCTGGTTGCCAGTGGCTAGGCCCCAGAGGGTAAGGAGCTGGCTCTGGTTGCTGGCCAGATAGGCCGCCGGGGTTGGCGTGGTGTAGGCAGCCTGGCTGCCCTGGAGTAAAACGCGGAGGGTGGGATTTGGATTGGGGTTCACAAAGATCAGCTCCGTCTCGAGGCCGTACTGTACGGCCAGAGCGGCCAAGCGGCGCAAGCGGGGGGCCGGCTCGTAGCGGTTGGGTTCCAGGGTTGGCTGAAACTCATAGACCACCGCGGGGCGCCCTTGGCGGCGGGCCAGGATTTCTCCTAGCACCGCCGCATTTTCGGCCTGTGAAAGTCCTTCTAGCCGAGGGATGCCGGGACGCTCCTCAACGACCTGAGTGGTGTTCTCTGAGAAAGTGCTCCCAAGTCGAGACCAGCCCCCGTTGTAGAGCCAGGCGCTTTTTACCTCGCGGCTGGCACGCACCACATATTGCAAACCAAAGAAGGAACGGCTGGTCTGGGCTGCGCGGAGCTGTGCGGGCCCAATCTCGCGGTAGATGGCCTCTCCATTGACCAGCAAGGTTCCAGGTACGGCCAGCAGGCTAGCGCTGCTGCCCTGGGTGAGTGAGAGGCGCTGCGCTCCTAACTGAACTACCTGGGGTTCGCCATAAAAATACGTCCAGCGCTCGGTGTTTTCGGGAAATAGCACCTGTATCTCACTGACCTCGTAGGCTCGTTGTTCTGGCAAGGGTACGCAACCTGCCAGCGCCACCATCAAAAGACCCAACCACACCTTCATACCTCCCATCTTAGGGCTTTTTCAAAGCAGCCACCGGTTTGCTAAAACTTTGCTCAATGCAGAGTAAGACGGCTAGATGGGCTGTGAAAGGCGGATAAAAAACATGAAGAAATGAAGTTGTGGTGCAGTAGACGAGGTTTGTGCTGCAGGGTTTCTCACTGCGCGGTTCTGGGATCTAGCGCGTCGCGCAGGGCATCGCCCAGCAGGTTGAAGCCTAAGGTCACAAACATGATGGCCAGCCCTGGAAAGGTGGCTACGTGTGGAGCTGTAGCCAGGTATTCGCGTCCCCGCGCCAGCATCAGCCCCCACTCTGGTTCGGGGGGCCTGGCGCCCAGACCCAGGAAGCCTAGCCCGGCGGCAAACAAAATGGCTACTGCCATCTGCAAGCTGGATTGCACGATGATTGGAGAGAGTGAGTTGGGCAGGATGTGCCACAGCAGGATGCGCCGGTTGCGGTTGCCTAGGGCCCGGCTGGCCTCTACAAACTCGCGCTCCCGCAGGGCGAGCACTGAACCCCGCACCAAGCGGGCGTAGACTGGGATGGCTGCGATACCTACCGCAATCATTACGTTGGTCAGGCCGGTGCCTAGGGTAGCAACCAGCACAATGGCCAGCAGGATGCCGGGAAAAGAAAGCATCACCTCTACAATGCGCTGGGTGACCAGGTCCAGCGTGCCACCGAAGTATCCTGAGAGCAGCCCCAGCGGTACGCCGATGAAAAGGCCTATGGATACAGCAATCAGGCCTATGGAAAGCGAAATCCAGGCACCGTGGGCCAGACGGCTTAGGATGTCGCGCCCTTGCTCGTCGGAGCCCAGCAGGTAAAACTTGATGGGCCCATCCACGCCAAAGAGGTGCAGGTCGCTGCGCAAAAGACCGCCCCACCACACCCAGGGCTCGCCCCGCACGAAGAAGCGGATAGGGTAGAGTTCCTGACCCACCTCGAGCGCCCCCAGTGGTGTGCGGCTCACCTCGCGCACCCAGAGGCCCGGCTGCCCTTCTGGGCCGCGCAGCTCAATGCGCATAGGGGGTACATAGGTGCCGCGCAGGTTCTGTTCAACCGGACTGTAGGGTGAGATAAAGGGAGCAAAAGCTGCTACCAAGACAAAAATTCCAACCAAGGTGAAACCTGCTATCGCCAGGGGGCTGCGGAACAAGCGCCGCCGCCAGCGGGGCGTCTCACGCTTACCAGCGGCATTTGCTACCGATCTAGTCATAGCGGATCCTCGGGTCAATGGCGCCGTACAGCAGATCTACAATTAGGTTAATCAGGATAAAGGCTACCGCTATCAGGAGCACCGCACCCTGTACCACCGGGTAGTCTCGAGCCAGAATCGAACCCACCAGCAGCTGCCCGATGCCGGGCCAGGCAAACACCGTCTCGGTGATAACCGCTCCTTCCAGCAGCCCGCCAAACTGTAGGCCGGTGATGGTTACAACAGGAATTAGGGCGTTTCGCAGGGCGTGCTTGAAGATCACAACTCTTCCGGCCAGCCCTTTGGCCCGGGCGGTGCGGATATAGTCTTGCGAGAGCACTTCCAGCATAGCGCTGCGGGTCATGCGGGCCAGGATGGCGGCGGTGCTGGTGCCTAGGGTGATGGCCGGCAAGACCAGATGCCAGAGCGTGCCCGTACCGGCTACCGGAAACCACCCAAGCTGTACCGAGAAAATCAGAATGGCCATCAGGCCAAACCAGAAGACCGGCATCGAGACCCCAATCAAAGCCCCCAGCATGGCCAGCAAATCGAAGATGGTACCGGGCCGGGTGGCGGCGATAATGCCCGCTGGAATTCCGATCAAAAGCGCGACCAGCATGGCGCCCAGGGTAAGCCGCAGGGTGTTAGGGAAGTACTGGCGCAGCTCGTAGGCGACGGGCTTACGGGTGCGTACCGACTGCCCCAGGTCGCCCCGCACCACGTTGGCCGCGTAGAGGCCCAGCTGCACATGCCAGGGCTGATCCAGGCCAAAGCGCTGGCGGATATCGGCCAGGGTTTCGGGGGTGGCGAACTCCCCGGCCAGTAGCTGTGCAGGGTCGCCAGGTGCTAGCCGAACCATCAGGAATACCGTCAGCAAGACCCCCAGCAAGGTGGGGATGACCGCAAGCAGGCGACGGGCGATGTAGGTGGTCATGGGTCGGTTCTGTCCAGTTTTTTGGCGAGGGTCACCAAGCTTTGCAGCACATCCTACCCAAGTCCCGTTGTCCTGGCAAGAAAAACCCCGCCACACAGGTGGCAGGGTGGGGAGTGGTTTCTTAGCGCTCGGCTGAGCTGCGGAAGCTGGCCTCGCTGGCAATCAAGCGCTCGGTGGGGTGCACCACAAAGCCCTGAACCTCGCGACGGATGGCTGTCACCTGCTGCTCGGAGTGCAGGAAGACCCAGGGTACGTCGTTGTAGATGATTTGCATGGCGGTAGCGTAAAGCTGCTGGCGGGCTTGGGGGTTGGTGGCGATGCGGGCCTGCTCGAGGATACGGTCTAGGCGGGGGTTGGTGTAGAAGCCGCGGTTGAAGCCGTTAGGAGCATGCTGCGAGCTGTGGAACAGCCCGAACAGACCATAGTCGGCATCGCCGGTGACGGTGCCCCAGCCCAGCATGGCTACCTGGATCTCGTTGCGCTCACGCGGCTGGTTGGTGGCTGCCAGGTAAGCGCCCCACTCGAGGGTCTGGATCTGGGCCTGCACGCCCACCGCCCGCAGCTGGCTTTGCACTGCCTCGGCTACCCGGATGTCCTGCAGGTAGCGCCCGTTGGGGCTATGCAGGGTGAAGCGCAACGGGTTCTGGGCGTTGAAGCCAGCCTGGGCCAGGAGCTGGCGGGCCAGGTTGGGGTTGTACTCGTAGCTGCCCACCTTGGTGTAGCCAAAAATCCCGGGGCTGATGGGGGCATCGGAAGCCCGGCCAAAGCCGCCCAGCACAAACTTCACGATCTCTTCCTTGTTGATGGCGTGGTTGATGGCTTTGCGCACCCGCACATCGTCAAAGGGCTTTTTGGTGTGGTTGAAGTAGAGGAAGATGGTGCGCACGCTGGGGGTGGTTACCACATCGACATCAGGGCGGGCACTCAAGCGCTGTACATCCTGGGGCGGAACCCGCACGGCCACATGAGCCTGCCCAGTCTCGACCAGGGCCATCCGGGTGGTGGCCTCCGGTACGGCCAGGAAGCGCAGGCGTTCGATGGCGGGCTTCTTACCCCAGTACTCGTCGTTACGCACCAGCTCTACAAACTGGCCCTTCTGCCAGCGGTCGAACTTGTAGGGGCCAGTGCCCACGGGGTTGTCGCGGTAGCCTGCTCCCAAGCGGCGGATGGCCGCGGGGCTTTGGATGGCGGTGGAGCTGTGGGTGAGGTGGGCCAGCACCGGGGCAAAAGGCTCCGGCATGCGCAGGCGCAGGGTATGGCTATCCACCACCTCGAAGGCGCTGACCCGCCCCCGCAGCAAGAAGGCAAGGGAAGAGGCCAGCTCGGGGGATATCAGGCGCTCGAGGTTGAACTTCACAGCCTCGGCGTTGAACTCGGTTCCGTCGTGGAACCTAATGCCTTTGCGCAGGTTGAGGGTAAGCACCTTGCGGTCAGGGCTAAAGCTAAAGCGCTCGACCAGATGTGGCACGATTTTGCCGTCGGGGGTGTAGTAGAACAGGGTTTCTACCACATGGCTGGCCACCGTGGCCGAAGGGGAGTCGGTAGCCAGGGGTGCGTCGAGGGAGATGGGATCGGTACCCTGGGCAATGACTAGGGTACGGGACTGGGCTAAAACCCAGGATAGCGAGAGGGTTAGCCCCAAGGTGAGCCATAGTTTTAACCGCATGAGATTTCCTCCTTATCAGCCTTCTGTCCACAACTGCAGATCAGACGACCTGAAAAAACCGTAGGTTTTTCTGATATCCCGTTGTGGACGGGTGCTGCTTACAAGATGAGGTTAGTATAAGGAAAACCCCAGGATAAATCTTGTAACCTGGGTTACATTTGTACGCCTGGCTCATCTGTTTGGTGGAGGAACTGCTACCATCTGGGTGAAGGGTCGGTTATGGAAGAGTTGCGAAGGCTCGAGGTTACACCCATCCAGCCCACTGAACGCTACAGTGAGGCCGCCTTCTGGCAAAAGCTGCAAAGGTTTGCCCGCCGGGCAGGCCGCGAGGTGGTGGAAAAGGCCCTCTGGCTTTATTACACCCTGCAAGAACCCAGCACACCTACCTGGGCCAAACGCACCATTCTGGGCGCGCTGGTCTATTTTCTGGTGCCCCTCGACGCGGTGGCCGATCTGGCCCCGTTAATCGGTTTTACCGATGACCTGAGCGTTTTGTTGTTGGCAGCAGGGACGGTGGCCGCTCACATTACGCCCGCCATCAAGGAGCGTGCCCGGCGCCAGGCCAGCGTGTGGTTTGGCGAGGCGGTTTAGCCGTAGGCCCCTGGCCAGGGTCCAGGTGTCTGGTCGGGGATCTCAACCAGCCGGGTCTCGGTTTTGTACAGCCGCATGCCCCTGGCCTGGTAGTTGGCTAGAGCGGCTGGGCTGTCGAGAGAGCAGGTGTGAACCCAGACCCGCTGGGCCCCCAGCCGCCAGGCTTCCTCTAGGGCACAGGTGAGCAGGTGTCCCCCCAGGCCCATTCCGCTAAACTGCTCGAGCAGGCCAAAGTACACAATTTCGACGTTCCCCTCGGGCTGCACCTCGAGCTGAAAATAGCCTGCGGGCGTGCCTTTCAGGTAGAGCACCCAGGTATGCAGGCTGGGGTTTTGGGCATATTCCCACCAAGCCTGGTAACTCCAGTTGGCTTTTTCGTACCAGTACCAGTTGCCCCCCACGCTGCGGTAGAGAAAGTGCTGCAGCTCGGCACTGGGAATTTCGGCCTTCATCAAAAGCAAACCCTCCAGCATCACACGCCTGGGACGTAGCGCCCGAGGCGAGCACATCTCGAGGTAGTAGGTGGTAACCTCGGCCAGCATGGGCCGATTGTATCGGCTTTCCGACCACGGAGGTTCAAGAGTCAACCACTTACAATGCAGTCCTGAGCTGGTCTAAAAGATCCTGCCGCACCGGGTGGAAGGCGTCGAACACCACGCTGTCTTCGATAAAAACTGCCTCATGCTCCACATTGGAGGGCACATGGGCTATATCGCCAGGGCCGAGCTCGAGCCACTCCTCCCCAATTCGCAGCCGCAACCGCCCCGAAACCACCAGCGTAATCTGCTCGTGGGGGTGGGCATGGGCGGCCAGGGGCGTACCCGCTTTACCCTCGGCCCGCATCAGCATGAGCTGCTCGCCAGCAAACGGGCGAAGCACCGCACCGGGCAGCTCGAGGCCTGGAAGGCTGGCTGTCTGGGCATACCTGGCTTTCATCGCGCACCCCACAACTTAACGACCGCCCAGGTAGGCTTCCTGGATCTCGGGCCGACTTGCCAGCTCTTTGGCCGGGCCGCTCATGGTCAGGTGGCCGGTCTGGAGCACGTAGCCGCGGTGGGCGATTTGCAAGGCCAGACGGGCGTTTTGTTCCACCAGCAGGATGGTTTTGCCCTGCTGGTTGAGCTTCTGGATAATCTCGAAAATAAAGTCCACCAGTACCGGGGCCAGTCCCATCGAGGGCTCGTCCATCAGCAGCAGCTTGGGGTCTTGCATCAGGGCCCGCCCGATCGCCAGCATCTGTTGCTCCCCCCCCGACAGGGTGCCACCCTTTTGATGGCGCCGTTCGGCCAGGCGGGGAAACAGGGTGAAGGCCTGTTCCTTGCGCTCCTGCAGTACCTTGGGGTCGCGGATCAGAAAGCCGCCCATCTCCAGGTTCTCCTCCACCGTCATGCGGGGGAAGATGCGCCGCCCTTCGGGCACATGCCCGATACCCAGCGCCACGATTTTGTCGGCGGGTAGTTTGTGGATGGGGCTGCCTTGGTACAGCACCTCGCCCTTGCGAGGCTTGTTCATACCGCTGATGGTGCGCAAGGTGGTGCTTTTTCCCGCGCCGTTGGCACCGATCAAGGTCACAATCTCGCCCTCCTCAACCGTGAGCGATATGCCCTTGAGCGCGTGGATATGACCGTAGTAGGTGTGGATGTCTTTGACTTCAAGCAGAGGCATGCCTGCTCCCTCCGGCCTGTCCGGCTGCGCCTTTGCCCAGGTAGGCTTCAATAACCCGTGGATTGGCGCGGATCTCGGCGGGCAAACCCTCGGCGATCTTAGAGCCGTACTCGAGCACCGCAATCCGATCCGAGATGCTCATCACCATGGCCATATCGTGTTCGATAAGCACGATGGTCAGACCCAGGTCGTCGCGCAGCTTGCTTACGCGCACTTTGAGGTCTTCGGTCTCCTGCTCGTTCATCCCCGCCGCCGGTTCGTCTAGAAAAAGCAGCTTGGGCTCCAAGGCCAAAGCCCGGGCGATCTCGAGCCGCCGCTGCTCTCCATACGAAAGCCCTGAGGCTAGCTCCTCGGCCCGCTTGTCCAGGTTCATGTAGGCCAGCAGCTCCATGGCCCGTGCTTTGGCCTTTCTTTCGCTGCTGTGGAACCGTGGGGTTTGGAGCAAGACATCGAAATAGCTCTGATGGGTCAGGCTGTGGTGGCCCACCAGCACGTTTTCCAGTACGGTCATGGCCTTAAATAGGCGGATGTTCTGGAAGGTACGGCCAATGCCAGCGCGGGCCACCTTATTGGGTGGGTAGCCGGTAATGTCTTTGCCGAAAAAGACCACCTGACCAGTGTCGGGCTTGTAAATTCCCGTCAGCAGGTTGAAGAAAGTGGTCTTGCCGGCCCCGTTGGGGCCGATTATCGAGAAGATTTCCCTAGGTCGCACTTGTAGGCTTACGTCGTTGACAGCTACCAACCCGCCAAACTTTTTGCTGGCGTTTTGTACATCCAAGGCCAGCTCGCTCATTTTTCACTGCCCTCCTTGGCTTCCTGGCGCGCCTCTTGCAGCTCGGTCTTGTGCCTTTGCTCAGGGATGAGGCCCTCGGGCCGGAAGATCATCATCAAGATCAGAATCAGGCCGAAGACCAGGCGCTCGTATTTGGCAGGGTTAAGCTGGGGTGGCAGGTTGGCCATGTTGTAACCCAGGATGGTGACCCCGGTTTGGCGCCAGGTGTTGAGGAGGTCGGAGAAGTCCTTGAGAATGCCGATATTAAGCACCGTAACTGCCGCTGCACCCACCACCGCGCCACCAATCGAACCCATGCCACCCAGGATTACAAAGGCCAGGATGTTAATCGAGGCTTGCAGGGTGAAGGATTCGGGGCTTACAAAGGTCTGTTTGGCAGCGAAGATTGCTCCCATAGCACCAGAGAAAGCAGCGCCGGTAGCAAAGGCCAGCAGCTTGGTGGGCAAAAGCGGGATGCCCATGGCCTTGGCGGCGACCTCGTCTTCGCGGATGGCCACCCAGGCCCGTCCAAAGCGAGAGTTGGCCAGTCGGATGTTGACCAGGATCACCACCCCGATTACCAAAAGCACCAGCAGGTAGAAGAAGAACGCATAAGCGATGGGCTCGTCAACAGGGCGCCCGTACAGGCGTTCGGCGCCTATAGCCTGTAAGAACTCAGTCAGCGGCCCCACCTCGGGACGGTTGACGGGCGTAATGCCTTGGGGGCCGTTGGTGATGTTGACGGGTTTGTCGAGGTTGTTGGCGAATATCCGCACCACCTCTCCTAGGCCCAGGGTAATGTAATCGGTCAACACATCTGAGACTCTTGGGGAACCAACTCCGCCTGTAGTTTAGCCAGGAACTCCAGGGGAGCCAAGCCCTCCAGGGCCATGTGGGGTCTATGGCCGTTGTAGTACGCCAGGTA
>Ga0308389_1000946_pt1 | contig 20445 bp, 8 predicted proteins | sample Hotspr2Sample148_FD_202362 | JGI IMG/M metagenome (GOLD analysis project Ga0308389, IMG submission 202362) | Hot spring phototrophic mat microbial communities from Mushroom Spring, Yellowstone National Park, Wyoming, United States - 20040719_148 ... | reverse complement strand
CGATCTCACCCAGGCGGACGAGCTTGCCTTTGCCTTTCTCCAGGATGGTGAAGAAGATGTCGGGTGCGCGGAGGTATTTGCCGCCCCATTTGTTGCCGATGTAGCGGGCGGTCTTGATGAGCGGTCCATGCGATTTTCCCGTAGGGGCAGGTTCCTGTGCCTTCCCTGATTGTGCGCGACCGCGTGGGGTTGGTGGGCAACCACGGGGGGTTGCCCCTACGTCGTCGGCGTCGGTTTCCAGGCCTTCTTCCAGCAGTTCCCGCTGGGGGCGAGCGGTGACGCGGTAGTCGGGCGTGCTCAGGCGATCGGGGACAGCTTCGATGGCCTTGAAGACCTCGGCGCGGGCAAGCTCCTCAAAGGGTTTTTTGAACATCACGAAGCGGGCGGTCTGTTCCAATCCCCAGGGTTTGCGGTCGTCGGCTGGGGCCAAGAGCACAATGACCGTATTGACATCCGCCTGGGCGAAGGAGCGTTTCGCCTCGTTGTCCAGCACCAGCTTGACGTGGCTGTGCCTGAGCAGGAACTCCTGCAGCTCGGCGCCGTAACCCACATCCAGCCAGGAGTTGGAGGTGATGAAGCAGAAGGTGCCCATGGGGTTGAGCAGGCAGAGGCCGTGGAAGTAGAAGTAGACGTAGAGGTCGCTTTTGCCATCGAGCTTGCGGAACGTGCCGGTGCCGTGGGAGTAGCGGAAGAAGTTGGGCCAGGCGGCAGCGACGGCGAGTTGGAGCTTTTGTTTGTATTTTTGTTTCTCCGCTTTCCAGCGGGGGGAATTTTCGCTGCCGAAACATGCCGGATCAAGCAGCGGCGGAGCGATCATCTCCTGGCGGACATAGGGGGGATTGCCGAGGACGATGTCGAAACCGCGGGCCGGTCCCTCGAAGATTTCGACGAAGGCGATGTCCCAGACGAAGGGGATGTCCTGGGTGCGGTCCAGAGCCTGGAGAGCCTGACGAAAGCGGTCCAAGTCGGCCTGTTTTTCTTCCCGTTGGGAGCGGAGGGTCAGCTCTTGGCGGGTGGGCGAGCGTGGGTGGTCCTCGGGGGCTACGCCGGGCAGTTCCGCGGACGCTTCGAGGGCGAGGATTTGGCGGTTGAGGCTGGCGATTTGGTTTTGGAGGTGGTGGATTTTCTCTTGAAGGATCTGGCGGAAAAGCCGAAGCTCTTCGTGCCGAAGTGCCTGTTCGGTGACCTTGGGATCGCCCTGATAGAAGCGGAGCTTGGAGCTTTTCAGTTGGGTGAGTTTGCCGGCCAGGGCAGTGGGCATATCCAGGGGATATCTGCGCAGACCGAGATGGATGTCGGCAATCTCTTGAAGGAGGCTGTCGCCCTGGCGGATTTTGAAGGAGAGATTGGGTAGCAGGGGCTGAAGCTGCAGTTCGCCGGGCAGGAGTTCGGTTTCGACGACCAGTTGAAGCCAGAGGCGGAGCTCGGCGATGTGGACCGCCCAATGCATGACGTCCACGCCGTAAAGCTGCTCGCCGATGATGCGGCGTCGGCGGCGGTAGGGGGTTTCTTCGATCCCCAGTTGGAGATTGGCGCGGGCGTTCAGATCATCCAGGACCAGGAGCATGCCGACCAGAAAAGACCCACTGCCACAGGCGGGATCACAGACGGTGATTTTGCAGAGATGCTCGTGGAGAGTGGGCCAAAGATTATGCTCGGCGATTTGCTGATCGATCTGCTGCTTTTCCTCCCAATCATGGGCAAAAACCCAATCATACAGCAGAGGCCGATAGGAGGCACCAAGCCGATTGGCCAAGGCATCCACCAGGGCGAGCCGACACATCAGGTCGATCTCGATGCGTGGGGTGTAGAAGATGCCGGCCCTTCCGCGACGGTCCTGAGGGGTGATGCCTTCGGTGGAGATATTGACGAGGCTTTCATAGACTTTGCCGATCATTTCGGGATCGACAGCGACTTCGATATCCAAGGGGGTGGATTCGCTAATGGTGAAGTTGTAGCGTTCGAAGAAGCCGGGCGTGCTGCCCTCGAATTCATCAAAAAGTTCTTTGAAGAAGGCATCGGGCAGACAGGGGGAATACTTGTCGTCCAGCAGGTTTCGCGTAAACAGGCCGCCATTCAAATACGGAGCCTCCCGCAAGGCTTTGCCGATGGGGTCAGGAAACTGCGGATGCTTGCCGGAGAGGCGTTTGTTAAAGGCCTCGAAAAAGAGCACGCAAAGCCAGTGGGTGAAGAAGGTGTCTTTTTGTTGGGAGGATTGTTGGTAGGCCTTCCAGAAGGTGAGGAGAAATTGGAGGTCGCCACCGAGCCAACCTTTGCGTTGGATAAAGTAGAGGAACAGGAGCCGACTGAGCATCTGCAAGGCGTAGTCGTGCGCCCAGGAGGGGTCGGGATGTTGGTTCAGCAGGAGGCGTTGCAAGTCGTCGAAGAGTTTTTGAAAGCCTTCGAAAAACTTTTCCGTAACGGCCTCGACATCAAAGGCGTGGTTGAGTTTATCCAGGACCCGAGGAATGGGAGGTTCGCCCTGGAAGAGTTCGTCGTGGTGGAAGGCCAGTTCGGCAAGACGTTCCAGGGTGGTGCGGGCCGGTGAGCCCACCTCATAAGGCAGCGTGCGGAGTTCGATCTTTCCATCGGGGCGTTGGCGTGCCCACGTGAAGGCCATGACGGGGACCAGGGGGCGTGGTTGGCCTTCGACCGAGGACGGGACTGGCTGGCCGGAAACGGCATAACAGATCAGATGCTCCGCGCTGGTGGGGCTAAGGGCTTTCTGGACGGTGCGGCGGGCGGTAACGCCGGGCAGTTTCTTCCCCGGCCAAGAAATATAATACACCGGCAGCCCACTCATCTGGGCCACGGGCACCGCCTCTACCTGCCGATCCACAGGCCTGCCTAAGACGAGCCGACGACGGGGGAACCCCCGCGGCGCAGCCCAATTGAGCTCCTTACAAAACAACGTCCTGATCTGCTCTGAGGCCTGCGCCACATGCCCCTGAGCAGAAGCTTGCCCAAAAGAATCCAGGTGGCTACGGATGCGTTCCAAGAGGGTCATGGCTTTTCTCCGGGTGGGATCAATCCTAAGGAACAGATGATTTCTGCTTCGGGAGGATTGGGGGTTTCTTCGAAGATACACAAACGATGGCGATCGGCCCAATGGAGCAGAAGATCCAGAAGATCGGCATCGGAAATGCCCAGGCGCATTTGTCGGCCGATGGCTTCCTGAGCCTCCTGGGTAAGGGGGTACTGCCAGATCAGATGGATGATGCGCTGGAGGTTTTCCAGGCGAGCGGAGGCGGTGGGAGCGGTTTGGAGTTGACGACGATACTCTCGGAGGCGTCCGAAAAGTTGGTGGCGTAGGCTGCGGGAATGGCCCAACTGGCCGCCGAAACGTGTGGGCTGCTGAGCGGCCAGTTCCAGGCAGCGCGAGACGAGATCATGATGATTCGGTTGCCGCGGCAGCGCAGGCGTTTCCGGGGAACAGGCGATGGACTTGAAGATGGCCGACAGCGATTGCGAGACGAGGTTGCCTTGGGTGTCCACCCGAATCAAGGCGTGGGTGCGATCCGAATAGCGTAGATAGGTAACCACGCCGGGCGGATACGAAACGCCTTGTTGGGTATCGGCCAGCGCGCAGGTGGCCGACACAAGCGGCGGTAGGTTCAGGGCCTCTTGCCGGTCCTTTTCGGAAGCACTTTTCCAGACTTGCAAGGCTAGGGTTTCCAGATCCACATCCTCGTCGTGGTCTTGATCATCGAGGGAACCGGCTTTTTCGGTGTAAAGATCATAGAGGCGTTGAGCGGCTTGTTCGCCGAAGAAGTTTTCATCGGCGCCAAGGACTTCCTGATTCTTCCGGAGCCGATCCACAAGCCGCTGCTGCAACCGAATGATCCGCTCAATGCCTTCGGCGGGCAAAAAGGAATACACCAGGATGGTGTCATGCTTTTGACCGATCCGATCGACCCGGCCAGCCCGCTGGAATAGGCGTGCAATGGCCCAGGGCAAGTCATAGTTGACCACGATATAGGCATCCTGGAGGTTCTGGCCTTCGGCAAGGACATCGGTGGCGATCACGACCCGAAGCTCGCTGTGCCCTGGGGGCAAACCGCCATTGGTCGAAGGACTGAAGCGGCGAACAATCATTTCGGGGTTTTTTTCCATATTGGTCAACAGGGCGATGTCTTTCAGCCCCCGGGCACGAAGCTGGTCGTAAAGATATTTCGCCGTGTCAGCGAATTGCGTGAAGATGAGGACCTTCTCCCGGGGATGGCGGCGTGTGAGAAGCCGCTCCAGTTCGTTCAGTTTTGCATCCGTTTCGGGGTTCCACGTGCCGGCCTGCTGCCAAATGCGATGCAGGGCGTCGGCATCGGAGCGAAGTGCGTCGGCCAGTTCCGGGCGGAAAAACTTTGCATCTAACCAATCGAAACGGTCGGCATACTCCTGACGATAACGTTCATAGAGGCGTGCGGCCACGTCCCGCGTCGGTGCCAGGCTGGGCGTTACGGGTTCGGCCATTTCCGACTCCGTTTCCGAAGATTCCTGATCCACCGCGGATTCGATATCGACATCGCAGACGGCCGGATCGAGCATGGCCACATCTTGCGTGCCTATCGGAATGGGCAAGAGATGTTCAAGTGCATAAAGGGTAATCAGATTCCGCTGAATGTGACGCTGCAGCGAGAGCAAGAAGCTATGGCCGCTCGATTCCAGGCGTTTGAAGAGATTGGTGCGGCAAAACCCGATCAGTTGCCTGCCAGCCCGGTTCAGATTGTGGAGGATGCGTTTTTCCTCAGGAGAAGCAGCTTTCGGGGCATCGGGCTTCAGATAGTTCGCCAGCCCATAGCGGGGCAGTTGTAAGTTTTCGATGACTTCTACGACTTCCTCTCGAAAGAGCCGAGCATATTGGTCTTTGGGGTCGGACGGGTCAATGGGAAAACGAATACATCTGGGTTGGCGGGAGGGGAAGTAGTGGGGTTGGCCATGGAGCAAAATATATTTGCGACCTGTAGGATCGGATTGGGCATAGACCTGTTCAATAAACTTGCGAGTGCGGCGGACCAGAAAGAGCCGCATTAGGTCTTGCCAGTCTTCGGGAAAATGGCTTTGTTCAAACGCTTTCAAACTACGGGGAGAGGTTTGGAAACGGGCGATGAACTCCGTTTCGGTCTGGCCATCCTGCTGCTCAAGCCACTGAAAATACCGTTCGGGACGGATATGGAGGTCCTTATTTTCGTCTAGAAATAAGCGGAGCTGATTGCTCAGGTCCGTGTAGTGCTTGTTGTAGGGGGTGGCAGAGAGCAACAGGACGTGGGAGTTGTTTTCCTTGATGTACTTTTGAATAGCTCGGTAGCGTTTGCCTTCGCGGTTGCGGAGGTTGTGGCTTTCGTCGATGATCACGAGGCGATAGCGCGGCAGCGTGGGCAACTCTTTCCCAACCAGCCCCAACGAAAGAGTTCGCCCGACAATTCCATACTCTTGAAGATAGCGGTCCCACATGGCCTGGAGCTTCGGCGGACAAATCACCAGGGTGTTCACGCCACTGTCTTCTTGCAGGATGCGGGCGATCGCAGTGGCCATCAGGGTCTTCCCCAGCCCCACCACATCCCCCAACAGCACGCCCCCATGACGGTGGAGCTTGTGTGCGACAAGCGTGACGGCGGCTTGTTGGAAGTCCAACAACATCTTTTGGAAGATCGAAGGCATCGTGAACCTGCGCTCTTCCTTCCACGCCTCCTCGGAAAGGTGATAGGCGATCTTCAGATAAATCAGATACGGACGCACCGGCCGCGGGCTGGCCCAACTATTTTCGATCAGCTCTGCTAGCTTTTCGGTCAGGGGCTCCGCCAGGGGGTCGTTCCACAGCGCGTCAAACCAGGCCAGCAGCTTCCTTGCGGCGTCTTGTTCCACCACATCCACGTTCAGTTCGCCCTGCCGTTGCAGCCCGGCCAGGGTAAGATTGCTACTGCCCATAAAAGCGATCAACGGCGTTACACTATCCTCCCGACAAACCAGATACAGCTTCGCATGGAGAGGATACCGGACAAACGCCTTGACGTAAACTTTCCCTGATCGTAATTGGCGGGCCAACCTGCATAAAGTTTCCTCCGCTTCATTGCTCGGCACGCCAGAGGCAAGTTGCTCTTTGAAACTTTCCATGATCTTGTCGCTCAAACGGACTCTGGCAGGCCCGTCCAGGGTCTGTTCCTGACGAGGGAGACCTTGCAAAAGCCGCATCTCTTCTTCCGGAGGCCGATACATGCCCACCAAAACCCGACAGGCACGCGATTCGTCTCCCCCCTCCAGATGCTCCATCGCGTCGGCTATCTGCTGCCAACCGCGGAGATTCAGATAGCCCACACAAAAGGCACAAGACCGAGCCTTCTCAAGAACGTTGCGAAGGGCATCGATCAGATGATGCTCTATGTTGTCGAAGATGTTCGGCATAAAACGACCCCAAAACGGTTGACGAAGCGCCCCAAAACACGAAATAAATTAGACTGAAGGTGTCCGGAAATTCCAAGACTGCTTGCCCCATTCCGGGCAGTTCCGCCCTAGACCCGACTCCCATCCCCCTGACACCCACTTTTGAACATGGGAGTTTGATATATCTATGGATGCTGCAAAGACTTAGATAAAGCGAATTTCCGGAAACCTCAGAGGCTGTCCCGAAATTCCGTTTTGAGCTTGTCTGTATCCCCCGGAACGATGACCACAATCTGTGCTGTTCGATCCGATTTTTAGGCCCTACAACTGGTAGGGGCCGGACCGGGCAGATACAGTCAAATTAGCCAGATATACTCCCCACCGGCGGCCCATAGACGGCCAACCCCCCATCAAACGGGCACTTTGGTCAATCGGAAGGGTTTGGCACCCGTCCGGGCCGCCGCCCGAGCACCCATTTCGGGACAGCCTCTCAGTGAGGTGCCTATCCCAACCATCCGGCTAGGAAAAAACTCTCCTGGATTCCTTCTGCCCGTGCCAACCGCCTTTGTTTCAAGAATCCGCATCAGCAGCCCCGGCATCTGGAACAACTCACCGCAGAGACACAGAGTATTTCACCGCAGAGGCGCAGAGTTCCCAGAGGGGGCAAGATGGAGGAAGGAAAGGATAATTTTTCAGGGCGGAAAGACACGTAAGCAAAATTTTTACACCCTCGTGGAGCAAAAATAAAATTATAGATTATAATGCCTCTCTGTGTCCTCTGCGCCTCTGCGGTGAAATAATAAGTCTCTGTGGTAAGCACCAGGCCGGGCTGATGGCCCCCAAGCGGGAAGTCAGCGAAAAGGGAGATTTCCTTTTTTCTAGACTGCCGCGAAAGCGGCAGGGCGCCCTGGCTTTAGGCCGCCGGACAGCGGGTTGCTTCGTTCGGCCAAAATGGTGCCCCAAAATGTTTCTCTTTAGTAGGCCCGGAGGGATTCGAACCCCCGACCAAGGGATTATGAGTCCCCTGCTCTGACCGCTGAGCTACGGGCCCTCGCTGCGCGGCGGGTTATTGACGCCCCCATTTGCCCTTTCGGTCTCTCTGTCCACTGGGCAATGCCCAACCTCTTTGTAAATATTGGAGTTAGGAAAACGGGTTTCCCAACCAGGATGGTTGCTCCGGTTGGCTAACCCCAAGAGGCGATTCCGAAAATTCGTTTTGTGCCAATTGAGTTTGACCGTATCTATCCGCCCGGCCCCCTACCCGATGTAGGGTCTAAAAATCGGATCGAACACCACAGATGGTGGTCGTTGTTCCCGGTGGATAAAGTCAAGGTCGCCGAAGGAGGACGGATCTTTTCCCCTCTCCACAGGCGGCACGGTATCGGGTGAGGAGGCCCCTGTGTCATTCCTGCGCAAGCAGGAATCCAGAAAAAACAACTGGCTTCCCGCTTTCGCGGGAATGACATACAAGGGGGCACTAAGAAGGGAACGGACGCCTTCTTTTGCCTCCTTACCCGGCCTGGCCGAACGCCAACCCGGCGGTGCCCAAGGCACCGGCCGGTGAGGGGGTCCCTGGAGTGCCCCTGCCACGAAAGTGGGCATCCAGAAAATAGAAGAAGTCCCTATTGCCTGGATTCCCCCCTTACGCGGGAACAAGCCAGGACGGCTGCTTCCGCAACAGGGACACCCCATGCCCTTGGTTCGGCCCTCCGCTTCCTTCGGCTAATTATTTTATCAGAAAGGAAGGCATGGGGGGAGTGATTCCGAATTGGAGTCGGGGTATTTCGCTCGGACTTTTCCCGCAGCGGCTGGCAGGGAAGCAACTCGATCGACAAGCTCCTGCTTGACCCCCGGGGGTTTTGACTGTATTGTCGGGTGGGTGGGTAGCAGGTGGGATATCTGGCCGGGGAAAATGGCTTGCTGAATTTCTGGCAGGTGAAGCCTTCCTTCCGGCGCCAGATTCCTCCTATCGCCCATGGAAACCCTTTGGTTTTGCGGTAACCCATTATAAAATACGGAATATTTTAGCCAAATGAACTGGTATGCTCGGAGAGCAGACGTCGGGTGCCCTTCCTTTGCGGGGCGATGGCTCGGAGTCCGAGCGGTCCTCTCACCTGGCCCGCCGCTCCCTTGCACTGGCAGCTTGGACGGCTCCCCCTGGAAGAGGCGAGTTGCTTCCTTCGGCGACCGTGTTTCACGAGGAATAGGTTCGGGTGGATAAGAAGCATGGGGGATGATTTATTGGTTTTTCGCAAAACCAAGGGACACCGACGTGGCCAACAAACAGGAATTCGTGTCTCTCCGATTTGCGAAGCTCAAGAGAAGGAGAGGAAGTATGCTGCGGCGTCTTTATTACCGGAGTGGGTTAAGTATCGTGGGACTGCTGTGGCTTGGGGGATCTGTTCTGGCCCTCCCGACGCCGGGGGGGCAGAATACGCTTAGCCCGGCGGAAGTGACCGAGGGGTGGCTGCAGCTTTTTGACGGACAGACGCTTTTCGGTTGGCAAGCGGTGCCGGAGGTCGCCTGGCAGGTGGCTGAGGGAGAACTTCGGGCCAACCCCAGCCAGGTTGCTCCACCGGAACAAACACCCAAACCGGCACAAACCTCCAAGGCAGAACAGCCCGCATCGGCCAACATAAGCACCGGAGAAGAGCCCAAATTGGCTCAGCCAACGAAGGCAGAGCAGTTGGGCCCATCGGGTTCCCCGGCCAAACTGGTTTCGACCAGTCAATGGGCCGATTTTGTGCTGCGCATGGACTTCCGGACCACTCCAGGCAGCCGGGCTAGCCTGCTTTTGCGCACCGGCCCAGAGGAGGCCGTTCCCGGAAAACCCAGCCAAGAGGGTTATGAGCTGGTGTTGGCTTCGGAAGACCCGTCGGCTTGGCCGGTCGGGAGCTTAAAGGGCCGGAAAAAGGCTAGCTCCGCTGCCCTGCCGCCGGGTTGGCACACGCTGGAGGCCCGGCTGGAGAGCGAGTCGATTACCGTCCAGGTGGACGGGCAGGAGGTGCTCCGGTCGGCCGATCCCCAACCGATCCGCCGGGGGCATCTGGCTCTGCAGGTGCAGGCCGGCCCGGCTGCTTTCCGGAATATCAAACTCCGGCCCCTGGGTCTTCGGAGCATTTTCACCGGCAAAGACCTTACCGGCTGGAAAGAGTATCCGCAAACGCCCACCAAATGCACGGTTACCCCGGAAGGCTATCTTCGCCTCCAGGGAGGCCGGGGACAACTGGAATCCCAAGGCCAATATGCCGACTTCACCCTGCAACTAGAGGTGTTTGTCAACGGCCAAGGGCTAAACTCCGGCGTATTTTTCCGCTGCATCCCGGGCGAGTCGATGAACGGCTATGAATGCCAGATTCATAACGGCTTCCTGGACGGCGACCGCTCGAAGCCGAAGGACTGCGGCACCGGCGGCATTTTCCGTCGGCAGAACGCCCGGCGGGTGGTGGCCGACGATTTCCAGTGGTTTACCCTGACCATCCACGCCCACGGCGCACATATAGCCACCTGGGTGAACGGCTATCCGGTGGCCGATTGGACCGACACCCGGCCCGCCGATCCCAATCCGCGCAAAGGCCGGCGGTTGGAAGCCGGTACGTTGCAATTCCAAGGCCACGATCCCACCACCGACCTGATGTTCCGAAACATCCGGATCGCCGAACTTCCGGCTCGGTAAACGGCGCAGACCATCGGAAGACCACGTGCACTGAACTGAAGAATATGCAACAAGAGGATGGGAAAACCGAAGGGAACTGGGAGCACTTTAGCCGAATGGAGCAACCCGCTTCTCCCCCGGGATCAACTCAGTTGTGTCATTCTCCCGAAATCGGGAATCCAGAAACGGGCAGAAGTCGTCTTCTCTGGGTTCCCGTTTGTGCGGGAACAAGCCTGGATTCCTGCTTACGCAGGAATGACACTTAGGCCCCCCTCACCCGGCCTGGCCTTTAGGCCAGGCCGGCCTCTCCCGCCAGGGGAGAGGCGGTTTGTTTCATCCTGCGGAAGGGTTACAGTCAAACTAAATAGTTACCATGGGAAACCCATAGGAACTGGAAATTTACTTTCTTTGAACCAAGGAGACGTGGCTATGAAGAATAGGAAGGGTGACAATCTGCTTGGAGGGAGAAAGTGGGCTTTTGTGGGGGATGGATTCAGGTGGGGTTGGTTTGGGGTTTGGGTGGGCGTGTTGTGGGCCGGATGCGGGCTGGTTGTCGGGAACCGGTGGGCAGGGGCGGCGGAGGCGACAGGCGGTCCGTCGGCCTTCACCGACCAATCCACGCCCAAAGCCTCTGCCAAGCGGCCGCCGAACATCCTGTTCATCCTGGCCGATGACCTGGGCTATGCGGAATTGGGCTGCTACGGCCAACAGAAGATCAAAACGCCGCATCTGGACCGCCTGGCAAGCCAGGGGATGCGATTTACCCTGCATTATTCGGGCAGTCCGGTTTGTGCGCCGTCTCGCTGTGTGCTGCTGACGGGCAAGCACCCCGGTCATGCGGCCATTCGGAATAACAAGGAGATGAAACAGTTGCCCGACGAGGTGGCCCGTCGGTACGGGATAGAGCCGGAGTTTTCCGGCCAACAACCGCTGCCCGACGAGGAGATCACCTTGGCCGAGCTATTGAAAAAAGCCGGTTATACCACCGCCTGCATTGGCAAATGGGGGTTAGGGCAGTTTGGCACCTCGGGCGATCCGAACCGGCAGGGGTTCGACCTTTTCTATGGGTACAATTGTCAACGACACGCGCATTCGTATTACCCGGCCTATTTGTGGGAGAACGGTCGGAAGGTCCCCTTGGACAACGATCCGCCGGTGCCGGGCCATGCGAAGCTGCCGGCAGGAGCTGATCCGAACGACCCGGCTTCCTACCGGCCGTTCCAGGGCAAAGACTATGCGCCGGATCGGATGCTTCGGCGGGCGGAGGAGTTTATCCGCCAAAACAAAGATCGACCGTTCTTCCTCTTCTATACAACAACTCTTGTCCATCTGGCCTTGCACGTGCCGGAGGAGGATTTGAAGCCGTATTTGGGCCTTTGGCCGGAAACGCCGTTTACCGGCGACGGTTACACGCCGCACCGGACGCCCCGGGCCGCTTACGCCGCCATGGTGAGCCGACTGGACCGGGATGTAGGCCGACTGCTGGCCCTACTGGAAGAACTGGGCCTAGAGAAGGATACCATTGTGTTTTTCTCTTCCGACAACGGAACCGCGGATGTGCCCAAGGAGGTGGATGCAAAGTTTTTCCAGAGTGTCGGTCCGCTGCGGGGCCTGAAAGGCAGCCTGTATGAGGGCGGCATCCGGGTGCCGATGATCGTTCGCTGGCCGGGCAAAATCCCCGCCGGGACCACCACCGACCATATCTCGGCCTTTTGGGATATTGTGCCGACGGTGGCGGAACTGGTGGGTTTTGAGGTGCCGGCCGGTATCGATGGGATCAGCTTTGCCCCCACGCTCTTGGGCCGGGCGCAGGAGCAGAAACAACATGAATATTTGTACTGGGAGTTCCCCGGCTACGGCGGGCAGTTGGCGGTGCGCCTAGGCCCGTGGAAGGGCGTGAAGCAACGGCTCCAGAGCAAAGGGGGGCGGCTCGGCTCCCAATGGGAACTTTACAACCTGGAGAACGATATCGGAGAAAGGCAGAACCTGGCCCACCTCCATCCCGAAATCATCGAGAAAATCGAACAGATCGTCGAGCAGGCCCACCGGCCAAACCCCCTGTTCCCCATGATTCCTCTGGATCCGGTAGAATGAGGGACCAGGTAAGATTTTAGCCGAATGAAACAACCCGCCTCTCCCCTGGCTGTCGAGAGGTGGGCCTGGCCTTCGGCCAGGCCGGGTGAAGGGGATTTCGGGGCACTTTAACGCCTGGGTTCCCGCTTGCGCGGGAATAAACCTGGATTCCTACGGGCGCAGGAAGGGCACATTGCCCCCCGCAATCGGCTAAAGTGTTACTGGACCAGGATGTCTTTGCCAGGTTCTCATCGAGTTGGAAAAGGGAGCGAAGCGAATGGAAATGGAGAAATTGGTGGCGTTGTGCAAGAGGCGTGGATTTTTGTTCCCATCCAGCGAAATTTACGGCGGGCTGAATGGATTCTGGGACTACGGTCCCCTGGGCGTGGAACTGAAACGCAATATCCGGGAAGCCTGGTGGCATGATATGGTCACTGCCCACAATGAGTGGGAAGTGCCGCCCGGAGCACCCTCGGCCTATGCCATGGTCGGCCTGGAATCCACGATCATCATGCATCCGCAGGTTTGGAAATGTTCCGGCCATTATGACCTGTTCTGCGATCTGATGGTCGATTGTCGAGAATCCAAACGCCGGTACCGATATGATCAGGTTTATGGTCGCTGGGTGGAGTGTCGAGGGCAGAAGATTTTCGTGGCCACCGAGGCGCTTGGGCAAGAGGCGGAACAAGATACCCTGCAGAAAGCCCTTCGCTTTTTCAACCTCCGGAGCAAAGAGGCGGAAGAGTTGGCCAGGCTCAGTCCGGTCCAGCCGCTCCGCCAGGTGGAAAACCTCCAGCAGGTCCTCGGTCCGGACGCCAAAACGCTGGGTACTCTGACCCCGCCCCGCCTGTTCAACCTGATGTTTGAAACCTATGTCGGCCCGGTGCAGGACGAAGCCAGCAAGAGCTTCCTCCGTCCCGAAACCGCCCAGGGCATTTTCGTCAACTTCAAAAACGTCTTAGATAGCAGCCGGGTGAAGATTCCCTTCGGCATTGCCCAGATCGGCAAGAGCTTCCGGAACGAAATCACCCCCCGATATTTCACCTTCCGAAGCCGGGAGTTCGAACAGATGGAAATTGAATTCTTCTGCCATCCGAGCACCTCCCGCGCCTGGTACGAGTATTGGCGGAATCGGCGATTTCAGTGGTATGTCGATCTGGGGCTTTCGAGCGAGCGGCTTCGGCTCCGAGAACACGCGCCGGAAGAACTGAGCCATTATTCCTGCGGCACGGCGGACATCGAATATGCCTTTCCGTTTTTGCCGCCCGGCGAGTTCGGAGAATTGGAGGGAATTGCTCATCGGGGGGATTTTGACCTGCGCAGCCATATGGAAGGCAAACTCGTGCGCCAAGGCGACCAATTAGTCTTGGAATTGGACGCCGAGGGGAAACCCCGCTATCGGGGCAGCGGCCGAGACCTCACCTATTTTGACGACGAGACCCGGGAGAAATACATCCCCCATGTGGTGGAGCCCTCGGCAGGGGCGGATCGGGCTGCCCTGGCCTTTCTGTGTGAGGCCTATGCCGAGGACGAGGCCCCGGATGAGCACGGAATACCCCAAAAACGGGTGGTTTTAAGACTCCACCCAAGGCTGGCCCCCATCAAAGCGGCCGTCTTTCCCCTGGTCAAAAAGGACGGGATGCCTGAAATCGCCCGTGAGATTTACGCAGAACTGAAACCCCACTGGAACGTCTTCTACGACGAAAAAGGGGCGGTCGGCCGACGCTACCGCCGACAAGACGAGATCGGCACCCCGTATTGTATTACCGTAGATGGCCAAACCCTCCAGGATGGCACAGTAACCATCCGGGACCGGGATACCCTCCGCCAATGGCGGGTCCACCAGAAGGACATTGTCAGCCAATTGAAGGACCTGCTCCGGTAGGTGGGCACACCACTTTTTCGCCGAGGCAATAGGCCCAAAGGGATTTTCGCGGTCTGGGAAGTCTGGATGGGGTTCGCCTTTTTGGGGGTACAAAACCCACATGATAGGGGGTTTCCTATGGGGTTTGGGAAGCTTATCGAGAGGGTTCCCCCCATAAGTGGTGTCATTTCCGGCATCTTCCCTAACTTTTCGCTAACCCTTGTCTTTCTTACTCAACTAGTACGACCCGCACGTCCGATACTACCGTCAAGGGTACTTCGGATAGACTCTCTGCCGGGCGGAGGGTCTATGGAGGAGCTCGGACATTCTCTCATCCAAGGTAGTCAAGACCATGACGCTCAGACGACTTCCACAATGGACCGCTGTGGCCACGGTGTTGCTGGCGGTGTCGGGTGCCTTGCTAGGGGCGCCGGCTGTTTATGGCCAGGGGTTGATCGGGGATTTGCAACTGTTTGCTCCGCCTCGGTTGGACGCCTTCGGCGGGGGCCGAGAGGCCAGCCGGGGCTTCTTCTTCTGCTACGACCAATTGTATTGGTGGATTCAGGCGCCGGAAGAGGCATTCGGGGGACCACCTCAAGACCCCGGTGATTCTCTGGGGTTAAATTGGGAAACCAGTTGGGGAGAGCGATTTGAATTCGGCTGGATCGGCGAACACGATGGGCTGCTGCTGAGTGTGTTTAATCTGCAGCCTCAGAAACAGGATTTTACATTCGGAACCTTTGAGATCAACATGATCAATCCGGAAGAGGGAAGCACCGCCTTATTTATTTTCAACGATTTTCAAAGCCACTATCGTGTGAAGACTTGGGATATTGAACTGAGTTATTTGCGACGCTCCCATCAATTTCGTCGGGGGGGATATTTAGAATTTTTGGCGGGAGTTCGGTACTTGGAATTAGATGATTCGCTGCAATCCCAAGGGGACGGCGGCGCTGCCTTAGGTGCGAGCCAATGGCAGCTCAGTGCCCAAAACCACTTGCTTGGTCCTCAACTGGGGCTTCGCTATTTTAAGTTAGCCGGCCGGTGGATGCTGAACGCCGAAGGGCGATTTACGGCAGGTTTTAATTTTCAGAATACCCATTTGGATTTCAGGACCGATCCGGCCAGTGCCTACGGCTATTTAACCGGCCATTCTTCGGCCCACCAAAATGAATGGAGTCCTTTGGTGGAACTGCGGCTGGAATTGCGCTATCTGATTACCAAAGCGATTAACCTGCGGGTCGGTTGGACCGGTATCTGGATGGACGGCTTGGCACGGGCGCCTAGCTTAAATTACACGTTCCAAACCACCCCGCCGGTGGTTGGCATCGACGTAACCAACAATCGTGAAGACGCGCTGGTCCATGGGCTGACCTTCGGAGTGGATATCAATCGCTAGAATCCGCCCCGCTGGAGGACCCGAAGGGCAAAGCCGCTGAAGCTCTGGGCGGAGGTCCAATCCTACCGTTTCGGGGGCCTGCGGGAAGAGAGTCTAGGGCCATTTATATCTTGCCCACAAGACGAATACCATCCGTCCGCTCTTATTGTGCTTCGCAAATCGTAGAGACACGAAGTTCTCTGCATTTTGGCCACGTGGCTGTCCCTTGGTTTTGCAGGCCCCTATAACTCCACAAAAAGCCGAATGAACCAATTCGCCTCTCTGCCGGCGGCCACACCAGTCTGTGACTGCCGCGAAAGCGGGAATCCAGAACGGTGGAAGATTCCATATTGCCCTGTTGCCTCGATACTACCCAGGAACACCATAGCCGACACAAAGCAGCCTGGATTCCTGCTAGCGCAGGAACGACACATCGTGGACCTTCATTCGGCTAACATGTTCCCGGTTTTTTGTGGACTTATTTAGGTTCTGAACAGAAGGCCAGGCCAGCACGATAGCTTTTTCCGTAACACTTTAGCCGAATGGAACAACTTGACTCTCCCCTGGCCGTCGAGAGGCCGTCTGAGCGAAGCGAAGCCGGGTGGGGGGGATTGGGGTGGCACAAGGGACCTGGATTCCTGCTTACGCAGCAGTACCAGACCGGGGCACTTCATTTGGCTAAAATATTAACTTTTTCCAAAAAGTTCAGGGAACTAGCATCTTAGCCGAACGAAGATGCCCTTGGCGGGGCCGGTTTGTTAGCTCTGCCACGATGGAAGGTTTCTACCTTGCTGGCGTCAAGCTGGGTGGCCCAGTTGCTGTCTGTTCGGTAGAATGTTACCCGGGGTAGCACCCTGCAGCTTTTCATTCCAAAAGAAAGGACTGCTTCGCCAGCCAGTGCGAACGGGCCTTGCTGCCGACTGCCTTCCTCCACCCCCAGGAGTCTGAAGCAAACTTTAAGAAATGCCCCCATATGGTGCAACCGTTATCGTTCCGACACCGGATCGGGGCTTTTGCTCGGCGAACTTTTCGGATGTCTTTGGCCCCTGGCCGCAACCGACTATTGGGGATCGATTTCTACTTTCAACACGTAGATTGCCGTGGTGTTGGCGGTAATTTTGACGTAATAGACGAGGGGCCTTTCTCCAGCGGGTGGTCCCGCCAGGAGCTTACTACTGCCATTACTCGTCAAGACATCACGGGAAAGCATAACGGAAAAGGCTAGTTCTGGAACCGCTCGAGCAAGGCTGTTGGGCCCGTAAGTCGCGACGTTAATTTGGCCGGTACCCGGCAAAGCAGCGCAGAGGACGTGAACCCGGCTTCGAGTAGGAACCTGGAACCAGGCCCAATCCACATCGGTGGGGGTAATCTTCCGGATATGGACTAGATTATTACCCTCGCCGATCTTGAACTCACCTCTTTGAGGAGGAGAACTTCCTGTTCCTTCGACCGATTCGTAAATATCATCATCGTTCTGGGGAAGAGCGCCCATACCTAAAATATACTCGTTGACACGGTTGGAATGGTTTATAATAAAATAATATCCACTTTCTCCCGGAGAATTCGGCGGGGGAAACGCTCCTATTGGAGAGTAGGCCACTATAATATCAATATCTCTTCTTCTTCCTATTTGGTTGATTTGGATGGGGACCACAGAATCTGGATGCCTGCGGAGTTGGAGGTCCTCAGCCTTGAACTGGGGAAGAGTGCCGTTTAAGGGCGGCCAAAGGGCGGCTACAAAGACCGACGGCCTGCTCAGAGTGAACTTTACATAATCGGCATCCCTAGCAGGATAAATACTTCGGTCCTGCGCCTTAAACTCCGGCTGGGCAGCCACCGGGGGGTTTTTCTCATCCAAATGAGTCGACCACTTGGGGTATTGTCGATTTCCTTTGTACCGGTTCACATCCTGGATGCTGTCATCGGCTTCATACGTATCTTCTGGATCGTAAGTGTAGGTGGCGGTCGCTATAAGGCTAGGTTCCCAGCCCGTTTTATACGCCCGGGCTTTTATAGTGGTCGTATTGCGAATCAGGATAGGTGTTGTATACATCGGAGAGGACTCGGTCGGATCGGTGCCATCCAGGGTGTAACGGATGATAGCTCCTGAAGTCTCACAGGAGATGCTAACTTCGATAGTAGTAAGGAATCTTTGCCCGGGGGGGGTGAACACCGGCGTCTTCACCCGCCGAGTGCCCGGGCCTCCTTGGGGAGGCAGCACTTCAAAGGAAAGGATATTGCTGTAAATATTCCCACCATTGACGATTGCATGGACGCGGAAATAGACCGTTCCGCCTCTTGGGGGAGCGGTAAATACGGCGGTATAAGGAGTCGATCTGGCATGGGGAGTGGAATATTGTCTATCGACCATGTCGAGGGAACCTCCCCAATGCACATGATTGTGCGTCACGGCGCCCACGGCCCCGTCGATCCTCCAAGTAATCGTCACAGTGCTTCCGCCGGGAACCGGATTGGTCGGATACGAAAGCACCGTGATAGTTTGTCCCCAAACCAAAGAAACTCCCAAAAACACCCCGACGAAACATCCGAACCACACACCCATCCGGAGGAAGCTTTTCGACGCCATCATCCAGCCCTTTCCCTAAAAAGAGGTTATATCTCGGCTCACTCTGACCAGTGATTAGCAATAGCGGGATGTATATTTATAGGTCCCCGACTGTGGGCCGCTATCGAAGGATCGGCCTAGGTAACCCGACGTCCCGCGTCGGACACGATAAATCCCCACGCTCAGGCTGGTATCCTATCTTATGTTGTAACCGTTCCCGGGGTTCTTGCCTTTGCCATGCCTGCCGGAACCCCTCGACAGCAGGCCCGCAACTGCGGTCTTGAACAGCGGGTTTCTCCCGATCTTAAACAGCGGGTTTCTCTCAATATTGAACAGCGGGGTTCTCCTTGTCAATCGCCCCCCAAGATTTTGCCAGAATTCTTGCCTTCAGCGGGCAGCCGATGGATATTGATCCCGCCGCGGGGAATGGGTATCTTCCCGCCCTAGGAACGTGCGGGAAGCAACCTCTTATCTGAACGGTGAGCATCTGGCGCAACGGGTGGCGACGCTGGAGGACACACTGCTCCAGACAATCCGGCGTCGCCAGATGACGGCGGGGGACTTTCAGAAGGCGCTGGAGGTGGACCGGGAACAGGTGAGGAAGGCAGCCACCACCCGCGTGCCGGACACCAAGCACGCCTGGAACCTGGCCAAACGGTCTGGCCAGCACGGGGAAGCGTACTTCCGCTTCCTCACCCCACCGCCCAATCGACCCGACGAACCATCTGGCCGAACAGGCGACGGGTTTCGTGGTGATCGACCGGCACATCACCCAACGGACGCGCAGTGAGAAAGGCCGCCGGTGGTGCAAGCGCATCTGGACGCCGATCGCCACTATATAGACGATGTTAGGCTTCTAGATCACAAGTGGTGCGAGCGCATCTGGACGCCGGTCGCCACCTGCGTCCAACAGGGTCGGGAGGTCTTTCACTTCTTGTCTTGCTCGACTCGGTGCAAGCTCATCTCTCCGGCACTTCGCCACCTTCGCTGTTGCCGTGCGGCCCCTAGCGGCATTCCACGCTCCCTGCCTTTCCGTTGTCCTCCGTGCTCCCCCCGGCGCCCCCGTGAACGGTTACTATAAAAGCATTTGAAGAATTGCCGATATACGGTTATTATTTAATAAAAAAGAGTTAGGCGAAATTAACCTAAAAGACGGAGGTATATCATGGAAAAAAAACAAAAATTACAGATAATTGAGGAAATTAAAAGGATTGAACGGGAGCTTTATTTAAAGAAAACCCAACTTGCAGCATTAGAAGCATTAGAGTATGGGATAACGGGACCCTCTTTACTTGCTGAAGGGTTAGATACGCAAGAATGGAGAGAAGTATTTTCAGAATTGATTAGGTTAATTGGACAAAAATCCACTGGCGGAAATAGCGTTGAGGACATTAAAATGGAGCGAGAGAGATGAAACTTGTTATTGACAGCAACATTTTTATTAGTAGTGTTGCCCCTAAAGATATATTCCATTCAGAGTGTTATCCTATATTTGAAAAGCTGCTAAACTTTGAATTGGAAGCTTTATGCCCAGCTCTTGTATTAGTTGAGACAACATATGTTATACGAAGGAGAACAAATAGTGAAACAATCGCCATCGCAGTTTATAAAAATTTAAGTCGGTTGCTTTCTATTACTTGGCTGGACATAACTGTTGATGTGGCAGAAAGTGCATGTATGATAGGCTGCAAAACTGGACTAAGAGGAGGAGATGCTATTGTATTACAAGTAGCTGAGCAATACGGTATCCCTTTGTTAACTAAAGATAAAGAAATGAAGAAGAAGGCTTTAAAAGGCACTCTAGTTTTTGAACCGTCAGAATTGTCTTTACGAAGAGATTAGTGTCGCCTGACAGCAGATAAAAGGCTGCGGTACTTCGCGCCTTCGCCCAAATTGCCTTCGGAAATTTCTTTTATCCGCAAAACGTAACCGTTCACGGGGGCGCCGGGGGGAGCACGGAGGACAACGGAAAGGCAGGGAGCGTGGGAGGCCGTTAGGGGCCGGACGGCAACAGCGACGCTGGATCGTCTGGAGCGGGTTGTCCGTCAATCTTTCTGGAGGTCTTCAGCCGCAGGAACGCTAGTCATCTGGCGACGCGGATCGTCTGGAGCAGTGTGTCCTCCAGCGTCGCCACGCGTTGCCCCAGATGCTCCCAGTTCAGACAAGGGGTTGCTTCCCGCACCTTCATAGGGCGGCAAGCAACCCATTTCCCGCGGCGGGATTAAGATCCATCGGCTGCCCGCTGAGGGCAAGAATTCTGGAAAAATCTTGGGGGGCGATTGACAAGGAGAAACCCGCTGTTCAAGACCGGGAGAAACCCGCTGTTTAAGATCGGGAGAAACCCGCTGTTTAAGACCGCAGTTGTGCGCCTGCTGTCGAGGGGTTCCGGCAGGCATGGCAAGGGCAATAACCCCGTGAACGGTTACGCGGAAAGCTTATCCCTTCTGGCGGAAGATTTTTTCCATCGCCTGGATAAACCGGTCGATGTCCGCGGCGGTTACGTCCAGATGGGTAACCAGGCGGATTTTACCTTC
>Ga0308389_1000941_pt1 | contig 20481 bp, 8 predicted proteins | sample Hotspr2Sample148_FD_202362 | JGI IMG/M metagenome (GOLD analysis project Ga0308389, IMG submission 202362) | Hot spring phototrophic mat microbial communities from Mushroom Spring, Yellowstone National Park, Wyoming, United States - 20040719_148 ... | reverse complement strand
TAATAGATTCAAATAAATCTTCATCAGCATTTTTTCTGTAAACTATGTATCCAATTAAATTACTGACTTTATTCCATTTGAGTAAAATTGATTTATTAAAAGAATTATATTCAGCCGAAATGATATTAAAATTTTGATCATTCAGTTGTTCAAATATTACACTGCATTCCAAAGTATCTGAATTCTCTGATTGATTACCAGATGAATCTACAGCATTGATATAAAACTTGTAATTCCCTGTATTCTTAATCTCAGTTTCAAAATAATTACCTTGAATTGGTTTTGAATTAAGTTTAATGAAAGAATTACTTTGATTTTCATTACCATAAAAAACATTATATCCTAATAAATCAGGGTCGGTGTTATCTACCCAATTTATTTTCACATAAGAACTTTCACTTTGAGCACTTAAAATTATTGGTCTCGATGGTTTCGTAACATCTTTCATTCTGACATTCACAGTTTTTGAATAATCACTTTCATTAAATGAATTATCCAAAGCCTTGACTCTATAAGTTATGATATTACTTATTTCCTTCGGTAAAGAATCTATGTAAGTGTTTGATTCATGGGGCTCAGTTGTAAGTAGTAAAAAGTCATCTTCATTGCCACTGATTGAACGCCATATAAAATAACCTGCTAAATCTTTTTCTGTGTTTTTTTTCCAAGTCAATACAACTCTTCCAACTTCTCCAACAGCTGTGAGATTTTCTGGAACTGCTGGTGGAGTTATATCTTCAATTACTACTGCTTTAGGAAATGAATTACTTGTATTTCCTGAATAGTCAACAGATTCAACAATGTAATAATGAACTTGTTCAGCATTTTTAATCACATCAACATAAAAAGTATCTGATATATTGATTGGTGCCTTATTTATCTTATTATATTTTCCCGAAAACTCATTACCTCTGAGAATGTTAATTTCTTTTAAATCTTTTACTCTGTTTATTTCCCAAGATAAAGTAATTGTATCAAATCTAACTTCAGTTTTTAGGTTAAAAGCTGGAGGTGGAGGAGTTAAGTCTTTTGGTGTTGCTTTAATTTGATCCGAGAAACGACTTTCCTGTCCTAAAAAGTTAATGCCTGTTAATTCATAAGTATAAGTTATACCATTTATTACCATAGTATCTTTGAAAAAGTATTCTGCCTCTGTCTCATTTCCATCTGTATCTCTAAAACTAAATACCATAACAGGATTTTCATTTAACTTTAATTTTGATTTAGAACCAGTTTCTATTCGATAAATATTGTAAGCAAAAAACTTTTTCTTATCGTGTTTCCATTTTAAGTTAACAAATCCATCACCCTCATTTGAAACAAATCCTACTGGAGCTTCAGGAGAGAAGTAATCACCAACTTTAATTTCATTTGAAATTGAGCCCTCGCCTTCCTGATTATTTACAACACGAACAACTTTATATTGATATGTTTTCCCTTTTTCAACCTCTGAATCTATGTATTGCATACCATAATAATCAGCAAATTTGGGGTCCAAAATTCCTTTTGCCAAAATGATAAGTCTCCAACCAGATTCATCATCTTTAGGTTTATTGTAAGTTAGTGCGCTGTATAGTCTTAATAGACTATCAGGATTATTTTTATCAACTTCATTTTTCCTTTTGATTGGAGTTAGATTAATTTTTGACCAATTCTCATCGGGGAATTGCCTTTTATAAAGGTTTACACCTTCAATATTAAATTCAGTATTTGAAAACCATCTTACAATTATTGATTTTTCCTCATTCAGCCCTGCTACGACACTTATACTTTGGCTAAATATAAAACTATTTAGAGATAAAGCTACAAATAAAACAAATTTTACTATTTTCATATTAAAACCCTTTTTATTCATTACAAGTTGTTTTTAATTCAAAATTACCATTCTTATATCTTATTCCCATAGTGGTTGATTCACATATTTCACAACTAAAAACTGGGCAAGGATCTATACAAGCTCTAGCATAAATAGATCCGGCAAAACAGAATGGATCTGGGAAAGTTGCTTGGAGATTTGCTGTTACAGTACCTTCCAATAAAGTAAGAGTTCCTGACCAAACGCTCATATCAATGTAAGCACCTATTCTTGCATTTCCATTAAGAGTAGCAGAAGCAAATACCTGCAATGGAGAATAAACTACATCTCCAAGAAAACTAATTGAACCCCAGGCTCTACCAAAAAATCCTACTCCGTATCCCCACCTTTGTTCTCCAGTATCAAATCGATATCCGAAACCCAAAGTACTTCTGGTTTTCAGAATTTCAAAATAACCAAAATAACCACCAAGACCGCACATATAATCTAATGTTATAGGATTATTTCTTGAGCCTAATTTCATATACCAATCATCTTCTGATATATGAATCTTCAGATTTCCTTGACCACACAGAGCTCTCCAGAAATCTGCATTTACATTAACCTCTGTTTCAAATAATAAAGGATTTGTTGACACACTAATGGTAGCTTCGCCTGTAATTCTTGCATCTCTATCTCCATACCTTTTTGATAAAAAGTATAATTTACCGTGTAGCACACAAGTAAAACCAGCGCCCACAGTTACTTCTAAATCTGTGTATCCCCAAAATTTAACCCCGTGGTCAGTAAATGAACATATTGGTACTTTTGCATAAACACCAAATTTGCTATCTTTATCCGGCACATAATCGGAAGCAGTAATACCTTTACCTGAATGTTTCATTTTTGAATAAACTCTTCCTGTAAAACCTTTTACACCAATATCATAAAATGCTATCGGTATAGGTCTTCCAAATTCAACGCCAGCCTCAACAAACCAATAAGCAAAACCATTACCATTATCAGTTTTGCCTATCATAATTTTGCCTTGAACCTTATAAACACCAGGCTTTTTCATTTCTAATTCTGTTTGAGCCATAAACCCTTTGCCATATACTGGGTCGTCATCAAACCATTTAACTTTAACATTAAATTTTGACGAGTTATTACCAAATTTTAATGGTATATCAGCAATTTTTATTTCTCCAGATGATGGTAATTCAAATATTGCATCTTTACCACCACCAACACCATTTCTTGCAATAGATACACTTGCATTAAACGGTGTACCTCCATCATTTGATAAATCATCAGTCATAACAATTGTTCCATCAATCTCAATTTGATATTCACTTGAAGAAAAAATCTTAAATGTTTCTATTGTAATTGGAAATCCATTAAACTTACCAGTTTTGGCATCTTGAAGAGTAATAGCACCTAAATTATTTGCGCCCTCAATACTAACAGTCCCTGCGCTATCTATAGTTAAATTTGAAACGGATATTTCCTCTGTAGAGAGCCCTCTATTTGGTAAGTTGTCATATTTAATATCAGCATTCATCTTAAAATGATTTTGTGTACTACTATAAGCAATTCCAATTGGCTTTAGATTTATTTTAGTTCCACTTTTAGTATCGTTAAAAATCTCTATCCACTGTTCATTAAGAGATTGAGGATCAATAACCCCATTGCCAATACCGGAATTAGTTATTTGTAATCTTAGCTCAGCATTTTGATTTAAGAACGGAATTTTTACATCCCCTAAAAGATTACTTACACTTCTAAGAAGATTATCTTTAACTTCTAGTTGAAAATTCTTTACAGTAAATCTAAAGCCTCTAAAATTGCTTGCTTGTTGATTTTGCTCATTTCTTACAATTTTACAACTCAATCCTCTATCATTCAGATAAACACTATCTTTATCATCCAGATTAACCGCATCAAAATTTCTAAGTGATGAAGTATTTATTGTAATAGAACCTTCAATTAGACTTATTAAACCTAAATATAAGTCAACATTAACTTTATTTATTTTAGCCCATAATTCCGAATTTATTGGATAATAAAGTTGCTCATCCTTTAAGTCCGAATTAAATTTAAATCCTTTGACATTATTGAATTTTATTTTAATAATTTTACCATCTTTATCTTTCAAATTATCTGGTAGAGTTACAATACCATTTAATTTTAATTCCAATTTATTTCTGCTGACTATAAATTCACTGGTTTGATCTAATTCATAAGTAAAATTTCTCGGAGTGAGAAGTTGACTTTCGATTCTATCCCTTGATTTTGTTAATCCACTATCAACTTTCGAGATTGGATTAACATTAAACCAAGAATCTAATGTTTCAATTGTTAAATTTGGAGAACCTCCTCGAACTATTAAAGGAGATTTAAAGCTAATTTTTGCATTTGCAAGATTTGATGAAGGATTGAATTTAATGCCTTTTATTTCAATGAATGCAGATGATTTTACATATTGACTGCCTGCAGTGGGATTTGTTGGAATTTCTGGATCATTATATTCAAGTGTATCAACAAAAGGTGTTATAGGTGTTGCAATTTCTCCAACTACTACTCTCCAATCAAAATTATTATTAACTCCATAATTTGCTAATTGCAATTTGTCGAAATTGACAGTTAATTTAGGAGCTCCTTGCCATAGATTAAACTCTCCTACACCAGAAAAATTCATCATAGAATTATTTGTAATATTTTTAATGTCAATTTTATATGAACCAATTGTAAATGAGCTAATATTTTCAATAGTAGTTGGAGCAGAATTGACTTCAAAAACCCATATATCACTTTCGCCAACAACCTGATTATTAAACATCCTTGAGACTGCCTGTACCTGCCAGATATATTTTTGATTAGTTAATACGCCTTGATTTTTTCCAATAGAAAATTCTGATTCTTGTGGTGCAATATCATTCTTATTAAAAACAGGGAAATTGTTGCTTATTGCAATTTCTGGAGTCTGACCAGCAAGCAATGGAACTATTTTTAAGATGAAGTTTGTAATAGGTTTTTGAACTTGCGATGCACTCCATTTAAAATTATAAACATTTCTTACACTGTCAAGAGTAATAATTGAATTATTTGCAGGAGATACCAAATCAATATCATCAATTAAGCTACTTTTAACAGTAAAAGTTCTTATTTCACTTGAATCTAATATATTCCCACCTTGAAAACCTAACGAATAAACTTGCCAGGCATATTTTTTACGGTTTAATAGAACTGTGTTATCGTCGTTTATATAAACACTAAAAACAGTTGGTGGTATATCATTTTTAGCAAAAACGGGCTGATTGTTTTTCATTGCTTGAAATGCTGATTGACCTTGATTAACTTCTACAATTTTTAGCTTAAACCCTGAAATTGGAGACATTTGTTCAGACAAGTTCCAAGTAAAGTAAAATAATCCATTTGCTGAAGAAAATTTTGAATTATTATCTGGAGATATAAGATTTATTCTACTAATCACATTATTCTGATTAAAAAATGACCAAACTTCACTTTTCCCATCACTTTTAGTAACTGGTTCTTTTGTATTTGCATCAACTGCTTGAACCTGCCAAGCAAATCCAAAATCATCAGTGTAGTTACTCAAGTTAATATCTGAAGGTAAATATTGATAAGATGTTGCTCTAACATATTTATCTAAAATAGGGACATTAGTTTCAATTGCGGTTCTTGGGGTTTGTCCCTGAAATATCTTTGCAATTTTAATTCTGTATTCAACTTGAATTGATGGATCAAGTCCAACAACTGGAGTCCATACAAATTGTGGCAAATTATTAATTAGTGTTGAACGATTGTATGGACTAATTAAAGTTGGTGGTTCAGGCAAAAATATTGAGATTAGCTCACACCTTTCTCCACCAATTCCAATATTATTGCCCAAACTATCAATTATCCTTGCGCAAAGCAAATAATTACCCTCAGGTAATGAATTGGTAGTAAAAATTATATCTTCTATTGATTTATCATAATGAACTGCTTTAAAGTTAACTAAATCAGGTCCTGAAATTATTTTTGTCTCTCCAGGATTTATATTGAACTTTTTAGCTCTTGAATGATTGTCTTTTGTATATGCAACTCTATTACCATTTTCATCAGTTATTGTTAATGAAATCTGAAATTTTTCATATGGAGTTGGTGAAGAATTTATTAGCAACAATTGAATAATAGAAGGATCTTGTTGCCATTTTGAGAACTTAACTGGTAGAGGTCTTTTTACAATAAATTGGAAATTAATTTGAGCATAACTTGTAAGCCCCATCAGAATAAATATTGCAACAATAAATAAAAATTTTTTCATATCAACCTCCATTAAAAGTTAATTAAATATTGTAAATTCCCTTGTAACTCATTATACTTCTGTGAGATTGGATCATCAGAATTGAAATTATTGTTTGATAAATTAAAACTAATATTACCAAATCTTCCAAGATTATAAGTTGCTCTAAGTCCAATCAACATCATACCGCTGGTTTTTACTGCTTTAGTTGAACTATAGCCCAAACTTAGAAAAGTCGATAATTTGTTATTAAAAAATTGATATCCTATCGTCTCATTCAATGAAAGAATTCTAACATCCAAATTCCATACAGATACTTTGCTATACATTAAATTTGTAATAAAAATCAGTGATGTCGGAAAAACTATATTATGCGAAAAATTTATTGTTGTTGTTTTATTAGTGACTTTACTTCGATAATAAGGATTTGTGTCTTCTGAATTTTGATTTGAATAACTTAAACTCAAAAAATTATTAGCATTAAAAGCTTTGAAAATAAACCTTGGTGTAATAGAAATAAAATTCAAGACATTGGAAATTTTCATTGAGTCTGCATATCGAGTTGATTTAATTTGATTATTGTTATATTGAATATTCATTCCAAACAGGTCTGTAATCTGATAGTCTGCGCTAAATAATCCTAGAAACCTATTTATTTTTGATACTCTATTATTTCTAACATTATTTGAACGAATACCAATTGAACTTCTTAAATTAAGCCTGTTTTCTATTAGTCTTAATGAAGGATCTATTGTTATTTCAATTAAGTCATTCTGTAATTGTGTATAACCATTAGTAACGAATCCTGGACCAATCCATCTTGTTCCTAATCTTAATGACCAGAAAGATTCTGGATTTATATTGATTCCTAATTTTGCAGCTCCATCAATTTGAGTAGATAATTTAGGTGTGAATAAAAACTTTGGAAATTTAATATCATCAATATTTTCTGAACGAATATCTGATGAGAACGCAGATAGTGCTATTTCGCCACTAATGAATAATGGTTTAATTATCCTCAATCCAAAAGCAGCTGAACTGACTAAATTTTCAGTAGGACTTTGGGTTATTGATATCGGTTTAATAGAATTAGAATCATCAATCGAACGCATTAAATTCAGATTTAAGAAAGCAACATCTTCATTTCCATATCCAATACTAAAAGCATAAGTTTTCTGGCTATAAAATCCACCGAAAAAGTTTAATGAATCAGGTTCTTTTGCTGAAATACTTCTCCCATAAAAAGCTTTCAATCGGAAATTCCCTGGGGTTAATTCAACACCACCACCATAAAGTCTAATATCTCCAAATGAAAAATCAGAAATTTCAGTATAAAAATATCCACCGTGAAATTTCAACCAATCAGTAATTTTTGGACTTACGCCAAATTGATTGAAAGGTTGGAGGAATCTTGAATCAGAATTTGATAAATATAATTCGAATGGAATTTCTATTTGATTAAATAAAGTAAAGTTTGTTCTTAAAATAAATCTTTGTTGATTAGAAGGAAGTCTTTTCTGAGTTGCATTAGTAGAATACAATTCTGAACTTAAATTAAGCGAACCATTGAATCTAAAAAATGAAGACTCACTATTCTGCGGGAGTGACTTTATTTGAAATAAAGCCAATAAAATAATAATACAGAAGTGGATATTATTCAAAAAAGATTTATTAAATAATTTCATTTAATACCTCAAAATAAATGCGCACCCTAAAAATAAAATTTAACTCATAATGCGCAAGTGATTTAAATATTAATTTGCTATGCATTAGATAAAGATGAGATTTTAATCACAGCATTATAAACAGAGGATGGGAATATGCTAATAAAAATTTATAGTAATTATGGTTGAGAAATCTAAACTAAAATAATTTTTAATGCTTAATGTTGAATTTTAGGATTATAAATTACGGAATTTGTGATTTTAGATTTTTGAACTTTTGAATTGTTAATCATAAACGGTGAGTTATTTTCGATTTTCGAGTAACAAAACGTATCGAGAACACAAATGTTAGTTTTCTCAATAAATCTTTCACTTCGCTACAGACTACTCAAAATTCAGTTTGTCACTCTATCTTCAAGTAACTAACTTTAGTTAGTGTATCAAGTATGGCTTCGAAGATTGTTTTCTCAATGCGAATTTCACTCGGTTAAAATACTCAAAATTCAATTATGATTTTTTAATGTTGAGTTTTGAATTATGAATTAAAAATTATTATTCATTTATCAATTTAAAATTTCAAGAGGTTTAGTAAATAAAGAATAAATAAAAAAATTGTTTGGATAGAATAAAATTTGATAGATTAAATATTAAATCATACGATAAAATATTATAATGAGAAAGCAAAATGTAAGTTAATTTAGATTGCTAACCATCTTGAAAAAACAGCTAAATCATAAAAATCTATCGTATATTTTCTTAAATCAAATAGAACGAGAAAAGTTCGAGATTAAACTTAAACATTATCTCTTAACAACTAGCAGTTCTTAAAAATCAATAAGTTTAATTGTGTGACTACTGATGCTGAAACATTTAAGAAATCTTAAAAATGAAAGTGGTTGAGAATTTGTCGCTTGAAAAACAATCAAAGGTAAAATAAGAATTATTACTGCTAAATAGTAAGTTAAGATAACAATTTGTTGCTATTAATCAGCTGGCTATAACTTTAATAGGATGCTGAAAATGTTGATATTGATAATAAAAAAATTTTGCAATATATATCTTCATAAATAAAAAAGATATCTTCCCTAAAATTTATTTTAACCGACTTAAAATGACTTTTTAAGGGGTAACTTATTTACCTAAAACAAATATTCCCTCAACAAGATTTTGGAAAAATGTTATACATCAAAAACCTTTATTATTTTGATAATGAATGTAAAGAGAATTTGGATGTTATTATTAATTTAACTCAAGAATTCGTAATGTTTTTGCTGAAAAAAAACTGTTGTATAGATTTATAACAACAAGTAATAATTAACTTGATAAAAAATAGAGTATTTTGGATTCTAAAGAATTAGATTTTCAGTAAAAAGGAAGTATATGTTTTTCAAAAATTACTTTTCCTAAAAGATTCACTAATTAAAGTATCGAGAGAGTTAAAAGGTTTTCGAAGATTTTGTTTGCTACAAAAATTCCTAATTTTATTTATAATGAAGTGGTTTTGGCAGATAGCGAAGATTTTTTCTTTTCCTAAATCAACCTCATTATTTAACTACCAAATCAGCATTATAAGACAGGCGCTGGAATCTTTGTAAGAGATTTGACCACGAAAGATTTGTTGATTTAATATAATTGGATAAACACAAATAACTAATTATTGATTGTGCTTATGAGTAAATAAGAAATCAATTCGCTTTTGCAAATATCATAGATTGGAATTTAATCTATGGTATTCCCAAACTAAATAAAAAACTAAACTAATCTGGCAAAGAATTAAATCCCCAATTTTATATCCAAAAACTTTTTTAAGAAAATATAATCTATTAAACAAAGAAGAATTAGTTTTAACATTTGAATAGAAAGTTAAAATAAATAACAATCCAATATTAGAATTAACAAAAGGAAGTTTTAATAGAATAAATTCTTCATTGTTAAAGAAGCTAAATGATATAATACTATTAAAATAAAATCAATTCGTTTAGAAAATGTAAAAACTATTTTTGATATTTAATTGCTTAATGAACAATTAATCCACTTTTATCTCTTTTCAGTTGGTCTGGAATTACCTTTAAAACTTCTTCTTTAAGTGCATTTAGTAAATGCTTCCTTATGAAAGTTTTATTATAAACAATTCCAACCTCTCTTTTAGGAATTGGGTTAGAAAATTCTCTAATTTGATTTAGCTTGTTTTTATCTTTGATATAATATAAAGCTAAATAAGGTAGTAGGGTCATTCCAAACCTTTGGTCAACTAACTTAATCAATGTTTCTAAATTTCCACTTTCAAAAACAATTTTGTTACTCCTCTCAATCCAATTGTATTCTGTACTCTTACAAACGGTTAATGTTTGTTCTCTTAAGCAATGACCTTCTTTAAGAAGCAAAAAGTCTTTTACATTCAAATCATCCTGACACAATTTCTTTTTTTTCATTAATTTATGACCAGGTGGAAGAAAAGCGACAAAAGGTTCAAAATATAAAGTTTCAAAAATTAAATTTTCATATTTTGATCTCAATGCAATAATACCGATATCAAAGTAACTTTTCTCTATACCAGATATTATTTCATCAGTAGTTACTTCATCAATTATTAATTCAACATCAGGATACTTTTTAATAAAATTGCTGATAAACATTGGCAATAAGTAAGAGGAGATTGTCGGAATAATTGCAACTCTTAAAGAACCAATAAACTCACCTTTTTCAATTTGTAAAATGATTTGAATTTTCTCTTTTTCTTTTAGAATTATCTTTGCTTGCTCAATAACTTTCTTCCCTATTTCTGTTGGAACTATTGGTTGTTTGTCACGGCGGAAAATTATAATGTCAAGTTCTTCTTCAAGTTTTTGAACTTGCATACTCAATGTTGGTTGAGTTACGAAGCATTTTTCTGCTGCTATAGAAAAACTTCCATATTTTTCAATTGCAATCAAATATTCTAACTGAGTGAGAGTCATAAATTGTATAAGTTTTGCTTATACAAATATAAAAATTATCAATTTGGTTTATAATATTATTTAACTAATTTTAGTTTTAATAAAAATGAATTTCTCTCTATTTCAGGGGCAGTAAAAAACAAATTTTATTAAATCAACAAACTAAGAGGGATAATAAAATGAGTAATAATTCAAACCAAGGGAATGGTTCAAAATTTCCACACTCTATGAGTGTGAGCGCATTTGGTAATAGTGTCAATGAATGGTGGCCAAATCGATTAAGATTAAATATTCTCAGGCAAAATTCTGAAAGGTCCAATCCGATGGATAAGGATTTTAATTATAAAGAAGCATTTAATAGTCTCGATTACTATGCATTAAAAAAAGATTTACAAGACTTAATGACCCAATCTCAAGATTGGTGGCCTGCAGATTTTGGTCATTATGGACCTTTGTTTATTCGTATGTCGTGGCATGCTGCTGGTACTTACAGAATGGGAGATGGTAGAGGCGGTGCTGGTGGTGGACTACAAAGATTTGCACCAACTAACAGCTGGCCAGATAATGCTAATCTCGACAAAGCTCGTAGATTACTCTGGCCAATAAAAATGAAATACGGAAATAAAATATCATGGGCTGATTTACTCGTTCTTGCTGGAAATGTTGCTATGGAAGCAATGGGATTTAAAACATTTGGTTTTGCCGGTGGACGAGAAGATTACTGGGAGCCAGATGAAAGTATTTATTGGGGCTCTGAAAAAGAATGGCTTTCTGATAAAAATCGTTACTCGGGAGAAAGAAATCTGGAAAATCCTTTGGCTGCTGTTCAAATGGGATTGATTTATGTTAATCCCGAAGGACCTGGTGGTAATCCTGATCCTATTGCCGCTGCAAAAGATATAAAAGAAACTTTTTCGAGAATGGGAATGAACCTTGAAGAAACTGTTGCCCTTATAGCAGGTGGTCATTCTTTCGGTAAAGCTCACGGGCAAGGCAATCCTAATTTGATGGGTAAAGAACCTGAAGCTGCTGACATCGAACAACAAGGATTAGGCTGGAAATATGCTTACAAATCAGGTAAAGGCCCTGATACTCTTACAGGCGGTCCTGAGGTTACTTGGACAACTACTCCTACAAAGTGGGGGCATGACTTTTTCAAACATCTTTTTGAATATGAGTATGAATTAACCAAAAGTCCAGCAGGGGCTTACCAATTTGTAGCCAAAAATGCTCCTGAAATTATACCTGATGCTTATGACCCTAATAAAAAACATAAACCAACAATGCTCGTAACTGATCTTTCATTAAGAGAAGACCCTGAATTTGAAAAAATTTCAAGAAAGTTTTATGAAAATCCTGATTTATTTGCTGATACTTTTGCTCGTGCTTGGTTTAAACTTCTTCATAGAGATATGGGACCTAAATCAAGATATCTAGGACCCGAGGTTCCTGAAGAAGATTTAATCTGGCAAGACCCTATTCCAACTGTTGATTATAAAATCATTGACGAAAAAGATATTGCTGACTTAAAGAATAAAATTTTATCATCAGGTTTAAGTATTTCTGAATTAGTTATTACAGCTTGGGCTTCAGCTTCAACTTACAGAAACTCTGATAAAAGAGGTGGTGCTAATGGCGCAAGAATAAGATTAGAACCTCAAAAGAACTGGGAAGTAAATAATCCTAAACAATTAGAAAAAGTTTTATCAGTCTTAGAGAAAATACAAAATGAATTCAATTCTTCTCAAGGTAATAATAAGAAAGTTTCTCTTGCTGATTTAATTGTTCTCGGTGGTTGTGCAGCAATAGAAAGAGCTGCCCTTAATGCTGGATTTGAGATTGAAGTCCCTTTTACCCCTGGAAGAAATGATGCATCACAAGAATGGACCGATGTTGACTCATTTAAATATCTTGAACCTATAGCAGATGGGTTTAGAAATTATGCTAAAGATGGAGCTGAAATTTATGCTGAGCATTTACTTATTGATAAAGCAAATTTATTGAACCTGACTGTACCTGAAATGACTGTTTTAATAGGTGGTATGCGTGCATTAAAAGCCAACTGGGATAACTCTGATTATGGTGTCTTTACTGACAATCCGGGTATTTTAACAAATGATTTCTTCGTTAACCTACTTGATATGAGATTTGAATGGAAACCTATTAATGATTCAAAATCAAAGTTTGAGGTGTGCGAAAGAAAAAATGGTAAGTTTAAATGGTATGCAACAAGAGTTGATTTAATTTTTGGACATAATAGTGAATTAAGAGCTATATCAGAATTTTATGCTTGTCCTAATAACAAACATAAATTTGTAAAGGATTTTGTTGCAGCTTGGAATAAGGTGATGATGTTAGATAGATTTGATTTTAAATAAAAATTCAAATGCTAATTTTTTTCAAGCCGTGGTAATACTATCACGGCTTTTTTATCCTGACTTTGACACTTTTCAGTCTTTTTAACACTTATTTTATCGAAAATTCTTTCAAATTCACAGATTTTTATGATTCTGTCAAAAATATTTGTAAGCAACTTTATTTTATATTTGTAAATATTTACAACAATTCTCTCGATTTGGTAGTGTAATAATTGCACTATGTTTTTCAAAATTGTTAAATCTAAACATTTTCGATACCTTAAACTTGTTCAATCTTACTGACAAAACGGTAAAACTAAACAAAAAGTTATTCTTAACTTCGGTAGAGTTGAACATCTGAAAAAATCCGGATTTTTAGAATCAACTGCTAAAAAACTCCTCTCTTTAGATGGAAAATCTGTTCCTACTATTAACGACCTCGAAGAACTCGCTCGCTTCTGCTATGGAGATATTATCTATAGAAAATTATGGAATATGTATAGGATAGATGAACTTTTGAAGGAATGCAGAAAACATTACAATATCAAATACGATTTTGAGACTACAATTTATCTTATGGTTATCGATAGACTACTTTTTCTAAAAAATCAGATTAGCATTATTTAATTATCAAGGCAGTACATTTTAATAAAAGATTTGAGTTTACACCATCTTTACAGAAGTTTGGATTTATTCGCTGATAATAAAAAGCAGATAGAGAAACATCTATTTGATATAAGTAGAAGTTTATTTAGTTACATGATGGATATTGTTTTTTTATGATGTAACAACATTTCATTTTGAGAGTGTCATAAGTGATGAATTGATGGAATTTGGTTTTAGGATATTTTTGTAATGTGTTTTATTGTTTTTATCTTAAAAAAATATTATATGAGAAACTTAGTAAAAAAGTAATTAACGCATCTGCAGAAACTATTAGAGAGGCAGTAAATTCTCTTGAGTTATCGAAAGTCAAATAGAATGAAAATATTTATTATTTGAGGTCAAGTCACAATCCACTTGCCAGTAAGATATTAAATATCTTAAAAATCAAAAATCTCAAAAATGTAATAAATAAAGCAGAAGTTAGCTCATATTTGAGCTAAAATCCCTCTAAATATTTTCCCTGTGTTGGCAACTATAATCATTTTAAAAAGTTAAGTCATTATCATACAATAACTTACGAAAATAAAGTGTCAAAGTCAGGAAAAAATTGATTGTTAAAAAAGATTTTTTGAAACTAATTTAAATGAGAATTCAAAAGCAAAAATTATTAACTATAATGAATTAAAATTGTGAGTGAAGTTATTCTTTATGCCTTCAAGTAGTATTTTTTCAAGATATAGAAATTATTGGTCTGATTCATTAAGTTTCACTTTAAAATCAATTGGTGAGTAAACTATTTACTAATTTGTTACTTTAGCAAATTTTAATATGATAATTGTTATTCTATCTTAAAAATTCATTAAGAATTATAAATTTTATTCTTAATTATTAGACTGAAAATTTTTTTTTTCAGATAAGAACTATTTATTTTCGCTTTTGTAAACAAAATTCATTCGAAAGGAGATAATTTGCTATGGCATCAAAGTCAATGACCAAAAGCCAAATTCTCGATCATCTTGCCAAGAAAACCGGTTCAACAAAAAAACTTGCCGGTCAATTTCTCGATGAGTTGGTAGCTTTATCCTACAAGGAAGCAAAAAAGTCTTTTGTTATTCCTGGACTAGGTAAGCTTGTTGTAGTTAATAGAAAAGCCAGAATGGGTAGAAATCCAGCTACTGGCGAAACTATGAAAATCCCTGCAAAGAAAGTATTGAAATTTAGAATTGCTAAACAAGCCAAAGACGCTGTATTAGGTGTTAAGTAAATTTATTAAAGGTCAGTTTAATAACTGACCTTTTTTATTTTTTCATTAAAACTCATCCATGTTCATTTCATCTCTTTGTCGTCGTTCTCTCTCAAGATTTGGATTAGTACCATTAAGACGGTAAGTTATTCCGATGTAGGCTACTCGTGATTCCATTTTTCTATAAGAGGATGTAAAAAAGTTGCTCCCTATTGTTTCAGTTTCCCATTTCCTTGTATTAAAAATATCACTAACTCTTAATAAAACTGAAAGCTGACCATTAAGAAAATCTTTCTTCATTGCGATATCAGTTGAGAACTGCTCTTTAGATTTAACCTGTCCTAAAATGTTTGGTCCCTCATAATTTAAATTCACTTGAAGATTAAAATCCTTAACAGGTAAGTATATAAAATTCAACTTACCAATCCAACTATAGGCTGAATTTGATAAATCCAATCCTTTAAAGTCACTTTTAAAGTAAGTAAAACTGGAGTTTGTACGAAACCAATCAAATATTGTAGAACCAAGAGTTAATTCAACTCCGTATGAAAGCCTTTTTGCAAGATTTTTCCAAGTTGTTTCGGTTATTCCATCTGGTCTGATAAATGTATAATTTGTTATTGCATCTTGAGTGTAACGATAAAATAACGAAGTAGTTATTGCAGTCTTTTTAATAAGTTTTGAGTATCCCAACTCTATTGAATTAATGTATTCTGGATTTAATTCTGGATTACCATAAGAAATATTTAATGAGTCGGACCTATCAATATAAGGGTTTAAGATTCTATTATGAGGCCGTTCAACTCTTCTACTATAACTTAATTGTATCTTTTGAAAATTAGGTAAAGATTGAACTAAATGAATAGATGGATAAATTGAAAAATAATTTTTACTGAAACCAGAAGAAGAAATTTTCTCAAAACCACTAACTTTTGATTGTTCCAATCTAATCCCGATTTGATATTTAAATTCTTCATAATTATTAGAATAAATCCCATAGATAGCATAGATATTTTCTTTGAAGTCAAAATCAGTTCTTCTTGTTACATCTGATATCCAATTATTAATTAAATAATCATAATTCAAATAATTGTTCTTTGACTTGAAGTTTTTCAAAGAGATATTAAATCCAGTTTCAATTCTTCCAATATTTTGGATTGGATTAATGTAGTTTGCTTGGATTGTCCATTGAATATTATTATTATCGGAAAGCCCTTTTTGAAGAAGTGGATTTGATAAAGGATTCATATTCAAATCAAAATTCGTTTGATTGAATTTTTCATCTCTTTTCAGTGTAAATCTTCCAAGCATAACATCAGCAGTCAATTCAACACCTTTTTTTGAAAAAGTTCTTCGATAACTTAATGTGTTTTGTAATGCTTTCATTCTTCTATCGTTATCACTATCTCTTTCAAAATATCTTTCCATTTGTTGATTCGAGTTGAAAGTTTTGTTTTTTACAAAACTGTTATTGTCAAAGCCTCCATTTCTGAACCTTGAGGAAAAAGTCAAAGTATTAAAATTGTCAATTACATAATCAACACCTGCAGTTATATTATTTCCAAAATGAGAGAAAACTCCCTCACTAACTTGATTAAGAAATGCATTGTTATTACTTAATGAATTAGTTCTATTTGTGTTACCATAATTTTCAGAATTATTATTTCGTGGGTCATAAGAAGCAAAGAAGTTTAATGAAGAAATTTTATAGTTGAAATTGAAAGAGCCATTAAATTTATTCCCTGTTCCACCGGTTAAACTTATTACTCCATTTAATCCATCATCTCGTTTCTTTTTTAAGATTATATTTAATATTCCACCTGTTCCTTCAGGGTCATATCTTGCTGAAGGATTAGTTACTAATTCAACAGATTCAATTTGAGTTGCAGGAATGTTGGATAAAACATCTCCACTACCCAATCCTAAAAGTTCACTTGGCTTTCCATCAATTAAAATCCTTATACTTTGATTACCTCTGTACTTTATATTGCCATCTGCGTCAACTGTTATTGAGGGTATATTTTGAACAACATCAACTGCAGTTCCGCCTACAGTGGTTAAATCTTTTTCAACATTAATGACTTTTTTATCTAAGTTGTTTATGATTACATCTTTTTCACCAACAACTATTATGTTACTCAAATCGATTGTTTTCTCATCAAGAGCTATAATGCCTAAATCAACATTTAAATTTTGAGGGAAAATTCTAATTGAATCAATAATTCGAGAATCGTAGCCAATATATGATGCTCGTAATCTGTAAAAACCTGGAGGAACATTTTCTAATATAAACTTGCCTTCTTTATTGGTAATTGTCCCAGAAACCATACTTGAATCTCTAAAACGAATTAGAATAATATTACAATATTCGATTTTCTGTTTTGTTTGTGCGTCAATAATTTGACCACTAATTGAACCTCTTATATCAGGATTTCTATTCCATTGCATATTGGGATTACGACCTTGTGCATGAATATTTACTATAAGTAAAATATAAAAGAAGGTAAATAATGATATTTTAATATTTGGCTTCATTATAACTCGAAATTTTTAATTTAGACACAATATTAGAATTTAAAGTTTAACTAAAAATATTATTTACTAAGTCTAATTAACTACTTAATAATTTTAATATAATAATTGCGGATGAGTTTTAAGAGATATTGAAATATTTAACTGCTGATAGAAAAAAGAAATATATATTCATCATCCATTAAGTATAACATTAAAAAGAATCTTTTAGTTCTAATAAATATTTTCTTCAACAGAAGCAGAACAATAAATCCTTTAATTAAAATAAGCTAACAAGAAATTAAAGACAACGAATTTTATTTAAGTGAATTAACCAGTAACAAGCTAATTTCAGGAATATTAGTAATTAGAATTAAGGCAATTATCAAAATAACGGTAAATGGAATGGTTGATTTAATCACTTCAAAAATACTTTTTTCGAATATACTTGAAGCAACAAATAAATTTAATCCTAAAGGTGGAGTTAAATATCCAATTTCCATATTAACAATAAATATTATTGCAAAATGAATTGGGTCAACACCGAACTCAACTGCCATCGGTCCTAATACAGGACCTACAATTAAAATTGCAGACATTATGTCCATAAAACAGCCGAGAATTAAAAGAAAAATATTAACCATAATTAAAAATAAAAGTGGAGAGTCAACCAGTTCTTTCATTATAAGTGCAGCTTGATTTGGAATTTTTTCAAGTGCTAAGAACTGATTAAAGCTAATTGCAATTACAATGATAAGAAATAAAGTTCCCATCATTGTAGTGCTTTGTATTAAGATTTTAGGCATTTGTTTGAGACTTAATTCTTTGAAAATAAATACCTCAATAATAAATGCATAAACCACTGCTACAGCTGCTGCCTCTGTTGGAGTAAATAAACCACTATAAATTCCCCCTAAGATTATAATTGGTATTAATATAGCAAGAAAACCTTCACTAATCGATTTTTTTAATTGGTCAAAAGAAAATGGGATGTGAACAATAGTATCCAATTTTTTATGATAAAAATACGAATAAATAATTAATAGTAATCCAATCAATAAACCAGGTATTACTCCTGCAATAAATAAATCTGCTACAGAAATAACTTCACTTGGTGTTGAAACAACAATGGCATAAATAATCATAGGAATGCTCGGAGGAATCAAAATTCCTAATGAGCCCGCTGATGTTAGTACCCCGATAGAAAATTTTTCACTATAATTTTCTTTAATCATTAAGGGATACATCATAGAACCAATAGCAATTACCGTTACAGGCGAAGAACCTGAAATAGCGGCAAAAAAAATACAGGCAACAATAGATGTAATTGCTAATCCACCTTTTATATTTCCAACTATTGCGTTTGAAAAATCAACGAGTCTTTTTGAAATGCTTCCATGAGTCATTATCTGACCAGCAACTAAGAAAAATGGTATTGCAAGTAAAACATCTTTATTAACTGCATTAAACATATCAGATATTATCTCTGTTAAATATCCATCACCTAAAAAGTAAATTGAAGAGATTGTTATTATTGCCAAAACTACGAACAGAGGGGTTCCAATAACTATACTTAATAATGCAAATAAAATAATTAAATATTCCACTATAGCTTCCCTTTTGAAAATTTATTAACCTTGTTTTGCCCCAGCACCAATGGATGTAACCTTTCCTTGTAAAATTAGAATTGCAAGACTGATAAACCTGATGGATATTATTACAAGTGAAATTGGAATTATTATTTGAACAATCCATAAAGGAATGTTGAGTAATAGAGATGTTTCACCTATCTCTTTAGTCTCTTGAACGTAAATAAATCCTAAATAAGCAAGAAAGATAGTCACTATAAAAACTATTAAATTAACAAACAAAGAAACATAAGGTAGGATTCTTTTAGGAAAAAGTTTTTCGGGAATACCAACAACTAAATGCTTGTTCTCTCGAGTTGCATACGAAGCTCCTATAAAACCAACCCAAATCATTAAGAATGCAGAAAGCTCTTTCGCCCAAACGAAACCTGAGCCAGTTATTTCTCTTAATAGAAAATCAAAAAATATTATAAGAATCATTAATGATGTCGCAGTAATTAAAAAAAATTTTTCAAATTGATGAAAATAATCGCTTATTTTAGATAGAATTTTAATCATTTATTTGAGACCTTTTTCCTAAACTCGTTTAATGAATTAATAACCTTATTATAAAGATTTTCACCAACAATTTTCTTAAACTTTTGATGAACTGATTTTGAAAGCTTTGCAAATTCCTGTTTTTGTTCATCAGACATTTTATGAATTTTCACTCCCTCATTTTCCAAAATTTTAATAATTTCTGGTTCAATCTCGCGAACGCCTTTCCTACCAGCTTGTGCTTCTAATTTAGGTTGCCCTAAAACAATTTTTTGTAAATCTGGAGGTAGTGAATCAAAGAATTTTTTATTGTAAACAATTAAACCTGGCTGATACATATGAGCCGATAGGACAAAATGGTCAATTGCTTGATACCATCCAGTTGCTGAAGTAAATAAAGTAGAGTTATCAAATCCATTAACAAGTCCTGTTTGCAAAGCGCTCATTGTTTCAGGAATGGAAATTGGAACAGGTGAAGCGCCAAAAGCTTTCCACATTTCTACATGTAATTGGCTTTCCTGTGATCTAACCTTTAATCCTTTCAAATCGTTAGGTTGAAAAACTGGCTTTTTCTTTGAAGCAAAATGTCGCCAGCCATTCTCATTCCAGCTATGTAAAATCAGACCTTTTGACGCAAGCAAATCTGAATAGGGTTTGAATACCACTTCATCAAGAATGTAATCTACTTCTTTTTCATTCATAAATAAATATGGAAACTCAAGTAATTGTAACTCAGGCACTAGGGATGTAACAGCACCATTGCTACCACCCCAACCTTGAATTCTTCCACGCTGTAAGGATCTCAAAGTTTCTAATTCTCCGCCAAGTTGTCCACCAGTATAAATTGAAAATTTTATCCGACCATTACTCTCCGATTCAATCCTTTTTTTCATTGCTTTTAATTGATCCGTCCACGGTGTTCCCTCTGGTGCTA
>Ga0308389_1000938_pt1 | contig 20522 bp, 16 predicted proteins | sample Hotspr2Sample148_FD_202362 | JGI IMG/M metagenome (GOLD analysis project Ga0308389, IMG submission 202362) | Hot spring phototrophic mat microbial communities from Mushroom Spring, Yellowstone National Park, Wyoming, United States - 20040719_148 ... | reverse complement strand
CCTGGAGGCGGCGGCCGGGCAGCAGGCCGGCTGGTGCAAGCCGTTCGCCGATCTGTGGACCGAGTGCGAACGCGACCAGTGGCGCCTGCGGCTGGCGCTGCTGCTCCACGATGCCGGCAAAGGCTCGGGCCGGGACCATGTGGAGGAATCGGAATCGATCGCGCGACGTTTTCTTGAACGCGAGGGGTTCGCCGCGCGCGACGCCAGCCTCGTGTTGTTCCTGATCCGCAACCACCTGCTTCTTTCCGCGGCGATGCAGGGCGAGGACGTCGCCGACCCGGCTGTCCAGGAACGGCTTGCCCGGAGCACGGAAAGCATCGAGCGGCTGCGGCTGCTCACGCTGATGACGTGGGCCGACATCAGTGCGGTCAGCCCGGGTCTGATGACCGAATGGCGGGCCGCCCGCCTGTTGAGCCTGTACCGCACGCTGTATGCCCGGCTCGAGGGCGCGCTGGAGGAGCCTTTCCGGAACGGGGACGCGGAGGCGAGCTTGCCGGGAGGCGAGGCGCAGGAGCTGCTCCTCGGTCTGCCGGGAGCCTGGCGCCGCAGCCGCACGCCGGAGCAGATGGAGCGGGACGCCCGCCTGCTGGAAACGGCGCGGCGGGGCGGCGCGGAAGCCGCCCTCGTGTTCGAGGACGGCGCATGGACCGCCGTGGTGGCCGCGCCGGACCGCCCCCGCCTGTTCGCCTCGCTGGCGGGCGCCATTTCCGCGCACGGGATGGAGATCCTCGAGTGCGAGGCCTACACGCACCGCGCGGGCCTCGCGCTGGACACGTTCCGCTTTGTGGACCCGCACCGCACGCTCGAGCTGAACCGGCCCGAACAGGAGCGCCTTGCGGAGACGCTGCGGCGCGCCGCCGAGGGGCGCATCTGTCCGCGCGAACTGCTGCGCCGCCGCCCTGTGCTGCGCGCGCCGGCGCGCATCCGCGGCGAGCCGCCGTCGATCACCTTCATGCCGGGCCTCTCCGGTGCGGCCACGGTGATCGAGGTGGTTGCGCCGGACCGCCCGGCGCTGCTCTACGACCTGGCGGAAGCCATCTCCGACGCCGGCTGTGACATTCGGCTCGTGCTGGTGGACACGCGCGCGCACAAGGCCATCGACGTCTTCCACGTCACCCGCGGCGGCCGCCCGCTGGACGACAGCGCCGCGGCGCTGCTGCGCGAGCGGCTGGCGGCAGCCTGCAAGCCGCGCCCGGCGAACTGACTCCCCTTGACAGCGGGCCAACCCGGGCCGATGGTATCATGCACGCCGAAGGAGATCGCCGTCATGCATCTGCGGGTCTTGTCATTCGTTCTTGCCGGAGGCAAAGGCACCCGGCTTTATCCGCTCACGAAGGAGCGCGCCAAGCCCGCGGTGCCGTTTGGAGGACAGTACCGGATCATCGACTTCGTTCTTTCCAACCTAGTCAATTCGGGGCTTCATTCCATTTATGTGCTGATCCAGTTCAAGAGCCAGTCGCTGTTGCAGCACCTGCGCGACGGCTGGGAATTCAGCGGCATTCTCAAGGACCGCTACATCATTCCCGTGCCGGCGCAGATGCGCTCGCCGGGGGAGACCTGGTACCGCGGCACGGCGGACGCCATTTTCCAGAACGTGAACCTGATCGAGCAGTCGGAGCCGCACCTGGTGGCCGTATTCGGCGCGGACCACGTCTACCGCATGAACGTGCGGGAAATGATCGAATACCACGAACAGAAACGCGCGCAGGCCACCGTGGCGGCGATCCCCGTCCCCAAAGAACAGGCGGCCGAATTCGGCGTGATCGAGGTCGCCCCGGACGGCCGCATTCTGGCTTTTCACGAAAAGAAAGCCGACGCGCCGACGATCCCCGGAGACCCGTCGCGCGTGCTGGCCAGCATGGGAAATTACGTGTTTTCCACGCCGGCCCTGCTCAAATACCTGTACGAGGACGCGCGGGACGAGGAATCCACGCACGATTTCGGGCGCGACATTCTGCCGAAATGGGTGGCCCGGGGCGACGTTTTCGCGTACGATTTCAACACCAACCACATTCCCGGCGACCCGGTCGGCGCGCCCGTTTACTGGCGCGACGTCGGCACCATCGACGCCTATTATGACGCCAACATGGACCTGCGCGCCGTCAGCCCGGTGCTGAACCTTTACAACAGGCAGTGGCCGCTGCGCACGGCCGGCTACGACGACCCGCCCGCCAAGTTCACCTTCGACGAGGAAAACCGCCGCGGACAGGCGATCGATTCCATCGTCAGCTCCGGCTCGATCCTGTCCGGCGGCATGGTGCGGAATTCCGTGATCGGCCGGGGCGTGCGCGTGCACTCCGGCGCCGTGGTGGAAGATTCGATCATTTTCGACAATTGCGACATCGGACGCCGCGCCCGCATCCGCCGCGCGATCCTCGACAAGAACGTCATCGTGCCCGAGGACACGTATATCGGCTACGATCCGGAGGCCGACCGAAAGAAATACCACGTCACCGACAGCGGCATCGTGGTGGTCGAGGGGCGGCGTTCCCGCGTGCCTGTCTCCCCGCTGGAAATCTAGCCGGGGCCGCGGCGCCGCGCGGAGAGACGCAACGGGGCCGCAGGGCGGTTCAGCCGTTTTCCTGCGGCGCCTCCGGCGCAACAGGCTCGGCGGAAGCCGCCGGCTGGGGAGATGGCGCCGCAGCGGGGGCCTTCGCCTCAGCCGGCTTCTCCTTCTTCTGCGGCTCCTTCTTCACCGGCGTGATGATGATGTGGGCGAAGCGCCCTTCCAGGCGCGGCTGCCCTTCCACGGCGCCGTACTCGGCCAGGTCGCCGGCCAGGCGCATCAGCAGCTTCTTGCCAAGGTCGGCGTGGGAGATTTCACGCCCGCGGAATTGCACCACCGCCTTCACGCGGTTGCCCTCGGCAAGGAAGCGGATGGCGTGTTTCAGCTTGAAATTGTAGTCGTGATCGTCGGTGTTGGGGCGGAATTTCAGCTCCTTCACCTGAATCACGTGCTGCTTTTTCTTCGCTTCCTGCTGCTTTTTCTTCTGTTCGTACTGCCACTGCCCGTAGTCCATCGCCTTGGCCACGGGCGGCTCGGCGGTCGGCGCCACCAGGATCAGGTCGAGCCCGAGTTCGCGGGCCCGCCGGATGGCCTGCTGGGTCGGCATGATTTCGACCGTCCCGTCCGGGAAGACGGCGCGCACTTCGCGTGCGCGGATGGCCTCGTTCACGTTTTCTCTGACTTTGACACGCGGGCGGGGGAATCTAGGATGCATGCAGTCTGTTCTTGAAGGAGTCGATCCGGAAGAATTCAGGGCTCCTGAAACGGAAAACGGGCGTGCGCTCCATGGCGGAGCTTGTGCGCGCCCGGCGTGGTGGAACTGCGGTTGTGCGGGGAAGCCTCAGATCTCGCTCCCTACCCCTCCAATATACACCGGGCGCAAAAGCCGCCGTCAATGTTTTTCCTCCCGGCCCGTCAGGTCCTCTTCGCGGAACACGGCCCGGCGGATCACCTTGCGCTCGTCGCTGGTGTAGACGACGTGGATGGCGCCGTCGGCCGTTTGCACGGCGCTCGGGTAGGCGAAGGAGTCTTTCCCTTCCGCCAGGTTCTTTCCCCATGGCCAGCTCTTGCCGCCGTCCTCGCTCAACGCGGCCGTCAGAGGGGTGCGGCCATGCATCACCGGATTGCAGACGAGCAGCAGCCGGCCGCTTCGGAGCCGGATGAGCTCGATCGCGGAATTGGGATTCGGCCACTCGGTGTCGCGGCCCTCGGTCCACGTCATTCCGCCGTCGAAGCTCTCCGCCGCGACGATGTAGCCGCGCTCGCCCGGCCCGTAGCCGCCCCCGCGGCGGCAGAAGGCAAGCAGTCGGCCGGGGGCGAGCTCGACCGGCGCGGGTTGCAGGTTCCCGTTCTTCGAGCGGATCCGGCCGCCCGGCGTCCACTGCCCGGTGGAAGGGTCGTGAATCAGAAACAGCGAGCTCGTTTCCGGCTCCACCCGCTCCCGGTTGCTGCCCACCTCGTGGTAGATCGGCAGGAGCCATTTGCCATTGCTCAGCACGATCGGCTTGCCGCGCACCATCCAGCCTTCTTCGAGGCTCAGCAGGCCGGGGTCGGACCACGTCTCGCCGCGGTCGCCGCTCACCTTGGCCGCGATCCGGGAAGCGGACCACGTCTCGCCGAAGCGGATCACGTAGAAGAGCCAGACGCGGCCGGACGGGTCCTGCCAGCAAACGCCGTTTCCGGTGGAGCGGAACGGGTCGCGGGCTATGGCGCGCGGCTCGCTCCACCGCGAGCCGCCGGCGCGCAGGCGGGAAAGGAACACCGCCGTGGAGCGCGCATACTCGCCTTCGCCGCCGTAATAGACCAGCAGCAGGTCGCCGTTGTCGAGCGCGCACAGGGAAGCCGGGTGCTTGTACGGCCCGGTCTTCACCTCGGGGCCGAAGATGCGTTCGGTCCGGATTTCCGCGGCCGCGGCGGCGGAAAACAGCAACAATGCAGCCAGCCCGCGCCTCATGACCGGATCAATCCTCCAGCGGACGGGTGGAATCAATGAAGGGCCAGCAGAAGGCCCCGAGGAAATACGCGCCCGCCATCGTGAAAAGGAACAGGTTCCAGTCATTGTTCGTGTGCGCCAGGATGTAGCCCCCGATGGAAGGCGCCAGGATGCCGGCGAGGTTGCCCATCATGTTCATCGAGCCGGACAGCGTTCCGGCGTACTTGCCGCCGATGTCCATGCACGCGCCCCAGGCGCCGGGCATGACGAGATCGTTGCAAAACGAGGCCAGCCCCATGGCGATCATCGCCGGCAACGGGTCCCGGGTCAGCGTCGAGACCAGCAGCAGGAGGCTCGCGCCGAGAAAGCCGACAGAGCCCATCCATTTCCTTGCCAGATTGACCGAGTTCAACCGCAGCGCCACATATTTTGCGATGAACCCGCCGAACATCGAGCCGAAGCCGCCGAACAGCAGCGGCAGAATCGCGTACTGCGCGCTCTCCCCCATGCTCATGTGGCGCGCCTCCTGCAAGTACGTCGGCAGCCACGTGATGTAGAAGTACCAGGGGTAAGTCAGCAGGAAGTACTGCGCCCACAACAGCCACACCGAGCCGCGGCGGATCATTTTGCCCCAGGGCACGTCGCCGTGGCCGGCCGCGGTTTTTTCCGCCCCTTCGAGCAGCGCGAGCTCCGCCGCGTTCACCGCAGGGTGGTCCTTCGGGTTGTCGCGGTACCAGCGGTAGAAAAAGAAGGCCCACACCAGGCCGATGAGCCCGAAGACATGGAACACATCCCGCCACCCCATGAAGCGGAACAGCAGCGCGAACAGCGGAGGCGTGAACGCGCCGCCCCAGCGGGCGAAGGACCACATGATGCCCTGCGCGCGCACGCGCTCATGCTGCGGCAGCCAGGTGGTGAACGCCTTGGTGAGGTTCGGGAAGCAGCCCGCCTCGCCCGCGCCGAACAGGAAGCGGATGATCCACATGGACGTGAAATTCCATGCCCATCCCGTGGCGGCGGTGAAGAAGGACCACCAGAGCACGATGCGCATCAGCACGCGCCGCGGCCCCATCCAGTCGCCCATCCACCCGCCGGGGATTTCAAACAGCGCGTAGGCGAGCGCGAAGGCCGAAAAGACATAGCCCATCTGCTGCTTGGAAAACCCCAGGTCCTCCATGATGGGCTTGGCGGCCTGGGAAATGGCCACGCGGTCGATGTAGGCGAGGATCGCCAGCGTGACGGCGAAGACGATGACCCAGTGGCGGGCGCGCGTGGGCGCTTGCGGCGTGGTCATGAGCCACTATCCCATCACAGGCCGCCGCCGCCCTGCAACGGCTCGCCGCCTTCCAGTTCGCGGTCCATCCATTCCAGATAGGCCGCGCCGCCGTCGACGACGGGCGTCGCCAGGATCTCCGGCGCCTCGTAGGAGTGCAGCTCGCGCAGGCGCCGGCTGAGCCTGTCGAACAATCCGCGCCGGGTCTTGATCAGCAGCAGCAGCTCGCCGCTGTCTTCGACGGCGCCGCGCCACCGGTAGATGCTGCGCACCGCGGGCAGGATCTGCACGCAGGCCGCCAGCCGTTCCTCCACCAGGGCCCGGGCCAGGCGCAGGGCCTCCTCTTCGGCGGCGCAGGTGGTGCTGACAACGATTTTGTCCGTCATTCGACCTCCGGGGTATGGACAGCAGGAGCCAACCGGATTATAAACGAAAGGAAGGCTTTTTGTTTCGGCGATGAGCAGGAGCGTGCGCAACCTGGCGTTGTTTCTTGCAGGCGCCGGCTATGTGGCCGCGCTCGCCCTCGCTCTGCTGCGGCCGGGCGGCGTCCCGGCCGCGATGGACGCCTGGCGGAAGATGAAGGCGATGGAGAGCGAGGTCCGGAACCTCAAGGAAGACGTGTTCAAGCGCGAGCAGCGGGTGGAACAGCTCGAGAAAAGCGACACCCAGCGCAAGGGCGCGGTGCGCAAGCACCTGAACAAGGCGCAGCCGGGCGAGACGATCATCATCCTGCCGGAAACGCCCGCCCCGGCGGACGCGCTGCGGTAGCGCGCCGCCCGGGCGGGGCCGGAGGCCGCCGCTATTTGAGGGCGACGGCGCGGCCGGTGCGAATGCTTTCCTTCGCCGCGTCGATGATCTCCATCACGCCGACGTTGAGGTCGAGCGAGGTCATGCCCTCCGGTTCGGTCTTCGTCTCGATGCAGTGGATCATGTAGGCGATCGGCTCGCTGCGCTCGGGCGGCAGCGGCGGCGCGGGCACTTCGCGCGCCTCCCGGCCCGCGCGCAGCTCCACCTGCCGGCTGGTCATGTAGACGCTGCCCTTCCTGCCGAACACCTCGAGGTCCTGGAAGCTGCGCGGCAGGTCCCAGCTGGCTTCGAGCAAGGCGACCCCCTTCGGATAAGAAAGCACCAGCAGCGCCGTGTCCTCCACCCTGGGGAACTCATCCGGGCGCAGACGGTGCGCCACGGCATAGACCGTGGAAGGCCGGCCCAGATACATCAGGCTCCACAGCGCGTTGTAGCAGCCGAAGTCGACCAGCGCGCCGGCGCCGTTCTTCACCGGGTCGGTGAGCCACTCGAAGAAATACTTGTTCAGCCCCGTCGGCCCGCCCGGCCCGCCATGGCCGACGATGCCGCGAATGCGCCACACGTCGCCGAGCTCGCCCGAGGCCACCGCCTGCCGCGCGGCGTAGCTCGTCGGCCACCACGCCATCTGGTAATTGCACATCACGAAGATGCCGTGCTTGCGCGCCAGGTCGCGGATCGGCACGGAGTCCTTCCACGTGGATGCGAGGGGCTTTTCGAAGATCACGTGGATCCCGCGCGGGGCGCAATACTGGACAATCTCCAGGTGGCGGTTGTTCTCGACGAACGCCCAGACGATCTCCGGCTTGACGGCGTCGATCATCTTGCGCCAGTCGGAATGAAACAGTTCGCCGGCCACGCCGCGCTTTTTCGCCTCGGCCACCAGCTCGGGGGCGGTCTCGGCCACGCCGACCAGCCGCGCGGGCTTGCCCTGCACCATCTTGCCCAGGTGGCCCCAGACGTGCGAGTGCACCAGCCCGACCACGGCGATCGTGTGCTCCGCGGCGGAGGCGGACATCAGGAACAGAGACGGAATCAACCACAACGCTTTGCGCATGAGAACGGAAACAACCTCCAAAGGACAGCATACGCCGCCTGCGCCCCTTGCATCCGGCTGCGATTTGCGGCATCCATCAATAAATAGCGGGGCTCCGGTGGGAGGGGCAGTGTTCTTTGGGAATTGCCGGCGCCGGATCTGTGATACAGTAATCGTCCAATCCAGCGCAGCAGCATCCGGGCTGGGAACCAATCGAGGTGGTCCATGACGCTGAACGGGATTGTCCGGGGCATTCTCTTCGGGGCTTGCATCGCCGCGCCGGCGGCGGAAGATCTGGCCAGGCAGGTGCGCGAACTCGAGCTTCGCGGCGCTGTGGCCGAGGCGCGGCGCGCGCTCGAAACCGCCGTGAAAACGCAGCCCCGCAACGTGGAGGCGCTCAACCTTTACGCGTCGTTTCTCGACGAGCGGCGCGATCCGCAGGCGCTGTCTGTCTACCAGAAAGTGGCCGAGCTGGCGCCCGCAGGCAGCGCGGAGCGGACGCGGGCGCTCGGGCGCATTGTCGTTCTGAACCTTCTGCACGGCAACCAGGAGGCTGCGGCAGCGGGCCTCGAGGCGTGGCGCCGCGCCGGCGGCCAGGGATGGGAGCTGAAGACCGGCGCCGCGGCGCCGGCGCTGCCCATGGGCACGGTAACCATACCGGGGCCGCTCGAAAGCTTCGCCCGCATGGCAGCCTTCTCGCCCGAAATGCCGCCGCAGGAGATCCTGCTGGCGCTCGCGCGCAACGTCGTCACCAACGGCTACCAGGCGCTCGGCGGCAACGAGGGCATGGAGCAGACCGAGTACCTGAAGCTGGTGATCCGCTATCTGGGCCAGGCGCGTGAGCTGGAAAAGCTCGCGGGCCCGGAAAGGGTGATCCGCATCGAGGCCTGCGAATCGCCGCAGACCGCCGAGCTGCTCCGCATCCTCGGCTTTCGCATGCGCGGCGGCTGCGGCGGCGACGTGGTGCTGGAGACGGTGAACGCCACGCGCGCCTTCCTCTCGATGGACTCCGGCTTCCCGCTGGCTGCGCTGGAACAGGCCCTGCGCACCAACCGGCCGTTCGTTTACGACTACAAGCCGGCCACGGTCCCGGTCCTGTATTCGGCCGAATACTGGCTGTCGGCGCGCGAGAAGCAGTCCGGCGAGTTCATCGACATGTTCCTGAACGACCCCTCGCTGTGCCGGCTGTATCTGGGCCTCGCCAAGCTCGACCCGGAGACGGCCGAAGAGATCCGGAAAACGTTGCCCGCCTCGCGCGTGCGCGCCTTCGCCCACGTGTTTGATTTCTTCGGCGGCATGTTCCAGATCCGCAACGGGCGGGTGGCCGTGCCCGGGGGGAGCCGCGCCGCGGCCGCCTGGGCGGAGCTGGTCGGCGCGCCGCCGGAAAAGGGGGTGGAGTTCCTCGACAAGCTGGTCGCCAAGGACGATGGCTGGATGGCCAGCTATTTCGACGCCCTCTCGCGCATCGACGGGCCGACGCTCGAATACCTGACCGAGCCCGGCCGGCTGAAGCGCTTTTACGCCGCCCTGCGCGGCCGCGTGACCTCGCCCGGCCCGGCGCGCCCGGTCTTCCGTTCCAACACCGACCTGATGCTGCTGACCACGCGGCTGCGGGTGGAAAACGGCCGCCCGGTGATCCCCGGCGGGCTGGAGGTGTGGAAGCGCCTCTTCACCGAGCACCCGAGCGGCAAATACGACGGCAAGCTGACCCGCGCCGCCGCCACCTGGAAGGAGCCCGACGATCTGATCGAGGCCCTGTTCGGACTGTCGCGCAAGGCGGTGGAAAACGAGCCGCTGCGGATTTTCCTCTCGATCAGCGATCTCGAGCGCAAGCGCGCGAAGCCGCTCGATGCGGCCACCGTGCAGCAGCTCGCTTTCCGCTGGAAGACCTACGGCTCGCAATACCCGCTGTTCAGCGAAACCGGCGCGCTGAGCGACGCGACCATTCTGCTCTTTCTGGACACAGCCGACCGCATCTCGCGCACCGGAAGCAACGAGCTGAAGGCCGACGTGGCCGGCGTCATGCAGGCGCTCGCCGGACTCTGGCAGGTGCTGGTGCGGCAGAAACTGATCCCGGAAGAGCGCGCCGACGAGTCGCTGGCGGCCATCCTGAAACCGTTCGGCTCGGTGAACAACAGCCAGTTGCTGTTTGACGCGGGCCGGGCGGGCGTCGAGCAGCTGCTGCGCGCCGCCGGGGTCGAGGATCTCGCCAACCCGCAGGACCGCATGCTGGACCTGCTGGCCGGCGCGCTGAAGCCGGCCGATGAGGAGACGCACCAGGCGCTGCTCGCCGATATGCTGCGCGCCTTCGAGGCGCAGCGGCTGGTCTCGCTGAAACTCCTCTTTGATCTCGACGACCACCTCGAGGCGCTGTCGAAAGGCGGGCAGCTCAACCCGCAACTGCTCGCGCGGCTGGCGGCGCGCGTCAGCGACCTGAACCTCCCCAAGGCGTCGCTGACCACCGCCGAGCGCAACTCGATGGCGTTCGGCTATTACTCCGAACGCCACATCGAGGCGCAGCGGAAGCTGAATCTGCGCGCCGTGGTGGCCCGCGCCGCCGGGCAGGCCGACAAGCTGAAGGAAGCGCGCGGGCTGCTGGCGCCGCTGCTGCGGGACACGCTGGTCGGGCTGCTTTATATCCACTACGCGCCTCCCGGCGCGCAACTGCTCTACACCAACCCGCTGTTCGCCCGCAGCCACGACTTCATCGGCATCCAGGGGACGAACCAGACGTGGAAACCGACCGAAGTGCTCGGCATGGGCTGGCCCTCCAGCGCCGGCGGGCGGCTGGTAGGCTCGCTCTCCAACCTGCCCTACGCGCTGGCCGAAGCCGAGCAGAACTTTCTGATCCCGACCCGCGAGCAGGCGCTGATCTGGGGCGATCTGGTTCCGCAGCTGCTCGTCAGCGCGCGGCTGCCCCGTTTCTGGCGGGTGACGCCGTTGCAGCTTCACTACGTGGGCCTGCACCTGCGGCTGGGAGAGACCGTGCTCGTGGAAGCGGCCCTGCAACCGGCCCTGCGGGAGCGCGCCATGCGGGAGCTGGAGCGGCTGGCGCCCCCGGCGCGCGTCGAGCTGGTCAGCCGCCTGCTCGCCGCCGGAAGGCCGTCGGAGGCGTTCGAGCTGATCATGCCGTCGGAACTGTACTTCCTCGGCGCGCGCGCCGTGGCCGAACGCTGGCAGACCACGGCCGGCTTCGCCGAAAAGATCCGGCTGCTGGCGGCCAGCGCCCCGGAGCAGTGCAACCCGAGGGCGGTGTCCGAGCTGTTTGGCACGCCGAAGCCCACGCTGGCCAACTCGCACCACCCGGAGCTGCTCCAGTTGCGCACGTTCCCCACCCTGATGGGCTATTCCAGCCGGATCCTGGCCGAGAGCTGGGAGTCGCACAACCTGTTCTTTGCTTCGCTGGCCGACGAGCTCGGCCTGCGGCCCTCGCAGCTGAATCTGCTGCTGCCCGAGTGGACGGTGAAAACCGTGGAAGCGATTTTCGCCACGCACCTGGAGGACTGGCCGGCGGTTCTCCGCGCCATGCGCAAAGTGGCCGACGAGGTGCGCGCCGAAGCGCGCCGCGCGCAGGCGATCGAAGCCGGCGCAGGTTTTTAGGAAAGGGGGATGACCGGCATGAACGAGGGGGTCGCCAATCGCAGCCGCAGGGAATTCCTGCTCAAGGCGCTTGCTTCGGCGCCGTTGCTCGGCGCGCCGCGCCTGCCAGCCCAGGATCAGGAGCGGCCGACCTTCCGCGTGAAGGTCGACATGGTCGTGTTGAGCTTCACCGTGACAGACTCGAAAGGCCGCTACGTCAACGGGCTCAAGCCGGAGGATTTCCGCATCCTTGAGGACGGCATTCCCCAGAAGATCAACACATTCGCCGAAGGCAACAAGCCGCCCTTGCAGGTGCTTGACGACGGCTCCACGCGCCCGCTGCTGACCGCGCAGGCCGATCCCGAGCGCGGCGGCATCGCCACGGACGCCTTCGTCGGCACCAACGTCTTCGTGCTGTTCGACACGTCCAACTACATGTACCGCGGCTTCGTCTACGCCTCCGACGCCATCGCCGACTTCCTGCGCGGGCTGGACCGCGCCGACTCGGTGGCCGTCTACACCTTCTCGCGCAACCTTACGCGCGCCGCGCCGCTGACGCGCGACCGCAACGCCGCGCTGGAGGGCCTCCGCAAAGCCGTCGCCGGCGACGAGGCGGCGCTGTACAACTCCCTGCTGCTCACCCTCCGCGATGCCGCGAAGGTCCCGGGGCGCAAGGTGGTGATCGTTTTTTCCAACGGGCCGGACTCGGCTTCGATGGTCGCGCCCGACGACGTCCGCGCGGTGGCCGAGGACGAAGGCATCCCGATTTATGTGATCTCGACGAGCGACGCCTCGAAGGACCCGATTTCCACCGGCGTTTTCCGCCGCCTCGCCGCCCGCACCGGCGGCAAGAGTTTCTTCGCCCGCACCTGGCAGAAGCAGGTGGAAGCTTTCGAGGCGATCCGCGAGGACCTGGGCAACTCCTACACGGTCACCTATTACCCGGCGCCGAACCCGAACGAAGGGTTCCGCCGCATCACGGTCGAGATCAAGTCGGACGTGGCCAGGCGGTATCGCGTCAGCGCTCGGCCCGGCTACCGCCCGCGCGCCGGGACCTGAGACGGGCGCGCCCGGCGCGCACCCTCCGATTCCAATGGCCGCTGCCGGGCATGAGGCCGGCGGGAAAGCCGCCGCGCCGAAACGGAAAGCGCGAGCCCCAAGCCGCCCGCTGTGCTAGATTTGAAGGGTTAGGCTCTCGCTGAGGTAGTCCGCGTGCAGGTCTTTTTGCAGGGCAAGCTGCTGGGGATCGACCCGTTCGTCCACAGCGCGCGCGGAGGATTTGCCGCGCTCGCCGGCCGCTGCCTGTATGTCTCCCTGTTGACGGAAGCCCTGCCGCGGGCCCTTCTCAACAAGCTCGGCCTGGCGCAGGAGCTGCTGGGCTCGTGCGGCGGCGGGCAGTTTCTCGCCGTGCTGCCGGAGGAAAGCCTGGCCGAGGCCAACGAGTTCCTCGTCGACGCCACGCGCCGGCTGGCCGCGTTTTCCGGCCACGACCTGCGGCTGGCCTGGTCGAGCACGGAAAATCTCGGCGCCTGGAGCGACATCCGCCGCCGGCTGGATGCGGGCTTCCGCAGGTGGCGCGGGTTGAATGCGCTCGAACCGGCGGGCCTGTTCGAGCCTTTCGAGGATACGGGCGACGATTCCTTCTTCGAGAACCTTTTCCTCGGCCTGCCTGATTCCGCCGCCGCCGTCTGGGACGTCGAGGCCGAGGGCATGCTGCGCCGCGAAGGCGAGGCCCACTGGATTGCAACCCACTTCGCGCAGATGCCCGGCGGCTGGCCCGCCAGCGTGGAAGAACTGGCGGCGCGGGCGCGCGGGCGCAAGGCGTGGGGCATCCTGCGCGGCGACACGGACCAGTTCCACGCCCGCCTGCTGAAGGCGGAGACGGTGGAAGAATATATCCAGCTCTCCGTTTTCTACAAGCAGTTCTTCGCGGGCGAGGTCCAGGTCCTGTGCGGGCAGCAGGAGTTCCGCGACAAGGTCACGGTCCTGTATACCGGCGGCGACGAGTTCGCCCTGGCCGGGAGCTGGGACGCGTTGTTGCCCTTCGCGCAGGCCATCGAGCGGGTTTTTCGCCGCTCGGTGGAGGAATTTCTGAAAGAGTTTCCCGGCGTCGAGGGCAAGACGCTTTCCATGGGCATCGCGCTGGCGCCGTGGCCGGAGATGGAGCCGGCGGTGGTCTACCGCGAGGCCGGCCGGCAACTGGAAGCGGCCAAGTGCACCGGGCGCGACTGCATCTCGGTGTTCGGCAAGGTGCTTGACTGGAAGCAGGCCGCGGAAGCGGCCGAGCTGAAGGACGTGATGGTGCGGATGGTGGAACGCTTCGGTTGCTCGCCGCAGTTCCTGGGCGAGCTCGGCGCATTTTACCGGGAGACGGACCGGGTGCTGCCGGCGCGCAGCTCCCGGCGGCTGCTGGAAACGCAGCAGCGGCCGTGGCGCCTGCACCGGCGTCTGAACCGCGTCCTCGACGGCCCGGAACGGAACCGCGAATTCGAAAAGGCCCGGCAGGCGGTGCTGGCCGCGTTCCTCACCCGCGGCCAGGCGCAGCTCAAACTGAAGCCGTCCGGCCGGGTGGCGCTGGAATGGGCGCGGATGATGGAAGAGGTGGATTAGCCGATGAACGAACTCGAGCCTCAGCAAACCCCGCAGGAAGCACAGGCGGTGCAGACGCCGCCCGCCGAACCGCCCGCGGCCCCTCAGGCGGAGACGGCGCAGCCCGAAACCCCGGAGGCGGAAGCCGCGGCCCCGGCGCCGGCCGCGGCCCAGGAAGCAACGGCTGCACCGGAACCGGCGGCCGCCGCAGCCCCGCCGGCCGAAACGGTGGCGCCCAAAGCCGCTGCGGCGCCTGCGGCCAAGCCCGCGCCGGAAACCAGAGCCGCCCGCCCGGCCCAGAAGCCGGCCCAGGCGGAACGGGCGCAGCGGCGCGCCGCGAACGAGCGCAACGACCGCGCCAGGCAGGCCCAGGGCCGCGAAGCCGCCCGCACCGAACCCCGCCGCGGGCCCGAGGGGCCGATCGAGATCGACCTCGAGAAACTGATCGCCGACAGCCTCTACCTGGACAACCAGGCCCACGCCATCGTGGCGCGGATGCGGGACATGGACTCGGGCACGCGAAGCCAGTTGCGGCGGCTCTTCAGCGCCGTGCGGCGCGCCTGCCGCACCTCGGAAGCCGAGCGCCAGCACGCGTTCGTCATGCTGCGGGCGCGGCTGGCCTACACGATCGCGCGGCACCAGCTGCGGAGCCTCGACCCGCTCGAAAAGCTGCTGTTGCAAGTCACGCGGAAGAACGACGCCCGGGGCTACGAGCGCTTCCGGGACCTGTTCGAGGCCATCGTCGCCTACAACGAGTAAGATTGCGAGATTGCGGAGAGACGCATGAGTTCACACACCGCTTCCACCAAGCTCGGCCTCATCGGCAAGCTGCTTTTTGACGGGGAGCTGATCTGCGAGACGGGCCTGCACATCGGCGCCGGCAAAGGCTCTCTCGATCTGGGCGGCGCCGACAATCCGGTGGTCAAGGATGCCTTCGGCCGGCCCTACGTGCCAGGCAGCAGCCTCCGCGGCCGCATCCGGAGCCTGCTCGAGCAGGCCTCCGGGCGCGTCGGCCCCGAAGACCTCGTTTACCTTTCGCGGCGCCGCGGCCAGGAAGTGCGCATCCACCAGAGCGACGACCCCGGCGACGAGATCTGCCTGCTGTTCGGCCGCAACCCGGGCCGCATGGAGCGGGTGGCGGGCGAGCCGCTCGAGCCGAGCGCGGCCACGCCGGCCCGGCTGACGGCGTATGACGCGCCGCTCGACCTCGACTCGATCACCCCGCAGATGCGCGAAAACCTCGACGACGAACTCACCGAGGTCAAGAGCGAGAACGCAATCGACCGCATCACGGCGCAATCCAGCGCGCGCACGCTCGAGCGGGTCCCCGCCGGCGCGCGCTTCCGCGTGCGGTTCGTGCTCGATATTCTCTGCCCGGAGGACCGCGAGCTGGTGGCGACCTTCCTCCAGGGGCTGCGCCTGCTGGAGGACGACGCGCTCGGCGGCGGCGGCTCCCGCGGCAGCGGCCGCGTCCGCTTCGGCAACTGGAAGGTGACCTGGCGCAACCGGGACTACTACGCCGGCACGGCGTCCGAGCAGACCCTCGTCGAAAAGGCGGAGACCACTGCCGATCTACAGGCCGCCGCGGGCGCCGCATTTCTGGAACAGCTCGTCTGAGCGAGGCGTCGGAATGAACCCTGCGCTGCTCGTCCGCATCCGGCCCTCCACGCCCTGGCGCCTGGGGCCGGAGTCCGGCTCGATGGGAGAGGCTGCGGCCGTCCTGCACAGCGACACCGTGTATTCGGCGGTGACGCTGGCAATCGAGCAGCTCGGCTGGATGAGCGAGTGGCTGGAAACCACGGCCGACCCGTCGCGCGAGCCGGTGGTCCGGTTCACCTCCGGTTTCCCCTGGCAAAGAAACCTGCTGTACGCGCCGCCGCCCAAGGGCCTGTGGCCCCCGGAAGGGGTCTCGTCGAAGGCCCGCTGGAAGGGCGCGCAGCTTGTGCCCTCGCAATTGCTCGGCGCTCTGCTGCGCGGAGAGCCGCTGGAAGAGGCCGCCTGGGAGGTGGACGGCTTCAGCGGCTGCCTCATTCCCTCCTCCAGCCGCTCCGGAACCGGCCCGTTCCGCCATCTGGTGCGCTCGATGGCCGCGGTGGACCGCATGACGGGCGGCAAGGCGCTGCCCTACGTGGCCGGCTGCATCCAGTTCGCCCCGGCCTCCGGCGTGTGGTGCGCGGCGCAGTTCGCCACCCAGACCGCCTACGCGGTCTGGGCGCCGCGGATCCAGGCCGCCTTTCGCCTCCTGGGCGACAGCGGCATCGGCGGGATGCGTTCGCGCGGCTTCGGCCGCGCCCGCAGCATCGACTTCCAGGCGGGCCTGCTGCCCGACCTCCTTTTCGGCGCCAAAGGCGGCCCGCGCGCGGGCCGGGCATGGTGGCTCCTGTCGCTGATGATCCCCGCGCCCGGCGAGCCGCTCCGCTGGGACGAAGGGCACTATGAGCTGGTGAAGCGCAGCGGGCGCATTGCCAGCAGGAACGGGGGCGGGCTTCCGAAGCTCGTTTCGCGCGCGCTGGCGGAAGGCTCGGTGGTGGTGTGCGACGCTCCGCCGCGCGGGACGGTGCAGAACGTCGCGCCGCAAGAGTGCCCCCACCCGGTTTACCGGGCCGGGCACGCAGTGGCAATTCCTGTTTCGTGGCCGGGGAACGCATGACACGGTACCGCCTGACAGTGTTGACCCCGTTGCTGGCCGGCGACGGCCAGAGGCTGGCGCCGATCGATTACATGGTCTGGAAGGACCAGGTGAATGTGCTCGACCAGCGGCGCATCTTCCGCCTGCTGGCCAAGGGGCCGCGGCTCGATACCTATCTGGGCCAGATCCGGCGCGCCGACAAGCTCGATTTCGCCTCCTGGGGCGGCTACGCCCAGAACTACGCCAGCCGGCGCATCCCATTCGAACATCCATCCTCGGCCGCGTATTACGCGCGCGCCGCCGCGGAGCATCTGTTCATCCCCACGTTCGCCGCCGCGGCTGGCGGCGGCATCTTCGTCCCGGGCAGCGCAATCAAAGGCGCCTTGCGGCGCGCCGTGCTGCTCGACATGGCCACGGAACAGCACTGGAAGCAGGCCCTGGAGGCAGTGCAGCGGGCCGAGCGGCCGCCGCGGGCCCCGGCGGCGCTGCTCGAGGAAAGCGTCTTCGGCAACCGGAACGCCGACCGGCTGCGCGGACTGATGGTGTCCGACTCCGCACCCGTGCCCCCGGGCGGCAAGACGCGCATCTACCTGCTGCGCACCGCCACGCTCGTGCCCCGGGCCGGGCGGGTGGAGCTCGGCTGGAAAATGAGTCCCCGCGGTGCAGTGGAAAGCCGCCGGCCCGGCGACTCGACGCCTCACTTCGCGGAAATGGCCATGCCGGGCGTCGTCTTTGAAGGGACTCTCGGGCTGGCGAGCGTGGCGCGGCAGGAGCGCGCCCGGCGGGCATTGCGCTGGAACCACACGATGCCGGACTGGCGGCAGGCCCTGGCGGCCGCCAACCGCGCCGCGGCGCAGCTGCTCGCCCTGCACCGCCGTTACGCCGAAGCCACCGGGCTGCGCGCCGTGGCCGAGTCAATGGCGCGGCTCGAACAACGGCTCGGGCAGATCCGGGAATCGGGCGACGCCTGCCTGCTGTGCCTCGGGTGGGGTACCGGGCTGCTTTCGAAGTCGGCCAGCCTCGATACCGGCAACGGGCCGTGGCTCCAGTTACTCCGCCTCCTGCCCGTCTACCGGGAGCACCTGCGCACCGGGCTGCCCTTTCCGAAGACCCGGCAAATCGTTTTTCTGAACGACCAGCCGGGGACGATGGCCGGCTGGGCCGAGCTCCGCCTGGCCGAAGAAGACGCCCGGGACTGAGTCCGGATTCGGGCGGTTTGCCGGACCCTCATGCGGGAAGGGGATTCAGCCGATCCGGAATGTTAGAATGACACCAGCACGCCGGATGCCACCCTGCGAGTTTCGACAGCCGGGGATGCAGGAGGAGCATGTATAACGCGTTTTTCGGCTTTCGCGAAAGCCCGTTCAACCTCAGCCCCGATCCTGCTTTTCTCTACCGCAGCCCCCAGCACGAAGAAGCGCTCGCCAATCTGGTTTACGGCGTCCACGGCCGCAAAGGGTTCATCGTTCTCACCGGCGAAGTCGGCACCGGCAAGACCACGCTGCTCGAATGCCTCCGGGACGAGCTGGACGCGCAGGGAATCGAGTTCGCCTATCTGTTCAATTCGCGCATCAACACGCAGCAGTTTTTCGAAATGATCGCCTATGATCTCGGGCTGCGCTGCGACCGGAAATCCAAAACGGAAGTGCTGTTCGCGCTGAACCAGATGCTGATCGAGGAGGCCAACGCCGGCCGCACCACCGTGCTGATCGTCGACGAGGCCCACAACCTCGAGTGGGAGGTCCTCGAGGAGATCCGGCTGCTCACCAACCTCGAAACCCCGAAGCTCGGCAAGCTGCTGCAAATCATCCTTTCCGGCCAGCCGGAGCTCGACCGCAAGCTGGAAGCACCCGAGTTGCGCCAGCTCAAACAGCGCATCGTGCTGCGCTGCACCCTGCGTCCGCTGTCGCTACAGGAGACGATCGAATACATCGAGACCCGCCTGGCGCGCGCCGGAATGACCGGACAGAAGGTATTTCCGCCGGAAGTGCTTGAGGAAATCCACGTCCGCAGCCAGGGGATTCCGCGCGTGATCAATGCGCTTTGCGACAATCTTTTGCTGACCGCGTTCGCGCTGGAAGCCAAGACCACCAGCCTCGACATGCTCGACGAGGTCTGCCAGGACATGAGGCTGGAGTGGCCCGGCATGCCGCGCCGACTCCGCGCCCGAACCTCCGCCACCCAGGATCCCCCGCACATTCTCACGCCGGAAGCCTGATTTTCCGGCGCCCGGCGGCTCCAGCCGCGTCCCTCCGTCATCGGACCCAAGCGATCCCCGCGCATCCGCCCGACGCTTGCCGGCGCGGTAGCCCCGCAGCCAAGCCGGCGGAATGACAGCCGAATTCCTCGCGGTTGCAAGGCCGATTCCCGTTCCTTTCGGCGCCAATTCTGGGGGAAAGCCTTAAGTCAAATCGGTGTTAATACTTAGGCCCGGCCATCGGAAATATCCTAGCCCTGCGTTGGGACCCTAGGGATTAGCCTCAGGTGTAGATCTTAGGTTCGGCTAAGGTGAAGGCTTGTCCTTCTTCCGGACGCCGGGCCTCTCGGAAGGTGCATTTTGATGAGGACAACGATCTTGTTGGTTGCCCTTGTTTGTGTTGTCGCGGGGATGGTGGCTTCGGCTGCCGTGCTCCCGGCCGACAACATCGTGGCCATTTCGTCTGACCGGGCGATCCGGCCGATCCCGCCTCCGGACCCGCTGGGCTTCGACCGGGCCATCCGGCCGATCCCGCCCCCGGACCCGCTGGGCTTTGACCGGTCGATCCGGCCGATCCCGCCCCCGGACCCGCTGGGCTTCGACCGGGCCATCCGGCCGATCCCGCCCCCGGACCCGCTGGGCTTCGACCGGTCGATCCGGCCGATCCCGCCTCCGGACCCGCTGGGCTTTGACCGGGCCATCCGGCCGATCCCGCCTCCGGACCCGCTGGGCTTCGACCGGTCGATCCGGCCGATCCCGCCCCCGGACCCGCTGGGCTTCGACTAGGCCCTGAAGGTCAGGGAGCGGTTCGCTTCGGCCGGCTCGCTCGGCAGGGGTGAATTGATACCTGGGTTGAGTATTGCAAGAGCCCGGAAGCCGCACGGCTTTCCGGGCTTCTTGTTTTTCGGCTCGCCGGCCTGTCGCGGAGTGCTCCGTGTTCGGAGCAAGGCCATTCCTTGGCGCGGTCTGTTCTTTCTGCTCACCGGGCTGCCGCGAGGCGTCTCGCGACTCCATCGTTGTGCGTGGCGCGTGGCTTCTGGCAAGGACTCCGCCTCGTTGGCACAGTTCCCCGCGCAATGGATGGGTTCACGAATCCCTCAATGTATGGGCTTTCGCCAGGCCGTAAAAGAGTTGAGCCCAAAGGCGCAATTGATGGATCCACGGGCCCCTTGGCTGCATATGGGGCGTTATCGAACTCTGGATGCGCCCGTCGCCGGCCACGCCGAGGCTCTCCCCGCATGTGGAGCGTTATCGAAGCCCGGACGCCACCGCGATGTCAGGGAGCGATGAGGATGATGCGCCAGCATATGGGGCGTTATTGAAGTCCGGATGCGCCCGGCACCGGCCACGCCGAGGCTCTCGCCGCATGTGGAGCGTTATCGAAGCCCGGACGCCACCGCGATGTCAGGGAGCGATGAGGATGATGCGCCAGCATATGGGGCGTTATTGAAGTCCGGATGCGCCCGGCACCGGCCACGCCGAGGCTCTCCGTGCATATGGAGCGTGATTCCAGGCTACCGTCTGCTCCGGCTCAAGCCGTTCTCCGTTTTGGCCTGCACCTGGATCGGCCCGGGCACGGCTGTGTCCCGGCGGCGTCCCGCGCGAGGTGATTTCCCGGCAATTTCAGCCCCCGGGCAACACCCTGTCTGCTCCGGCTCAAGCCGTTCTCCATTTTGGCCTGCACCTGGATCGGCCCGGCCACGGCTGTGTCCCGGCGGCGCCCTGCGCGAGGTGATTTCCCCGCAATTTCAGCCCTCGAACAACACCCTCTCGGCTGCGGCGCGGCCGGAGGTTTTTTTCGAATCAGGCCGGGCAGACGAGTGGTGAGGCCGAGGACTCTTTGGTATATTGGGAACAGTACGGCGCTATCGTCTAAGGGTTAGGACGGAGCCCTCTCAAGGCTCAAATACGGGTTCGAATCCCGTTAGCGCTACCAATATCCTGCCTGTTTTCAATCACTTAAGATTTCCAGGATG
>Ga0308389_1000933_pt1 | contig 20630 bp, 10 predicted proteins | sample Hotspr2Sample148_FD_202362 | JGI IMG/M metagenome (GOLD analysis project Ga0308389, IMG submission 202362) | Hot spring phototrophic mat microbial communities from Mushroom Spring, Yellowstone National Park, Wyoming, United States - 20040719_148 ... | reverse complement strand
GAACCAAAATTACCTCTGATAGAATTTATTTTGGAAACAGTATTTACAACTTCAATTCAGAAATATTATTCTACAATGATTCAATTAAATTTGAAAGCAAGGGTTTTTATGAAGACTATTTGAGTTTTGATTTTACTTTTTTAAGTAATATTGAAAATGAATTTATAAACATAGATTTTAGTAATGTTAACTTTTTATTCAAAGGAATTCCAATTTCAAATTACGAAAATTTAAATATTGCATATTCTAAAAATGATATATTAATCAACAAATTTCAGATTAAAGTTAGTGAAGGACTTTTAACTGCTAAAGGAAAATTCGGAAACAGTCACGATGGTCTTTTAGAATTCAAGTTTTCAGATATTAAAGGTTCTTCTATATTAAAAAGATTGCTTGATTTACCCGCTAACGCTGAATTAAGTTCTAACATCGATTTGCAAGGAAGTTTGGCCGGTAACTTTGATAATCCTAAGTTAAATTTGAATTATAATTCTAATGAATTAAAAATTAATGAAAGAATTTTGGGCGATATAATATCTAACATAAATTATTCTGAAGATAATCTATTTATCAACTTTAAACTAATAGAAAAAATTTCAGACAAATCATTTGAACGATTAGTTGCAGAAGGTAATATACCGTTAAGTAATAAATCAAAAAACGATACAATTAAAACTGATAATGAAATAAACTTAAAAATAATTTCTGATGATTTGAACCTTAAGGGTTTTGATAATTTGATACCTGATGTTAGCATTAACGATGGTTTTTTAGAAAGCGAAGTTTACATTAAAGGAACTTTAACAAGACCATATGTTATTGGTTATTTGAATTTGAACGAAATTTCTCTAACTCCTGCTTTTAACAATTTGGTTTATTTTGTCAGCTCGAAGATTTTCTGGGATGATGAAATTATTAATATCGAAGAACTTTCAATTTCAAATAGTGATGATATAAAAAACGGTGGATACATTAAAGGTAACGGAATTATAAAGTTAACAAATCTTTTACCCGATTCAATTTTAATCAAGTTAAATGGGAACATTAAATTATTAGATCAAATTACTAAGGAAGTAAACCCAATAATTTACGGTGATCTTACCGTTTCAAGTCCATCAGACATTATTTTCACATTAAACAAAAATGAATTAAATCTCAAATTACCGATAAATATCACCAAAGCGGATGTTATTTTGCCTCTTTCAAAAACTGCATACGCAAAAACATCTGATATAATTTATAGATATGCAACTGATTTCAACAAGTCTGAAGTTGAATCCGAGTTGGAAAAGCTCATAGAAGAATTTGAGAAAAGGAAGCGAACTCAAATAGAAGAAATTAATGGCTCTAAACAATTTAACTACGACATAAGCATTTCAACTGCTAATGATGCAAAAGTAACTGTAATACTATCAAAAGAACTTAATCAAGATTTAGTTGCTCTGCTTTCTGGTAATATAAATCTTTCTTCAAAAGAAGGTATATCAAGAACAAGTGGTCAGTTTAATTTACTCGAAGGTTCTAAATTATCTTTCATAAAAACTTTTGAAGCACGAGGGAATATTAGACTTGAGAAATTTGATAATCCTCTTCTTGATATAACTGCTACATATCGTGATTATTATTATCCAGTAAGTGAATCGGGCACATCTACAGAGGAGGAAGTTGCTATTAAAATTAAATTAAAAGGTCCTTTAAGCGAATTAAATAAAAATTTTGTCAAAGACCCTGAAAATATTGGAGTTTATATTGGAGCGGAAAACATTCTTAAAGATCAAAGAGATGAAACTAAGACTCCTACAGATGCATTGTTTTTTATAATTGCTGGTAAGTTTACAGATGGTGCAACAACTCAAGAGAGAAATGCCGTAGCTTCAACTGCAGCAAGTTTTGCTGGCTCAATTATAGGAAATGTACTAAATCAATATGTGGGTGATTATGTTAGAAGCGTTCAACTTAGACAATTTGGAGATCAAACTAAATTCAGTCTTATTGGTAAGGTAGGTAATTTTAAGTATGAAATTGGTGGGACAACAGAAATTTTTCAAGACCTTAGTAGAGCAAATGTAAAAATAGAATTACCCATTCAACAAAGACTATTTATGCGCCTTGAAAGAAAAGAATCCTTCTCAGAACAATCTACACTAAATGCTAATCTTTACAACGAACTAGGTATTAAATATAAATTTGAGTTTTAATGAAAAAAGAATTAAAAGCCTTCTTCCGAAAATTTGAGGGAAGATCATTCAAAGCTAAAGAAATTGCTAAAAAGCTAAATTTAAATTCTGATCATGAATATCATAAATTAAAAGATACTTTATATCAACTTTATAAAGAAAATTTTTTACTGAAGAACGGCAAAAAATATCAACTTAACCTACTCCCTAAATCAAATAAAATTATAGGCACTTTTATACTTAATAATGATGGTTACGGTTTTGTTATTCCAGATGACAAATCTTCTAAAGATATTTTCATCCCACCTAAATTCATCGGAAATGCATTTAATGGTGATAAGGTTGAAGTCTTGCTTTTTGCCACTAAAAAAGGAAAGAACCTTGAAGGACAAATAATCTCCGTAGTATCAAGAAAAAGAAAAGAATTCATTGGAATTCTAAAACAAAAAAAATCTTTACCATTTATAATTCCAGAAGAACCAGATGTTAACGTAGAAATAATAGTTGAGCCTTCTAAATTAAAAAATGCTAAAATAGGAGATAAAATAGTTGTTGGTAATCTTTTTTGGGAAGATGGAAATTCTAACCCAGTTGGTGAAGTTCTTGAAGTACTTGGAAAACACGATGATTTACAAGTTGAAATAGTTTCTATTGCAAGAGATTTTGGAATACCTTTCACATTTTCAGAACAGGCATCAAATGAAGCAAAAAATATCAGCTCAAAAATCAACGATGAAGAAGTTTCTAACCGCATTGATTTTCGATCAAAAATTGTTTTTACAATTGACCCTGAAGATGCAAAAGATTTCGACGACGCTTTATCAATTGAAAAAAATAGCTCTGGAAATTTCTTAATTGGAATCCATATTGCTGATGTAAGTCATTTTGTTAAACCAAATACATTTATTGATAAAGAAGCATTTATTCGTGGCAATAGTGTTTATCTTGTTGGAAAAGCTATTCCAATGCTTCCAGAAGAACTATCTAATATAATTTGTTCTCTTAATCCTAATGAAGATAGATTAACTTTTTCAGTAATTGTAGAAATAACTCCTCGTGGTAAAATTTTAAATTATCAAATTGCAAAATCTATTATCAATAGTAAAAGAAGATTTAATTACGACGAAGTTCAACATATTATTGAGACTGGGGAAGGAGAATTCTCAGAGGAAATTTTACAGCTAAATAAAATAGCCAAGATTTTAAGACAAAAAAGAATGAGAGCAGGCAGCTTCGACTTCAATACTGCTGAAGTAAAGTTTAAACTTGACTCCAAAGGAAATCCAATCGAAGCTTACATAAAAACTATTAAAGATAGTAATATGTTAATTGAAGAATTTATGCTGCTTGCCAACAAAATTGTTGCTGAAGAAATTTCAAAAAATGAAAGATTAAAGCTTAAACCGTTTATTTACAGAGTTCATGATTTGCCAGACCAAGAAAAAATTACTGAGTTTGCTAGAATCGCTAAATCTCTTGGATATCAAATAAATCCATCAAACATTAAAAAGCCATCTGAGTTTCAGAAAGTTTTAGAACAAGCAAAGGGTAAAGCAGAAGAAAATCTCATCAATGAACTTGCTATCCGTTCAATGGCTAAAGCATTTTATTCCCCTAAAAATATAGGACATTATGGTCTGGGCTTCAAGTTTTATACCCATTTTACCTCACCGATTAGAAGGTATAGCGATTTAATTGTTCATAGAATTTTGTATGACTATTTTCAAAAGAAACCTAAAGTTTTATATGATTATGATGAACTAAATGAAATTTGTGAACATATTTCATCAACTGAAAGAATTGCAATGGAAGCAGAAAGGTTTTCTGTTAAACTAAAGCAAGTAGAACTTTTGTCTAATCAATTAGGTTATGAATTTGAGGCAATAATTTCTGGAATTGTTCATTTTGGAATTTTTGTTAAAATTACTTCTATTCTTGCTGAAGGTTTAATTAGACTTAGAGACCTTGATGATGATTTTTACATCTACGATGAAAAAAAATATGCTATCGTAGGAAGGAGAACAAAAAAAACATATAGACTCGGAGATAAGGTTATAGTTAAACTTGTTAAAGTAAATCTCGATAAATTAGAATTAGATTTTTTAATTGTTGATTAAGCAAGGAGTTTTATTATGAAGGGAATTTTGTTTTTTATTCTATTTTTTATTTTATCATTTAACTCATACTCTCAATTTGGTAAGAATAAAGTTCAATACAAGAATTTTGTATGGTATTACATTCAAACCGAACATTTTGATATTTATTTCAATGAAGGCGGTGAAACTCTTACTGAATTTACTGCTCAAGCGGCTGAGGATGCATTAAGGTCAATTCAAAATACTTTTAACTATAAAATTAATAGTCGAATCACTATAATTGTTTACAACTCTCAAAATGATTTTCAAGAGACCAATGTTGTTGATGTTGATTTAAGTGAGGGTATTCAGGGTTTTACAGAACTGTTTAAAAACAGAGTCGTCATTCAATTTAATGGCTCATATAAACAATTCCGTCATTTAATTCATCATGAACTTGTCCACGCTGTAATGAATGATATGTATTATGGTGGCTCAATTCAAAATATTATTTCTAATAACATTACACTTTCTTTTCCAATCTGGTTTACTGAGGGCTTGGCTGAATACGAATCCTTAGGCTGGGATGTTGATACTGATATGTATATTCGTGATGCAATAATAAATGAAACTCTTCCAGATTTAATGAATCTTGATGGCTATTTTGCATATCGTGGAGGACAATCTGTTCTTTATTACATTTCCAATAGATATGGAAAGCAAAAGATTGCAGAATTGATGAATAAAATTAAAGGAACTGGCAATTTTCTCGATGCTTTCAAACAAACTTTAGGTATTGATATCAAAGAATTTGGTGAAAGATGGAAAAAAGAAGTAAAAAAAACTTACTGGCCAGATATTGCAATTAGACAGGACCCAGAAGATTTCTCAAAAAGATTAACCAATCCTCAAAATAATGATGGCTTTTTTAATTCAAGTCCTGCTATTTCACCACAAGGTGATAAAATTGCCTTCATTTCTAATCGTGACTTCTTCTTTGATGTCTTTCTAATGGATGCTGTTGATGGCAAAATTATAAAAAAACTTGTTAGAGGGAATCAAAATCCTGACTTTGAGGATCTAAACATATTAACTCCCGGTCTCACTTGGTCCCCTGATGGTAAATTTATTGCTCTTTCAGCTAAATCTTCAGGTTATGACAATATTTACATAATTGACATTAACTCTAATGAAAGAGAAATTTTGCCATTTAGATTAGATGCTATTAAAAGTGTTTCCTGGTCGAGAGATGGTCAAAAACTTGCTTTTATTGGACAGAACAGCAAACAATCTGATATTTATATATACTATTTCAAGACTAAAGAACTTTATAATCTTACTAATGACATTTTTGGAGAATATGATTTAAGCTGGTCTGTTGATAATTCTCACATCTACTTTGTCTCTGATAGAGCTGATAACTTAAATATCAATTTGCATCTATCTGGTGATGAAGTTTTCAGGAATAATTTTATTCAAAAAGATATTTATAAAATAAGTATTATTGACAAAAAAATTATTAGAATTACTAACTTACCTGACAGTGATGAAACCTTTCCAATCGAAGATTCTGATGGCAAAAACCTAATTTTAATTTCTGATATAAATGGTATAAATAACATTTATACAATTCAATTATCTAACAAAGAAGTTACAACTCAGTCCGAATTAAAACCAATAACAAATTCTCTTACTGGACTTTATCAACTTTCTCTTTCTTATGACTCTAAAAAGCTAGTATTCTCTTCCTTATTCAAATCTTCCTTTAATATTTTTTTGATGAATAATCCATTTGAAAGTAAAACTCAATTAACTCAATTAGAACCAACATTGTTTATCAAACAACTTCGCAATAAAGAATTTAAATCTGATGAAATAGTAGTAGTTTCAGAAAAATCTGAAAAAGATTCAATAAACAATAATTCAAACAATAATATTTCAATATTTACTGGAAATGTTGTTTTCAATACAGACACTATAACTGAAAGTGCGAAAGATTATTCGAGATACATTTTTGGTAAATATGATTCTACTTCGCAATCAGGTGATGTTTCAAACCTTTTTACACCTAATGATAATCTTGATGAATTTGGTAACTTTAAGGTAAAGAAATATAAAGTGACATTTGCTCCAGATTTAGTTTATGCGAATGCTGGTTATAGTACATTTTACGGATTGATTGGAACAACAATTCTTTCATTCAGTGATGTTTTAGGGGACCATCGTTTAATTGGTGTTACGGGTCTTCAAATAGATCTTAAGAATAGCGATTATGGAATAGCTTATTATAATCTACGAAATAGAATTAATTACGGTATCGAAGGTTTTCATACTGCAAGATTTGTCAATTTAATTAAAGGTAATTTCATTTATTTATATCGTTTTAGAAATCTTCAAGTTTCACTTAATGCAAATTATCCACTGAATCGTTTTTATAGATTCGAAACTTCTTTAAGTTATATGAATGTTAAAAGTGAGAATCTTGATGATGTAAGATTTCCTCTACAGGAAGATAATTTTTTAATTCCTTCATTATCTTTCGTTCATGATAACACACTATTTGGCTACACCGCCCCGATTGAAGGAACACGATATAGATTAGATACTTATGGTAATCCAGGAATAAATAAAAAGAATTTAAGTTTCTGGACTTTTACAGGTGATTATAGAACATATTTTAGATTCTTTACTGACTATAGTTTTGCAATGCGTTTTTCATTAGGATATTCATCTGGGGCTAATGCACAAAGATTTTTCCTTGGTGGAACAGAGAACTGGATTAATCGAAGTTTCGCAACTTCTGAAATTCCTTTAGAATCAAATACTGACTTTGCATTTCTAACTGTTGTTTTACCAATGCGAGGTTTTGATTATTCAGAAAAGATTGGTACAAAGTATGCCTTGATGAACTACGAATTACGTTTTCCTTTAATAAGATATATTATTCCTGCAGGGTTACCTGTGTTATTTAACAATATTCTTGGGGTAGCTTTTATTGATGCAGGAACAGCCTGGACAAAAAATGATAAATTACAGTTTTTTACCAGAAATAATAAAAATCAAGTTAAAACAAAAGATTTACTTTTAGGAACTGGTTTGGGAACAAGAATTTATTTATTTGGTTTTATTGTTAAAATGGATTTTGCTTGGTCTTACACCGTTGAGAAATGGTCAAAGCCTAAATTTTATTTATCATTAGGATTGGATTATTAGAAATAATTTTTATATCGAAAAAATTTATATTTTAACCAATTTACATTGATGGAATAAAAAGTTTACATTTGAACTTTGATGAATTATGATGTGAATGTATTTTCATCATATAATAAAATATTCTCATTCTAAATTTCATTTTAATATTTGTTATTTAATAATGTTAAAAAAATCACTTTGTCTCAAATATAAATAGCCACTTATCCTTTTGATTGACACAGTTTACCACTCGAGCATTGAATTAAATTCGGTTTTACAGTAGCTTGCAGTTAAGTGAAAGGCGTATCAAGAAAACTAGGAACAATTAAAGTTCATAAATCTTAAATCAACAAATCTCAAATCAAAAAATCATTAGTCTCATAATTCCTTAATTTGACACTTTACTATCATAATTTATTATTTTTTAGTTATCTAAATTCTGAAGATGGTTTTATTCCTAAGTAAAAAAGAAATTTTGAGATATTTTTTTTCTATAATATGAATTAAGTCTTTTTTATCGATTACATTTTAGAAAGTTTTGTGTTTAATCATTTTAATTCTTTAAGGTAATAATTAAGTTTTTACTATTAGAGTCAAAATTTAAATGAATTTTAATCAATAACTGAATCGTAATTTTTATTCTACATAGAAATAAATTTTATGTTCACATCAGATTATTCTTACTTACTTAGATAATTTATTTTTTAACGCTTTCAATCCGGCGCATCCGTTAAATTGGTGTTCTATTTTTAACTCTGAGGTTTTTGATTTTTCGATTTTTAATTTTTAATTGTTCTTGGTTTTCTCGATACCCATTCGCTTCGCTTCAGGCTACTCGAAAACCGAACCACTTCTAGGTGTTCGAGTAACGAAGCCTTTAAAATGTTAAATGTTAAATTTTGAATGTTGAATTATTGGATTGGTTATTGTTGATTATTAAAGATCCTTTGCGAACTTTTGTAATCTCTCCGTGACCTCTGTGGTTATCAACTCCTTGTCATAAATTAATCCTTTTCTCAGTTCACTATAATGAACTGCAATAAATGCTGATCAGATTTGTTTTTTTATCTATTGCAGATGGATTTATCCAACTATTATTAAAAAGACAAATATATTATGGGCTTTAGCCCCATTTGATTAAAAACTGTGAATGATACAAATGTAATGCTTTTTATAATTGATTCAATTAGAAGCGAATTTATTACCTTTAACTAAAATCGGAGTTTATTGAACAGCTTTAAGTTTATTTTGGACAGCACTATTGCTTAACAAAGTTCAAATAAAAATATCTCTGACTTCTTAAATGAATTATATAATTTAGTAGAATATTGTAAAAATAACTTTATGGAAAATAAAATTAACAAAAAAATAATCATATCAGGTGCAAGACAGCACAATCTTAAAAATATCAGTTTAGAAATCCCAAAGAATAAACTTGTAGTGTTTACTGGTGTAAGCGGAAGTGGTAAATCATCTTTAGTATTCGATACAATTTATGCAGAAGGACAGAGAAGATATGTAGAAAGCCTTTCATCTTATGCTAGACAGTTTCTGGAAAGGATGAATAAGCCTGATGTTGATTTCATTTCTGGTATTTCTCCCGCAGTAGCAATTGAACAAAAAGTTAGTGCAAAAACTTCGCGCTCTACTGTTGGAACTACTACTGAGATTTATGATTATCTGAGACTTCTTTTTGCCAGAATTGGTAAAACAATTTGCTTTTCATGCGGAAAAGAGGTAAAAAAAGCAACAACTTCAACCGTAATTGAATGGCTTAAAGAAAAACAAAATGGAACAAAATTTTATCTCGCTTTTCCTATGCACGACCACGAAGGTCATTCTATTCAGGAAGAATTGGATTTAATAAAACGACGAGGTTTTTTTAGAATTTATTCTGAAAATAGTTACCACGACTTAAATGAAAATAATTATCTGCCTAAATCAAAGAAAGACGTTTATATCATTATTGAGCGATTTAAACTAAATAAAGAAAATGTAGATGAACTGGCTGATTCAATTGAAGTTACCTTTAAAGAAGGTGAAAATCGTCTAACTCTAATTGATGCTGAGTTAGGAGAGATAATAGAGTTTAATAAATTTTACGAGTGTTGTGGAATTAGATACGAACAACCTGAACCACGGTTTTTCTCTTTCAATAATCCTTTTGGTGCTTGCCCTGTATGTCAGGGTTTTAGCAAAGTGATGGGAATTGATATGAATCTTGTTGTCCCAAATCCAAACTTAAGCATTATGGAAGGTGCTATAGCACCATTCAAATCTGCCAAACATAGTATTTACTTAAGAGAACTTATAAGAAACGCAAAAGAATATGGAATACCTCTTAACATTCCTTTTAACAAACTTACAGAACATCAAATCGAACTATTAAGAAAAGGATTTGGAAGCTTTATTGGAATTGATGGATTCTTTGAAGAACTTGAAAAACACACCTATAAAATGCATATACGCATTCTTCTAAGCCGATACAGGGGTTATACTACTTGTCCAGCTTGTAAAGGAGCAAGACTAAGAAGAGAAGCTCTACAGGTAAAAATAGCTGGAAAATCAATCTACGATATTGTAAAACTTCCCATAGAACATTCGTTAAAATTCTTTGAAGAGTTAGAATTAAATGATTATGATTTTAAGGTAGCAGAACGAGTTTTACAAGAAATTATTAAAAGATTAAGATTCTTAAATAATGTTGGATTATCTTATCTAACACTTGATAGAATAAGTAACACTCTTTCTGGTGGTGAAACTCAGAGAATCAATCTAGCGACCTCATTAGGGTCCGCTTTAGTTGGGACACTTTATGTACTAGATGAACCAAGTATTGGATTACATCCAAGAGATAATTCAAAGTTAATCTCTCTACTAAAAAATTTAAGAGATATTGGAAATACAGTTCTGGTAGTCGAACATGATGAAGAAATGATAAAAAATGCTGATTTAATTTTTGATTTAGGTCCTCAAGCTGGCATTAATGGTGGCCAAATTGTTGCAGCAGGAACGCTTGACGATATTATGAATAATCCTAACTCAATAACTGGTAAATACTTATCAGGTAAATTAAAAATTACAGTTCCACGCATAATTAATAATTTACCGACAAAATCAATTAAAATATTAGGAGCAAGAGAGAACAATCTAAAAAATATTGATGTAGAATTTCCACTTAATAAATTTGTTGTAGTAACTGGAGTAAGCGGTTCAGGTAAAAGCACATTAGTTCATAACATCCTTTATGCTGGATTGGCAAAATATTTTGGCATGGCTCCTGAAAATGTTGGTAAATATGACAATATCGTGGGTGCTGAATACATTGATAATGTAGTTATTGTTGACCAAAGTCCAATTGGAAAAAGCCCACGCTCTAACCCTGCAAGTTATATTAAAGTGTTTGAATTAATTAGAGAAGTGTTCGCATCAACCCATCAGGCAAAAGCAAGAGGTTATACCCCAGGATATTTCTCATTTAATGTACCAGGCGGAAGATGTGAAACTTGTCTTGGTGAAGGTTATATAGTAGTTGAAATGCAGTTCCTTGCTGATCTTTATTTAGAATGTGAAGATTGTAAAGGAACTCGCTTTAAAAAAGAAGTTCGTGAGATTACTTATAAAGGTAAAAATATAATTGATGTTCTTAATATGACAGTAAATGAAGCTATTGATTTCTTTCAAGATAAAGACAAAATAGTTAAACTATTGAGGATTTTGTCTGAAGTTGGTTTAGATTACATTAAATTAGGGCAACCAGCTAATACCTTATCAGGCGGAGAAGCACAAAGAATTAAACTTGCTTCATATCTTTCAGCTCAAAGAGAAAACAAAAATACTTTATTTATTTTTGATGAACCCACTACAGGTTTACACTTTCATGATATTTCTAAATTACTAAAGGCATTTGATACCCTTCTGAATAGAAATAATTCATTAGTTGTTATTGAACATAATTTAGATGTAATTAAATGTGCTGATTATATAATTGATTTAGGTCCTGAAGCGGGTGATAAAGGTGGATATGTTGTTGCAACTGGAACACCTGAAGAGATTTCTAAAAATCAAAACTCCTGGACTGGTAAATATTTGAGAAATGTTTTTAAGTAATTATTGAATTTTACTTGGCTAAAAAGGTTCTGATGTATTTGAAATAATATTATCATTTTCAAATAATCTGAATTTTAATTTCAAGTAAAAAAATACTTGACTTTAAGATTAAATTATCTTAAGTTTCTATCGTTTGAAAAATAAAAAACGATAAATTATATGTCCGCCGAAGAAAAAATCAAAAAAGAGTTAATTCAAAGATTCGGTGATGCTTATAAAACTTTCGGGTTGAATAAGCTAATGGGACATATAATTGCACTTCTACTCTTCTCACCACAACCACTCTCTTTAGATGAAATTACAAAACAACTTGGCAGAAGTAAAGGTCCCATCAGTCAGATTGTTAGAAGATTACGAGATAAAAGACTTATACGAAAAGCCTGGATGCCTGAAAACAATCGCAAAGATTATTATGAAATTGAACCAGAAGTATTCGAGCACGCTTTCAGAAACAACCTCGAGCTGATAAAGAATAATAAACGCATCGCAACCCAGCTTAAAGAAAAAATCAGATCTGCAAATAAACAATCACTTGAAACGATAAATATCAGAATGAAGGAAATGGAAATGTTTTATTCATTGATGGAAGAACATTTCAATGCTTTTTTAACTGAATGGACAAAAGAAAGAGCAAAACTTTATAAGTAATTTATTTTTAATTAAACGTTTTAAATTTTTCAAACGATAAAAATTAGTAGAGAAACAAAATGAAAAGATTAGAAAACAAAGTAGCAATCATAACTGGCGGCGCACAAGGAATCGGGAAAGCAGCAGTAAAACGCTTTGCTGAAGAAGGTGCTATCGTTATAATCTGGGATGTTAATGAAGAAAAAGCTTCTTCAACAATAAACGAATTCAGGAACATAAGCGATAAAATTAGTTTTCAGAAAGTTGATGTAACAAAGCTCGAGTCTGTTACTGAAGCTGCAAAACAGATAATAGAAAAACATCAGAAAATTGATATACTGATAAATAATGCTGGCATCACACGCGATGCATCATTTCTTAAAATGACTTCTGAGCAATGGCAACAAGTTATTGATGTTAATCTTACCGGTGTTTTTAATTGCACAAAAGCTGTTGCACCATTTATGGTTGAAAAACTTTATGGAAAAATTGTAAACACATCCTCGGTAGTTGGATTATACGGGAATTTTGGACAAACAAATTATGTAGCAACGAAATCAGGTATAATTGGAATGACCAAAGTCTGGGCACGGGAACTTGGGAGAAAAGGAATAAATGTAAATGCAGTTGCACCTGGTTTTATTGCAACAGAAATGGTTTCAACTGTTCCCGAAAAAGTTCTTGATATGTTAAAAGAAAGAACTCCACTCGGAAGACTTGGCGAACCTGAGGACATTGCAAATGCTTATTTGTTTCTTGCAAGCGATGAGGCAAAATTTATAAACGGAGCGGTTTTAAGTGTTGATGGTGGTTTGGTTTTATGATTAGAAATGCTCAAATAGTTGCTTCAGGAATGTATGTCCCTGACAGAGTTCTGCCAAATTCATTTTTTAACGAACTGCTTGGTGAAGATGTTGATACCTGGCTAAGAGAAAATCTTACAATCAGAGAAAGAAGATGGTGTAATGAAAATCAATCTACAGCAGATCTTTGTGTTGAAGCTGCAAAAAGAATTTTGGATGATGCAAAATTATCCGCTGATAAAATTGATTTGCTTATAATCGCAACAGACACACCGGAATATATCTCTCCTTCTACAGCATCTGTTGTGCAATATCGTTTGGGTGTTGTTAATGCCAGCACTTTCGATATCAATACTGCTTGTGCTGGTTTTGTTACTGCGTTAGATGTTGCTTCAAAGTTTATCATTGCAGATAAGAAATTCAATAATGTTCTTGTAATTGGCGCTTATGCAATGAGTAAGTATTTGAATATGCAGGATAAAAAAACCGTTACACTTTTCGCTGATGGTGCAGCTGGTGTACTGCTTCAACCAACGGATAAAACTGATAAAGGATTTTTAACAAGTAAACTTTTTACTGATGGTCAGTATTGCGATTGGATGGGAATCTACGCAGGTGGAACTCATATGCCTGTCACTCACGAAGTTATAGATAGAAAAGACCACCTTCTGAAGTTTGTAAAAAAATTTCCAAAAGAAACTAATCCAACTACCTGGACAAGAATGATCAAAGAAGCTTGTGAAGAACTCAATATTAAACCAACAGATATTGATCATTATTTCTTCACACAAATAAATATCAATTCAATCTGGGAAACACTTGATAACCTTGAGGTGGATAGAAAAAAAGGTTATGCAATTATGGATCGTTACGCATACACTGGTTCTGCTTGCATTCCAATGACATTCGATGAAACGAGAAGAAAAGGATTAATTAAAGAAAATGATTTGTGTCTTTTCATTGGCTCTGGCGGCGGACTTGCGTTCGCATTAGCAATCTTTAAAATGTAACTAACAGGAAGTTTTATGGATATTGCTTCAAAAGAATTGGTTACTGCTGGCTGGATTTTAGTTCTTGCTTACAGTGCTGTAGTTTTATTCTTTGTTATTCGTGGTGCCAGAAAAACCAAAGACATCAGCGATTATGCAGTTGGGAATATCAAATTTTCTCCTATTGCTGTTGGTTTATCATTAGCGGCATCAATGACAAGTGCCGCAACTTTTATAATCAATCCCGGATTTATTGCCTATTACGGAATAAGTGCATTTTTATCATACGGAATTTTTCTTCCAATTGCTGCAATAGCATCATTGATTTTTCTTTCCAAAAGATTCCGCAAGCACGGATCAAGTGTTAAGGCACTAACAATGGCTCAGTGGATGGGAACAAGATATCAAAGCAAAGGTTATGCATTATTCTTCGCTTTTCTTTCTTTGCTTCTGATTACTTTCATTGTTTTAATTTGTGTAGGATTAACAAAAGTTCTTTCAAAAACATTGAATGTTGATGAACTAACAATACTAATTGGAATTGTTGTTTTCATTTTCGGTTATATGATGTTTGGTGGTGCAAATTCGATGGTTTACACAAATACTGTGCAGGCAATTATTATGCTTGTTGTTGCTTTTATTCTGCTTGGTTCTGGTTATGAACATTTCAGTAACGGGATAACCAACTTTCTCAATAAACTTTCATCAATTGATCCTAAGCTGGTACAAACCACAAATGAATCAAGTTTTTTGTTTAGAGATTATTTTGAAATCATTGTAGCTCAGATGGTTGTTGGAGTTGCAATTGTTTGCCAGCCACATATAATTACCAAATCACTTTTACTCAAAAGCGACAGTGATGTTAACAAGTATCTCTTAACTGCTGCAGTTGTTCAAATGATTTTCTTTCTGGTTGTATTTACAGGCTTATATGCAAGAATTGAATTTCCTGATTTGATGATTAATGGTGCACAACTCAAACTTGATGGAGTAATTTCAGCTTATGTAGTAAAGAAATTTCCTGTTTACTTTGGATTGATAGTAGTGATGGGATTAATATCTGCTGGAATTTCAACGCTCGAAGGATTGATTCAATCAATTTCTACAACTGTTACTACAGATATTATAAAACCTTTGTTTGTAAAATTTCTTTCAAAAGATGAAAAGAAAAATTCTTCATCATTGATTCTAATTAACAAAATTGTAATTGGAGTAATTGGAATAGTTTCAATTTATCTTTCTTATGATCAACTGATAAATCCGAAACTAAGCGTTGGCATATTTGCACAAAATGGAGTTTATGCATATTTCTCTGCTGCATTTGTTCCAATTCTATTTGGAATGTTTTTCAAAAATGTTTCGAAGATTTCAGTAGTCAGTGCTTCTATTGTTGCAGTGATCGTTCATTTCAGTTTTTTCTATGGACAGATAAAAGTACCGTTTAGTGTTGCAACTGGCGAAAATCCCGGAGTTGCAGCAGCAATGGCAATTTTATCATCAGTACTAGTTGGTGGATTTATTCACTTATCAAGCAGGAGAAAATCAGATGTATAATTTTCAAACTGATTGGCTTGCTAAATGGGCAAAGTACACACCAAACCGGATGTTCATTCGGGAACATCAGCGAGATATTCAATGGAGTTATTCTGATTTTAATAATCGCACTAATGCCTTAGCAGAATATCTCATTAATCAATATCATATTAAAAAAGGTGATAGGATTGCAATCTACTCGAAGAATAAATCGGAACACGTTATACTTTTTCTTGCCTGCATTAAAATAGGTGCGATATTAGTTCCATTAAACTTTCGATTAACTCCAAGAGAACTTGATGTTCTAATAAATGATGCAGAGCCTTCTTTATTTTTTTACGATGAAGAATTTTCTGATCACATACCTAAAATATCATCTGTTCAAAAGATTAATAAAGTTCTGAAGTTAGTTGAGATAGAAAAATTCCTTATTGAAAATACTGTAAGGACAGATTATACACCTTCAGAATTATTTTCAGAAGATACACCGGTAATGATTTTGTATACGGCCGGAACCACTGGTTTATCAAAAGGAGTAATCATAACTCATAAAATGCTTTTCTGGAATTCTGTGAACACTGGGTTAAGGTTAGACTTAACATCAAAAGATCATACACAAAGTTTTGCACCGTTTTTTCATACCGGCGGATGGAATGTTTTATTCACGCCATTTCTGCATCACGGTGCTTCACATACTTTGTTAACTCACTTTGATGCCGATTTAATTCTGGCGCTGATGGAAAAAGAAAAAGCTACTATTCTTTTCGGTGTTCCCACAATGCTTCAAATGATGGCTGATTCACCTTTATTTAATAAAGTTGATTTATCATCTGTCAGATACGCAATTGTTGGCGGAGCTCCGATGCCAATTCCTTTAATCAACATCTGGCATCAGAAAGGAATTTTTATAAGACAAGGATATGGATTAACTGAGGTCGGGCCGAATTGCTTTTCACTTCATCAGGATGATGCAATCCGTAAAAAAGGTTCTATCGGCTTTCCAAACTTTTATATCGAAGCAAAAATTATGAGAGATAATAATACTGAGTGCAATGTTGATGAAGTTGGAGAATTGTGGTTGCGTTCACCGGTTGTTACTCCAGGTTATTGGCGTAAAGAAAAAGAAACTTCAGAAGCAATTACTGATGGTTGGTTTCATACAGGCGACCTCGTTAAGAAAGATAGCGAAGGTTATTATTATGTAGTTGATAGAAAAAAGAATATGTATATCAGCGGCGGCGAAAATGTTTATCCTGCCGAGATTGAAAGTTTTCTCTACACAAAAAATGAAATCAAAGAAGTTGCGGTTATTGGAGTGCCTGATGAAAAATGGGGAGAAGTTGGAAAAGCTTACATTGTTCTGAAAGAAAATTCTTCGCTGACCGCAGATGATATTCTAAAATATTGTTTAGGTAATCTCGCTAAATATAAAATTCCAAAGTATGTGGAATTCTTAAATGAGTTGCCTAAGAACGATGCCGGAAAAATTGATAAAAAGAAACTGCTCGAATTACACTTAAACTTAATTAACAAATCCACTAACTAATTAAAAGGAGCTACTATGAAAAAGCTATTTATTCTTCTGCTATTTGCCACAACAACATTTTTATATGTTGGCTGCAGCAAAGATGACGACGGAGGGACAACACCTCCACCACCACAGGATCCAATTGTTGGAACCTGGTATTCTGAAGGTGCAGATGTTGCCCCGGGATTAGTTGCTACTTTGAAAACAGTAAAAATTGTTGCAACATTCAATTCAAATAATACTTACAATGTAGTTGCAACAGACAGCGCTGGCGCAAGTGTAACTTACTCCGGGACTTATTCTGTAACCGAGAATTCTGGAACAACTATTAAATCAATTACATTGAATCAAACTGTTCCAACATCGGTAACTTCACAGGGAATCTATCAGGTTGATACAAATGGTTTTCTTAAATATGAAGTAATTCAAACAACTCCAGCGATTGCAGGTTTCACTCCTCCAACTGCAGGCGAGGGATTTGGAAGCACGAAATTTAATGGGACGCCGCTTGGTGCAACTTGGGTACAAAATTTCGTGCCTGCTAATCCGACTAAAGAATATCTCGTTGGCACTTGGGTTTCTGAAGGCAACAATGTTGCCCCTGGATTAAGAGCAACTCTTAAAACAAAAAGAATCGTTGCAACATTTAATGCAAATAATACTTACACAGTTGTTGCAACTGATAGTTTTGATGTAAGTGTAACTTATACAGGAACATTTACTACTCAGTCTAATCAGAATACTTCGATAAGGAATATTACTTTAAATCAAACGACCCCAACTTCTGTAACTTCACAAGGAATTTACAGAGTTACAACAAAAGACCTTACTTACGAAGTAATTCAAACAACGCCAGCAATTCCTGGTTTTACACCACCAACTGCTGCTGAAGGGTTTGGAAGCACCAAATACAATTCTATTCCTTTAGGTGCAACCTGGATTCAAAAATTTGTTAAACAATAGTTATTAAAGTAATAGCACGCAGATGACGCTGATAAGACTGATTTTCACTGATTTAAGAGAATGTTGCAGAACTATAGATTGCCCCGCCATTTATGGCGGGGTTTTAAGATTACCATTCTCCATTGGCTTTAGCCTCATTTATTTATTTGGTCTTCAGTCCCCTACTTGTTCCATAGGAATGGCTTTGCCAAAAGTCGGGGCAATGTACAATAAAAATTTATCTATGAAACAGCCTCGTGAATCTGTGATAATCTGTTCAATCAGTGTCATCAGCGTGCAATTTCTCGTTCGACTTCTTTTTATCTTAAATTATTTTGAGGACTACAAATGAAAAAGTTCTTAATATTAGTTTTTATAATATCTTTTAATGTTATCTCTTTTCCTCAAGATGATAACAGACTAAAAGATCCGCCGCCAAAAGAATTTCAGTTTATTGGTTATTCATTCACAAGATTCACATCTTCCAACATCACACCGACTAATGATATTCTTCAAGGACAAGTTATCGGAAGATTATTTGGACAAAACTCAACCAACACAGTGCCTCAAACATCTGTTTATCTTGAACAAAGATTTGTTCCGTTTATGGTTTATAAGCCCTCAATACTTGATGGCTTTGCAACTTTCAGAGCATTGTTCAAAATAGATTATACCTGGGGCGATCAAGCTTATGGTGTTGGTAATAATCGCGGCGGAGCTATCAATGCCGGTCAGGTAAATATGCAAACTCTTCTTGCAAATGTTGAAATAAAACCGGAAGAAAGTGATTGGAATGTTGTTGTTGGATTACAGAGATTGTTCGATAATGTTCGTGATCCAAATGTAAATACACTTCAAACAGCACAAACAAGTGGATACAAACTTTCATTCTGGGGAACCCAAGCTGTTGGATTAAATATATTTGTTGATATAACCCCAACTACAAAAGGTCGTGCTGGGTATTTTCAACTTTGGGAGAATGAAATCAGCAAGAACGATGATGTATCTCTATGGATGCTTGATGTTGAATCAAGAGTTACTCCCCTTCTCGAAATCGGCGGAAGCTTGTGGTATGTTTGGGACAAAGGAAAAGGTTCCGGTGGAATTTCAGTTCTTGGTCAAGGGTTAAACAGCGCACTTGCTGAATATAACGGTGCAACAAGAATTAAGCTTCCTGCAAACATTCAAAAATATGAAGCTAATCTTTTTTGGCTCGGTGGAAGATTTGCCTATAACAGAGATTTTCTTGCCGGAAGATGGTGGCTGGATGGATTCCTTATGAGCAATCTTGGAATGATTGATACTGTTGGCAGTTCAACCGGAAAAGCATCAGATGTAATTGCTCTTACAGCAAACGCATCAATTGCATATAAATATGGAATGACCACTAATGATAAAATTTCGTTTGAAGCACTTTATACAACCGGTGATAAAAACGGAATAAGTGATGGAACACTGAACAGTGTCATTACCGGAAATGTTTACGGTTCACCTGTCGGAATTTACAGTGCTCATCGTGTGCTGCTTCTGTTTCCTGATCCGCAGGTTGTTAACAGATATTATTCCGCTGTGCACGATATTTCTAATATGGGATTTGGAGTAACAGCCGCATTCCTTAATGTTTCGAAAGACATAATACCAAACAAATTTTCCGGAAAAATCGGTTTGGCTTCAGCAATTGCAAATGTGAAACCTGATGGCGGTGACTCATATATGGGAACAGAAGTTAATATTGAATTTAAATACAATCTTAAAGTATTTCTGACTCTTGGTGTTAGTGCAGGTTATCTTGCTCTTGGTGATTTCTATAATTCACCAAATGTAACTTACGACAGAATGCGTCCAAAAGATCCTTGGACATTTTTTACAACTCTTAGCTGGTTAATGTTTTAAGGAGGTATGAAATGAAGTTATTAAAAATTTTTTCCGTCACAACATTATTGTTAATACAAGCTTGTTCTGGAGGTTATATGTACTGGGATAAACCAGCTTTAGAATTCGATCAAATTGATTATGGTTTTCAAACAAAGAAAGCACTGAATAATCCATTCGTATCATATATTGACGAAGGTAAAGGTGAATACACATTAATTCTCATTCACGGTTTAGCAAGCAATGCAGGCTTCTGGCGTTATAATATTCCCGAATTATCAAAACATTTCAGAGTAGTTGCAGTTGATTTGCCTGGTTATGGTAAATCTCAGAAGGGAAACTATTCTTACTCACTTTCTTTTTATGCTGAGACGATAAAAAATCTGATAGATGAATTAAATTTAAAAAATGTTGTGCTTGCCGGACATTCTATGGGAGGACAAATTTCAATCATCTTTGCATTAAAGTATCCTGATAAATTATCTAAGTTAATACTTGCTGCTCCTGCTGGATTTGAAGAATTTCAAAGAGGTGAAGGAGACTGGCTGCGAGGTGTAATAACTATGTCAGGAGTAAAAGCAACAACCGAAGAAGGTATAAGAAGAAATCTATCAAATAATTTTTACAATTGGTCTGATAAATGGGAATGGATGGTTGAAGAAAGAGTAAGAATGAGAAAAGCAAAAGACTTTGATGAGTTTGCATATACTGTTGATCGCTGTGTTGATGCAATGCTTGATGAACCAACTTTCAACAAACTTTCGGGAATTAAAGCACCAACG
>Ga0308389_1000926_pt1 | contig 20755 bp, 22 predicted proteins | sample Hotspr2Sample148_FD_202362 | JGI IMG/M metagenome (GOLD analysis project Ga0308389, IMG submission 202362) | Hot spring phototrophic mat microbial communities from Mushroom Spring, Yellowstone National Park, Wyoming, United States - 20040719_148 ... | reverse complement strand
CGGCGCAGGAGGGCAGTGCGTTCTTGTGCCGCTGGGAGCAGGAACCGGGCAGTGCAGCGAAGCGGGAGGCTGGGCGCATGGCTGGGCTGCTAGCGGGGATTGACGCCAGGGCCGTGCCAAGCCAGAGCGACAAAATCAGTCGCGCTAAAGCCATGAGCGCGCAGGCGGAAGCCGGGAATATCTCTTTAGTGGATTCACCCTGGAATACGATGTGGTTAGACCACATGCATGGTCAGCCGGATTTGCCGCACGACGACATCATGGATGCCAGCGTGGGCGCGTTCAACGCCCTGAATAGTAGCGCCGGTCTGGCGGAGTTTTACAAATCCCAGCTGGAGAAGATAAAGCATGACCGAGAAAATTGATTTATCACAGCGGGTAAATGCACTGATGCAAATGGCGCAATCGGCCAGTGCCGTTTTTGGACCCGGGCAGCCGCCCGAAACCTGGTGGGATGACGAACCGCCGCGCCTGTTCGAGTACCAGCCGGGACACAACCTGGTGACTGTACCGCGCGCCGGCTATGGTGTGCTGCCGTTTTCGGTTTTGCGTGCGCTGGCGCAGACATCGAAGGAAATACGGTTAAACATTGAACTAATCAAGCGTACTATTCGCGGTATGGAGTGGGACGTTGTACCGCGCGGCAAACTGGTCGAAATTGGCGGTGTGAAATATCAGATAGATGCCAGCGAAACACGAAAATTTTTCGAACGTCCCAACGGCGTGGATGATTTCGATGCCTGGGTCAATCAACTGCTGGAAACGCTGCTGACGATTGACGCCGTGACCATATACCCCGACATGGACGGAGAACGGCTTATCTCGCTAGACCTGGTGGACGGAGCCACCATCCGGCCGCTGCTGGATTTGCGCGGGCGCATTCCACGGCCGCCAGTGCCGGCTTATTTGCAGGTGTTATACGGAATGCCTACCACACACTATTCATCAGATAGATTGATTTATGCGCCACTGAATGCAAAAACACACACGCCTTATGGAGAGTCACCCATTGAGTGGGCGTTGATGGCGATCAACACGGCGATCCGCCATGATGCGGTGCGGTTGGGTTGGTTCACTGAGGGCAACATCCCCGGTGTACTGATCAGCGTTTCGCCAGAATGGACGCCGGAACAGTTGCAAACCTTTACTGAGTATTTCGATGCGCTGGCAAAAGGTGATATTCAGCGCGCCAGTAAGATTCTGTTTGTGCCGGGCAATGGAGCGCAGTCCATTTTCCAGCCTCAGCAGAGTGATGCCGATAAAATCGAGGTGGATAAATGGCTGATGCAGGTAATTTGCTGGGCGTTTGGCAACAATCCGGCGGAGTTTGGTTTGGTACCTTCTGCTGGTCTTGGCGGTGCAGGGTACGTAGCAGGTATGGAGAACGCTCAGTATCGCTCAATGATTGGGCCTATTACAGGTTATCTTAAGTCTCTCTTTGACCGGATTATTCATGATTACATGCGCCAGCCAGCATTGGAGTTTAAGTGGCTTGGGCTGGAACCTCCGGAAGATGAACTTCGCCGGGCGCAGATTGATCAGGTGTATCTCTCGATGGGGGTCTATTCTCCGGCATATGTGCAGGAACGGCTGGGAGTGCCGCCGGAGTATCGTGAATCAGTCCGGCAAGGGCAGGATATTGCGTCTTTTTTGCCGTTTCTGCAGCGGGCTGCTAAAGCCGACCTGGACGATTGGCGCGAGAAAGCCCGGCGGGAGTTTAAGAAAGGGGAACGTTTCTCGGTCTTTCGTTCAGATGTAATACCGGAAAAGATTTACGGTCAAATTGCTGCTGGACTACAACAAGCAAATAGTTTGGAAGCTATTGATGCGATTTTTGAAAAGGCTCGCAATTTGCTCTCCCATACTGAGCATTTCAATGTTCTCCCCGCTTTGGAGGTCGGGGAAATCGAACCCTTTCGCTATCCTTGAAAAGCAGGTTGAGCCGTATCACCCGGAATATGCGGCAAACCGGGTTAAGAGTGAGCTGGAACGAGCAGAAGAGGAGCTGCGGGATGAACTATTGAAATGGTTTGCTGAGTTTCTCAAGGATTTGGTTGGTAATGCAAAAATGCTGAAAGATGAGCCACTTCCTGGTTTCATTCTGGCACGGCTGAACGATCAAACAGTGTGGCAGATATGGAGTCGAAAACTGCTGGATATATTGACCGGGGGAATGCTCAACGCGATGAAAGCCGGTGCAAAAACTGCTGAACGTCAGTTGAATATCAATCTTTCCTGGGATTACATTCAGCCGGCTGCAATCAACTGGGCGCGTGAGCAGGCGGGAAAACTGGTTGCAGGCATTCTGCCCGACATTCAGGCGGGGATTTCACAAGTGGTCACCACCGGGCTTGCGGAGGGCAAAACGGTTTACCAGATTCGGGATGAAATTGCAGGGCTAAAAGATAATGAGGAGCAAACGATTTTTCCAGAGTGGCGCGCTACCCGTATTGCACGGACGGAAGTCATTCGTGCCCATGCACAGGGGGCAAAGATAGGCTACCAGGAAAGTGGGGTAGTGCGGGGTATGCGCTGGCTGGACGGTCAAACTGGGGCATGTCCAAAATGCCGTGAATTGCACAACAAGACGGTGCGGCTAGGCGAGCCTTTTTACAATGATCCGAAGTTTGGTGATGGGCTGCCGCCGCGTCATCCGCACTGTCGCTGTGCGGTTGTGCCGGTGACGCTGGATCAAGTGAAGTATTTGCCGGCGGATCATCCATTGCGCGATAACCGCAGAAACAGCATTGAGGAGTTGACGGATATTCAAACTTATACTGAGATCAATGGAATACGGATTACCGGTGAGCGAAAACGTCATTGGATGGCCAGACACCCGGAAACAAAAGGCATGGATGCTCTTATAGTGAAAGGATTATCTGCTCCCGATTTTGTGAAATTGGCTGGTGCCGGTATTCAACAATTGTATGTAAATTTGCATCAAACATCGTCTAAAGGACGACCATTGTATTTGAAAATAGTGGTAAAAGTTGACAATGGTAAGCCGTTCGTCTTGACTTCTTATATTACTACCCAAAAATAAAAAGACCCTGGGTAGACTTACGCTAGGTCTACATCTCCTTTCGGAATGCTTTTCGCGTAAATTGCACCACCAGGGTTTAAACAAGTATAGCACGCCCAAAGGAGATTTTCAACAACGAATTTTGGGGCTAAAGTAAACATGGACAGGATAACTATTACGGGTTTAGAAAAAATCGTGGATGAAATCGGTAAATTTACCGATTTGAATGACCGTGTTTATGCACCGATTTGGGATGCAATGTCCCAAGCCGGTAAACTGCTGGAAGAGCAAATCAAGCAAAACCTGACTGACAATGACAGCATAGCCACCGGCGATCTGCGTGCCAGCGTTTCATCCAGCGAAGTGCAGGTTACGGAGAATTCAATTTTCGTGGAAGTGGGCGCTGGGCGTGGTTTGCCGTATGCCAGGGCGGTGGAGTACGGAAGCAAGCCGCACACGCCGCCACTTTCGATTACCGAACCAGGTCAGCCGCTGTATGAGTGGGTGCGCATCAAACAACTGGCAGGCATATACTCAGTAAAGACCGGAAAACGGTTGGGGAGTAAAGCCAAACAGATAGACGAGAACCGCCAGATGGCACGGGCAATCTGGGCGCACATTCGCAAGTACGGCACAAAACCGCGTCCGTATTTTGAGCCGGCAATTTCGCAAACTGCTGAACGTATTGGCAAACTCTTTGAGCAGGCGGTTGAAAAAATTGCAGAAAACTTGTTCAAAAGGACTTGACATGATGGAGAATTTGTTCTAAAATTAAGGTAACAATTCAGCCCGGAAGGGCTTTGCTGAACTGCGGAACGGAGAGGACGGGGCGTCCTGAAAAACGGGTTCGGCGAGATTGAGAGGACTGATTTGCGTCCTGTAGTGACTGGCTTCAGCAGAAGCCTCATTGCAGGGCGCATTTTGTTTTATGGAGTGAGACATGCCTTATCCCAATGAACATGTTGCGCGGTTGGTTGACCCGGATAAATTCGATGCGGATTCATTCCGGCGTGAAAATGACAAATTCGGCGATGGCATTCATGCCGTTTTTGGAAAACTCAAAGGTGAAGACAGCATGATCTTGCAGGCAATCCGTTTCGATGCGGATCGATTCAGCCCGGATGAAGCGCGCAAATGGCTGGAAAAGCACGATTATCATCCGATTGCTTTTGAAGAAGCGACTGCGGAAAAGTCATTTTCGTACTTTCTACCGCTTCAAAAGGTTGACGAAGTGCGTCGTGAAGTTTGGGGAATTGCGGCTGTAGAACAGCCGGATCAGAGCGGCGAAATCATGGATTATGAAAAGTCCAAACCGCATTTCTGGGCATGGTCGAAACGTGTTCAAAAAGCCAGCCAGGGCAAGAGTCTGGGCAATGTGCGTGACAGCCATACTAGCAAGGCGGTTGGGAAGGTAATCAAGCTGCTGTTCGATGATAAGGCTAAAGCCATCCGGGTTGGCACAAAGGTAGTTGACAGTGATGCCTGGCAAAAGGTGATTGAAGGTGTATTTACCGGTTTTTCGGTTGGTGGAGCATACGGCAAACGTTGGCCGGATCCCATGAACAAAGGATTTATCCGCTATGAGGCCATTCCAAGCGAAATCAGCCTGGTTGATCTGCCCTGTATTCCGGGTGCAGTGATTGAAATGGTCAAGGCGGATGGTTCGCAAGTGATACTGAGTACTAAAGGAGCGACGATGAAAAACAAAATCCAATCTGTTTTGAAAAAGCAGCTGGAAGATTTGACCGAGGAGGAATTAGCCAATCTGGTTGAAGAACTGGCTGCTGTTTTGGAAGAAAGCGGTGAAGCCAGTGGTGAAAGCGAATCATCGGAAGAAGAACAATCCACAGAAAGCGGTTCAGAGGAATCGGAAGAAAAAGCGGCTGAAGAGCATCCGAAAGGATTGACTGCTGACGATGTGCGTGAAATCGTGTTGGCCTTGCTGCGCGAGCTGGGCTTGATTGAGCAGGTTGGTGGCGAGATGACCTTGAGCGCGAAAATCAAAGGGCTGGCGAAAGCCGAAACTGCCGATCTGCGCAAGTCGCTGGAGAAGATCATCAAAGACATTGCGCAGCTGGCGGTTGCGGTGGAAACACTGGAAAAGCGCGGTGGGAGCGGTCCTGTTCTGCGTGAAATTGGTGCGTTATCGCCGCAGGCCGGTGCGACACTTCAGAAGATTGAACAGCTGCGTTCTGCACTGGAAACCGTGACCGATCCATTGGCACGTCAGAGCCTGCAAAACGAAATCGCCCGGCTGGAAATTCAGGCTATTCAAAAATCGAAATAAGGAGTGTGAAGCATGATTGAAAATCTATCTCAACTGACCCGCGAAGCGGTGCAGGAATTCTACAAGGCGTTGGGTACGCCCATGCCGGCGGAAAATCTCAAGAAGGCCGGCATTACTCAGTCTACCGGTCTGGTCGCGTATGATCTGCAAGCGCCGGCGAAAAATCTGTTTCCGGTTTTGACCCCAATTCGCAACCGAACGCCGCGCGTTTCCGGCGGCGGCGGAACTTCCACCAACTGGAAACAGGTGGTGGCAATCAACGCAGCCGGTCTGCGCGGTTTCGTCCCGGAAGGCGAACGCAACGGCGCGGTTACTACCAGCGTGCAAGACAAGAGCGCTGCCTATAAGACGCTTGGTTTGGAAGACAGCATTACTTTTGAGGCGGAGCGGGCTGCGGTCGGCTTCGAGGATATCCGCGCTACCCAGGCACAGCGGCTTTTGTGGGCGACTATGATTGAGGAAGAACTGGCTGACCTGGGCGGAAACTACTCGGTTGCACTGGGAACGCCTTCGGCGCCGACCGTAACAACCGATGCCTCAGGCGGGTCAATCGGCGCCGGTACGTACAATGTTATTGTGGTTGCTCTTACCCTGTATGGCTATCTGGCATCGTCGCTGACGGGCGGCGTTGTGGGGCAGGTGTCGGTGAATCCTGCCAGCGGTGGTTCGGCGTTCACCTACGGCGGCGGGTCTTCTAACAAATCGAGCGCGTCCAGCACCGGCGCGCTGACCGGTTCGACCAATGTCATCAAAGCTAAAGTTGCGGCTGTGCCGGGTGCGGTGGCTTATGCCTGGTATGTGGGCACCAGCGGCAATGAATTACTGCAGCAGATCACGACCATCAACAGTGTGGTTTTGACCAGCCTGGTCACTTCGGGCCGGCAGAATGCCAGCGCAATTACGGGCGATAATTCCAAAAATCTGCTCAGTTATGATGGCATTCTGTACCAGGCCTGGACAAGCGGTTCTGGCGCGTATATCAAGTACATGCCGGACGGTACAGTGGGCACGGGCACGGGGCTTACCGCTTCGGGTGATGGCGGCATTGTTGAAATCAACGAGTTATTCCGCCACATGTGGGACAACTACCGGCTGTCGCCAACTCGCATTTACGTGAATGCGCAGGAAGCAGACAACATCACCAAGAAGGTACTGCAAGCGACCGCTGCGCAAATTCCATATGTGACCGGATCGGAATTCGTTGCCGGTATGCGGGTCAAGAGCCTGCTCAACCGATTTGCGATGGGTGTTGCGCCAGAAGTGCCGCTGGAGATACATCCCAACCTGCCGCCCGGTACACTGGTAGCGGTTACTGAGCAGCTGCCTTATCCTATCAGTGGTGTTCCGAATGTGATGGAAATGCGCTTGCGCCAGGATTACTATCAAATCGAATGGCCGCAGCGTACCCGTAAGTACGAAAGTGGCGTTTACTTCGATGGCGTGTTTGCGCACTACTTCCCGCCTTCCATCGGGATCATCACCAATATCGCCAATGCCTGATCAAACGGGGGAGGGGCTGTCAGGGTCTCTCCCCCACCAGATTGAGAAATGAAATATCGAGTCTTGGGTAATTTACACAGCGTTGGCAGGGGCGATTTTGTTGCCGTTGTTGAAAACGGCAAAATCGAACTGCCGGAAGAGATTGCAAACGGTCTGATTGCATCCGGTGAAATTACCCCCCTCGATACTGAGTATCCTAAAGCGGAAAACAACGATGGCGGATTACACCACACTGGCGGCAGTCAAACGGGCACTTGGAAGCGCCGAAAGCGCCGATGATGTTTTGCTGGCAGAATTGATTACCCAGGCCAGCCGGGTGATTGACCGGCTTTGTGCGGGAGTGAAAAATGATAATTATTTTGCCAGAGAAACGTTATTGGACGTGATAACAAAAGGTCGGATTGCTTCGGACGGTGTTTTGTTTTGCTGGCCTCCCAAACCGATCATTGAAAGCATCAGCGCTTTAGCCTACCGCTATTCGGCGCGGGAAAACTGGATTGTGCTGGATGTGTCCGGTGTGGAAATCAATGGATACTCAGTATCGGTGGATGGAGTAAATAGCAGTGGAAATGTGCAGGTGAGAATTTCCTTCACCGGTGGATTCAATCCACTGCCGGACGATCTGATCAATGCGGTCACGTTGTTGACAGTACGGTTTTACAAAGAGGTCAAAACCGGTTTGAGTGACAGCATCGGCGTTGCCGAATTGGGAATGCTTCAGTACACAAAAGCCTTGCCAGAGCGCCTGGTTGCAATGATTAGACCATACAAGCGGATTGTGCCATGAGCGACATACGAGAGAGATTGGCAGATATTCAAAAGATGGTAAGCGGCGTCAAGCGGGCGTATGTGTGGGCGCCGCAGTCGCTGGCAGATAGTGATTTACCGGCCTTTTGCACCTTTGCCGGGCCGGCAGTGATTACGCCAATTTCCGAAATGCTTGTGGAAGAAACGCGCACCTGGCTGATGCGTCTGTACGTCAAACCTGTTCTGCAGGGAATTGACGGTGAAGCCGAGAAAGCGGTTGAACCGTATCTGACGAGTGTCAGGAATGTGTTTCTCTCCCATCCACTTTTGGGGAAAGGCACGAAAGATTCGACTTTGAACTGGCTTGAGAAAGCCGTATGGCTTGGCGATAGTGGCATTCAGGTTTTGGGCTTTGCTGGTCAGAATTATTTGGGAATTGAATTCCGGTTGAGTCTGACTGTGATTGTCTCTGTAACAATTGCGTCTTTTGAGTGAGGTGGAAACATGGATCAAATTGTGAATGGAATTCCTTTAGTTGTGTTGGTGATCGCATTAGTTGAATGGACTAAAAGGTTCAATGTCGAAGGCAAGGCGTTGAATGCCGTGAGTATGGCGATTGGCGTAATTGTTGGTCTGGCGTATTTTTACGCGCAAGCGCCGCTTATGACATTCGCTGACTGGTTCAGTGCGGTCGTTTATGGTTTGGCGCTTGGTCTGGTGGCCAGCGGCGTATATGACGCTGCCCGGAGCGCGATTAAGGGGTAGCCTATGTCCACGGCTACGGAAGAGCGGGTAACGAACCTCTCTTTGCAGCGCCAGATTACGGAATTTTCTACACGTCTCGACCAGGTCGCGCGGGATGTTACAGAGATTAAACAGATGCTGCGCGCGGTTGAGGAGCGTGTGCGTGCCCTGGAAAATCACGAAGCAGGGAGTCATCCACTAATGGAATCAAGAATCGATGCAGCATGGCGGAAAATTGAAGAACACGACCGCCGAATGAAGTCAATGGAAGACATGGTAGTGCGGCTTGATCACAGCAACCGCCTGATGGCCTGGCTGGGCGGTATTTTAGGCAGTACGGTTTTGGTTTGGTTAGCGACACAGATTCTTCAGATTCTGAGGTAGGTATGGCCTTTCTACAACTACTCGATTACGTCATCCGGGCACTTGGGCTGCTGTTTTTGATCGGAGTCATGGCTATTGCATTTAGGTTTTTATGTCTCGCTGGGGTATTGGCCATCATTTTTATCCTAGCCATTACGGTCGTATTTGCGGCCTGTCGAATCTCCGGACAAATTGGAGAAATGGAGTAAACATGGCTTACGGTTTGTACATTTCGTATTGGACGACAATTAACCCTACAAAATTTGCCGTATCGGCAAACGGGCTTGACCTGGACTTTGCGATCATTCGGGCCCGTGGGGCTGGGTATGATGACAAGAAGATTACAGAGCATAGACGCTGGGCGGAATCACAAAAAGTGAAAGCGGGTTCGCTCGTATTTGGCTATGATTTTTATCTTGGCTATGCTCCAGGAACTCCATCCGGCCAAAAGCAAGCTGCGGATTTTTGGGAGCTCATCAATCGAGGAGGTAAGACCTGGGAGATTGTTCCCGAGATTGACGTGGAACACCAGCCGAAAGAGTACGATCAGAACGGTCGGGTCAAATCCTACTGGCCAGTTCCAGCGGATTTTCTTACGACCTGGCTTGAACCGGCCGTGAAGTATCTTCAGGATCGAATGGGACGAAGTCCAATGATTTACTGCTCTCCGTGGATCATCAAGGACTGGTTTTCGAAAGGAGGCACCCAAACCCCACCGGATTGGTTACTTCAATGCCCACTTCACATTGCTAACTACCAGGTTGAGACGCCGAGCATTAGCTACTGGCCATACTGGGTATTTTGGCAGAAGACGAATACCCAGAATTGGCCAGGCGCCAGCTCAATCTGTATTGAGCAATTTAATGGGTCGCGTGCCGAGCTCAAAGCCTTTTGCCGTGATGCAAATTGGAGGCCAGGGACGACTCCTCAACCGCAGCCAGAGCCGCAGCCGCAGCCAGGGACCCCATCCAATAGCGAAATTGCGCAAAAACTGGATGAAATCCTGACCATCCTGCGCAAACTGGAGTGGCTTGGAAAATGAACACAAAAGGGTGAAAAGAATGAAAAAAAATTGCCCGATTTGCGGAAAAGAATTACAGCCGAAAAACGAAAACGGCGTTACGAAATATTACTGTGACTGCATTGGGCAACTGCGCCCGGTCATTGAGATTCTTCCAAATGATTTGAAAGGAGTAAAACAAAATGGCAGCGCCAACTGAAAAAACTTTGAATTACGGTTTGCGTTATGCGTGTGTTTATGAACTGGATGCCAATGGCTATCCTAAACCAACTGGCACAACGGCTTATGAAGGTATTCAGTTCAAGGGCTCGACTGCATTTGACCTGACCATACCGGACGCGCGAAAATTGACCGGTCTGGGTGAGGACGGCATTACCCAGGTGGTCTACTTGCCACCGCAAGAAGGTGCAGATGCACGCTTGAATGTGGAGGCGGCTGACCCGGTACTGGCTGCACTTCTGGATGGAACGAAAGTCTCAACCGTTGGAGAAGCCACTATCGTGGGTGTTGCAACCGATAAGCAGGGATTTGAGCCCCGGGTGGCTTTGCTTTTGTACCAGGCCGCGAAAGGACTGGAAACCGGTAAGACCTACTGGCACAGCTACATCATTCCTTCCGCCCAGGTGGTACGCAAGACACCTGGCATGGGTGCAGACAAAGCCATTACTCAGTATCAGGTGGCGCCTAATCGTGTGAAAAAGCATATCTGGGGCACGCAATTCAGCAATACAACCGAGGGTTTCCTGGAATCGCAACTTCTGGAAGCATGGAGCAATTATCCCCTGAGAATTGCATCTTACCTGGGTAATGGCACGACAACGGCATTCAACTTTCCGGCGAACTTCCCGGCAGTTTCGACGGACGGCATTAAGGTTTGGAAAAACGGTGCAGAGGTAACGAGCGGTTTGACCAAGACGGTTACGGGCATTACCTTCACTACTGCGCCAGCCGATGGGGATGTCATTGTTGTCTTGCGTGAGGTTGCCGGATGAGGCAAATCGAGTTAACCGCTGAAGGTATCACGATACGCCTGACCGTGCGCCACGCCACCGTTGCAGATGTCATGCGACGCGGCATTTTAGCCGGCCGCGCACTGGATACTGAGTATCGCTGTGAGGCAGAGCAGGCGGTTGCGGTGATGGTCTATCCGCGCTGTCTGGGGTGTGTAGAAGGCGTCATTGAGATCAATGGTGAGGTAAAAGACATTCAATCGTTGACGCCCCGCGAATTCGCTGATTTGCCTTACGAAATCGGTGAAGCATGGCTGGCAGCGGTGATTGAGGAAAATCCAGGCTGGGCCTTGCAAATGTCGGAGGAGCAAGACGCCGAAAAAAAAGATTAGAGATTGTCAGACAATTACAGGCGTTTTACTGCGCTCCGGCCAGCAGGGATTTTCCAGATGAACAATTTGGTCTTGGAAATATCCCTGTTGCGGTTTTATCGCAGGCATTGGAGATTTTACTGATACTGGAAGTTGTGGAGTGGAAATGGGACATCAACACGATTTTGCAGCAGCCGGAGGATTTACTGCGCGCGGTTATTCGTCTGAAGTCGGTTGGTGAAAAACTGCGAAAGGAATCAGATGATACTGAGTAAGCGAAGCAGCCAAAGAGTAAAGACAATTGCCGCCAGCGGTAAACCGCACAGGGCAATATATATGCCAGGATCTGGAATAAAGACAGCCACTCCAACCAGTAAGAATGAAACCAGACACATAGAAACAAACCAGATCGTGCCGGCATTGGAAGAGCGACCTGGTGGCAATTCGGAATTTTCATCATTTTTGAACCAACTGCTGTACATAACTTTATTGTAGGTGATTCATGGACGAAAAGCAACTAAAACTTTTGTTAGTTTTCGGCTCCGATGCGGCGAAGGTGCAGGAGGACATAAAAAAGATCCAAAGCCGCGCGGAAGAATTGCAAAAGCGGGTGCAAACTCTGCGCGAGACCATGAAACTGCATCAGGCAGTTGGTAAGGACATTTCGTCTCTGGAAAAAGAGCTGGAAGCCGTTACGCACGAACTGATTGATCTGGACCAGAAAGCGCAGCGAGCACAAACTGCAATGCGCGGCATGGCGAATGCTTCACGCGACGTGCGCGATAATTTGTTCAACCTGCGTGATATTGGCAGAAGTCTCAGTCAAATTGGCAGCTCGTTGGAACGGGCCGGGAGAAGTATTCTCTCACCGCTTACCGGCTCAATTCAATCCTATCTTCAATCTGCTTCACCGTTTGATTCAGTGGCGCAAGCCTGGCGTCAGGCTCAGCAGGACATTCAGCAGTCATTCATGCGGATTGGTGCGGTGGCCGCCAATGAGTTGCTGCCGGCCTTACGTGCTGCGTCCGAGCTGGTTGCCAAAATTGCCGACCTGGTAGAGCGCAATCCCGATTTACTCAAAGCTGCCCTGATGATGGGCGGCAGTCTGGTTGCTGTTGGCGGTCTGACACAGCTGGTTGGTCAAATCACCATGCTGATGGGCATAACCAAAGCGCTGAACATCCCAGCCCTGTTGGGCGGATTGGGAAGGGCAGGCGGTGCGTTGTTAAATCCATACGTTGGGATTGCAGCGCTGGTCGGAACGGGAGCGGCAGCCGGATACAGTGCGCTTTCCAGAACCGAATTTGGGGCACAGCGTAATCTCCGGGCGGCGCCGGGACAACTGGCAACGATAGCAGCCTATTTATCCGGCAGATACGGATTGTTTGGTTCCGAAGAGCGCGGACAACAGTGGGCAATGATGATTGGACAGTTGACAGGGGTCGTTGAGCAACATGCTGCAGCGACACAGCGCGATACTGCTGCAACCCAGCAGCAGCTGGATGCGTTCGCGGCTTATGAACAGGCACAGCAGCAGCGTACTGAGTATGAAAGGCGTGCTCAAGCGGAACGCAGTCAGATCATCGCCGAGTTCGCTGCCCAGCGGGTTGAAATTGAACGTAAATACGAAAGCAATCGCAAGTCTTTGATTGCTCAATATGCGGAAGAGCGGTTGCGGGTGATGCGTGATTTTGCCCGCTCTGAACGGCAGGCAGAACAGGATTATTATCAAAATCGTTTGAAGATTGCGCAAAATTATCAAATTGACGTCCAGCGTGCAGAGGAAGATCATCAGCGCCGCATGCGTCAAATGCGTGCCGATCACGATGAGCGGATAGAAGAACTGATTGAGAATCGCGATGCGCTGGGTATTGTTCGTGAAAAGCGTTCATATGAACGACGCAGACAAGAAGAAGAAGAAACTTACCGCGTTCAGGCGGCGCGGCGTTCGGAGGACTTTGCGCGCCAAATTCAGGAAATGGATATGCAGTTTGCCGTTCAGCGTCAGCGCCGGCTGGAAGATTATCAGCAGCAACTCAATGAGATGGCAAAACAGCATCAACAGCGCCTGGCGCAGCTGGCAGTACAGCGTGATCAGGAATTGAAGCAGTTGAGTGAACAGCAGCGCAAAAGGTTACAGCAGTTTGATCAGCAGTACCAGAGGGAACTGCAGCAGTTGCACAATGCTGAACAAAACCGGCTGAACATTTTGCGAATGCTGGCACTCAACGACCAGGCGGCACTGCAAGCGGCGGGCGCTGAATTGACCGCTCGCTACAAAGCCTGGCTTGAACAGCAAGTCAAAGGTTTTCTGGATGTCAAACCGCAGCGCCGGGCGGCCGGCGGGTCGGTCAATGCCTGGAATTCATATCTGGTCGGAGAACAGGGACCGGAACTGTTTGTACCTTCGATGAGTGGAACAATTGTTCCCAATTCATTGACCCGTTCCCTCCTGCAAGATACTCAGTATGCAGGGGGCAAGGTGATCAACATGCGGGTTGAAACGTCCAGTTTGACACTCAATCAGGTCATGCGCGAAGTCGAGCGGCGATTGGCACAGCGTGACCGGCTGATTGCGCGAGCGGTGGGAGGTTAATGTGGCAGATTTCAAAATTGGCACGACACAGGCCAATATGACCAATGTAGAGGCGCTTGCAACGCCGTTACCCGTTCCGCGCTCTGTTTTTCGCGACTTTGCAGATGTTGTAACGGCTGCCAGCGGCCGCTCATATGGGCGTGGTTTACCCACCTGCAAGTGGATTTTTTCGGTTTTGACTTCGGCACAGCGGCAGCAGCTGAAAACGTTTTGCAGTGGTAAATCAGCAGTTGTTTACATCCGCACTCTGGCCAATGACGACGTTTACTACAATTACCGCGCGATCATGCACTGGCCGGTTGAGGAAGAGCGCGATCCATCCAAACGGCGCGACAGGCTGGAATTTGAGATTGAATTTACCCATCTGGAAAAACTATGAGCCGTGCACTGACTTCACAGGAACTGCAAATACTCCGTTCGGATGGGCTGGCAAGTCGGCTTTATGTCATGATTGACCAGCCAGTCACGATATTCAGCTGCCGCGTAAATCAAACGTTTACCGGCAATGAACCAATCGCACAGATCAATTACAACAATGCCAGCGGTACACTGGCTAGCGTCCTGCCAGGTATGACGGTACTGGTTGGAAGCACGCCCGGCGGATGGGACAAGGGGCTGGCACGGGTGCGAAAAGCGTGGACAAGTTCGGTTGCATTTATCGGCGAAACATCTGAAATTGCCTGGCAGAATGGACTTTATTTGACAGTCATTGATGAGTTTTCTATCTGGCCGCGCCACTTGCGCCTGGTAGGCGATGTACCTTACATGGACTATGACATTGCCTACTCCAACCAGCACAGTCAGTTTGCGCCGGTAGTCTGTATGGGTTTAGACCGCGTGGTGAAATTGAGCGCTGCGAGCGTGGACATCGGGCTGGATGCTTCGCAGTCCTGGGTATTTGGCAGTACGATTACTCAATATGCTTGGGTGGTTGTGTCCGGCAGCGGGACACTGACCAATCCCAATACAGCCGCGCCAACGTTGACCGTTTCCACTGCCGGCCGGATTGTGGTGCGCTGTACCGTAACGGCGGCGAACGGCAAAAGCAGCAGCGGCTATCGAACGATTTATGTCTATGATGAAAGTACATCTCTGACTGAAGTGCAGCTGGATGACCTGACGGGCGATCTGGAACAAGGCGGTTTTGAATTTAGCATTTCGCTATCCGGGCCGCTGGGTCTTGCCCCGCGTGATTGTTTGAAAGTTATTTTGTTTTCGGAGGATATTCCGCAGTCCATTGGACCAATCAGCGGCGCAGAAAATATTTTGGCCATTGGATGGCTGGATGAAAAGGATTGCACGGTAGATGAACATGACGGCACAGCTATACTGAGTATCAAGGGAGCGCAGTATTGGCTGGGACGCTGTATGGGGTATCCTACCGGTGTGGAGAATGTCAATCAAACTCCGTCTGCCTGGACGCAGATGCAAGGATTGACGGTTGACAAAATGATATGGCATCTGCTCTACTGGCGCACAACGCTGCCAAATTGCTGTGATATTTACCTAAGTGGTGATACCAGAATCGCGCCGGCATTTCAGGCGGTTGGAAATATCTGGCAGCAGATCAAATTGATTGCCGATGAGAGCATTCTGGCAACGCCATTTTGCGATGCGTTTGGACGGTTTCTGCTGCAAATTCATCCCAACCTGCGCAGTGTTACCGGCCGCAGCGGCATACCCGTCATCATGCAATTGACACGAGAGGATTTTGAGCAGATCGAGGTAACCAACCGCAGCACAAACGCGGCTCAATATGAAGTATCGGGAATTGATCAGAACAATCAGCCTGTTCTGGCGAAAGCTCCTGGAAAAGTATTTGGTCGTCATGGTCAGATACTCAGTAAAGAAGGGTTGCTGTTTACGAATAATCAAAACGCGTTGGATACAGCCAGCCTGTTGTTGGCGCGCGAAAAGCGGGCATACGATTTCACGATTCATCTCACCAGTGCGGTGCGGGTGATCAGTTTGTTACCGTTTGGTTATCTGTCGTTGACGATTGCGCAATCTGATACACCCGCCAAAATTGCCTATACGGGAAATGTAATTCCTTATCGTGTGGAATTTCGTTTCGAGAACGGAAATTTAAGGCAAACTGTTTTTGCTGAACCGGAAGTGTTTCCGGGTATTGCGCAAAGCATCATACTTAATCCAACAACACCGATTATCGGCACGCCGGATTTAAGTTTGCCGGACTTTTCTTTACCAGGCTGGCCGGCATTGACACCCGGTCGTTTTGCGCCGCCTTTGATTCCTGGCGATGACCCACTGCCACCTAAGGAAGGCGCAACCTGCCCACAAAATGCACCCGCGAATGGGCCATATCTCTGGACGTTGCGTTATACATTGTTGGGAAACAGCAATTACAAAATCAATATTCCTATTCGTGCAGTTATTCGTTCTGCCAGTCACGATAACAAAAGCGTATGGGGGATACGGGGCAGATTTTTAAAGCTCAATGGCACAACGCAGGTGTGGGAAGAAACAAATGAAAACAACTGGTGGAATATTTATGCTTATAATAGCGCTGGACAGCAAGTGGCAACTGGTTTGAAAAACAGTGTTACCGATTTGCGTTATCGAACCGGAACATTTGAGCCGCTGGCAGCTGCAGAAATTGCCTATATCGGCATCGAAATTGAGGCGGATTTGATGCGTCCCAGCGAAGTAGTTGGTTGGGTAAGGGCTGGTCACTTTTGGGATAACTGGAGTATCGTTAATCCCGAATTGTCTTGGGGGCATTTTGGAGCTGGCATCTGGGCATATGCAAAAAATGGCAGTCTGACGGCAAATTATTCGTGGGACTGTGATTTGCTGATTCGACTAGGTGCGTACAATGAATTTTTGAATGTGCCGTTGATTATTGAACAACACGTTTTTGCTTATCGCCCGACCAATACTCGCATACTCAGTGTAACCGGTAAATTGTTATCTGACTGGTTGGGATGGACAAATTTGTGGTACGTACCGCTGCCGGATCAGCCATATGCCACACCCGGCTGGTTGTGGAAGGATGGCAAAAAGGGCAGTGCAATTGGAAGAAACTGGAGTAATGTGGATGCTGCGTTTGAAATTAGAAATGCAGGGCAGATGTTCATGAATCAGTTCATCTATGTTTGGAAGCAATTGCGTTACAAAATTGAGCTGGAACAGTTTGAATTGTGGAATGTTTGTCCTGTGCCAAAGGAGGATTAGTTGAAAAAGTTGCATGATGCGCTGGCTAACCTGGCCGTTGAAAAACAAGACGCAATTACGGCGTACCCAGCCAAGCTAGGAGATGGCAGCGGGCGGGTAATTGCCGGAGCTGGTTTGGTCTATGTGCGAGTTGCGGATGTGGTTGCGATTGCAGCGTGTACCAGCGTGCCGCCGGTTCACGATCTGGAAGTTTGGGTTGGCTATGAAAATCTTCAGCGCAATGTATTGCGGGTGCTTGGTCAGCGGGACGCGCTTGGAAATCGGCAATTTATACCTGGCGTGGCTGCACACGCGGCAATGCACGAATTTATGGGTGCGGGATCGCTTGGCGGTACGGATGTGGTCAAAGTGCAGCTGCAGCAGTTTATGCCGCTGGCCGTCTGGCCGTATGATGGATTGAAAGTTATTGTCTGGCCAGGAGTGGTCTGGATCAATGGACAATATAAACTGATTGCAGATTTGAACCAGTACGATAAGCCTGTGCCCAAGATTATTGATTTCGGTGAATATGCTGGGCCGGCTGCAAATAAGGAAATGTATTATCTGGTTGGAATTGACAATACAGGGAATATCCAGGTCGTGGCAGGTAACCAGGTAGATTGGGGAACACTGGCTTTGACAGATATACCATCCGCCCCAACAAATATGTTGTATCCACTGGCAGCAGTACGCCGGTCGTTTGAACAAGCGGGTATTGTGATTAATCGTGAATCATCTGATATTGTGGATTTGCGCTTTCCGATAGCGCACAAACACCGTAGTGAGGATATTACCAGTGGGACCATATCAGCAAACAGGTTACCTTTATTTACGGCAACAGAACCTGGTGCTGTACCTGCTCCGGGCACGGTGTCAAACAAAGTACTGCGCGATGATGGCACATGGGTATCGGCCGGCACCGGCGACATGACCAAAGCCGTCTATGACACCGATAACGACGGTGTGGTGGACGCTGCCGAGTCCGCGCCCTGGAGTGGTATTACGGGCAAGCCGTCTACGTTTCCGCCAGATGCGCATAATCATGATAATTTGTATTACACCAAATCTGAACTGAACACCAGCGGCGCAGGTGGTGCTGTGCATTGGAATAATGTGACCAGCAAGCCGTCGAGTTTTACTCCTTCCTCACATACCCATTCCGGCTCAGACATTACAAGTTCGGTTGCCAGTGCCAACAGTGTGCCCTGGAGCGGTGTTACCGGCAAGCCCTCTACGTTTCCGCCGGATGCGCATAATCATGATAATTTGTATTACACCAAATCTGAACTGAACACCAGCGGCGCAGGTGGTGCTGTGCATTGGAATAATGTGACCAGCAAGCCGTCGAGTTTTACTCCTTCCTCACATACCCATTCCGGCTCAGACATTACAAGTTCGGTTGCCAGTGCCAACAGTGTGCCCTGGAGCGGTGTTACCGGCAAGCCCTCTACGTTTCCGCCGGATGCGCACAATCATAATGATTTGTATTACACCAAATATGAACTGAACACCGTTAATTCAGGCGCTGTTGTGGACTGGGGCAATATAGGCAGCAAACCAGCCAGTTTTACGCCATCTTTTCACTATCACGCCGCCGTCGATGTTAACAGCGGCACATTTAACCCGGCACGCATCCCGAACCTCGATGCAAGCAAGATTACCAGCGGCACATTTGACACGGCGCGCATTCCCAATCTGGACGCCAGTAAAATAACAGCTGGCTATTTTGGGGGCACAACCGCCATAGCCGCCCGCGTAATCCGAACCGGCACACAAACAGTACCTAACAATGCTTGGACAGCCGTATCATTTTCTGAAGCGACCTTTGATGACCGCCCGTCAGGACTTTCAGCGCACTGGGATGGTGGGACAAGACTGTATTGCCAGGTTGCTGGAACTTATTATGTGTATGGCAATGTAATGTTTGATCTTAATGCAAATGGAGATAGAATGGCTGCAATTAGAGTAAATGGTGGTCAACTTCGAGTTGTATCAAACATCCGTGCAACAACATCTTCTCAATATACAATTGTAAATGTATCTGGTCTTATAAAATTAAATGTTGGAAATTATATTGAATTAGTGCTAAATCAAACTAGTGGTGGTAACTTAAATATTGTTCATGATACCAACCACCCATATGCCAATGCTCTCGGCATGGCTAGAATTGCGTAATTCAGGAGGTTTCTCATGTCTAAAAAACTCATCTTTGCACAAAACGCTTTATCCGTATTGACGAATTTAGCAGGTTCACTTGACCGTGCTGAAAGTGTACTGAAGATTTGGTATGCCAGAGGTTACGGCGCTGACGGTTCGGGTGAAATCACAGATGCAGATGTACAGGAACTCGGTATCAAGGCATCCGATTTGCAAAACATCATGTTTCTGATTGACAGTCTGACCAAATATCTAAAAGGTCAAGACGCGCCAAAGGCTGATTTTATGCCTACGCTTTTGAAATTAAGAGAGGATATTTAAGATGTACCAAAAAGAGGATTTAGAAAAACGGCGCGACGAATTGAAGCGCGAGCTGGAAGAGTTGACCAAAAACGCGCAGGCGCAGATTGACAGGCTGGTTGGCGCGATTGCCATATTGAATGACCTTATTGAAAAATTCGATCAGGAATCGCAAGAATAAAAACGCAGACCAGACGTGCCAGCGTCTGATCTGCTAACCATCCGACCGCGCGCACGATCGGGTAGGTTTAAATATCACGGTGGCAATGAAATTGACGTTGTGTGGGCGCGGAGGGGCTCGAACCCCCGAACCTCACGACTTGCCCCCTGTGCCGTCACGTGATTTTAGACAAAATCACGCTTTACCCAAGATAACAACCATTATCTTGGGTAACAGAAACAAAAAAATGCGCTTGCTTTTCGGCAAGCGCAAACAAAACATACTGAGTATGCAGAAGCTACAACTTCCAGTTATCCACCGGGCTGGCTTTACGATGTGCACTTTGAGTATCTGTATCTGCCAAATTGAGATAGTGTTTTACCATTTGCAATGAGTTGTGTCCAAGCAAACGTTGCAAGGTGAATACATCTCCACCATTTCTCAAATACTGAATTGCAAATGTATGCCGAAAACGATGAGGATGAACATTATTGACTTTGGCTTTTTCTGCAAGACGTGCAAGAATGTTCTTAACCGCAAAACGATCTAAGGGTTTGCCAGTGTGGGTAGCAAAAAGTGGTGCATTTTTTTGCTCAGTATCGGGGCGGGATGCAAGATATTGCCATAAATAGCGGCGGGCATTTGTCCCCAAATAAACGACACGGGGACGTGATTTTTTACCGGTTTGAAATGGTGTAATTTTGACCATTCCGGTTGAAAGGTCAACATCTAATACAGTCATACGGCACAATTCTGAAACACGTACACCTGTATCCAATAAAAACATGACCAATGCTCGATTGCGCTTTGATTTTGCAGCTTTGATAAGAGATTGAATATCTTGTTGCGAAAACGGAATAATCGTTTTGCTGATGGCAATGGGAGTTGCAATGCTTAAAGATATATTTTGAATACCAATTTCCTGCGCAGCCCATCTGTAAAATGACCGGATAATTTTCCAATAAACCTGTTTTGTAGAATTGCTAAATGGGATACTGATTAGAAAGTCATATAAGTCATTAGCTGTTACGGTTTCGACTGGTGGGTCTCCCAGATGTTTTTGCAATCGTCTTAGATTGGCTTCGTAATACTGTATAGTGATGGGAGAATAATTTGCACCATTTAGGTAAAAAACAAAACCTTGTATAGCCTTCGACAGTTGCATGTAATGTGCTCCTTGTGCTACTTGCGAAATGACCACATTACGATATAACTGTCAATGTAATGGTATCGAAAGTGGGCGGAACAGGACTCGAACCTGCGACCCCATCCTTGTAAGGGATGTGCTCTAACCTACTGAGCTATCCGCCCCTTGCAAAAGGTGGCAATATTATACCTTGTTTCTTTGTTCTGTGTTAAACTC
>Ga0308389_1000925_pt1 | contig 20764 bp, 20 predicted proteins | sample Hotspr2Sample148_FD_202362 | JGI IMG/M metagenome (GOLD analysis project Ga0308389, IMG submission 202362) | Hot spring phototrophic mat microbial communities from Mushroom Spring, Yellowstone National Park, Wyoming, United States - 20040719_148 ... | reverse complement strand
TGAAATTTCTGTTTTTGTTATGGAATTGCCTGATTATCATCTTCCATCACTAAAGCTTTTATTGTCTGAGATTTGGTATAGATCGTTTATTTTCTTGAAGAATGCAGGAACTGTTATTTTCTCCGTTGTCGTTTTGGTTTGGCTTATGAGTTCTTTACCTTTTGGTGTTGAATACGCCTCTCAAGATTCTTTGATAGGTATCATTGGTAGAGCAATGACACCAATTTTTTATTTTAATGGCTTTGGTGAACACTGGCAAATTTCTGTTTCCTTGCTTACGGCTATTCTTGCTAGAGAAACGGTCATAGGTACCCTAGGTACTCTTTATGGTGTCTCGGAAGAGGGAATAACAAATGTTATACCAGATGTTTTTACTCCACAAATGGGATTGTCATTCCTCATTTTTATTCAGGTTGCTATGCTTTGTATAGCAACTGCTGCCGTCATAAAGAGAGAAATAGGGCTAAAATGGGCAATAGTCGGATTCTTTTATACCATAATATTAGGCTGGATACTTAGTGCATTAGTGTTCCAAATCGGAAGTTTACTTTTTTAACTAAGAGTCATAAATATCAACTTTTATATTCTCTGCTTCATCATTCCTAAGTGCAATCCTTATATCTTTTATCTTTATGACTACATTTGAATTAAAAGGAGTAACATTGTCTACTGAAAATTCATCACCCTCGAATATACCCATCCTTATTATCTTAGTTTTTAATTTTTCATCTCCGTCTATCTTCGCGATTTTTCCCTTCTGTCCCTTCTTGAGCTCATTTAGTTTTATCATCATAATTAAAGTTTAACAAACTATTGATTAATTTTTCAACAAAAATAATTTTGTTAAAAAAATCAAATTTAGTTTGATGTAGTTAAAAGTCTACGATTCAAATATATCTTTTCTTAGTTTATTTTTGTCTATTTCTACGGGGTATTTTCCTGAGAAGCAGGCGTTGCAGAAGTTTGTTTTGTTTCCTTTTAGTATGTTCATCATATCTTCTACTTCTAGGTATTTGAGGCTGTCTACTCCTATGTAGTTGGCTATTTCTGGTATTGACATTTCGTTAGCTATTAGTTCTTTTTCTGTTGGAAAGTCAATGCCGAAGTAGCAAGGGTATTTTACGGGTGGAGATGCTATCCTTAGGTTAGCACTCAATTACTGAGAAATAGTTAAATTTTTTATTTAAGAGAGGCATAGCCTCGTAGAGGCATCGCCTCTCTACACTTTTCAGAGTGTTTAAACAAAAAGTGTTATTAATTTTAAGCAATTAATTTAAAGGGTGCTGTTAAGCACTTAAGTAATTATTAGTGACACCAATGACTTTGTAATGTTCTTTCTATTTAATGTGTATATGTGAAAGAACTTTACACCGTTTTGGTACAATTCTTGTATTTGGTTATAGGCTATTTCTAGTCCTACTTTTTCTTGGTCTTCTGGGGTTATTTTGTCATTGAATTTATCAATTATTTTTTGAGGTATCTTAGCACCTACTTTTTGAGCAAAGTTCATAATTGTTGATATGTTACTTATTGGCATTATTCCTGGTATTATTGGTTTATTGAGAGAGTGTTGAAAAAATTGATTTTTTTAGTTCTGAATAGGGGTAGGAGATATATATGCGAGAGATATGAAAAATAAAGAGGGAACAGAAGTTCAAGGTTATACAGGGCGAACATTGCCAAAGCATGAAGTTCTGCTATACCTTGGTTCTTAGTGAGCACCCTATCATCATACCTCCTCTTAACCACACTGAACACTCGCTCAACTATGTACCTCTTCTCGTAAATATTCCTGTACTTCTCATACATCCTCTTCGCCCACCTTCTCTCCTCACTCCTTACCCTCTTCCTTATGGTATTCTCCGTTGGTATCACCGGCACTATGTTCCTCTCCCTCACCATCCTTATCACCTTGTTCTTAAAGTTGTAGAGGGGCATTATATTTTCCATAACGGTGATTAAAGCTACTGGTTTTGGTATTTTTTCTAAAATACTCAGGCGTTACCTCTTAAAAGTTAATAGTCATAATATAGCTTCATTTTATACACCATTTTTTTAGGATTAAACATTATTTTTTATAAACTCTTTACTTTTTCTAAATATTTTTTAATATCAAACTTTGCTTCTAAACCTGATGCACTCATATATCTTATTTTTCCAAGAATTTTTCTTTCTTTCCATGGTCTGTCATGGGTTCCAAAGCACCAAGATATGCCGGCATAACCGTTTGGGTCTCTCCCGTCAAGCTCGTATTTGTCATTTAGATAGCATGCAATATCAAAGGCATGTTTTGGGTCTTGTGTCCATTCTATAATTTTTTTACACCAATACATTCTCATGTAGTTATGCATCTTTCCAGTTTTTAAAAGCTCTAATTGTGCAGCGTTCCAGTATTCATCGTGCGTTTTTGCATTTTCAAACTCTTCTAATGCATAGATATACTCTCTTTTGTCGCTTTTGTGCTCTTCTAATGTTTTTTTAGCCCAGTCTGGAATGCCTTCATAATGGTTATAGTCAAGATTATAGTAGCAAAAGTTCCTTGCAAGCTCTCTCCAAACTATCATTTCGTTAAAAAAGCTATCAACATTTTCATCTTTTTTATACTTTGACAAGATTTCAAGGACTACTTCTATGGGCGAGATTTGCCCAAAATGAAGATAAGGGCTTAGGTTTGATTGATAGTCAAGCTCCGGATGAGACCTATACTCTTTATATTTATGAAGCTTCCTTTCAATAAATTTTTTTAAGTATCTCTTAGCTTGGCTATAACCACCTATAAAAGGTGATAAGCTAACACTTTTGTCTATGTTGAGAATATCTAAAATCTCTAAGGAACTATTTAAAGTTATCTCTTCTATTCCAAAATCAAGATTGATGGATTTAATCTTTGGCTCTCTTGGCTTTAATTCAAGAAGATATGATCCTAATAAATCATAAATCTTTTTTCTTATATTGAAAGCGTAAACTTCTTGCTCTTGAGATACAATCTCTACAGGAACACAAACATCAGACTCTACTTCGTAGAATGGTATATCTAATCTCTTTGCTATATCACTATAAAGTTTTCTATAATACTTTAAGTAAGCTTTATCTGTGATTAAGACACTAGTATTCTTTGATATCTCTATGAATCTCTGTTTGATATCATCTGATTTTTCTATGATAAATTTTATACCTCTTTCTTCTATGGACTTTTTGGCTTCTAAAACTCCATCTAACATAAATTTGTAGTATCTTGCGTTTGAGTATTTGTATTTGTCTGTAATTGGGAAATAGACTAATAATGGTTTTTTGTGGTCGTTTGATAGTTTGATTGCATATTCAAGGCTGTGATTAAAGTTTGCCCTGTGGCTGTGAGACATCCAGTATATTATGTATTTACCTGATTGATTAAACTGTCTGTCGTTTAAAGCTTTTACCCTTCCCGTGAATTCTTGTTCCATTAATTATCCCCTTTTGTATATTAATTTAATCTAAAACAATCGCATTAGAAAGTGAAAATTTGGAAGTACTCTAAGTCTCTCACTTTTGACTCTTTACCCATCACTTGTTTTCCATACTGAAGTACCAAGACCGAAGGATCAATTATTTATTTTTATTTTAGTTTTTATTCAGTAATTCCTCAATTTATTCCTCCTATTATCTATCCCTAAAGTTATACCTAAATTCAAGCTCTTCTAGACAGTAGATAAAACTATCATTTTTATCTATTCTCTCATGGTTAAATCCATACATTACAAGACTATCACATCTTCTGAATTTAATACTTGAGAGAAAGTTTATTCTAACTTCACCGATGTAGCTATTCCCATAATGATTCTTATCTTTTCCGTACTTTCAGCGATTTATATATTTGATGAAATCCACTTACATAAAAAGTATCCTAAAAGACAATCAAAAAAACGGGCATCTTTTATCAATACATTAAACTTGTCTTTCAGTTTTTCCTCGTTAGACTTTAAGTTCTCAAAATATCACTATATTCTTGCTTCTTTTATAAAATCAGCTCTTCTGGAAAAAGTTATTAGAGCCACTTAATCCTGATATGAAGCCCATATTCGAAAGTTACGAGGTAATAAAAAACTACATAGCCTACGAAAAGATAAAATATGTTCTCATTGAAAACTACAAAGTATTGTGCGAGGTACCAGAAGAGAAAATAAGAAATAATTTGAATAAAAGAGTCAGAATTGTTTATTCATATGATTATAGATTTGACCAAGATATACAAGAAGAGGTCATATATCCGAAAATTTTAGAAATAGAAAATGAGTAACTTCATAGATGACCCAAATAAAATACTTTCGTTCTTAAAAAGACTTAGAGCTTCCAATATAAATATTCATTTGATATACCAAAATAAAAAAACAAGAGGCATTGTAAGATATGTAGGAGAATTCAGTTTCGAAGTTTACTGTCTAACAAAGTTCGATATAGAAAAACCAGAGATAGAAATAGAATTCAACTTTGAAGGTAAAACTTATCATTTCTCTACAGAACTTCTAAATCAAAAGGACACATTACTCCTCCTAATGATACCCGCAAGGATAGATATTTGGACTCAAAGAAAATATCCGAGAAAAAATGTCTACGGACAAGCATTCTTAAGTATATCCTTCATAAAACCTATTGAATACACAAGTGAAATTGAGAGACTACCCGAATTAGAAGGAATCCCCGAAAACCTAAGAGACATAAAATCCGAACTTGATAAAGAAACCCCAGACCTAAAGAAGATAGTTAACATGATTTTAAGAGAGATATCAAAAATGAGTAACAGCTACGATTTCATATTCTATAAGAGAGGAATGACATTACCCTCCTCAGCAATCATATCAATGATTTTCAAAAAACCATTGCTTGTTGAAGACACAACAAACCTAGAAAGCTATATAACAACCTACGAAAATTTCAATATAGTCACCTATGGTGACTATATGAAAAAAGCCAAGTGGGATGAAACAAAAGTACTAGAGCAAATCAAGAAACTTAGGTCAACATTCATGTCACAAAACATTAGAAGCTTTGTATGTGTACCAGTAAGAATAAAGGGAGACACAATAGGTTTCATATTCTGCAAAAAAAGCATTGGGAAATTCACGTTAAGAGATGTTGTATATCTAGACGCTCTTAGCTCAATAATCTCGGAAGCATACATAAAAGAAAAGATAAACAATCTAAAAAACTCAAAAGAACTAAAGCTACCTGTAATAGACATAGGTGGCGGTGGATTAAGATTTGAAATAGACGGAATAATAGGCAAGTTAATAAAAGTAGAAGATGTGTTAAGGCTCTTCATAGAAATACAAAACAAAAACATACAAGCCATTGGGAAAGTTATAAGAATAGACACTACTAAAAACAGTTCAAAACTCTGGATAGCATGCCAATTCACCTACATCTCCCCCGAAGACCAACAATTTTTAATATCAATAACATCAAACTAAATAACCAAGTGCCTCGGGCACTAGTGCCTAGGACACCAGTGTCTAGGACCTTAAAGTACTAGGTGCTTCATAGCACTTTTTTAATTATGTGTTTGAGTTAATGTGTAATTGATAACATCTCAACGACTAAAAGGTGTTGAGAAGCTTCTCTTTCCAACAATAAAATGGGTGGGGTGCTTCATAGCACGTTGTGCTTCATAGCACTTGTGCTATATAGCACTCTATTACTAACCTGGGAAATGAAAAGAGGTTAAACCTCTCAAACATAACCAAACCTTCTATAAATTTGAACTTTTAAATAAACTCACAAGATAATTAATAAAAGGAGGGAGGAATGAAAAAGAAATTAATTATAGTTATATTTCTATTCTCTTTACTATTTGTGTACTCTTGTGCTTACTCTCCGGGCGGAGAGATAATAAAGAAAGGAACTCACGAAGTTTCTGTCTCATTGGGCGTACCTGTTTATTCAAGTTTCCCAACCGTCGGGGTAATGATAACACCATTTCCAGCAATAGGCTATAAATACGGTATAACCGACGACCTAAACTTTTTCATAAGAAATTATCCAATATTTTTTTTTATGGGAATACTATTTATTGACACAGGAATCGTAGGAAGAATATACAGCCTTTCACCATACTTACATTTAACAGGATTATTAGGCACTCAGGTTATGGCTAAACTTTTCGAAGGAATCCAATTCTACGGTAACACAGGTCTATTTGTCATCATAGGAGAGAATAACAAATCACACCTATACTTAGGTGGAGATATTGTTGTGTTTCCTATAAGAAACTCTCTTGATGTTAACGGTAATGTAAAAGCTGGAGGAATAATAAAATTAAACGAAAATTGGGGGCTTGCTCTAGAACTGTCACTCAACAGTGTAGGTAGAACCACTTTCGTTAATACAGGATTTCAAGGCATAGGCTTTCCAACAATTTACATAGGTGCATCCTATAAATTTGGTGATAAGGAGGCAAAAAATGAATAGAGCAATATACCTTTTAGTATTTTTGTTTGTTGTACTCTCAAGCTGTACGCTTGATAGTGCTCTTTTGTACAATCCAGACAAAGTAGATGAATACTACTATAAGCAAAACATTTTTTCAGTTGAAGTAGATGGAAACACTATTTATGGTGTCTTCATACCCGCACCTGCCAATAGCCCAATGAGTAATATCACAGTAATATTCTTTCATGGAAACAGCTATTCAATGAATAAATTCACAGATGTAGCATCACTTTTCCATGACATGGGCGTAAACTTCGTAATGTTTGACTATAGAGGATTTGGCAAAAGCACAGGAAAACCTACAGAAGAAGGATTATACAACGATTCAGAAGCAATCGTAAAATATGTTTTATCAATTTCTAACATAAACACCAATAACATATTCTATGTTGGGCACTCCCTAGGTAGTGCTACTTCTATAGAAACGACATTAAAAATAAAACCAAAAGGATTAATACTAGTAGCAGGCTTTACATCAATGGATGATATGACAGATTACTATACTACATACAGCATATCTGGTGATTGGGTACTAAACGGGAAATATGACAACTTTTCAAAAATTGATAGAATAAATGTACCTGTGCTACTCATACACGGGAATAAAGATACTACTGTCCCACATTGGATGAGCAAAACAAACTATGACAAAGCGAAAGAGCCAAAAAAGCTAGTTATAGTTGACGGTGCAAACCATGGAAACATATTCGTTTACAAAACTTTCTACGATGAAGTTAAGAAGTTTTTAACTTCTTACTCTAATTAGTTTTCAAAAAAATCTAGAGGGATGCTGACGCATCCCTTAAAAACTTATTTTATAATGTTTCATCAACAAATATAGTCTTGAGAATTTCATCATTTTTGATAAATGCTTTCATTTCTTTTCTCATTTCCTCAACATGTATGGTAGTGTATCTGTTAGGCTTGATTGAAGGCGCATTGTCTATGGCTAAAAGCCAAGCGTTAACATTAAACTTTTCTCTTCTAACGAAATTCCAAAACCCTGTTTCATCAAATAGCTCTTTTATCTCATCTTTACGAGGATTGTCCTGTACATTTACAGTAATGTATGTAGCTAAACCAACCTGTATACCATGTAAATGTGGATTAGGCAAAATCTTATCCAATGCGTGAGATATTAGATGCTCAGAACCACTAGCCGGTGCACTATCACCCTCAAGCTCCATAGCAATACCACTCATTATAAGTGAATCAACCAATTTACCGAGAAATTCCTCATCCCTAATGTTAGCAGTCCTAAAATACAAAAGGCTATCAATAGATTTCTCAGATACCATTCTAGCAAAATCATCATGTTTAATGTCAGAATGAGCCTCCTCAAAATCTAGGTCATATATGGCACTTATTTTTGAAACCATATCGCCAATACCTGAGTATATAAAACTCTCAGGAGCACTACCCAATATTTCCGTATCAGCAACAACCCCAAAAGGAATTCTAGACGGTACAGTTGTTCTCCTACCCTCAACAATCAATGAACACAACGGGCTACAAATACTGTCATTAGAAGGAGCAGTCGGGAAGGTAATAACTGGTATCTTTCTTATATACCCAACATACTTAGCAATATCTATAACCTTACCACCACCAATTCCCATAATTATACTTGTCTGAGGAACTTTAAACGCAATATCGTAAATATCGTCTAGCCTGTTTGACCTACCTTCAAACCTACCAATAATTTTTATACCTTCCAAGTTATTTTCTATCCTCTTACCAAATAATTCATATATCCCCTCTCCGTAAAATATCACAATATCACCAAACCCATACTCTTTTAGTATTTTATTCAAATCTCCAGCAACTCCCTTATAAACCTTAAGAATAGAAGGTACCGATATCTCTCTAGACACCAATATTCTTTTCATAATACACCTCCTTAAACTTACCTTCTTTAATCAATGGTATGAGTCTTCTCGTTTCTTCCATTATATCTCCGAAATCCTTAAACTCAAAGAACCTTATTCCTTCCTGCCTAAGGATATCAGCAAGCTGATACTTAGCAAAAACATAATCAGCAACCTTAGCAGCGTAGTAGTCAGGTCTAGAATCACCAGCAAAGAAAACGAAGTCACTCTCCCTCTTTATTATTTCCACTGCCTTACCCTTATCTACCCCAAAGACCTCAGAATAATACTCTTTAGTAGTATCAGGAACCATATATATGCTACCATCCTTATAATACCCAGGATTAGCAATAACCTTAACAATATCCTTTACACCATACTTCTCAAGAAGTATATCAATGTAGTACTTACAGCCAGCACTAACAAGGTAAAAGTCTCCAACATTCTCAACAAACCACTTCATAAACTCAATAGCTTTCATATCAATGGGTATAGAGTAAATATCATTCAAAACCGTTTCATAATCCTTATTTATGTTGTTGAAAACCATATTGAGGAAATCAACATCTTTTATCTCCTTCCTCTGCCACCTGTGATATAGCTCAACATACTTATCACCTAGATACTTGTCAATAACTATCCAGTAAAAATCTCTAAGCGACACCGTACCATCAAAATCTGAAGCAAAAACTATCCTCATCTTCCGTTAACCTCCTTTAAAAATGTTAGTTTATTTTAAATGCAAAGTTTGCAAAAGTAAAATTTTATAAAAATTTATGATTTAAAAAATTATTAGATCTCAAATAGCACTTTCCCCATTTTTTATGTCCCTGGTATAGTTCCGTTGAAGAATCTTGTGTAGTTGTGATTTAAGCACCTTTATTCAACTTTCTAGAAATTAAAGAGAGGCTAAAACTCTATTTACAAATAGAGTGAGCAAGACACTTATAATATCCAAGTTCTTGGATCAATTATATTAAATAACTTCTGATAAGTAAAATGTATTGGAAGGATTTGACTTACAGCAATAAAAAAGGCGGGCATGGTGCTTCTAGCACCTTCTATTTATATCTTTTTAAAAAAAGGTCTAGCCCCGACCTATCAAGAAGGTTCTCAAATTTTATTTCTTCTTCTTGCTGAATATATTTAGCCACAGCGTTAGGTAAGGCAAATGAAGCCGTATGCACTTCTTTAGTATAGAATTTAAGATTCTCGTAATGTTCAGAAGACATATTTGTATATCTAGGATACCTAGGATCTGTATGCTTAGAGCCAATCACAAAACTCCAAGGAGATATATACGAAGGTATAACAACATAGTATATACCACTGAAAGGGAAAATATTTTTCAAAATATTCAAAATAAACTTTGAAACTTTAGGGGTAAGGAAAACAGACTCAGATTGAATAACAAAAGTACCATTATCTGAAAGCAACCTATAAACATTTCTAAAAAACTCTTCAGAATAGATATCTTTAGCTATATCTATAGGTGCACTTATATCTGCCAAAATCATATCGTATACATCGTTATCCTCCAAAACAAACTTAAAGCCATCCTCAAACACTATCTCCAGAATATCAAAATTAACTCCTTCCCAAGTGCTCATATATTTCTGAGTGGCCTCAACTATCTCAGGATCTATCTCAACTAATCTGATTTTTTTAAGGGTACTATACTTAGATAATTCTCTAACAACGCCACCATCCCCTCCACCTATCACTAGGGCTTTCTCGGGATTTGGTACAATAGAGCCGGGAACGTGAACCATCATTTCGTGATATATAGTTTCATCAATCTCCGAAATCATTACAATACCATCAGTAATTAAAACCTTTCTAAAAGGAACAGTATCAACAATTTCTATCTTTTGGTACTTACTAACCTTACTGTAAACTTCACTACTCAGTTCTATAATATAACTAAAACCTTTAAATTCTTCGTTTATTATACACTTACACCCATCAAAATAACCACCCATAACCCCTCCCCAATTCTTATCAATCATTCTAGAAAAATAAAACTCCACCTGAAATTTAAAAAGAGTAGTTTTCTGTAATTTTATAATACTCCTAACGTAGCTTTCATGTAAACTATCCAAAAAACTAAATTCAAAAAAACTACCTACTTCCAATATAATTTTTCTATGCTTAATGTCAAATTTGCTATTGTAAGCGTTTACTATAAAGAAAACATCATCGATGTTTGCAAAGAATTAAACTCTCTAGGTTACAGAATAATATCAACCTCAGGAACTTATAAGTTGCTAAAAGAAAATCAAGTTGATGTAATTGAAGTCTCATCAATAACAAACTTCCCAGAAATACTAAATGGAAGGGTAAAAACTCTTCACCCTAAAATACATGGTGGCATACTGTACAAAGACAAAGATAACCACAGAAAACAGGTAGCAGAAATGGGGATACCCGATATTGAAATAGTCATCGTAAACCTCTATCCTTTTGAAAAAACCGTAGAAAGCACAACGAACCTTGAAGAAATAATAGAAAACATAGACATAGGTGGTCCTACTCTTCTACGAGCAGCGGCAAAAAACTTTGAAAGGGTTGCAGTAGTAGTTGATAAAAATGATTATCCAGTACTCATAGAGAAGCTAAAAAACAACGAAAACACTCTAGAATTTAGAATGAAGTTAGCAGCTAAAGCATTTAATCACGTTGCCTACTACGATGCAGCAATATCAAAGTTTTTCAACAATTACATTTCTGAAAAATTCCCAATAGAGAACTCCATAGGGATAAAAAAAGTATTAGAACTAAGATACGGTGAAAACCCTCATCAAAAAGCATCAGCATACATAACACCAAACACTCATTGTTCAATACTAACAAGTAAAGTTCTAGGTGGTAAAGAACTTTCATATAACAATATTCTAGATGCAGATGTGGCATTAGATATGATAAAAAGGTTTTCTAACGAAAACTTCTGTTGTATTATAAAACACAATAACCCCTGCGGTGCAGTCATAGGCAATGACCTAAAAGATGCTTTTATCAAAGCTTTTAATTCAGACTCTGTTTCTGCATTTGGTGGAATTATAGGACTGTCAAAGAAGGTAACAAAAGATGTTGCAGAAGAAATAACAAAATATTTCTTTGAAGTTGTCGTAGCACCATCTTACGATGGTGAAGCTCTTGAAATATTAAAAACCAAGAAAAACCTAAGAATAATAGAGGTAGGAAACCTTATATCGTTCTCTGAAGAAGTTGAAGTAAGAAGTATAAACGGTGGAATACTAGTTCAGGAAAAGGACAATTCAGAAGAAAACATAGAAGAATCAAAAGTCGTTACCAACGTTAAGCCAACAAAAGAAGAAATGGAAGACATAAAATTCGCTTGGGAAATAGTAAAGTTCGTTAAGTCAAACGCCATAGTAATAGTCAAAAACAAACAAACAATAGGTATATGTGGTGGCCAACCTTCAAGAGTTGACGCTGTGAAGATAGCAATAAGCAGAGCAAAAGAGAGAGGGTTTAGCACAGAAGGAGCTGTAGCAGCTTCTGATGCCTTCTTCCCATTCAAAGATAGCGTTGAGATACTTGGAGAGGCAGGAATAAAGGCAATAGTACAACCTGGTGGCTCAGTAAGAGACCAAGAATCGATAGAAGAAGCAAACAAAAGAAACATATCAATGATATTCACAGGAATAAGACACTTCAAACACTAAGAATTACTAGAATTCAAATTTATAGCTAACACCGTTAGAAACAATGTTAGAAGGTGAATAATTATTCTCAAAAAATGACACAGGGTCAACATAAATACCGTTTATACTTACTCCTAAGTGTAGATGTGCACCAGTTGCTCTACCAGTTGCCCCCACCAATCCCAAAACATCATTTGTAGTGACATATTGTAACCTATCAACGAGAATCTTACTAAGATGCATGTACACAGAAGAAACTCCATACCCATGGTAAACAGCAACAAAGTTACCAGCTCTTTTGTCTCTACCTTTCGATATGACTATTCCATCAAAAACTGAATAAATTTTAGTTCCCCAGAATTTAGGTATATCTACACCTAAATGTATCCTACCTTGTATTATACCACCTCTTGACCTATTAACACCGTACCCGTCTTTTATCTCTGATAGAATATCTTGAGAATCTGGAAAAGGCGAAGAAAAACTAGTTATAAACCTATCCGTTACTAAATCAGCAAATAAATCACCGTAAAAAGAAAACTTATTTGTCTTAACAACAAACGAATTAGTTATAACAAGCTCTTTTATTACCTTAGGCTTCCTCTTAGCATAAAAAACAGGGTCAACAATAACACTTATAGGTACAACCAAGTTTGTTGAAAAACTTTCATTACTAGAAAATGAAAATACCAAATTAAAATCTGTTAAAACTGTATGAGGTACAGGAACAAGCGAATAAAAAGTATTCTCACCAATTTTATACGGCTTAAAGCTAATATTTCCCTCTAGAGAAATATTCTCTAAAGTCAAATCACTCTCAACAACAACACCAACAACCTCACCTTTTTTGAGTATTACATTAGAAGGGTAAAGAAAAACCTTTGCTTCATACCCAAAAGCAAAACTACCCCCAAACACCAAACAAAAAATAACAACTAACTTTAAAACCCCCCTCATATTAAGGTTAATTATAAAAGTTACCCATCAAACATAACAAGAACAGAAGTAGCCTGTGAATTTTTCAACACTCTTTTTGAAATCTTACTAAAAAAGTATTATTATATTTAATAAAAGGAGGATTTTTATGAGATATGCTTACAGTCTAATTTTACTATTTATTTTCTCGCTAATGTTAGCCTCTTGTGCAGTGAATCTTTTCTCACCATTGGCAGCAAAGGACTACCCAGAGGCTAACCAATATCAAGCTCAAAACCTTATTGACCAAGGCAAATACGATGAGATACTAAAAGACCCTGATAAGTACCCCGCTCAAGACAATGCCGCAGCAGCACTAGGAATAATGGGATTTGACCTAAAACTGTTAACCAATTTCCTAAAACCAACCGATAATTCATCTTTGGACATACTATTAAGATGGGTGGACATTAAAGATACAAACTATATAAAGGATTTAGGATATGCACTAAAGAGGCTTAGAAATGAATACGGCAGCAGTATAGAGAAATCAATTACTCTATTATTAGCAGGGTCAGCATTATCAATGCTAGGATTATTAATACTAGCAGATATAGCAAATACTAACGCTATAAATACTTCGGACGGTATAAATGAAAATGAAATAGATGCCCTATCATATTGGCTATCAAACCCACCTGATAACCTTACAAATCTGTTTAGAAGAATAGGCGATATAGACAGAGATGGTCAAGATGAAACGATAGCAGGAGTAATTGGTAGAGGATTTGAAAACTTTTTCTTAGGACTTCAAAGTATAACTTCACTATCACCTGAATTAGCGAATGTATCAATTCTAATAAATCTATCGAACATTGTATCATCTTTGGACCCCGATGGTGATGGTATAATAAGTGATACCGATGTTTCTAACTTCATTGTTTCATTCTTAAGCAACCTAATATCAAGTCCAAACTAATTTTAGGGAGGTTTTATGAAAAAGATATTATATATCTTAACTGTTTTATCAATCACTTATTTTGGATTTGGTGCAACTCTTCAACCATACGAACATATAAACCTATTCCAAGGAGCATTTTCAACAGGGATGGGTAAAGCAACAACAGCCCTAAAAGGGCTAGGAACAGAATCTTTTCTAGCAAACCCAGCAAACGGAGATAAAAAATTCTCATTTGACATAATATCAATAAATCCATTCCAATTCAACAACACCACCCTACAGTTATTAAGAGATATTCAGGAAATTCAACAAACTCAAGATTTCACAAAGCTCTTTGATTACATAGGCACTCCAGTCAACGTAAGATTGGGAGTTAACTTGATAGGATTCAACATACCAATATACGATTTTTCACTCAACTTTGGTATTTTTGCAACTGTATACGCTTACCTAGAGGTTCACAATCCATTGTCAACAGCTGGATTACTTGACTTACTTGGATTCTCTGCCGCAAGCTTCTTTATAGGAACTTCTTACTCATTCAAACATCTAGATTTTGGTAATCCTGAAGTAAACAAATACTTGAGTAACCTATCTGTGGGACTAAATATGAAATTTGTTTTCACTGGTGCCGTAAACACTAAACTAACCTTAGGTGATTTACTTTTAGGCTCTGACCATCTAAACAAAATAATTAGCGAAGAATTAAGTAAGTTAACAGGTATAACAAATCCGCTACTTAAACCAGATATAGGGTTATCATACGAGCTACCAATAGATGAAATGCAAAAAGTCAATTTTGGATTGTCCATTCTAAACATAGGAGGAATACCAATAGGTGACTTCTACATTCCAACCACATTTAACTTTGGTACTGCATATTCCTATGACCTATCTACACTAATAGGTAACAGAATGTTACTAAAAAATACATCTGTTTCGTTAGATTTTCATGATATCTTCTTCCAGAGAAAGGACAAGGATTTCTTCAAAAGACTACACATAGGATTAAAAACTGACTTAGCAAACCTAAACGACATAATAGTAGTTAGCTTAGGTTTAGGAATAAGTCAAGGATACCCAACTTTCGGAGTAGGATTCAAATTAGCTACTTTCAAAATAAACTATAGCATATCGGCAGAGGAACTAGGTGTATACGCTGGACAAGACCCAGATGTAAGACAGAACATTTCAATATCAATTGGCTGGTAAAAGTTTTAATAAAGGCGGGTTTACACCCGCCTTTAAAATCATTTACAATCTACCATTAAGTGAAATTTCAAAGTTTATACCTTTCTGTGGGAATGCTGCAGGGCTAAGACCTATACCACCATTTCTAGGATTCAAGTTCCACCAATCCTGATTGAGTAGGTTCCTAACAGCCACCACTAAATCGTATGAAACACCTGAAATATTAGCAATGTTATTCCATAGTAGTGAAGCATCGACTATCCAATAAGCAGGTAGCTTACGAAGAGTAGTTGAAAGAGAATTTGCTATACCAGGGTCTATCTCACCAACAATGTAATTCATCAAAGAAACATAAACATTCTCCACAACTTTGTAAGAAATTATGAAAGAACCTTTGTGTAATGGTATTCCGTAGTAATCAGAATCTACCCAGTTAGAATTTGTAGTAGTACCACTAACTTCTGTCTTCCAGAAAGATTGGTTACCTTGCTCGTATGTATACCCAAGTGTTAGCTGAATATTTCTGTAGAATGGTAATGTAACCTTTAGATACTCCTCGATACCCCACAACCTAACTATAGGAACTTCTTTAACACCACTGCCCTGCTCTGGTATCGTAACTTTGAAGTTTTCAGCGTAGTTATAGTAAGCAGCAACAGAATTCTGTAACCAATCTTCAACCATCTGGAACCAGCTAGTTTCAAATGTCCATGCACTAGCAGCCTTTATTTGCTGTATACCACCAAGATTGTTTGCAGCTCCCCAAAGCTCAAAAACAGTAGGTTCCCTATACGCTCTACCTACAAGCAACTTGAGAGAGGAGTTATCAGAAATCTTGAAAACCACTCCACTTCTTGGGTTAATTTCTGTTTTTATATCAAATCCTTGATTATTTGTCTGCACTATGTAATTGTCAACCCTACCACCTAAAGTGAGTAAGAGTAAGTCATTAAACAATGGTAACTCCCATTGTGCATAAGCACTAACCTTTGTCCAAGAAGACTCATTATTGGTAGTTACTTCTGGGTGCTCAACTATGTTCGTAGCAGAAACAGGACCACCAACTATGGTAGACCAATCAATCCTATTCCATGAGGCAGAAATTCCATCCAGCCTATCAAAGAATACACCGGCTGTTATTCTGTGCTTTTCAGAGAAGAAGTATTTTAACTGTGCTTCAAATTGATACTTCCTTGAGCCTGGAGACTTCAGGTTAGAATAAAATCCTCTCCACAACTCTATATCAGCTCTAGAGATATTAGTTACTATATTTGTTGTAGCATTACCATTGGAATCAACTGAATATATTTCAGGTACCTGGGTATGATTACCCCATAGATAGTCTTGATAGAATCTAGCTTCTACCTTTAGATTGAGTTTGGAAGGTATTAGGTAATCTTCAAAGCCTAAAAATGCTATTCTCTGGTCTCTCCCATCAAGATCATCTGTGTATACCCACTGAACATCTTGAACACCCCTACCATCAATCTGATAATTATAAATAGCTCCAAGATAGAATGGGCCATAACTCAACTTTGCGTAAAGATACCTATTATACCCCGTGTCATCATAATCCCACATTGTGTAGTCAGGTCTTCTATTGGTATTCTGAATTTGTGGAGCGTAAATATAGTATTCCTTTACCTTATCATAGAAGTTTGGACCATCCGTCAGCAAAACTCTACCGAAAATCTTGTACTTGAAGTTACCTATAGAGCCACCCAATAGCACAGAAGGAACTATAGTGTTATAGGAACCGAACTTAACACCAGCTCTCAATCCGTTTATTTCGTTTTCGTCGTAGGTAACCAAGTTGATTATACCGCCAACAGCATTAGCACCATAAAGAGCAGATGCTGGACCCTGTATAACCTCTACCCTTTTGATAAAGAAGAGAGGGTAATTGTGACTTATGAAAGATTCACCAGCAATATTGTTATTCATCTCAAGTCCATCAAGAAGCACTATAGTAGTATCAAATGCCCCAATAAATCCTCTTTGACCACCAAAGAGGAAGAATTCAGGATCGTAGATATCTACACCTGGAACATACCTAAGCAAATTACCCAACTCTGTTATTCCCAAAATCTTGAGCTGTCTGTCATCATAAGTATACACCGTAGCAGGTGCCTCAGAAACTGTTTGAACATTCTTAGTAGCAGCTACTACTATGCTTTGCTCAATCTTGAAGAACTCTTCCTCAGTTATCTGCGCAAATCCAAGAGATACTAGCAAAATTGTTATCAGCAACATTATTAAGCTTAATCTATACATACCCACCTCCTTTAAGATATTTTTTTCTCAATAACTAACAAAGTATAATCATCTTTAGGTGGCACACCTTCAGCAAAATCTTCAATTTTACTTAGTAAGAAACTTAAGAACCTTTTTCCGCTAAATCCTTGTCTATGCCCTTCTAAAATCATCTCTTTGAACCTCTCAAGTCCTAACTCTTCACCTTTCAGATTTCTTCTCTCAACTATACCATCTGTATAAACTATTAACCTATCTCCCTCCATTAACTCAAAACTCTCGGTACTTGCTATATAGAGATTATCATCAAGTATACCAACTATTGAACCTTCTGTTTCCTTGATAGTTTCAAAAGTTTCGGTTGCACTTCTATAAAGAATTGGTAAATGATGTCCCCCTATTGAATAGCTCATTGTGCTTTCCTTTTCTAAAACCCCTAAAAATATGGTAAGGTAGTTTGCTATAAACTGAGAATACATATCAGAGTTTATTATTCTGAGCCTTTTATTCAAGCTTTCAATTATTTCATGAGGCTCTTGGGTTTCAAATGCTATGTTTAATACCGAGATTTTTAGCATCGTTGTTATCAACGCCGCAGGTATACCGTGTCCAGAAACATCAGCTACATAGAACAATAGCTTATTACCAGGTATAGGGAAAATGTCAAAGAAGTCACCACCTATCTTTTCCATGGGCTGTGAAAAACCTATTATTGTATAATCTCTCCACTTGTAACCACTGTTGGGCATTATTCCTTTCTGTATCCTACTAGCGAAATCTAACTCCCTCTGTATTATACTATCTTTTTCTTTAAGTTTCTCATAAGCCTCTTCTAATTCCTTTGTTCTCTGCCTAACTAACTCCTCCAAGTGTTCACTATACTCTTTTATACTTCTTCTCATCTCATCAAATGTCTGTGCTAATATTCCTATCTCATCCTTACTACTTATTTTTATTTGATAATCAAAGTTCTTCTTACCAAACTCTATAGCAGCATCTTTAAGCTGAAGTATGGGTCTAGAAAAACTTCTAGCAAAAAACAAAGTAAATATAATCCCCAATAGAATGAACAAAATAACCACAAGAACAGATATAAGAATATTACTAACAACACTCTGCACCAAGTACTTAGTAGTAAATCCTAACTTCAGAAAGTAATTGACTTCAGGCGAAATTTCTATGGTCATTAAGATTTCTATAATATCCTCATTACCATAATTTACTTCTCTTATTTTTACTCCCTTTTCAGTTATACCATAGGAATCTGGGGGGATTAAAGAAACAACTTTATACTTAATCTCTTTACCTCCACTCATCTCAAGTATCTCATCTTTTGCCAATATCCTTTCACCTTTATTATCCTCAAGTATACCATAAACAATTTCCTTATCGTTGACCACGCTATCCTCTATAGCTCTCTGAACTTCGAAGAATTGAAAACCAGCAATATAGTTAGCCGATAGACTACCTATACTTTTCGCCAAAAGAACGCCTTTTTTTATGAGCGAAGCCTTCATCTCCGAAGAAGATCTGTATATAAAAACAACACTTATAACTGCCGTAATAACCACAACTATTGAAGATATAACCAAAACTAGTTTAGCCCTTATATTCATATTTTCAAACATATTCCCCCCTTTTGTTAATTATTCAATTACTTTATCAATTGAACCAAGCATGAATTCATTAACGCCAAACTTCATTTTACCAAGGTATTTTTTGTTTATAGCCGTATATGTACCAACCGGTGGCACAATCCCTACATTTGATGGCATTTCTTTATCTTCTAAAATCTTTCTAACTATTATACCCAAATGAGAACCTATACTAGGGTAACTGAGCGATACGCTAAAAAATCCTCCAGCTATAACGAAATTCTCAGAAAAAACAACATTAGGTATATAACTCTTCAAAGACTCTTGCAAAAAGAATGAAATATTCTCTTTATCCAAAACCATGGTATCGGGAACCATCCAAAGTAAATCACTTTCCTTACTAGCTGAATAGAATGCTTTTTTAAATTCACTTGGCGATGACACTATATATTGCTTTAACTCTATTCCTATAGCCCTCAAGGTCGCTACGTCACCTTCTAAAAATTCTTTGTAGTACTTTTCACTACATATAACCCCAACTTTTGACACATTTGGAATAAGTGCCTTCAAATTGTAAAAAACAGATTCCGAAGGCAAAACAACAGACACACCAGCTACATTTTTGTACTTATCAATACCAAATTTTTTATAGTCAATGACCATACTAAAAACCATAGGAGCATTAACCTTCCCCACTACAGCCTCCAAGGCCATACTACCAATGGTAACAACAAGGTCTACTTTTTTTGACAATACTGCACTAGCAACTTCACCTAAATACTTTCTATCCCCTTTGAAATTAACTACAAAATAGTTGTAATCCCCCTGTACTGAATTAATAAATTCATTCTTAACATCATTGAAGCTAGGTATCTCATCTGAAATAAGAATCAATATATTTTTCTTTCCATTGTTAGGGAAAGAATACTTCTGAAAATCTTCAAAACTTTGAGCAAACCCCAAAGTAGATATGCCAAAAAGAATTGATACTAATAAAATAAATTTTTTCATACCATCCCCCTCATCTAAGTTTTGACAAAATTTTCTCATCATCAGATACACTATCAAAACCCATTACAGTCAAAAGTTCCTTAGCAGTAGACAAAACATTCAGTACTTTTCCTTTATCTTTTTCATTTCCCCACCTAGTTATGCAAACAACGGGATTATATATACCTTTTGTTGAGAAAACAAATTTTAAATTTTGGAAACTTGTGGGATCTATGGCTTTAAAGATTTCTAAGCTATCTTCTGAAACCATAGCACTATCAGCCTGCCTAAACTTAACAGCGAGTAGAGCATCCAAATCTTTAGGCACCTTTAGCAATCTAAACTTTATACCTCCACCAATCGTGTAAACAGCTTCTTCAAGCGAAGATGAAATAACTTTACCACTAAGTGAATCCAGGTCACTGTACAAAAACGAAACTATTTTCTTTTGATAAACATACTTTCCTTTTCTTACAAGTATGCCAATAGGTTCTAACGAAAAAGATTCTCTTTCTCTTAAATAAACCAAAGAGTTGATTATAACGAAATCAGGCTTAAGGTCCATTGCAGCCCTGAAAGATTTTTCATCAGCAGCAGCAATAAACTTAATTCCAATTGCACCAAAAACTTTATTACCTTGAGCATTTATATCAAATATTCTCTTTATATTACCATCAGGATCATAGTAAACTACAGTTTGAGCAAATATTCCAGAAACAGCAATAAATATCGCAAAAGCAACTACCACAACTTTCTTCACCATATGGCCACCTTCTAACTTTATTAAATTATCAAAAATCACTTCTTGAAAATCAAAAGTTTTTGTGCTTCATAGCACTTTGTGCTTTATAGCACTTT
>Ga0308389_1000921_pt1 | contig 20843 bp, 17 predicted proteins | sample Hotspr2Sample148_FD_202362 | JGI IMG/M metagenome (GOLD analysis project Ga0308389, IMG submission 202362) | Hot spring phototrophic mat microbial communities from Mushroom Spring, Yellowstone National Park, Wyoming, United States - 20040719_148 ... | reverse complement strand
AGGCGATTAAAAATCTTCAACATTTTTGAAGCATTATGTCTGACTTGGCAACGACTACCATAGAAAAACACACGCTTTCGCTGATTGGCAATACGCCGTTGGTGCGTCTCAAAAAAATCGCTGATGAATGGGGCATTGCGGATAGTGTAGAGATTTATGGCAAGTGCGAGTTTATGAATCCGGGCGGAAGCGTCAAAGACCGTCCTGCGCTCAACATCATCGAGACTGCCGAAGCGCAAGGCGTGCTGACAAAAGATAAAATTTTGCTTGATGCAACAAGTGGAAACACAGGCATTGCATATGCGATGATTTGCGCCCTTAAAGGCTACAAGTGCCAACTCTGCGTGCCTGAATCGGCAAGCCCTGAACGCAAAAAAATTCTCAAAGCATATGGTGCGGAACTTATCTTCACGCCGGCGGCGGAATCAAGCGATGGTGCAATTCGCAAAGCGCGAGAACTTTACGCCCAAAATCCCGACAAGTATTTTTACGCCGACCAATACAGCAACGACGCGAATTGGCAAGCCCATTTCAACACAACAGGCGTTGAACTCTGGGAACAAACCGACGGACGCATCACGCACTTTATCGCCGCCATTGGCACAAGCGGCAGTTTCATCGGCACCTCGCGCCGATTGAAATCCTACAACGACAAAATTCAGTGCATCGCCGTTCAGCCCGACGTGGCGATTCACGGCATTGAAGGCATTAAGCATTTAGAATCAGCCATGGTGCCAAAAATTTATGACCCGAAAGTGCCTGACCGATTTATTGAAGTGTCAACCGAAACTGCCTATCACTACACGGTGAAATTGCCCAGAACCGAAGGCTTGCTTTTGGGGATTTCTGCATCAGCAAATATCTATGCCGCACTGAAAGTTGCCAAAGAACTCACTGACCGAAACGAAAGCGGTGTGATTGTCTGCATACTTTGTGATGGCGGTATGAAGTATCTTTCCGAGCATTTTTGGAACGCTTGAAACTTGTTTTGACAAATGATTATCAACATCAAAATTTCAAACCCACGCTCGTTTCGCTTTCCAAGCGGCTATTCGGACATTGATGCGTCTATCATTAAGCCGATTGAAGTTCAAAAGCGATTGATTGGCTCGATTGAAAGCGCGTTGGTGGCGCGAATTGCCTCGCCGATTCTTGTTAATGGCGTTTATGGAAGTCGCCTTGTGTTGCTGATGGATGAGCGCACGAAAATTGGTCGCGTGATGATGGGCTACTCTGTTTGGGCAGATGTCTATCTCGTTCCGCAACATGTTTCGCTCACGAGTGGCATACTCATGGACACAGACCTTGCGCGATTAGGAACAGCCATGATTGTGATGGTTGACAAAGAGCGCGAAATCGTTGGAGACCTCAAAATCAGCAAAAGTCAACTGCTGGTGATGACCACGCAAGCACAAGGCGCGTATCCCGAAGAGTGCGGTGGCTTACTCGTTGGAATGATTATCGATGGCGATTTAGACGTGCGAAAAGTGATTCCCGTAGAAAACACCAAACTTGAATCGCGCCACAATCGCATTGAAATTGACCCATTGGATTATGCCAGAGTCGAACGTCAAGCCCTCAAAGAAGGCTTCGGCGTGTGGGGCTTTTATCACTCGCACCCAAATGGCGACGCAATTCCATCAGAATTTGACCGAGCAAATTTTCCATTCACAAACTGGTGGTATCCGATTATTTCCGTTAGCGAAAACAAAACCATCAAGCATATCCGATGTTGGAAACTCAACGATGACCGAAGCGGATTCACCGAACTGCATATTGAAATCGGAGATACAGCACACATCTCAAAGTCAGCATAAGGCATATTCGGCGATGTTCCATATTTTTGCGCGGTTCAATCGTTAATCATCTGCTCATGAAACTCACGCCTTATGGTTATGGCACAGTCGCCAAGATGTTTGTGCTCTCGTTTGGAATGTTGGCGATAAGTTATATCCCCGATTTACCTGATGTTGTCATTTGGCTGTTGGTTACACTCTCGTTGTTGCTTCTTGGGTTCACGGTGCAATTTTTCCGTGACCCGGAACGCACGCCGCCAAACACTCCAAACGTGATTGTTTCGCCTGCCGATGGCAAAGTGGTTTTAATCAAAGACGTTGAACATGAATTTTTCAACGGAAAAGCCAAGATGGTGAGCGTGTTTATGTCGCCAATCAATGTGCATGTGAATCGTAATCCGATTTCAGGAACGGTAACGCACGTCAAATACATTGCGGGGCAATATATCGCCGCCTTTGACCATGATGCAGGCGAGCGCAACGAGCGCACTGAAATCGGCATCGAAAACGAGCGCATCAAAGTTTTCTTCAAACAAATTTCAGGCTTCGTAGCACGGCGCATTATTTGCACCCTCAAAGAAGGCGATAAAGCCAAACTCGGCGAACGATTCGGAATGATTAAGTTCGGCAGTCGCGTCGATGTGTTTCTGCCAATGAATGTTGAGCTAAAAGTGAAAGTCGGAGATACCGCAACCGCTGGCGAAACGATTATCGCAACCTATTCTTGACCATGAGCATCGATAAGCATTACGATGACTTTCTGCGCGGCATTGATGAATTTAACCAACGCAAATTTTTTGAATGCCACGATACTTGGGAACACATCTGGCAAGAAACCACTGGCGCAGATAAACTCTTTTTGCAAGGCATGATTCACGCCGCAGTTGGACTTTATCACTTCACCAACGGACAATGGAAGGGCGCAAAAAGCCAACTGCAAAAATGCACCACAAAACTTGCAGGCTATCACCCAACCTATCGAGGCATTGATGTCGCGCATCTCACCGCAACCTTCAAGAGCGATTTTCTCCCCACGATTGAAAAAGCCGAAAACGGCGAAACAATTACTCCGCCGACCTTTCCAACCATCACGCTGAAAACTCAACCGAACCCAACCGAAGCCGACCTTGCAACGCAATTAGACCAACAGCGCGTTTTATTTCAAACTGAAATCGAAGCCTTAAAGCGCGAGCGCAATGACCTTAAAGAAAAGTTGAAAGCCGAACAAGAAAAGTTTGCCCTGACCTTGAAACAATACCTCAAAAGTGCCAAGAAAAAAGAACGCTGGCTCTACACTGTGATTGCGCTACTTTCGCTTGCACTCCTTGTGCTGAAACTCCTGAAAGAGTATTGAGCGTGCAACTATGCCAATCAAACCCGAACAACATTGATTAACACTGAAAATGGATATTGGAAACAACGGGCATTACAACGGATTTTGGGAACGACAAGGCTTTTCGCCGATTGCTGTCAACTTTATCGTGTTAGCACTCTTGTTTTTTCTTTATCAAATCATTGGCGGAGTGATTGCCTTTCTTGTGGCAGGCGGAACGATTACGGAAGCCAATATCAATCAGCATCGGCTGTTTCAAACGGTGTTTCAAGTGGTGTTTCTGGCGGTGCCTGCGGTGTGGTTTGTTGGACTTCACACGGGGAAGTTTTCGCTCACGAGTGCCGAGAATCGAGCCTTTCTTGCGCTCAATTCAGCGGTTTCTCGTGAGGCAGTAATGTGGGGCGTGTTGGGAGCGATTGTGCTAAATCCGTTTTTGAGTTATGTGGGTGATGTTCAGTTCGTTGTGCTGTCCGAAGGCTTCGGCTTGAAAGAAGAAGTGCGGCAATGGAAAGCACTCTTTGACGATGTGGTGGAAAAATTAGCCTCTGCGAAAAGTGCAGGCGAACTTGTTGCCGTTGTGGGCGTGGTTGCGCTCACGCCGGCAGTGTGCGAAGAAGTGGTCTTTCGTGGATTGATTCAACGTAATTTTTCGCGTGTGATGTCGCCTGTGCGGACAGTAATTTGGACAGGCGCGATTTTCGGCATTTATCACCTCAATCCGATTCAAACCTTGCCCTTGATAGCGATTGGCATCTACATTTCGTATTTGCGTCAATCGTCAGGCGCGTTGTGGCTGTGCATCGTTGCGCACTTTGCGTTTAATTTTTTCTCGGTGATGGGAATTTTTATCTTAAATCACGCTGAAATATTTGGCATTGGCGATGAGGTGGTGCGAGCGTTCAAAACGAGTGAGCCTGACCTTACCTCGCCAATCGCAATCGTGAGTGCAACAATTTCGCTCTTGCTTTTTGCGTTGGTGCTTCGTCAATACCGTGGTGCCGTGAGCCGTTACGACAACAAGGCACATCAAACAAACAATCAAACAACCATTGACCTCACCAAGAAACAGAACGAATGAAACGATTTTTGACGCGACTGTTTTTACTGCCGAGTTCGACAAAATTCGAGAACAACCCTGCCGAACCGCTCCCGAATTGGCAAGTGGCGTTCCGCACGACGCTCGATTTTGAAGCCGAACTGCTCAAAGCCACGCTTGCCGATGCCGGGATTCGTGCGGTGATTTTTACCAAGCGCGACCGAATGTTCTCGTTTTTTGCAAGTGAGCAACCGATTGAACTGTGGGTGAGAGCCGAAGCCCTTGAAGAAGCAAAACGATTGATTGCAGAATACGAGCAACAGCGCATTGCGATTAACACCTTGACAAAGGAGCAGAACAATTGAGTCCGAATCCATTTGAGCAAAAAACTGCCGCCGTCTCCGCCCCTGAAAGTCCCTTGCAATCTAATTTGTTTTGGCGCGTGGTGGTGGCGTTCATTGCAGGTCCGCTCATTTTGCTGTGTATTCATTTCGGCGAAGTCATTTTTCTTGGCGCGATGCTCTTTATTGCGCTGATGTCGCTGTATGAATTTACCGCAATGCTCAACCACAAGCAGATTTATCCGATTCGGTGGCTGATGATGCTCTTTTGCGCGGCAATTCTCATCAATCACAAATTCCGAGTGGCTTCAACCTTTGATTTCATGTTGCTTGCGGTGTTTCTTTTCCCATCGATTGAACTCTTCCGAAAGCGCGGCACGCCAATTCAGAATATCGGCGCATCGTTCTTGTGTCTCTTTTACATTTCGTTTCCGTTTGTGTCGCTCCTTGAAATGCGCACTTACGATAAAGACGGCATTTTTGTCACCCTGATTTTTATTGCCGTGTGGATGTCCGATACCTTCGCTTACTTCGGCGGAAAATTCTTGGGCGGAAAAATTATTAAGACGAAATTTTCAGAGCGATATAGCCCGAAAAAAACTTGGGAAGGATTTTTTACAGGGTTAATTGCAAGTGTGATTACGGCGCAAATTTTCTATTCAACCTTGCTCTCGCAACGCTTCGAGGTTCATCACATCTTGATTCTTGGCGTGCTGATTGGCTTGCTTAGTCCGATTGGCGATTTGATTGAATCGATGTTCAAGCGCGACAGCGGCGTGAAAGATTCATCGGGATTGATTCCTGGACACGGCGGATTTCTTGACCGCTTCGATTCGCTTTGCTTTATTGCGCCCGTTGTGTTTCTTTACTCGCGCTACATGATGAACTTCTGATTTGCGGCACAACAACCAAATTTTTCAACTGGATTTCTACAAAAATTTTATGTCGGAACACCATACCAACACACACACCGAAAACCTCAACGACTTAATGCGCCAACGGCGAGAAAACCTTGCCAAACTGCGCGAACTCGGTATTGAACCTTATCCCTATTCGTTTCCTGTAACGCATTTCGCAAAGCCCCTCGTGGAAACCTTTGTTGACGGCGAAAAAACTGATGTTGCAGTCGCAGGCAGGATTATGACCATTCGCAATATGGGCAAGGCATCATTTTTTCACATTCAAGATTCAACAGGCAAAATTCAAATCTACCTTCGCAAAGATGATGTTGGTGAGGCAACCTACAAGGCGTTCAAATACTTCGACATCGGCGATATTGTTGGCATTCACGGCTACACATTTCGCACGAAGACAGGCGAAATCACGGTTCACGCCACGAAGTTAGAGATGCTTTCAAAATCGCTCCGCCCGATTCCCGTTGCCAAAGAGCAAGAAATTGACGGCAAGAAAGTGGTCTATGATGCATTCAGCGATAAAGAGCAACGCTACCGTATGCGCTATGTGGATTTAATTGTGAATCCTGACGTGCGGCAAGTCTTCATCAAACGCGCCAAACTCATTCAAACCATTCGCGACTTTTTGAACAGCCTCAACATCTTGGAAGTTGAAACGCCGATTCTGCAACCTGTCTATGGTGGCGCGTCAGCACGACCGTTCACAACGCACCACAACGCGCTCGATATGAAACTCTATTTGCGCATTGCCAACGAACTTTACCTCAAACGCCTCATTGTCGGCGGCTTCGATGGTGTCTATGAATTTGCCAAAGTCTTTCGCAACGAAGGCATGAGCCGATTTCACAACCCCGAATTTTCTATGCTCGAATTCTATGTCGCCTACAAAGACTACAACTGGATGATGCAGACGGTTGAAACGCTGTTTGAAAAAATTGCAATGAACGTCAATGGCAGAACCACCGTCAAAGTGGGCGAGCATGAAGTCAATCTCAAACCGCCGTATCGCAAACTCACAATGGCAGAAGCCATCAAGGAATACACTGGCAAAGAGATTGAAGGCAAGAGCGAAAGCGAGTTGCGAGCGATTGCAAATGAACTCGGCTTAAAACTTGACCTGAACATCGGAAGCGGAAAAATTATCGATGAAATTTGCGGCGAATTTGTGGAGCCGAAACTCATTCAGCCGACATTCATCATTGATTATCCGATTGAAATGTCGCCGCTCACGAAAAAGCATCGAAGCAAGGCAGGATTAGTTGAACGCTTTGAGTTGATTGTTGCAGGCAAAGAAGTTTGCAATGCGTATTCCGAACTCAACGACCCGATTGACCAACGCGAGCGATTGGAAGAACAAGCACGACTGCGCGAGCGCGGCGATGATGAAGCCATGGGCGTTGACGAAGACTTCCTTCGCGCCCTTGAATTTGGTATGCCGCCCACCGCTGGCATTGGCATTGGCATCGACCGCCTCACCATGCTTATCACCGAACAAGAGTCCATTCGCGACGTGATTTTCTTTCCAACCATGAAACCTGAACAGCACGACGAGTAAAGGCACTATGGTAAAACTCTTAATCGTTGATGACGAAAAAAACACACGCGACGCGCTCTCCGACGGATTAGTCAAGCCTGACGAGCGACAAGTCTTCACCGCTGAAACGCCGAAAGAAGCCATGAAAATTTTGAACGAGGAAGAGATTGACCTCGTGCTGACCGACCTTAAAATTCAAGAGCCTGACAGCGGTGTGCGCTTGCTTAAAGAAATCAAAAAGTATGACCCGAACATCGTAGTCGTCATGATGACCGCCTACGGCTCTGTTGATACTGCCGTTGAAGCCATGAAACTTGGGGCTTACGACTACATTCAAAAGCCGTTCCGAATGAGCGACATTCGCCGCTTGATTCAACGAGCGTTGGAAACACGTCTGCTCTTGGTCGAGAATGCCAAACTGCGTCAGCAAGTCAGCGGCAGATATTTTCCGAAAAACATTGTCGGATTCAGTCCGCTGTGGCGTGAGATTATGGCATCAGTTGAAACCGTTGCGCCTTCAAGAGCCACCGTGCTTCTTTTGGGCGAAAGCGGCACAGGCAAAGAAGTCATTGCGCGTGCGATTCACGAATTGAGCGGACGGCGCGATAAGCCTTTCGTGAAAATCAACTGCGGCGCACTGCCCGAACAACTCTTGGAATCCGAACTCTTCGGCTACGAAAAAGGCGCATTCACAAATGCCATCAAACAAAAACGCGGACGCTTCGAACTTGCCAACGGCGGCACGATTTTTCTCGATGAAATCGCCGATATGCCCACACACTTGCAAGTGAAGTTGCTCACCGTGCTTCAAGATGGCGAGTTCCAACGGCTCGGCAGTGAAGAGACGCTCAAAACCGATGTGCGCGTGATTGCCGCCACCAACAAAGACCTTGATGAAGAAATCGCCGAAGGACGTTTCCGCGAAGATTTATACTACCGTTTGAACGTCATCAAACTTGAACTGCCACCGCTTCGCCAACGCCGAGACGACATCATTCCACTGGCGCAACACTTCATCGAGAAATTCAGCCGATTGAACGCAAAAAACGTGCGCGGACTTTCGCCCGAAGTCGTTCGGCTCTTGGAAGGACATACTTGGCGCGGCAACGTGCGCGAACTCGAAAACGTCATTGAGCGTGCCGTTGTGCTGTGCAACAGCGAGCAAATCCAAAAAGAACATCTGCCCGATTACATCACAGGAACAGATACCTCGCGCATTGTGAGTTTTCGCATTGGCACGCCACTTGAAGAAATTGAAGATGTGATGATTGCCCGCACGCTCGAAATGACCGGCGGCAACAAAGAAGAAACGGCACGCCTTCTCGGCATCGGCGTTGCTACGCTTTACCGACGGTTGAAAGAATCTGAAAAAGAAGATGGCGAAGCCCGTCCAAGCATTTAACCATTTTCAACAAGAGAAAAAATTGAGTTGCTTCAAAAGCATCTTGACTCTGACTAAACTTCTTGGATAAAACTTTCCTGAATAAAAACCATTGAATATGAAGATTTTGAAATTTGGTGGCTCTTCGGTTGGCACGCCTGAACGTATTGAGCGTGTGATTTCGCTGGTGCGAGAAGCAAGAGCGAGAGAAAATGTTGCCGTTGTGGTGTCTGCATTTGGCGGCGCAACAGACAAATTGATTGAAATGAGCGCAAAAGCCGCCGAAGGCGACCTGTGCTATAAGCAACTCTTCGCAACATTTGAAGAGCGACATCTTTCTGCTGTTCACGCGCTTGTGCCGATTAAATCGCAATCGCCTGCACTGGCAACCGTTAAAATGATGCTCAACGAACTCGAAGACATTTTACACGGAACATATCTTGTTGGAGAATACACCAAGCGCACGCTTGATTTTATGATGAGTTTCGGCGAGCGGCTCTCGGCGTTCATCATTGCCGAAGCCTTCAAAGCCAAAGGCGTTGATGCCGAATACTGCGATGCTCGCGACCTGATTAAAACCGATAATCGCTTTGGTGTTGCAAGCGTGTTGCAAGAAGAAACCTATCGCAACATTCGCACATATTTTCTCAATCGTGGTGCGTTGCAAATTATCACAGGCTTTATCGGCTCAACCTTGAAAGGCGAAACCACCACACTCGGACGCGGCGGCTCTGATTACACAGCGGCAATTTTCGGCGCGGCATTAAACGCCTCTGAAATTCAAATCTGGACTGATGTTGATGGCTTCATGACGGCTGACCCGCGCAAAGTCAAAGATGCTTTTCCGATTCCGCAAATGAGTTATCGCGAAGCCCTTGAAATGTCGAACTCTGGGGCAAAGGTGCTTTATCCGCCGACTGTTCAACCCGCAATGTTTCAAAACATTCCGATTCGAATTCTCAACACATTCAATCCTGCGTTTGAAGGCACACTTATCACATCGCACGCGCCAAATCGCAAAGCCTCTATCTGTGGAATTTCCTCGCTCGATGATGTCGCAATGCTTCGCGTCGAAGGAAGTGGATTAGTGCGGTCAGTTGGCACAGCAAAGCGGTTGTTCTCGGCACTCGCAAATGAAGATATTGACATCATTTTCATCTCGCAAACCTCATCGGAACATAGCATTTGCGTTGCGGTCGCACTCAAAGATGCAGAGCAAGCAAAAAGCGTAATTGAAAAAGAGTTCCACTTGGAAATCAATGCAGGAAAAATTGCCCCGATTGAGATTGAAAAAAATCTTTCCCTCGTTGCAGTGGTCGGTGAGAATATGAAACATCGCACAGGGGTAGCAGGTTGGTTCTTTCAAACACTTGGCAAGAACGGTATCAATGTGGTTGCGATTGCGCAAGGTTCGTCAGAAATCAACATCTCGGTTGTAATTGAACGCAACGATGAAGAAAAAGCCCTGAATGCGTTGCACGAAGTGTTTTTCCTTTCGGAGCGAAAAATTTTGCATCTGTTTTTGGTCGGCACAGGCTTAATCGGCAGTACCTTTCTCAAGCAACTTGACGAACACGCCAAAGTCTTGCGCGAACAGCAGTCGCTCGAACTCAAAGTCGTTGCACTTGCCCGAAGCAAAAAAATGCTCTTCAATCCAAACGGCATTGACTTAAAGTGTTGGAAAACGATGCTCGAAGAGCAGGGCGAGCCAAAAGATATGAACGAGTTTGTGCGCCGAATGAAAGCCCTCAACTTGGCAGGAAGCGTGTTTATTGATTGCACAGCGGCTGATGAAATTGTCGAATACTACGAAACGATTTTATCATCAAGCATTTCGGTTGTAACGCCAAACAAGCGTGCCAATTCAGGCAAGTATGAAGATTACAAAAAACTCAAACTTGCCGCCATTCAACATGATGTCAAATATCTTTACGAAACGAATGTTGGCGCAGGCTTGCCTGTTATCAACACCCTGAACGATTTGCTTTCAAGCGGCGACAAGGTTCTTAAAATTGAAGCCGTGCTATCTGGCTCTGTTAGTTACATCTTCAACAACTTCAAAGGCGAGAGAAAGTTTAGCGACATTGTGCGCGAAGCCAAAGAATTAGGCTACACCGAGCCTGACCCACGAGACGATTTAAGCGGATTAGATGTTGCAAGAAAAATCTTAATTTTGGCGCGCGAAACAGGCTTACCACTTGAACTTTCCGATGTCCACATTCATCAATTTTTGCCCGATGCATGTATGCAAGCCAAAACGGTTGATGAGTTTTTTCTTGAACTTGAAAAAGCTAATCCAATTTTTGAAGAGAAAAAACGGCAGGCTGAAAGTAAGAACTGCGTGCTTCGCTTTATTGCGGTGCTTGAAGATGGAAAAGCCGAAGTCAAATTGGTTGAGGTTGATGCTACGCACCCATTCTACAACTTGTCAGGAAGCGATAACATTATCGCCTATACAACGGAGCGGTATCGAGAGCGTCCGCTTGTGGTCAAAGGTGCAGGTGCAGGTGCGGAAGTAACAGCGGCAGGTGTCTTTGCTAATGTGGTCTGGATTGCGAATTACCTTTTCTAAAACAAAAATCATCTAACACTTAAACACGATTAAAAACCATGCTATTAGAGCGAATGATTCGTGCGGCGAAATTAGAGGTCGCGCTCTATGAAGAAGTCGAAACGGATAAAACCGCACTCGGACAAGCCATGCTCGTGGTGGTGCTTCACGGCGTTGCTGCAGGCATCGGAAGTTACGATGAACTCGGCACAACAGGGCTTCTGCTTGGAACGCTTGGACAATTAGTCAGTTGGTTTGTTTGGGCACTTGTTACTTTTCTTGTTGGAGCAAAACTGTTGCCTGAACGCCAAACCGAAGCCGATTTAGGACAACTCTTGCGCACGATTGGCTTTGCCGCCTCACCCGGTCTCTTGCTTGCGCTTGGGATTATTCCTCTCATCGGCGCAATTATCAGTTTCGTTGTTCAAATTTGGATGCTGGTTGCATTTGTGATTGCAGTTCGTCAAGCATTGGATTACACTTCAACGGTACGAACTGTCGTCGTGTGCCTAATTGGCTGGATCTTAATGGTTGTCGTAACGGCACTCTTGTTGTTCCTTGTTGGCAAGGCTTAAAGAAAAGAAGGTTTCATGTTGGAACGTTTAATTTGTTTTTTGAAATAAAAACATTAAGTTCTGACAATTTTAGCCTTATTGTTCCAAAACTGCTGTTTCAAACATAGCCAGCCATGCAAAAACTGATTGAGCGACTTATTCGCACACGCGAGGAAAAAAATACCACCCTCCAAGACATCAGTTACAAAACGAACATTCGTCTCGAAGTTCTCACCCGCATTGAAAGTGGAGATGTGAATTTTCTACCAGCACCATACATCAGAGGGATTTTGCGCAAGTATGCTGAAACAATCGGCATGAAAATTCACCAGTCTGAACTTGATGAAGTGTTGAAAGACACAGTTGCGGCTGAAACTCAACAGGAAGTCGGAGTCCAATCTTCGCAAGTTAAATCCAATTTGCCAAGTCCGTTGCCCTCTACTCATTCTAGGAGTCAGCCCAAGCAAGGGCAAAAGAAAACTCAATATAGACAAACCCAAAAAGAGACGGCTAATGCCATCATTTACATGGCTTTGGCAGCAATACTTGTCTTTGTGATTGGTATTGCTTGGACATGGGATTTGTTCGAGACATCTACTCGTTCTACTCCCCAAAAACGAACAACCACCGGCATACCTTCTGTGCCAACTGTTCCCTATCAGAACAAATCACAAGAAAGCAAGGCACAGACGATAGCACCACAAAACACGCAACAAGAGACCAAACTATCTGCAACTCAACCAACAAGCAAGCCAACCACTGAAAACGCTGTTACTCCAACAAACCGCTCGCGAAAACATACGCTTGTTGTTCGTTCCAAAGCCGACACTTGTTGGATTAGTGTTGCCAGTGATACAAACATTGCGAAAGAAATGTTATTGACCCCGCAAGCAGTTGCAGAGTTTAACGCCGACAGCCTTTTCACATTGACAGTGGGAAAATTAGAAGCAACGGAAGTGTGGCTCAACGGAAAACCTGTAACCCTGCCGCGTCGGTCAGGTGCGATTTCAGGCTTCAAATTAACGCCACCCAAAGATTGAGTTGAAAGTTAAGAGTGAAAAGTTGAAAGTTGTTTCTGTGTTTATCCGTTGAATCCGTTTCATCAGTGTTCCATTTTTTAAGAGAACACGGATTGAACGGATTGTGCGGATTTCACACGGATTGACAAACACAATAAAGGGCGGATTTAGACTCCGCCCCAACACGAAGGGCAAGTTGTGAACCTGCCCCTACAACCTCTAACCTACAACCTTCAACCTATCACTTCACCAACATCATCTTTTTCGTTTCAACGAATGTCCCCGCCTGCAAGCGATAGAAATATGTCCCGCTTGAAAGCCCGCTCGCATTGAACACCGCTTCGTAAATCCCCGCCTCTTTTCGCTCATTCACCACCGTTGCGACCACTCTGCCCAACACATCAAAGACTTGCAGTTTCACCGTTGCGCTGTTTGGCAGTTCGTAGCGAATCACCGTCACAGGATTGAACGGATTAGGGTAATTCTGATGCAAGGCGAACTTCGTCGGCACGCTTCCAACGCTTTGCGTCGCTTGACCGCCTACACGATTGACGATTGCCGTTCCGCCCACTCCGCTCACAAGTTCAATCTCGTTCAACGCACTGGCTTTGTGTGAGGCTTGAATCGCAAAGCCCAAGACCTTCACGCGCAGTTCTACGTCCGTTCCGTTCAGTCCGTTTGGAAGGTTCATCGTGAAATGGAAGTCCTTCGCGGTGTCGCTTGCCGTAACAAGTGCCGTTTGCGAGAGCGCAAGTGAATTGCCCGTTGCCACATTGAACAGCTCCACCGAAAGTTGAACGGGGTTGTTTTGTGTAAGGTCGTAAAGGGCTTTGGAATGCACTTTTACCGTTGCAGTCATTTGATTCACTGTATCGGCGAGGGTAAAGCGACGGCTTTTGAGCAGAGAGAAGACATTGCTCGCCGAGAGCGCGAGTGTATCGGGAAGCAAGTTTGCGCCGAGGTCGTGATAGGTCAAGCCTGTGCGAGAACTTCCGTTCAAGCCCACATCGGCGAGCATTAAATTGAGCCAAGCGGTTTTCATCAAGGCTTCGTTCTCTTTGAAGAGCAACGCGCTGGTGCGTGCTTTCACGGAAATGCTATCGCCGTCATTGTTATTGCCACCCGAACCGCTGTTGGTAACGGCTTGAACACCAGTGCCTTTTCCGCCTGAAAGTCCGCGCTCTTGCGCGCTTCCGCCACCGCTTGAAAGCACGGTGAGTTTGACATCAAACAAGCCGCTGTTGGCTTTGGCGTAAGCCACTTGCTTCGCGCCCGTTTGCATCAGGTTCGGAAATTCTCCCAAGAAACTTTGCCATGCACTCCAAGTGCCATTTGTGCTTCGTGTTGCCCCATAACAGATTCCGCCTGAATAATCCCAAACAAGCGAAACCGTTCCGTTGGCGAATCCGATGCTTGGATTCGTTTTGCCGTCGTAGTAAAGGAACTTCGTTAAGGTTTGTGACGGGTCGTTCCAACTTGGAAGCACTTTGTATAAAATGACCGTTCGTGCGCCGTATGGGTGGCTGTGGTCAAGGGCTTGCCAAGCGATGTGGCGATGATTTGAGGCATCAAGCACAATCGTCGGCTTTTGATAATGAACTGTAGAAGCAGATGGGGCAAAGGTATGTTGCGCGCCGAAGACGAGCGACCCTGAAACCAGATTCGCTTCGCAAACCTTGATGCCGTCCGAAACGGTGGGAACATAATTCTGCCACACAATCGTCGCCGGCGTATTCACATTTGGATTAGATGAATTATCCGTTGCAATCGCTGGATAGAGCGATAAATAACTTTGTGTGTAGAATGAATTTGGAATGGTGTGCAACGACTTAACACCGAAACCACTGCTCGTCCACCCCAGTCTGATGAGTCGCAACTCTGTGTTCGGGTAGTTGGTTGTGAAACCTTGCCTTATGCGATGTTCATAAACGATGTAATATGACCACGAGCCGTCGCTTTCGCGCTTATATGCGATGCACGGATGCGCATCGGGAATCGGGTCAATATAAAGGCTCCCGGGTTGTCCGGGATTTTGGTTGTTTGACGACCAGGTGCTTCCCAAATTCAGGTTGCCATCAAGAAACCCAACAGTTCGGAAATAGATACCGCCATAAACCCAAACGACACCGCCTCCTGCTATACTGGGATTTTTTCCGTCACCAAGTTTGACTTCGGGCTGCCAACTTGCGCCTGCGTTGGTAGAGTAAGAAAGCCATATTGCATTGTTGGATTCATACACTTGATACCAATAGTTTGAATTGCCTGCGTCTATTGCCACCGTCCGACTGCCCCCGCTCTTGCCCGCTAATTCAGGTATATTGGAGAGCCGAAAGCCTTTATACTCTGCGGTTAAGTTGAATGTGCCTGGTGCAGTAATGGTGCGCGATAACTCTGTGCTACCATCCGACCATTTTTGAAACACATAGTTGTGTCCGCCAATGTTTTCCGATGCGGGAACGGTAACGGTCGTTGAGGGCGAGTATTGGGAAATAGTCTGCATGTTTGAACTTCCGCTTTCAAGATACTGCCGCGCTACGCTAATCGTGCGAAATGCAGGCGCAGGCGGTGGTGGTGGCGGGAGAGGATACCGACCAGTTCCATCAGCAATTAGGTCAGGCTCATATGTGGCAATAAATACTATTGGCTTCTCGCTTGGGTTATCTTTGCGATGAAAAACAGCCTTCACTTTTATTTTTATATCAGCCCTTTTCAGCGTTGCTGGCATTTGAATAGTTTGACCAATAATCGCATTTTCAGCGACTGGAAATGTGCTGAAAGTATATTTGTTATCAATAGCAACCACAGTATGAATTTTGGCATTTGGAACACCACTTGGACTATTTAATGCGCCTGATATTAAAGCGCCTGGTGTACTAGCCGTAATCATCGCTTTCAAAATATGATTCTCATCATCACTTACGCCACTTGGCTCTGCGCTCATCCAAACTCTAATGCTATCTAATTCCAAACCTGAATGAGGATTAACTTGATAAGCAAAGTTTTGAATTTGAAAATCATTCCATTTTTTTCGAATCACATAGTAAGTAACTGGATCAAGCGGAACAACTCTTATCGATTGTTGGTACTCTTTATACTTAATTCTTGGCGTTTCTGTCAAATTCAACAAACCCATAGGTTGGTTATACACAACAGGCACAAAACTCCCTGCATTTGGTTGCTGAAGGGCATCTGATTTAGAACCGGGTACAACAATACTCATCGGCACTTGAGCTACGTAAGTAGTTGTGATTGTACCAGAAAGTTCAAGATTCATGCCGAAGTAAGTTGGTCGGGGGTCGGGTTGCCCACCGCCGACGAAATAATCAAATATGCCCGCAATCGCACCCGCAATTCCAAACAAGCCTGTGGCGGATAGCGCGCCGCTGGCTAAGAACGAAGCCGTTGGGTAGATTAAATCGCGAAGCGGATTATTCGGATCGGTTTTGATTTTTTTTCCAATTTTTTCGGCGACTTCTACAAATTTCTCCCACTTTTCTGACGTTCCACTAACTTGTGTGAGAAAAATTGGTAAGGTTAAAGGTGTTTTGACCTGGTGCAGTTGTTTGGGAAAGCCCTTGCGTGATTGTAACAGCCCCATTTCCGCTGGCAGTCATAAACTGACGCACCTCTTCCGGCTGACCATTGATGCCTGTGCCAACCCCTTTAAGAACTACATTCGATTCAGTCGTTCCAATAAGTCTAAAGAGCATTCTTGGCGAGTTGTATGATGTTGAAGGAGCAATTGTAGGGTCATATGCCATTGGAAAATCTGCCCATGCCCATTGGTCTACAAGAACATCTTTTATAAGCCCGCTGGCGGTATGGTTCTTCACCGAGTCCTTTTTGTCGGTTGCAAATGCGTGTGGTTTAAGATGCGTCAGTGTAGCGGTTCTTTCATTTCCTCCAAACTGCAAAGTAAGCGCACCCGTCGTGAAATTCTGTTGAGGACCGCGAATGATAAAGAAGACTCGCAAAAGCCCGCGATACCTGTTATAGAGTGCAAAGTATGCAGTGCCGGATTGACCAGGAATAACGGTGAATACAGGCCTTGTAGGTGTTCCAAAATCACGCTGAACCAAAACCCATCCGTCTTCTTTACGATTATCGAGGATACCATCCCAAACGTTTGATTGTCCCCATGGAGCATTTCTAAACACGGGAACAATCACACCAAGAGATTGCTCTACATACATCCTATAGACTGATGCAGGGTAAAGAGTATTTGGGTTGTCGCCATTGCGCCAATCCCAGTTGGGGTCGGTGTTTGGGTCGTTCGGATTGTTTGGTTGACCAAACGCAAGGCTCGGCATCAGTCCAAATAGTGCAACGAGCGCGAAAAGAAATTGCTTGATAGGCTTCATTGTTGGAGTTTACCATTTTTGAGAGTTAGAATTTTCAATTATTGAGAAAATGGCTAAATTGGCTAAACAAAAATTCGCTGTGAGCTTGTCCAAAGACAAGCCTGTCCATCTCTTGAAGGCGTGATTTTGTTGTGCTTGGGAAAAAGTCAGCGTCACCTGATTTTTTCCCTTTATTGTTTTGCGAGAGCCTATTTAAGATGTATTCATAGTTTCCTCCATTTTAACTTTCATTTATACCAGCACTACACAATATTGGTGTCATTTGACTTCATAACGATAAATCCCGAACACTTCATTACCCCATGGTGCATAAGCAGGCTGTCCATAGCCTGCGAACAATACGCCTTTGAAATGCTCTAAAAATACGACTGGCGTGTAGAGGTTTGTGTTATCTATGCCGGGAATAAAACCTTTAAGCAACCCTTCCGACATTGCTTGCCATCCTGTGCTATCGCGCCACTCCAACACGCCCAAGCAATGCGTTGCCACAAACATCCTCTCCCCCGCAAAAGCAATTGCGGTAGGCTCGGTTATCAAGTTCGGTCTGACATTGAAGGCGTGCTCCCAATTCGGCAGGGTGTCCTTAAACGCTTCCCATCGGTCATTAACGAGGCGTTTGATTCCAGAAGGGTTGAGGAAGCCCGCGTAGAGCGTATCATTCTTCAACGCCATAGAGTTCGCAGGGACATAAATTCTCTCATCGTCTGTTAATCCTTCGTTGAGAGGATGAAACAAATGCCCATCAAATGTGAACATCCCATTCAAATAGGAAAACCCTTGTCGCGGTCTCACAAAGACAGTCTCTATGCCGTTCTTTATAACTTTTAAAAATTTAGATCCTGCGTATTGATAGGATCTTGTTGGGGTAAAACGAACAAATAGTTCTCGATAAGAACCGTCAGGATAGATAATGCCAGTCTCCAACGCTTGAGTCAGCGATTGCATGGCATATAGAGAATCTTTATAGAACACGATATCGCCCACCATCGAAGCATCTGCCATCCTACCAGGCGTGCGAATAGCTCTTTGCCAATCACCGTTTGGCAACATCTTGAAAATTGTATCGGAGCATAGCGCGTAAAGCGTATCGCCGTGCATCGCCATTGGTCCGACTTCGTTGTCAAAGCCGCGAACTTTTGTCCAAGTTCGCCCATCGGTCGTTTTGTAAATCAAACCGCGTTCGCCATCGAATCGTAGTGTATCCCCATGTCCAATTGTTCGAATTACGCGAGGGTCAACCGCCGACATGTAAAGCGTGCCGTTGTGCTGAAGCATATATCGAATGCTCAGCAAGGCGAATTCGGGAATGCTTTCCCAACGCTGAGACTCGTTTGGCGGCACGATAACCTCATTGGGTTGCTCTTTGCAGCTATTCGCCACGAGCGCGAGTGCGAGCACTGAGATAATTGTAATAAGCGAGATAAGTGTGACTTTCATACTGCAAGGTGTGTTATGTGTTTGAGTCTTCTGGTCAATTTGCAGATTCACGCTGCGTGCGAAAGTTACGGCAGGCGGTTGCACGGCGCAAGAAAAATTCTCAAAATTTTGCCCCCCACAGCCGAAATAGCCGATTTTTCTTGTATCTCTTCATAAAATCACCACATAAAAAATAGGTGTTTGAACAATAAAAATAGATAAAACCGATGAGGGTGATGCCTGAAAGTCTCAATAAGCCGTAATCCGTGCGAACCCCTCTCATCTCTTGCATCCGTGTTCCATTTTCAAGAGAACGCGGATTGAACGGATTGAACGGATTTTGCACGGATTGTTTTGAAGAATGAAATCGATGAGAACCCGTTGAATCCGTTTCATCGGTGTTCCATCTTTCAAGAGAACACGGACAACACAGATTGAACCGATTTTGCACAGATGGCGGAGTGTTGAGGGGCGAAAAATGTTTCGCTCTTACGGAGCTTCACGAAAGGTATCCTGCAATCGCCCGTGCGACTTCTTCTGACGGATTGAGCGACCCCAACTTCTCTTTTGCGCGACGCAACTTCTCTGACACTTCATTCCGATACGCATCATCTTGCAAAAACATTGTTGCGTGCTTGGCGAGATTAGCGGCGGTTAAATCGCCTTGCAACAGTTCAGGAACGGTTTTTTCGGTGCCGTAAAGTCCATTCGCAATGATGTTCGCCAAAGCAATTTTCTGAATCTTCACCAAGCGTTTGCCAATCAAATAATTGAGTGGAGAAGTTTTGTAACAGACTATCATTGGCAAGCCGAAGCAAAGGCTTTCAAGTGTGGCAGTGCCGCTTGTTACGAAGGCAAGGTCGCTGTATTGCATCGTTTCGTAAGCATTCACGCGAATCGGCGTGATAGGGGAGCGCGAAAGAAATTGATTGTAAAACGATTCGGGAATCGTGGGCGCAATCCCTAACAAGAATTTTAACTCAAAGCGTTGCGCTAACATCGCACTGGCGACAAGCATTTCAGGGAAAATGCGTTCAAGCTCTTGCTTACGACTGCCTGGAAGCAATCCAATGAAGCGTTGCGTTACAGGAAGGTGATGCTGATTGAGAAAGCGCGATTTCGGCGGAAGCGAAAGGTCGGCGAGCTCTTCTAAAATTGGGTGACCGACAAACTTCGCTTCAATACCATGCTGTTTGAAATACTCAACTTCAAATTCAAAGACGACGCAAAGTTTTGTAATGCTCTCGCGCATTTTCTTCACGCGCCCTTCTTTCCACGCCCACACTTGCGGCGCGATGTAATACACCACAGGCACGCCTTGTGCTTTCAAAAACTCGGCGAGCAGTAAATTCATGCCCGGATAATCAATCAGCAACGCCACATCAGGCTTTTCGCAACGAATCGCCGCTTTCACTGTTTCCAAGACGCGCCGCAGAAAGCGATAATGCTTAGCGATTTCAACAAATCCCATGAAGTTGATTTGCTCAACCGAATAAAGAAGCCGCGCTCCAACTGCTTGAATATGCTTGCCACCCACGCCGAACACATCAAGCGAAGGTTCAATCTGTTTAAGTGATTTCAACACGCCCGCGCCGTGTAAATCGCCTGAGGCTTCGCCTGCCAACACAAAAAGTTTTTTTGCCACGCGCACATCAATCCGTTTGAGAGTTTTCTGAAATCGCCGTTGCCGCTTTAAGATTTGAAATAAGTTCTTCTTGAAGTGAACGAATGTTCTTTCCGATGAAAATTAAATCGCACCGATGTTCAAACGAGCCTCTGTAATCTTCAAGCGTGTATCGCCCGTAGGCAAAATTCAAAATGAACGATTGCGAATAGCCGATAAGATGCACAATGCCTTTCAATCGCCATAAAGTTTTCGGAAGCGATTCCAACGCTGATTGCAATCGCTCTAACTCAAAAACATCATCGCTTGTAACTCGGAACACCTCAACGCCTTCGTGCTCAAAATGATGATGATCATGCGTATTAGGCAAAGTTGATGATGGAATCTCACGCGGATAAGCCACACCGAAAAGGAGCGATAAATCAAGCGAGTGGCGATAAAACAAAGTTGCTGTTGGGCGATGAGTTCGCACGAAGGTTTCAATGCTTGTAAGTTCACTTGTTGTAGAAATATCATCTTTTGTAATCACAATCACATCGGCGGCATCGAGTTGGTCTTCGGCAACATCAAGTTCATCTTTCATTTGCAAAAAATTCTTTGCATCAATCGTGGTAATCACAGCATCAATAACGAATTGCGGGTTAATGATTGAATAAATGATGTTCATTGGATTGGCAACGCCTGTGGTTTCAATGACGATAAGGTCGGGCGAGGCTTTCTCTGCCAATTCATCTAAAACCGTTACAAAATTTTCGTTGATGGAACAGCAAATACAGCCATCATTGAGTTCAAAGACTTTGGTCGAGAAGCCTTCGAGCAATTTCGCATCGATAGAGATTTCGCCGATTTCATTCATTAGCACGGCGATTTTCTTTTTGCCGCTCATGGCTTTGAGCAAGTCTTTGAGAAGCGTGGTTTTGCCGCTTCCAAGAAAGCCTGTAAGAATGTTGATTGGAATTGGGTTCATGGGCGATTAGGTTTTT
>Ga0308389_1000914_pt1 | contig 20904 bp, 22 predicted proteins | sample Hotspr2Sample148_FD_202362 | JGI IMG/M metagenome (GOLD analysis project Ga0308389, IMG submission 202362) | Hot spring phototrophic mat microbial communities from Mushroom Spring, Yellowstone National Park, Wyoming, United States - 20040719_148 ... | reverse complement strand
TATTAAAAGAATCAATTTCTTTTTTCTGGGATGTAGGAATATAAATTTTTTCGAAACCTAAGTTGGCTAATTCTTTAATTCTAGCATTGATTCTTGGGGTTGGTCGAATCTCTCCTGTTAATCCCACTTCTCCTATAAAGGCAAAATTTTTTTTGATAGGTTTTTCTAAATATGATGATAAAATAGAAGCACAGATGGCTAAATCCAATGCTGGCTCGTGAGCTATTAATCCTCCAGCTAAGTTTGTAAATATATCTTGTTCGCTTAAGTTCAGTTTTAAGAATTTCTCTAATACAGCAGTTAATAATATTACACGGCGAATATCTAAACCTTCTGCCATTCTTTTTGTTTGATAATTGGTCTTCGAAACAAGTGCTTGTACTTCTACTGCTATGGCTCGACTTCCTTCTAGAATAACAGAATAAACGCAACCCGGAGAATTGATTCTATGCATTTCTTGTGGAATTGTCTGGATGATTTTTAATCCTTCTGGAATCATCTCGAAAATCGCAACTTCTCCAATGTTTCCAAATCGATTTTTTATAGCACGTAGAATTCTGTAATGATTTAAACGATCGCTTTCAAAATATAAAACAGTATCTACCATATGTTCCAACAGTTTGGGACCCGATATACTTCCTTCTTTGGTTATATGACCGATTAAGATAATCGGAATATTGGTTTTTTTCGCTATTTCCATTAGCTTAAAGGCTGTATATTTTAATTGCGAAACAGTTCCTGGTATATTTGCATCTTCTAGTTGAATCGTTTGTACAGAATCGATGATGATTAAATCTGGTTTTTCTGTTATTATGTTGTAAATAATTTGATTTAATTCTGTCTCTCGCGAAATTAATATATTTTCGCCTTGAATATTCATGCGGTTGGCTCTTAACTTGATTTGTTCAGGTGATTCTTCTCCCGAAAAATACAATACCTTCTTGTTGTTTCGAGAAAAATTTTCCGATAAACTTAGCATTAGAGTGGATTTTCCTACACCGGGCTCTCCGCCAATTAGAATAAAAGAACCAGGAACAAAGCCACCTCCTAAAACTAAATCTAAATCTGCTATGCCACTAGAAATCCTTATATTCTCTTTTGTATCTATTTGTGATAGTTTTTTTAATATACTAGGATTTTTGTTTTGTAATAAGTTTAATTTTAGGATTTCTTCTCCTTCCATTTCTTCGATTGTATTCCAACTACCACACTTAATACATCTTCCCGTCCAGCGAGAATAGATTTCTTTACAGTTCGAACAAATGTATTTGTTTTTTGTTTTTGGTTTCATCTTATAATATAATATCACTTTTTTAAAAAATTAATAGAAATTTTTTTTAAAAAACTTCTGATGTTTCGAACGTTTCTAAGTTGTCGAATCGAAACATTTCTGGTCTATAAGCTAATTTAAAATTTCCTAGTGGCCCATTTCTATGTTTTGCGATAATGATTTCTGCTCTACCGCGACTTTCTATTGCTTCGGGGCTTTCGGGATCAGGAAATTGTTCTCTATGAATAAACATCACAATATCTGCATCTTGTTCCAAAGCACCAGATTCTCTTAAATCGGATAATTGAGGTCTTGCATAATCTCCTCTACGCTGTTCCACTGAGCGATTCATCTGAGATAGTGCTAAAATCGGTAAGTTGGTTTTTTTTGCTAATAACTTTAAGCTTCGCGAAATACTTGCAACTTCTACTTGTCGTCCAAATTTTCTCGATTCTGGATCTGATAAAAGTTGCAAATAATCGATTACCACAAGACCAGGTTCTTTTCCTTGTCTTCGTAGTTCCATTTCTAGTTTTCGCGTTCTGGCAATACAATCCCAAATATCTAATGTTCCTGAATCGTCGATGTATATTGGCGAAGAAAAAATTCTTGCAATAGAATCTTTTAATGCTTCTTGTTTGTTTGGTGAAATGTGACCTTTTTTTAGATCGCTGTGGTTGATCTGTGCATCTGCACTAAGCATTCTCATAACTAATTCCATCCTGCTCATTTCTAAAGAATAGATGATCACAGGTTTTTGGTAATACATAGCAATATTCATTGCAATGTTTAGGGCAAAGGTAGATTTACCCATACCAGGTCTTGCAGCTAATATGATTAGTTCACCACCACGAATACCAGAAGTCATTCTGTCTAATTCGAAAAAACGCGTTGGTTGACCAGTTAAACCGCCGCGCGCTTCTAACAGTTTAGAAATATAATCGATAAATTCATCTTTTATGTCTTCTATTGCAACAATTCCTGGGGTGATGCTTTCGCCAGTAATTTTTAATAATTCTTCTTCTACATATTTTAGAAAACTTCCTTCATTCTCTTGTGGTTCATAAGCATGTTGTTCTAATTCTTTTAATTTTAAGATCAATTTTCTTCGCGTAGAAAGATTATGTAAGCGAACTGCATGATGTAGTGCATTGGTAGGAGAGATTACCTTATCACTTAATTGAAAAATATATTCTGCACCACCAGCATCTTCTAATAGTTTGCGATCTTCAAGATATTGAATTAACCTTACTGGTTCAATTTCTAAAATTGATTCACTTTCTTTGATTAAATTTTCTAAAGCTTCGAAAATTAATTGATGAGCAGTAAGAAAAAAATCACTTTTTTTTATTATATTAGAAACTTGGAAGATTAGATCTGGGCGTATCATGATTGAGCCCAGAACTTGCACTTCTGCTTCTAAATCTTTTGGAAGGTCAATAGGTTGTAATGGAGCTGTCAGAAGAGCTCCTCCTTAAAAATTATTGGTTTTCTGTTGGTTGAGTGTTTTCTGTTGTTTCTTCTATTTTGCTATCTGGATGTGGTACAACTTTTACTACTAATGGTATTGTTACTTCTTCAGACAAATGTATCTTGATTTTGTATTCTCCTAACTGTTTTATTGGTTCGTTTAACTGAATCTTTCTTCTATCGATAGGCTTGCCTGTTTTCTCTTCGATTATCTTCGCAATCATTGCATTGGTAACAGAACCAAAGAGTTTATTTTTAGCACCTACACGTACTGCTACTTCGATCGTTCCTAATGATTCGTAGCTTTTTGCAATTTCTTGAACTATCTTCTTTCTTTTTTGTTTTTTTATCTCAATCAATCTTTTTTGGTGCTCTAATGCCTTTTTGCTAGACTCGTTAAATGGTATAACAAGCTTTTTGGGAATTAAATAATTCCTTGCATAACCATCCGCTACATTTTTTACTTCCCCAGCATCTCCTAAGTTTGGAATATCTTGTTTTAAAATTACCTTCATAGTGAATCTCCTAAAAATTAAAATGGAATATCATCTTCTGTGTCATCTAATATTGGATTATAATCTATTGGTTCTTCTTGAATTTTACTTGCTTCTGCTTGTTGCGAAGAACCAGAAGTACCACTTGAACGTGGTGTTAAAATTTGTATGTTATTTACTACTATATTAAAATTACTTTGGGTTTTACCTTCTTCGTTTTGCCATGTATTTTGTCGAATTCTACCTTCCACTGCAATCTGCATACCTTTTTTTAGATAGTTTCTTGCAAAATCAGAAAGTTTCCCCCAAGTAATACAGTTAATAAAACTTGTTTCTTCAGCTAATTCGCCCGATTGTTTTTTATACTTTCTGTTATTTGCTAAACTAAATGTACAAAAAGAATTACCTGTTTGTGCAACTTTATATACGGGATCGGCTGTTAACCTTCCAATTAGAATAACGTAATTTAAATCACTCATAAAATTATTTTTTTGCTAAGTTTTTTAAAAAATATTGTAATACATTGTTATGAATGTTTAATCTATATTGTAATTCTGATGCTTTTGCTTTGTCTAACAATATTTTGTATTCTAGATATAATCCATTAGTATATTTTTTTCTTTCGTATTGTAAATCTTTTCTACCAAGTACATCAGCGATTTTGATCTCTGCATTAAATTCTTTTAGGATGGATTCTAATTCTTCTTTTGCTTGTTCTAGCGCTAATTCTGGGTTCATTATTACAATTAAATCGTATTCTCTTTTCGTTTCCATATTGTTAATCTAACCAAAATTTTTGATTTTTTTTTATGGTCAAGGGCTTTGTAGAATTTGTAAAAAAAAATTCATATTAATTTGTACAATTTTTTCTTGAAGATATTTAAACTTATGATTTGAGGTATCAAAAATAAACAATTAAGGAGAAAATATGATTAAAATTCACAAGATATTGCTATTAATTCTGATAAATCTGTTATTCTATCATTGTAGCAATTTAGAAACGAATACACAACAAAAACCAAAAAATATTATTTTGATGATTGGAGATGGCATGGGAATAACTCAAATTACATCGGGGATTTATTCGTCTAATAAACCATTAAATTTTCTAAGGTTTAAGAATGTCGCTCTTATGACCAATCATTCTTACGATAATATTGTTACGGATTCTGCTGCATCTGCAACTGCGATGGCAACGGGTATAAAAACTTACAATGGAGCTGTTTCTGTTGACCCACAAAAAAAACCTATAAAAACCATCATGGAATTAGCAAAAGAAAATGGTTATAATGTTGGTGTGGTTGTGACAAGTCCAGTAACTGATGCAACGCCAGCTGCTTTTTTATCTCATACAGAAGATAGAAAAAATGAATTCGAAATTGCATTAGATATATTGGATGTAGAACCCAACATTCTTTTAGGTGGGGGTTTAAAATATTTTAAGGACAGGCCAGATCAAAAAGACTTGCTAGAAGAATTTAGAAAAAAAGGGTATGATATTTATTTTAATTGGGAAGATTTATTAAAAACTAATATAAATAAAAATAATAAAATTTTAGGATTATTTGCTGACTATGGACTTCCACCAGCTGTAAAAACAATGGCTAACCCTGATTCAAAGTATTACGATTATCTAAATAGTAAAACTGATTTTAATAAAGTTCGTTCCCAGGATTATCTTGTTCAGATGACGCGCTTTGCAATCAAGTATTTAGAATCACAGAATAAACCATTTATCTTATTGATCGAAGGTTCTCAGATTGATTGGGCTGGTCATAACATGGATGCAAATTATATTATTGCAGAAGTCTTGGATTTCGATAATGCTATTGGAGAAGCATTAAACTATGCAGAAAGAGACCAAAAAACCCTTGTAATAGTTACAGCAGATCACGAAACAGGAGGGTTTGCAATTGTAAAAGGTCAACCTGGAAAATTCGAAACAAAATTTATTCATTCTAGTCATACCTCCCAGTTGGTTCCAGTATTTACTTTTGGACCTGGATCGAATGAATTTTCTGGAATATTTGACAATACAGATATCTTTAAAAAAATAAAAAAGCTATGGTTTTAACTTTTCTAGTAAAATTTTCTTGGAATTATGTTCTGGATATTCCAGAACATATTCTAAGATTTCGTTTAATTTTAACCCAATTTCTTTGCCAGTAAATCCTAATGTTTTTATATCATCGCCATTAATTGCTAAATCTGTTGTAATAAGTGGTTCATTGTTTATAACATAGCGTAGCCAATCATAAAATAAATTTAATAATTCTAACTCATCAATTTTTTTTTCTTTAAGATTATAATAATTTTGTTTTATAAATAAACTTAAATTTTTAAATATTTCTTCTTTTTCTGCAAAAAGTTCTTTTTTTAACCTTCTTAAAAATTTTTTATAAATAATTAATAATTCTTTTTGATATTTTTTTAAAATATCAAGATTTTTATTTTTAAGGTTTTGTAAATCCTTATCATCAAATTGATTAAAGGGATGATATTCTAAATAAATATTTATATATAAAATGTATATTTCGATAATTTTCATCAATTTATTCGAAAATTTAAGTTTTTTAGATATTTTTTTTAAATCAAACTTTTGATACCAGAACCAATAAGACATTTTTAAGTTTTCGTTTAATAGACAATCTAAATAATAATAAAAATCTTCTGGGATTTTTTCGTATAAATCATTTTCTAAGAATAAATGCAAGATTTTTAGTTCATATAAACTTTTTAACATTAGGGATGTTTTTTTTGCTTTAAACCCTTTTTTTAGTTCTTCTGTAAAACGTTCAATAGAGATAGATTGGATAGCAACTCTTACATCTTTGTCTAATATTGCATTTTTTGTGTTTTGTTCAATTTCGAATTCTAATGTTGCCATAAAACGACAGGCTCTGATAGGTCTTAATCCATCTTCTAAAAAGCGATCTTTGGGATTGCCGATAGAACGAATCAATCGATTTTTTAGATCTTCTATACCATTGTATTCATCGATTAATTCTTGTTTTTTGATGTTGTAAGCTAAAGCATTAATAGTAAAGTCTCTACGAGATAAATCTTCGTAAATCGTTTTAGAATATTCAATCTTATCTGGTCTTCGATGATCAGAATACTGACTTTCTTTTCTGTATGTTGTACATTCTATGGTTAAGCCTTTGTATAAAATTGTCACTGTACCATGTTTAATTCCAGTGGGTATAACTTTTGGAAATAACTTCATTACTTCTTCTGGTTTTGCATTGGTGGAAATATCGATATCTTCGAAATTCTTTTTTCTTTCCAATAGTAAATCTCTTATAAAACCTCCAACGAAATAACATTCATAACCATTTTTTTCGAACCTATAAGATATTTCTTGTAAGATATTGAATAATTCATAAGAAACTTTATCTTGAATAGAATAGGGAATTTTCATGTTCGTTCATTAAAAAAAATAGTGTTTATCGTCAATAGAATAAAATCATTTACTTTGATAGATTTATTAAAAATTAGGTTCAATTATGAAGATAACGCGAAAAAGTTTATTAACGAATGTTTTACCAGCTGCTTTAACTTCAACACTATTATATTGTAATAAAAACAATTCAGAAAATAATTCGAAAAACGAAAATCCAACAATTCTCTGGAGATGTGTATCGAGCTATCCAAGAAGTTTAGATACAATTTTCGGAGGAGCGGAATTACTTTCTAAAATGGTTAAAGAAATGACTGGTGGAAAATTCATCATTCGCATCTATCCACCAGGGGAAATTGTTCCAGCACTACAAACAATGGATGCAGTACAAAATGGTTCTGTGGAAATGGCTCATACCGCATCTTATTATTTTACAGGAAAAAGTGAAGCTCTTGCCTTCGATACAGCTGTTCCTTTTGGATTAACATCAAGACAACAAAATGCTTGGTTGTATCACGGTGGGGGATTAGAGTTAATTCGAAGTGTTTATAGCGATTTTAACATAATCAACTTTCCTGGTGGGAATACAGGATGTCAGATGGGTGGATGGTTTAGAAAAGAAGTCAACAGTGTAAACGATCTGAAAGGCTTAAAGATGAGGATACCTGGATTAGGTGGGAAGGTGATGAGTGCATTGGGTGTAAACGTACAAGTATTAGGTGGTGGTGATATCTATCCAGCATTAGAGAGGGGAGCGATTGATGCAACAGAATGGGTAGGTCCTTATGATGATGAAAAATTAGGGTTTCACAAAGTAGCGAAGAATTATTATTATCCTGGTTGGTGGGAACCTGGTGCAAATTTGACCTTCCTTGTAAATAAGAATGCATGGGATAAGTTGCCAGATCATTATAAAGCAATATTAGAATCAGCGTTTGCTTATGTAAACATCGATATGCAAGCAAAGTATGATGTTCAAAATCCCCAAGCATTACAAAGATTATTACAACAAGGCGTAAAATTGCGAAAATTTTCTGATGATATCCTTCAACAAGCCTATAAGATAAATCAAGAGATTATGGAAGAATTAGCATCGAAAGATAAGGTCTATAAAAAGGTTTATGACTCTTGGAAAAAGTTTAGAGGCGACATAAACGATTGGTTTAAAACAGCAGAGTTGACCTACGAAAATTTCGATTTTATGGCCAAGTTATAAAAAAAAATTGGTAAATGAGCGTTTTTTGCTCATTTACCAATTCATTGGGAGAATTATATGAACATAAAGCAAGAAACCTTGGATAGATGGATTAAAATATCCGAAAAAATTGATCATATCAACGAAAAGGTGGGAACGTTTGTTTATTGGCTAACATTATTTATGGTGATAATTTCTGCCTATAATGCTATAACTCGCTATTTAGGAAGATTTATTGGGGTAGATTTAGCATCCAACGCTTTAATCGAATTACAATGGTATTCATTTAGTGTTGTTTTTTTGTTAGGTGCAGCTTATGGTTTAAAGCACAATGCTCATGTTCGCGTGGACATAGTTTATAATTTTTGGCCAGATAAAATTAAAACCTACATCAATATTTTTGGAACGATATTTTTTCTTTTTCCTTTTACAATCTTAATGATGCTTGTCTCCATACCAGCTGTTGTCAATTCTTGGAAAGTGTTAGAAATGTCTCCTGATCCCGGTGGACTTCCGCGATTTCCATTAAAAACACTGATTCCGATAGCATTTTTTTTGTTGTTTTTACAAGGAATATCTTTTTTGGTTAAAAACCTTGCACATCTAAAAAAAGGATACCAAGTTGAAGAAGAAATACCCATTACGGAGAAAACTGTATGACAGATTCTATTTTAGGTCCATTGATGTTTTTAGGTTTATTGGTTTTTGTGTTTAGTGGTTATCCCATAGCTTTTTCGTTAGCTGGTACAGGTTTATTTTTTTCTATCTTTGGTATGTTAATGGGATATTTTGATGTTTCTTTTTTTTATACATTGACCGAGCGTATTTTTGGTGTAATGGCTAACTATGTTCTACTTGCTGTTCCTTTCTTTATCTTTATGGGTACCATGTTAGAAAAATCTAAATTAGCTGAGGATCTTTTAACGACTATTGGTATGTTGTTTGGACCCATTCGAGGTGGGGTTGCTATTGCGGTAGTTTTAGTAGGAACATTGCTTGCTGCTGCCACAGGAGTTGTAGGTGCAACAGTAGTTGCAATGGGGCTTATTTCTTTACCAATAATGCTGAGATATGGATATTCCAAAGAACTAGCTGCTGGTGTAATATGTGCTTCTGGTACACTTGGCCAGATTATTCCTCCGAGTGTGGTCTTAGTTGTATTGGGAGATCAGTTAGGTGTATCTGTGGGAGATTTGTACTTAGGTGCATTATTTCCTGGTTTAATGCTTTCGGGATTATACACTATTTACGTTGTAGCAATATCGATTCTTAAACCAGAAATGGCACCTCCATTACCAAAAGAAGTTCGAAATATTCCGTTAAAAACACTTATAAAAAGAGTGATTTTTGTGATGTTTCCTCCGTTGTTTTTAATTTTATTGGTTTTGGGAAGTATTTTTGCTGGTATTGCAACTCCTACCGAAGCTGGTGCATTGGGTGCGGTAGGTGCGATGATATTGGCAGCGTTAAATAAGCGATTAACAATAGAAAATTTAAAAGATACAATGAATGATACTGCAAAATTAACTGTTATGGTAGTATTTTTGTTGATTGGTTCTACGGTATTTTCGCTAGTTTTTCGCGGTGTTTATGGAGATGTATGGATTGATAATCTTTTATTGAATATACCAGGTGGAAAATGGGGATTAATATTCATAGCAAACTTGGTAATATTCATTTTAGGTTTCTTTATTGATTTTTTTGAAATTGTTTTTATTGTAATTCCTATGATTGCACCTACCGCAGCTAAATTAGGTATAGATATGGTATGGTTTGGTGTAATGATTGGAATGAACCTACAAGCATCTTTCTTAACGCCTCCTTTTGGATTTTCTATATTTTATTTGAAGGGTGTATCGCCCCCAGAGCTTAAAACAACACATGTTTATAGGGGAGTAATTCCTTTTATTATTATTCAGCTAATTGGATTAACTATTATGATTGTATATCCAGAAATTGTAAAATATTGATATGAGGTGATTTTATGAAAATTCAAATCCAAGTAGATGGAATGACATGTAGACATTGCGAAATGAGTGTAGAAAAAGCAATTAAGGAACTTCCTGGTGTTGAGGAAGTGCATGCAAGTCATAAAGAAAAAAAAGTAGAAATCATTTATAATAATCCTCAATTAACAAAAGATGATTTTTACCAAGCAGTAGAAGAAACGGGCTATATTCCCATCAAAGATTAGCAGTAATTTTTGAAAGATTTTCGCGAATGAATCTAAATTTTTTCGCGAAAATCTTTTTTTGCGAATAATACGCACTAAATTGCAACTTCCGATAATGTATCTTATGTCGTATTATAAAAATAATAGATAGTTATATTTTTATTATCATTGGAGAAAATGCTTTTGATGATACTAATACTTGTTCCCCAACAGAAAAATTGTTTTCTGAACTAACAACTTCGATGATTTCGCCTTTTGTTTCTATGGTAATGATTTGAATTACATCAACTGTTTTTATGTCGATGATTGTTCCAATAAAAGAATATTTACCCGATGTTCGTCTGTTTAAAAAAACTTCTTGGGGTTTTCCTACATTACAAATTTTTCCATCTTCTAATATAAGAACTCTATCTGATAGTTTAAAAACCTCCGGTTTATCATGAGAAACCAAGATGGTAGTTAATTGATAATATTTATGTATCTTTCTGATTTCTTCTTGTAATCTTGTTCTTGTAAAAGGATCTAGTGCAGATAGCGGTTCATCTAATAATAAAATTTTTGGGTTTCTTACTAATGCTCTTGCTAATGCTACTCTTTGTTGTTGTCCACCCGATAAAGCATTGGGATAGCGATCTTTTAATTGATAGAGATCTAGTAGTTCTAATAATTCTTCGATTTGATTTTTGCGATGGTTTTCCGCAGCATATTCAAGGTTTTCTAAAACAGTCATATTAGGAAATAATGCATAATTTTGAAACACAAAACCAACGTTTCTTTTCTGTGGTGGAAGGTGAATTTTTTTCTTAGAGTCAAAATATACGATATCTTTAAAAGTAATAAATCCTTCTTCGGGCTTTTCTAAACCTGCAATCATTCTTAAAATAGTGGTTTTTCCACTTCCAGATTTACCATAAATAGCAATAAATTCATTTTCTTGAATCGTGAAATCGATCTCTAAAACAAATTTTCCCAATGAGCCTAACAATGTTTTTTTTAAGCTTAAACGAATCATTTATTTGGTAAGTATACGAATAATAAAATCAAAAAAGAAAAGATTAATAGAATTCCAGAATATACATGAGCTGTTGTGTAATCTAAACTCTCTACTGCATCGTAAATCGATATAGAAATCACTTTGGTTTCTCCTTCTATACTACCACCTACCATAAGAACAACACCAAACTCACCAACTGTATGAATAAACGTAAGAACAATTCCAGTTATAAAAGAATATTTTATGTTGGGGATAATAATTTTAAACAATGTTGTCAATTTTGATTTACCCAATGTATAAGAAGCTTCGATTAAACTTTTATTTACGGATCTAAAACCAGCTGTTAATGGATGTACCATAAAAGGTAAACTAAAAACCACAGAAGCAATAAGAATACCTTCGAAGCGAAATATAAGTGGATTTCCAAACAGTCTTTCCCATAAACTTCCCAAGATTCCATTTTTCGATAAGAATATCAATAAATAAAAACCTAATACAGTTGGAGGTAAGACCAATGGCAAAGATATGAATGCTTCTAAAAATGCCTTAAACCGAAATTTAGCGTATGCCAAAAAATACGAAATGGGAATTGAAATAAATAACAATAGAATTGTCGTAAAAAATGCAAGTTTTAAAGAAAGAAAAAACGATGTAAAATCAACATTCGAAAATATTTTTTCCATATCAATACTCTAACATAATTTGTGTTGGTTTAACAAATATATAAATCGCATCATTAAGATTGATTTTTAACATATCCAATTCTATCTTCGTAAACAACATCGAAATTTCGTAATCCTTTGCTTGTAAAATTAAACGAATAAATAATTCACCTTCTTGGATGTTTTTAATTTTACCTTTAATTGTGTTTATTTTAACCAATTTTTCTTTAAGTAAAAAAGCATCTGTTTCTTTGAACAGAAAAAAAACCTTTTTACCCTTTTTTAAAGTAGTCAATGAGTCTGAACTTTCTAATATCGCAGTATAAAATATTCCCAATTCCGATTTTAATTTTATGATTGAAATAGAGTCCTTCGATTTAATTTCTTCGATTGTTGCCAAGACTTTATTCATTGTTTATCTCATTTGGTAATAGAAATCCATATTTTTTGAATATATTCCTTGATTCCTTCGTTTGAATATAGTCATAAAAACGTTTTGCAATTTTTTTTTCTTCGTTTGATGTTGCATTTTTTAAAATTACATAAGCTTGTTTAATTTGTTTGTGACAATTTTCTGGCAGTAAAGAATATTCTCCTTCTTTTTTTAAAAATTCACTTTTTGCAAGAGATAATGCTATAATTCCAACATCAGCAGCTCCAATTTGAATGTATTGAGCAGTTTGACTTATATTTTCTCCAAATACAAGTTTATCCTGAATTCTATCGAAAATTTTATAGAATTCTAAGCATTCTTTTGCAGCCATTCCATATGGAGCATGCTTCCAATTTGCAATCGCAATTTTTTTTATGTTGGGATTTAATAAAACATCTATACCATCTTTTACGCTTATTTTATTTTCTTTCTTCCACCAAAGTACAATTCTACCGATTGCGTAAATTTGAATTTCTGATGCGGTTAAGTTCTTTTCTTTTAATTTTTCTATGTATTCTATATTAGCAGAAAAAAATATATCGATGGGTGCACCATGGAGGATTTGACTGTATCCTTTTCCAGAAGAACCATAGATTATTTTGATTTTATCTTTTGGATTTCTTTGATTGTATAAATCTTTTACTTCGTTTAATGTATATACCAAATCCGCAGCTGCAAAAACGATTATTTCTTTTGCAGAGACATTTTCTAAAAAGATAAATAAAATTAATAGAAATACTTTATGAATAATTTTTATCATTTTTTATAAATAAGTTTCTGTTATATTTTTAACATAGATTAACCATTTTTTAACATTTTATTTAATCAGATTTTTTACTGATTCTTTTTGCACTCACGAGAATGCCCATTGCATTTAACTCTGCATCAAAATTTAACATCTCTAATCGCTCTTTTGTATGTTTAATTCCAAACTGATCCATTTTTTGTTTAAAATAAGACATTAAAGAATCCTTTACATAATTTTGCTTTTCTGTGTCGTTTTTGTCGGATTTTAAGCACCAATAGAGCAAATCTTCTGCATAGTTTAAACCTTCGATAAGTTGTTTTTTGGCATTTTGAAGATCTGTAATCATACCAAAGTGAGTTAGAAATACTTTATCACAATTTGTGTTAAGAATTTTATCCAAAGAAATTTTTGCTTCGCTGGGATCAAAATCCGTAGGTGTAGTTGTAGGATAGATAAACAACCCTTTTTCTTGAAATATAGGATATGCAATACCAAAAGAATCCCCTGTAAAAACACCATTGGATTTGGAATCATAGATAACAAAATGATGGTTTGCATGTCCTTTTGTATAGATAAATTTTAATTTTCTTGAACCAAAGGTAATTTCTTCTTCGTCTTCCATTATACGAACGCGATTCTCTGGAACAGGTATTATATCTCCATAGAGTGCTCTAAAATTTTCTTCTCCATATACTTGAATAGAACTTGCAATCAGCCTGGAAGGATCAATTACATGTTTTGCTGCTCTTGGATGAGCTAGTAAAGTAGCATTTTTACAGATTTCCATCAGATTTCCTGCACCACCTGCATGATCCAAATGAACATGTGTAATGATAATGTATTCTATATTTTCTGGTTTTAAATTTGCTTTTTTTATTTCTTCCATAATATAGGGAATAGAATGATTCGTATTTGTTTCTATGATTGCACCTTTATCTTCTTCTATCATTAGGTAACAACTAGCTAAACCCTCTCTCACATAATGTCCATCGATTACTCTAATGCTTTCTATTTTTGTTTGCATAAAGTATAGAATTATCTAAAATTATAAAAAATCAATAAAAATAATGTAATTTAATTATATTTTTTTAAAATCAGGATTTTGTAGATAGGCTAAAATTATTGTCAACATAAGAAATCAAATAATTTAGGCTTTGTGTACGAAGTAAAGGTCTATATAACTCAAAAAGAATCGGTATTAGATCCCCAAGGACAAGCGGTTTTGCATGCTTTACACGAAATGAACTACCCTCAAGTAAAGAATGTTCGTATAGGCAAATACATCCAATTATGGATAGATAAAGACGAAAATATAGAAAAAACTGTCAAAGAAATATGCGATAAGCTCTTGGTTAATGATGTTATAGAAGTCTACAAATACGAAATTATTCCAATAAAAGAATGAGTATGAAAAATATAAAAGCTGGTGTAATTACTTTTCCTGGTTCTAATTGTGACCGAGATATTCAATTTATTTTAGAAAGATTTTTTCACATTCCAACGAAAATTCTTTGGCACCACAACACTTTTAACGAAAACGAATACGATTTATTAGTTCTTCCAGGTGGCTTTTCTTATGGTGATTATTTACGATGTGGAGCTATTGCTAGGTTTTCCAAAGCAATGCAATCCCTTTTTGATCATGTAAAAAAAGACAAACCAGTGATCGGTATATGTAATGGGTTTCAGATTTTATGCGAAGCCAAATTATTACCAGGTGCGCTTATACGAAACATAAATTTATTACACTTGGCAAAAGATGTTCCATTAATAAAAGGCAACGCTGAATTTTTTAAAGATTTAAACAGTGTATATCATATACCTGTTTCTCATTCCGAAGGAAATTATAGAGTCGACGAAGAAACCCTTAAAGAATTGATCGATGAACAAAGGATTGCATTTTATTACAAAGAAAATCCTAACGGTTCCATCCATAACATTGCGGGTGTTTTGAGCAAGAACAAAAAAATCTTAGGGATGATGCCACATCCAGAAAGAGCAACCGATCCCATTAACGGAAAAACTGATGGTTATATTATCTTAAAAGCAATCTTAGATCATTTATTATGATTCTAACGGGAATTTCGATCAATCAAACAGCCTTAGATTGGGAAGGTAATACATCGCGAATTCTTGAATCGTTAGAATTCTACAAAAGCATAAAAAATAAAAACGAAAAACATATAATTCTTTTTCCCGAATTAGTACTTTCTGGTTATGGTTGCGAAGATGGATTTCTGTTTTCCAGTACAAAAAAACAATCTTGGGAAAAATTATTAAAGATCGTAGAAGCATCTCATCAAATATCCAATACCCTAATTTGTGTTGGAACACCATTTTATTTTAATGGAAGCATTTTTAACGTAATAGCAATTTTATACGAAGGAGAAATTCTCGCGTTAATTCCTAAAAGCTATCTTGCAGGAGAAGGGATTCATTACGAACAACGTTGGTTTACTCCTTTTAAAGAACCTTGGAAAAAGATTGAATTTCCATACAACAACCGTGTTTATGATTTTTATTTTGGACAAGGTATCATTGATTTTTTTAACGTAAGAATTGGTGTAGAAATCTGCGAAGATTCTTGGGTAAACAGAAGACCTGCATTGAATTATTTTTATGATAACGATGTCGATTTAATTTTAAACCCTGCTGCTTCTCACTTCGGTTTTGGTAAATACGAAATTCGTAAAAATATAGCAATTTCATCTTCGTTTTATTATCATAGCTACTATTTTTCTGTAAATCTATTGGGAAATGAGGCAGGTAAAGCCATCTACGATGGAAGCATGATACTTTCAAAAAACGGAAATATCTTATACGATAATTCTAAACGTTTTAGTTTTAAAGATATTTTAATTCGTTCATTTTCAATTGAGTTGAATGATCTTCGAAATCAAAGAGAGCGAATTTACTCGCGAAGAAACGATCGGAATTTAGATTTAAGTTTTCCTGTATTAAAAATTCATACTTCGAGTAAAATCAATAAACCTATTTTTTATAACCAAGAGCAGGAAAGCATAAAACAGACTTTTTCTTCTATTATTGATTACGAATTTATAAAAGAATTTTCTTATAAGAATCATACTTACAACAATCAATTTTTAGAATTTTTAGAAGTAGAAAGACTTGCTCTATTTGATTATATGCGAAAGACTTATAGCCGTGGTTTTACTGTTTCTTTGTCTGGTGGTGCAGATTCATCTTTATGTGCAATATTAGTTTACCAGATGATTCGAAAAGGAATCATAGAATTAGGTTTAGAAAATTTTATAAAAAAAATTAATTATAATATTCAACTAAATGATTTACAATCATTCGATTTAGAAAAGCAAATTCAGTTTTTTTCGAACAAAATGCTTCATACAATCTACCAAAAAACGAATCAAAATTCTGAGCAAACCTTCGATCTTGCAAATGAATTGGCAAAAGAAATACATTCTCATCACCTAAACATAAACATTCAAAATCTAGTAGATGAAGGATTAAAAATTTTTCAAGATGCAACAAACCTAAAATTGGATTGGGAGAATTACGACATACCATTACAAAATATACAAGCAAGGATTAGAAATCCTTTGGCTTGGTTACTTGCTAATACAACGGGTAGCATTTTGCTCGTTACATCGAATAGAAGCGAAGCAAGTGTTGGTTATACAACCATGGATGGGGATTCTTCGGGTGGACTTGCACCTATTGCTGGAATCGATAAAGCTTTTATTCTAAAATTTTTGGATTTTATCAGTTCTTATAGCGATGATTATACGATTCCAGTTAAGACGGCTAAGAAAATTATTTCTCAACCACCTTCGGCAGAATTAAGACCATTAGAGAAAGAACAAACAGACGAAAAAGATCTAATGCCATATCCAATTCTTTCCATGATAGAAAGGTTTGCAATAGAAGAGCTTCTATCCGCGGAAGAGATCTTAGAACGTTTGTTGGCTTATCAAAAAAACGATTTTAAAAAGAATTATCCCCTACCCTATTTTAAAGATTTTCTCGAAAAAATCAATCAATATAACGAAGAAGAATTAAAGCAGATGATCAACAAATTTTTTTATTTGTGGCACACCAATCAATGGAAAAGAGAACGTTTCGCAACTACATTTCATATTGATTCTTATAATGTGGATCCACGTGGTTGGTTTCGTTTTCCTGTAATTTCTAAATTCTACAAAATTTGAGAAATAAATTTTATCGACATCTATTTTTTATTTGACTAATCGATCCATTCAAGATAATCATTAATATATGATAACCTCAGAAAGTAAATTAGTTCAATTATTACGTTCAACTACCAAACAAGATAAAGAATCTTTAACTAAACATTTTATTCATCATTTAGAATATACGGTAGGAAGATATGTTGATAACATAACACCACGCGATTTATATTTGGCATTAGCTTATACAACTCGCGATTATCTTATAGATCGGTGGAACGAAGTTCAAGAAATTTATAAAATAAAAAAAATAAAAAAAGTATATTATTTATCGATGGAATTTTTGATGGGAAGGATGTTAAAATCCAACCTTATTAACATGGGAGCATTAGATTTAGTAAGAGAAATTGCACAAGAGTTAGGTTTCGGTTTTTATTTAGAAGAAATTTTTAAAGAAGAACCAGATGCAGGATTAGGAAATGGAGGATTGGGTAGATTAGCTGCTTGTTTTTTAGATAGTTTAGCTACATTAAGATATCCAGCAATGGGATGTGGATTACTCTACGAATATGGAATTTTTGAACAAAGAATTATACAAGGGAATCAAGTAGAAGCACCAGATCATTGGCTTTCTATTACAAACCCATGGTTGATTTTAAAAACGGATTATATTTATCCAATTGGTTTTTATGGACATGTGGAAGAATATGTCGATCATCATGGAGTAAAAAGAAAAAAATGGATACCGGATTACCGCGTCTTAGCACAAGCATATGATATGTTAATTCCTGGTTTTCGCACAAAAACAGTCATAAACCTAAGACTATGGGAAGCAGAATCTTCGAAAGAATTCGATTTTAATCTATTCAACCATGGTGATTATGTAAAAGCAGTACAAGATAAAATCTTTTCCGAAAACATAACACAAGTTTTATATCCGAACGATAATAACCTTCAAGGAAGAGAATTAAGGTTAAAACAAGAATATTTTCTGGTATCTGCAACCATACATAATGCTTTAACAGAAGCTTTTACTGGAGAAGAAAAAATCAATCATGATACTCTACCAGAAAAAGTATTTTTTCAATTAAACGATACACATCCTGCTTTAGCTATTCCAGAATTTATTCGTATATTAGTAGACGAACATAAAGTAGATTTTTTTCGAGCTTGGGATATTGCAAAACAATGCTTTGGTTATACAAATCATACAGTTATGCCAGAAGCATTAGAAAAATGGGATGTTGATATGCTGAGATATCTTCTACCTCGACATCTAGAAATTATTTTCGAATTAAACTATCATTTTCTCGAAGATTTAAGAAAAAAAGGATATCCAGAAGACATAATCCGAAATGTTTCTGTTGTAGAAGAATCTTTACCAAAAAAAATCCGAATGGCAAACCTTGCTATTATTGGTTCTAAAACAGTGAATGGCGTTTCCAAAATTCATACAGATATAATTAAAGAAAAAGTATTTAAAGATTTTTATAAAATTCTTCCAGAAAAATTTCAGAATAAAACCAATGGCATTACGTTTCGAAGATGGTTGTTTTCTTCTAATGAGGAATTAACTTCTTTGATTATGGAAGCAATAGGGAAAAGATGGGTCTTTAATTTAAACCTTTTAAAAAACCTAGAAAACTTCGTCGATGATACTTCTTTCTTAGATAAGTTTAAACAAGTAAAATATAAAAAGAAAGAACAATTAGCAAAATATGTATACCATGAACTAGGGATTAAAATCGATCCCAATAGTATTTATGATATTCAGATAAAAAGAATTCATGAGTACAAAAGACAACATCTAAATGTTCTAAGAATTATTGCAGACTATCAATATTTAAAAGATACCAAAGATCCTAATTATTATCCTCGAACATTTATCTTTGCAGGAAAAGCTGCTCCTGGATATTTTAGAGCAAAGTTAATCATTAAATTGATTCATTCTGTTGCGAAAATAATCAACCACGATAGAGATGTAAACGATAGAATGAAGGTAGTTTTTTTACCCAATTATGGCGTAAGTTTGGCAGAGTTAACAATTCCAGCAGCAGATGTATCTGAACAAATTTCTACCGCTGGTACTGAAGCTTCTGGTACAGGCAATATGAAGTTTATGCTCAATGGCGCTGTAACTATCGGAACGTTAGATGGTGCAAATATAGAAATTTTAGAAGAGGTTGGTAAAGAGAATATCTATATTTTTGGAAAAACTGTCGAAGAGTTGGAAGTATTAAAAAATAATTATGATCCAGTGAAAATTTACGAAACCGATCCAGTAATACACGAAGTATTAAGTGCAATCTATCACAACGTTTTTAATCCTTCTAAACCAGGAGAATTTCAGGATATATTTCATGCTTTAACCTATGGAGGCGATATTTATTATCTATTAGCTGACTTCCATGATTACAGAAATACTCATAAAAGGATAAACGATGACTATCAGAACGAAAAGGAATGGATTAAGAAAATGGTATATAATACTGCACGGTCATCTAAATTTTCTTCGGATAGAACGATCAAAGAATATGCAGAAGAAATTTGGGGTTTAAAACAAGTCAAAACTTATATTGTTTAGGGAGAGGGAGATGGGGATTTTTCTTTTCCATAGAAATGGATGCCCTTTTTTATGATCATCCCTTTTTCGTAGAGGTTCTGTGCAATGATGACAAGAGCATCTTGGGCTTTTTGGTTTTTTTCCTCGTCTCTATCGTTTTCTTTAGTCATTGCAAAATGTAATAGTTCTCTTTGTTTGACGTTTAGAATGCCTAAGATGCTTCCTGCTAGTTTTGGATCCATAACAAGAAACGCTCTTGCTAATACATTTAAAGGAGTTTCTTGAACTAAGTAATATAAAGCTAAATTATCGAAAAACAATAAATCTTTAAACTCTAATTTATGATATTTTTTTTGTTGATTTTCTTCTGCCATACCAAGGACAATAATTTCTTTCTACGTTAACAATAAAGCATTATTGATCAAATTTTCTATTAAGTTTTTTTTGTATTATCCGATTAAACTATTGAATATGAAGCTTAAAAATTTTCTTGTATTATTTTTTATTACAACAGCTGTTTTTTCAGAAACACGTTATTATCGTTATAACGGCCCCATCAACGAATTTTTGCCAAAGTTTGTAGATTCATTAGGAGAAGCTAAATTAAGGTTTCAGATAACCAAACAATACGACGAGAACAAAGATGGTAGGTTAGGTTTTATGATGTTGATTTTACCGGGAAGACGTTTAGTAGATTTACAAATCTTTAACGAACAAGATAAAACTACTTTTATAAAAATATTTTACGAAAATCCATGGGATGGAAAAGTATTTCATGATATCTTTATGAAGTTAAAAATGAACGAACCAGATTCAAAACCTATCGATGATTCTCTTCCACCAGGATGGCCAAAGCCTTGATTATTCCCTTCTTTCTTTATCGTGGTTGACGTAATTAAAAAGCCATAAAAAAATAAATGCACCAATAAAGGCTGTAATCAGGTTTACTCTTATAACAAAGTTATCACCAATGCGAGGGCTCATGAACCAGTTGATCAAGGGGATAAACCAAGGACTAGAAAAAAGTGTAACAATGATAGCACCTATAAAACCTACAATCCAAGATCCTATCATTCTACCGGGTAAAGCTTTTCTTTTATAAATATAAAAATACCAAGCAATTACAAAAGATATGAGCGAGTAACTTAGAATTTCTAACACATATCGTAATATTTCTAAAAACAATTCCATTCAATTACCCTCAGATAAACCAAGAATTTATGATTGCCTTGTTTCGACAATAATTTTTTATGAGTTTAACTCTTATGAACATAACAGGAAAAACGTCTGTATATGGCATTGTGGGCAATCCCATTTCTCATAGTTTAAGCCCCTT
>Ga0308389_1000910_pt1 | contig 20934 bp, 15 predicted proteins | sample Hotspr2Sample148_FD_202362 | JGI IMG/M metagenome (GOLD analysis project Ga0308389, IMG submission 202362) | Hot spring phototrophic mat microbial communities from Mushroom Spring, Yellowstone National Park, Wyoming, United States - 20040719_148 ... | reverse complement strand
GCAATTTCTCTCAACTCAGTGCGAATTATGACTGCAGAGTGGGGGACAAGTCAGGAGTCTCAAATTCCACACATTCAAAAAGCGCGGTTCGGTCAAGAGTTTCACAATCTATTGCGAGCGGTAGATGATAACTTACAACGGATTCAGCTCAGCGTGCAAAATGAAGACCGTTACAACGAGGGCAACAGCACACGCACATTTGCATTCAATTGGTTTAAGGTCAGTTACAAACGCCTTTATCGTGCCTATCAAAACGAAATTGCCTTTACTACGCCGCCACGTGCATTGCCCGGCCGCTATCAATTTCAAATTGGCGGATTTACTTCGCAAAACATTGACCTCTACAAAAAAGGTGTTGGGCGAATCACAAACTTTATTCTGCGTCCCTATCAAGAGCCTGATGGTCGGGGCGGCTTTTTGCCCGGAACATTCTATCAAATTGTCTTTCAGGACGATGTGGTAAATCCTGAAAGCGTAGAATATCTTGCGATTGAAACCACGAAGAAAAAATTGCCCGTGCGATATGAACCTGTTACACCAGCCGACTACTACAACCCGCAACGACGCTTGGTTGACCGAACAAATAACTACAACTTCATTCTCATCACGTCAAGCAGTTTTATTACTGAGCAAAGCGCGACCAATCCACAGAACGAAATTTTCCAATATAAGCAACATCGGGAAGCCGTTCTGGGAGCGCGGGGTGAAAACAACAACGTGCTTGTTACGACCGTCGAGAGCATCTATGATGAGTTCAACTATGGCATCGCAAGCCCGCACGCAATTCGTGAGTTTTTGAACTACGCTTATCGAGAATGGCAACAGCCCCCAACCTACGTGCTATTGGTCGGACCGACACGCTTTGCCCGAATTCAGCGCGGCGACGTGCCAACCTTTCACGTGCAAACATTCTTCTTCGGCGCGACGCCTTCGGATTCATGGTTCGCAATGGTTGATGGCATTGACCGAACAGGACAGTTAGACCTCGTTCCTGATATGCAAATTGCACGATTGCAAGCTTCTACAAGACAAGAAGTAGGGCTTTACTTGGAAAAACTCATTAAGTATGAGCTTAACCCCACAAGCGGTGTCTGGAAAAATAAAATTTTGCTGATTGGCGGAGAAGCAGAAGGCGGAGGAAATGTGCAGGGCAATGATGGACCGCCCCAACAGAACAACAAACTCTTGCAAACGGACTCGCTCGTTCGCAATTACATCAATCGAGCGTTTTTCATTGACCGATTGCACACAGGGCAAGGACGCTTGAAATACGACCCAACGCTTCCTTCCGACCGCTACATTGGCGGCACACAAGACCTCTTGAACAAGATGAATGAAGGGTATGTGGTTGTTAATTTTATGGGGCATGGAGGCGGTGCAATTTGGGGAGATAGCCGGCTGCTCGATAATGCGTCAGCCCTGCGCCTCAATAATTTTAACACGCTTCCATTTGTTACAAGTTTTACATGCTTTGTTGGAGCAGTTGACACTAAACAGCCACTCTCGCGCACATTCACCATCTCGCAACGGCGTGGCGCAATTGGCGTTATTGCTTCTGCTGGCTTCGGATGGTTTATCAACGACTTCCTGATGGCGCAAGCCGTTTATGACTTCTTGTTCAGCGAGCGTTTTCAAGGGCTTACCATTGGCGATATGATGTTCAGAGGAAAAATTCGCTACTATCTGCGAAACATCAATGTCTATCCTGACCAAGCCCCATCACAAATGCATCAATACGGTGTCATTGGTGACCCGGCAGTGAGACTCGCTGCGCCAAAATTAGACGCGAACAACCGCTCACGGATTCGTTGGAACTTGCCTACTCACATCGCCCCGATTGGCTCAACGCTTAAAGTGGTTGGAACGGTTATCGGTATTCAAAACGGAATTGGCGAAGGACGCATTACCGACCAAAACAATTTCGATGTCAGCACCACACCAATCCCTTTCATTGTTCAAAATGGAAAAATCGGACAACTTGTTAATGGTGTCTTTGTAGATACACTCTTTGTGCCGATTCCTAATCCGCCAAGTGGAAGAGGACGAATGCCAGCAATGACAGGCGGACACTTCAAAGCATACATCAGAAGCATTGATGGTAATGAAGATGCAAACGGAGAAGTGCGCTTTACAACAGCGGCACCTTTCTTTCGAAGCGTTAGACCAACGCGCGACTTTGCAACCATACAGAATAAACCCCAACGCTTTGTGATGGAAGTTGAATCACGCTTAAACATTTCAAACATCAGTGTCGATGTTACTGTTGAGGTAATCAATCCTGAACGCCTGTCCTTAACTTTTCCCGCAGAGACAACGGCGTTTGTGCCTGTTTTGCAGCGGCTCTTTGCGGCAAGTTTAACGGCACCGAATCGTTATCAAACGATTGACTCAATTCCCGCAACCCTCATGCGCGAACCGAACCGTGTAACTTATCGCGCGATTGCACAAACCGACAGCGGAGAGTTCTTTTCTGACCGATACCTTGCACAGATTGGTAATCCGCCTGATGTTGCCGCCGTAAGAAGAGCCACCGAAGGTGAAGGACAACTCTTTAACAACACTACGATTGACTTTTATCCCGATGGCGACCGTGTAGTCATTGCCGCCGATGTCTATAATTGGAGCAATCAGCCTGTCGAGCGAGCGATTGTCTACTTCTATGAAAACTCTATCTCAAACGGAATTGCACCGAACCAATCGCCTTACTTACTTGCAAATCAAATCCGATTGATTGACACTACAAGTGTATCCCTGCCACCAAATGGCAAGGCAAGAGCAAAAATTCCTGTTCCCGCTTGGATGCGCTTACTTGAAACTTACCGAATTGGCATACGAGTGCTTGCTGACACAACAGGAGAGCGATTTGAGTCGACTTACTCCAACAACTTATCTAACCAGCGAGCAGTTCAATACAACTTGTTCAGAGTGCGCACCAGCACTGATTCCATCAGAATTGATACAAATGTGCAACTGACATATGAAGCAAATACCTTCTCGCAAAACGGGTTTGTGCGCATTTCAAGAATTGTGAATCCGCCGAAAATCAATCAACCTGACAACAACTTCGTGCGAATGGAAGCGCACTCCAACCCATTAGAACGACTTGCCTACCGCATCGAGCGAGTTGATTCAACCTTGACGCTCACAAAGCCTGTAACTGTGCGAATGAAAATGGCTTCAAATGAACCATCAACCGTTCTTCAAAATACATCAGCCTATTTCTTTTCTGAACCGATTGAGCGATGGCTTAAAGTGGTTAATCAAACACGGCTTGATTCGCTCACCATTCAGTTTCAGACAGCACGCTTCGGCACATATACTTTGATGAGTACAAGCGATTCGGAACGCCCAATCGTCAGTTTAGGAATCGAGGGACAGGCATATCGCCCCGGCTCTCCTGCGTCGCGTCGTCCAAGAGTAACTGTGATTGTTCAAGACCAGAACGGTGTGTATATCGATGAAAATCTTATCACTGTAATTCGCAACGGCGATAGTTCCGAAGCCCTGAAATCAAAACTCACGATTCCACGCAATACGCCCAATGCTAATGCAGTTGGAATGACCTTTGACGATGAGTTTGAAGCAGGAGAAAACACGTTGCAATTTGTGTTTCACGATGCCAATTTGAACCAAGTACGGTCGGAAAAAATGCGCTTCAACGTGAGTGGAGATTTTGACTTGGTCGCGCACGGTGCGTATCCAAACCCATTTACCGAAAGAACATTTATTGCGTATCAAGTCATCAATCCGATTCAAGAAGCTGATGCATTTGAACTGAAAATCTACACGGTTTCAGGACGATTGATTGCCACTTGCCGTGAACCCGGACCACGCAATTTGAATATCTTTCCAACTGGCTCACAGGTATCAGATGGAGTAGGAGAATTGCGAGGCAGTGGCGACCATGCACTCATTTGGACAGGCAAAGACGATGGCGGAAATGAAGTCGCTAACGGCGTTTATTACGGAAAATTGCGTATCACATCTCGCGGACGCGCGCTCGAGAAAATCATTAAAATCGTACGCTTGCGCTAACTCGAACAATTAAACTCACGATGATACAGAAAATTCGCAAGGAGATTCTGCTTGCAACATGCTTGATGGTTACACTGATGCCTGTTCAAGCACAAAACTATGCGGCGGCGTTCTTGGAAATTCCATTGGGGGCGCGTGCACTTGCGTTGGGTGCACAGTTCACACCGATTGATAACAATGATGGCTCTGGGTTTTATTGGAATCCCGCCGCAGTGGCATTTGTGAACGGACAGCTTATTAGCACGATGTATTCCAATCAATTCGGAACGCTTGGCGACCCACTCTCGCATTACTTTCATCTTGGCTACACACAAAGCATGGGTGGTGGCGTTGGACTTTCAATTAACTGGATTCGCAACAGCGTTTCCGATATTCCGCTCAACCAAAGCGCGCAACTCGGTTCCAACGACCCGTTTGATTTTACAGGGATTGTGAACGGTCGCTACAACATTGGCTCATTTGCAAACGCAAGCGATGCCTTTTTCATTACCTTTGCAAAAAACTTGTTCAGTCGGCTCGACTTCGGTTGGCAGTATTTCAATTTGCCGATTGATTTACCGATTGGAATCACGTTCAAATATGTGCGTGAAGGATTTTCAGGCAATCGTTTAGATGAGTTTGTGGGTGCAAATTCTGTGTCAGGCACAGGCATCGGAGTCGATATCGGTGCAATGTTTCGTTTTAATGTAAATGATTTTGTGGGAAGCAAATCATTGGGAATGATGGCACTGGGCTTTACGGTGAAAGATTTATTCAATACTCCGATTACTTGGAACACGCCCGATAAGAACAACAACAAAGCCGCCATTCCTCGCTCCGTGATTGCGTCGCTGTCATACCAACAACCATTGCCATTTCTTTCAAGCAGTATTCTGGGTGTAATTAGTCAAGACACACGCTACAAGGGCATCACTTCCATCGGTGCGGAGTATCGGTATCGCACGCTCATTGCATTGCGCGTTGGCTCATTTGATAGACAACTGACGCTGGGCGCAGGACTCTCGATAATTCGCGCGCTCTTTATTGATTATGCGTATCAAAACAGCGAACTTGGGTCACCGCATCGGGTTTCGCTTAGTGTAAAATTAGATGAATGGCTATAACAATCGCAGACTAAAAATGAATTCAAAAATCACATTTCTCCTGATTGTATCTGCTGTTCTCTTTGTTTGTGCGTGTCAAGAAGAGCAAACAGGCACGCCGCCGCGTGCGCCGCAATTTGTGCCAAAAAGTTCAGATACCGCACGTGCGATTCGAGGCATTCAGCCATCTGTAATTAGGGAAGCACCAAGAGGAGGCTTGCGGTTAGAGTGGTTTCAAAATCCTGAACGCAATTTAGGCGGCTATGAAGTCTGGCGCACCGAGCAAACCTTCGAGGGAAGACCAGTAAATTTTTCATTGCGTCAAAAACTACCGTTAGGCTCGCAGGCAACGCAAAACCTGCCTGATACTGTCTTCATCGATGAAAGAGTTCGGAACGGTGTAATGTATTATTACAAGATGATTGCCTATTCAAAATTGGGTGCGGCAAGCGATTTCTCCGAAACATTTCAGCAATATGAATTGGGCGTATCAGCCACTGCTGACGCTCCAAGTGCCAATATATCAATGCCATCTGACAGCACGCTGACTTTCAAATGGGTAGATAATCTCCAAAGTCAAGGATTTTACTGTTTGAAAGTCTATGTTGACGATTTAGATTTCAGAGAAGAAAACTGCGTTGCGATTGCGACAGGACAAACATTTCTCGAAAGCGATTCTGTACGTATCAATTTCAGCCGCACCCGAACGACGTTTCCTGGAACAACAGGCACAAAGGTGTTTAAGCGTCTTGAAAAAGGAAAACGTTATTTTTGGTTTGTAAACTTTCACCCGCGTGGCTTTGATGCAAATGTTGGAGCCCCATCGAATCGACAAACTTTTTTCATCAATCCATAAAAAAGACTGCAAAATTAAATGAGGTTTAGCACTTGTTTTATAGTAGGGCTTTTACTATTTTCATACCCAGATAAGTTATTTGCACAAGCTTTCGGAGGAAGTATGCCCTCGCAAAGCCCTTTGTCTCCAAATCAAACACTTAATTTACCGGCTGTTTATTATTATGGGCAAGGGCAAGGTGTTCAAATCGATGTCAACCTTTGGGGTGAAGTCAAGCAAACAGGAAAAATGATTGTGCCTTATACAACCGACATTATCTCGCTGATTTCATTGGCAGGAGGACCGACGCCAAATGCAAAGTTAGATGAAGTCAGAATCATTCGATACGCAATGCAAGACTCAACAGCCGTTGAAAAAATTATCCGAATCAATGTTGAAAAATTTGTAGAGACAGGTGAGCAATCGTATTTTCCAATCTTACTGAGAGGAGATACGGTAATTGTGCCAGGCGGAGCGTTAAGTGCGTTGCAAAGTTTTGTTGCAGTGTTGCAGATTGTAACCGCCGTTTTGCAAGCGGTATTCCTGTATATAATTATCAATCAAAATCTGAATCGATAACAACAAAAAAGTGTTTATCTTTCAAAAAACAAATGGAGGCGAAATGACAAAGCGCATACTTATCCTATTTTCTCTGATTCTGCTGACAAGTAAGATGGCGACAGCTCAACACGTCTACACGGCAAGCGGGCGGCTGATTCGCACACAAGAGGCATTGAACCCAAAGTCCAAAAGTTTAACCTACTACACGCATTCTGATGTTAATGTGGTTACGGGTGCATATGGTGGAAGTCTCGGCAATACCGTATCGCATTCCTTGGTGCGCAACTCGATGCACATTGACTATTCTTTCACAAACAACTTCCTCTTCGCAATCAATGCGCTAGTTTATCAAGACATTCACCACCGAGACAAAGCGTCCAACTTCTTTGAAAACATCACGCTTGCCGCAAAAGTGGGCGGATTCAGTTTCGCTAATGATCATCTTTATGTGGGCGGTCTGCTAACATTTATGATTCCTACTGCGGGAGAGCAGTATTTTAACGCATATGGCGTGCCTTACTCCGCAGGCGGAACCGAAACAGGATTTAACGTCTTGCTCTCGTATTATGCGGATAATCTTTTCCCGAGAGAATCTTTCAATGCCAATCTCAATTTAGGCTTCTACAATTATTTTGATGACGGAAAGAACATCTCCAATAACAATAACCCCTTAAAAACGATTGGGAACAGCAGTTCTTTGAACTATTCGCTTGGGTTCAAGTATCCAACATCAACTGTTGATTTGATGCTGGAATTTTGGGGGTGGGCTTGGATTACTCAACCACCACTTCAAGCCTACACGCGCGAAAGTATGTCGTTTATCACATTAGGGGCGCGTGTAAAACCAGTAGATTACATCAGCGTCCTGCTTGGCTATGACTATCAATTAGGCGGTAAAACCGACGAAACGGTTTATGCACCACGATTTGACATTACACCACGGCCGGGCGGAGGTAAAGCTACAAACTACACTGAATGGCGATTCATTCTTGGGATTCAAGTCAATATCTTGCCGATGTCATTTGGTGCAACTACAACTGACCCACGCTCAGTGGATTTCTCGGCTGAGTCACAAGGGGCCGACATTATCATTCGCAAATTAGAAGACATTGGCGAAGACAAAGAAGTTACCAGCCGCAAGATTCAAGAAATTCAACGTCGCCGCCAAGATATTGACAAGAACTTGCAACAACTGCGTCAAATTTTGAAGATTAGCGAACCAACGCCGACTTCTTCTGCTGTTCCACTTCCTGCACCGTCGCCTGCGCCAACCCAAGCCGCTCCGACTGCACCCGCACCTGCGCAAGAACCGCCGAAAGAAGAACCGAAAAAGGAAGAAGAGACACCAAAGAAAAAGCCTGTTAAAAAACGTAGGTAATCCGACTACCATCAAATTTCAACAGCCTTTTGGGGAAACCTGAAAGGCTGTTTTCGTTTCACACTCACACTATGAACGAACCAACAGTTAATCTTGACCTCGCCAAACAGCACGGCTTGCTTGAGGAAGAGTATCAAAAGATTCTTGACATTCTTGGACGCGTGCCAACCTACACCGAACTTGGCATTTTCTCGGTAATGTGGTCAGAGCATTGCAGTTACAAAAACTCCATTGCTGTTCTCAAAACCTTGCCGAGAAGCGGCGGTCGACTGCTTGCCAAAGCAGGTGAAGAAAACGCAGGACTGGTCGATATTGGTGATGGACTTGCGGTTGCGTTCAAAATTGAATCACACAATCACCCATCAGCCGTTGAGCCGTATCAAGGTGCGGCAACGGGTGTCGGCGGTATTCATCGCGATATTTTCACAATGGGTGCGCGACCGATTGCTTCACTCAACTCACTCCGATTCGGAAATCCATCAGACTCACACGTGAGATACTTGTTGGACGGTGTCGTGCGCGGCATCGGAGATTACGGCAATTCCTTCGGCGTGCCGACCGTTGCAGGCGAAGTCTACTTCAACCCATGTTATCAAGGCAATCCGCTTGTAAATGCCATGAGCGTTGGCATTGTGGAACATCACAAAATTGCAAGAGCGATTGCAAGCGGCGAAGGAAATCCTGTCTTGATTGTCGGTTCAGCAACAGGGCGAGATGGCATTCACGGGGCGACATTTGCATCAGAAGAAATTTCAGAAGAATCAGAATCCAAACGTCCAAGCGTGCAAGTCGGCGACCCCTTCGCCGAAAAACTGTTGCTGGAAGCCACATTAGAAGCCATCGCAACGGGCTATGTCGTAGGGATTCAAGATATGGGTGCGGCAGGGCTAACATGTTCTTCATCGGAAATGTCCGCAAGAGCGATTGAAAAAACAGGCAAAGGCGGCATGGAACTCAATCTCGACCTTGTGCCTACACGCGAGACGAACATGACCGCTTACGAAATCATGCTTTCCGAATCACAAGAACGAATGCTGATTGTGGCAGAAAAAGGGCGTGAGCAAGCCCTCATTGATATTTTTGAGAAGTGGGATATTAACGCAGTTGTGATTGGCAAAGTAACATCAGACGGTATGCTTCGCGTGAAGCATCACGGTAATATTGTGGCGGAAATTCCTGCGTCATCGTTGGTGCTTGGCGGCGGCGCGCCTGTCTATTATCGTGAAGCCAAAGAAAAAAAGCCAAACACAAACTTCCCAACGCTCAAAAAGGATAGCGAGATTAACTTTGAAAAAGAGATTCTAAAACTACTTGCTCATCCAAACATTGCAAGCAAACGCTGGGTCTATACGCAATATGATTCAATGGTGCGCACGAATACAGCCGTTGCGGTTGGTGCAAGCGATGCCGCCGTTGTCAGAATCAAAGGCACGAAAAAAGCATTAGCCATGAAAACCGATTGCAATTCAAAGTATGTCTATCTCAATCCGAGAAAGGGTGGCAAAATTGCGGTGGCTGAATGTGCGCGAAATGTCGCTTGCACAGGCGCAAGACCGCTCGGCGTAACAAACTGTCTCAACTTCGGCAATCCCTACAAGCCTGACGTTTATTTCCAATTCAAAGAAGCCGTCGCAGGAATGGGCGAAGCCTGTCTCGCTTTTGATACGCCTGTAACAGGCGGTAATGTCAGTTTTTACAACGAGACCTTGATTGATGGAAAAGCCACAGCCGTGTTCCCTACGCCCACGATTGGAATTGTTGGATTGTTAGAAGATGTAACCAAAGCCGTTACCGCAACTTTCAAACATGAAGGCGACATCGTGATGCTTCTCGGCGAATCAAAACTTGACTTGAACGGCTCGCAATTTTTAGAGCAATACTACAACGAACTGGGCAACGATGCGCCCTTCATCGATTTAATCGCTGAAAAAAAATTGCAAGACCTTCTGATTGAATTGGCTGAAAAACAACTCTTGCAGTCGGCGCACGATGTCTCTGACGGCGGTATTGTGATTGCATTGATTGAATCTGCTATAATGGACGAGACGCACCAAAAAGGAGCCACTGTCAACTTTGATGCAACAGGTGATTTCGGCGTTCAAGAAATTTTGTTTTCGGAATCACAAGGGCGAGTGGTCATCTCCGTGAAAAGAGAGCAAGTAGAGAGGGTGCAAACGCTTGCAAGAAACAGCGGCGTACCTTGCCAACGTATCGGCGAAGTCAAAGCAACTCATGTTGAGATTGCTGTGAACGGCAAATCGGTTTTGAATCACTCCCTTCAACATCTGGCTGACATTTACTTCAATGCCGTCGAGCGTGAAATAGGCGCATTAGTTTGAAAATCTAATCGCCTAAATGTTGTAAGAGACAATCTGAAATGCGTATATTCAAACGGTTAATTATTCCAATCAGCCCTAAAAAATTTTATTGTAGAAGCCTTAAAGCCCAACAAAAGATGCGAATGAAGTCAAACAACGGAGTGTGGCTCGTTCTTGCCGTTACATTTCTTGGAATCAATTCTTTCACAACGGTTGCGCAAACGCCAGCGACAGCAAGTAGTAGGCTGTTTTACACGCAAAAGGGTTTTTTACCAAGACAAGGAACGGTCAGTATTGCCTATACAGGTGGTGGGTTCAGAAACTCAACGGGGTATTCGGTTGATGGCGGCGTTAGGACAGGGGCACTGGCACAAACAACAGGCGACCTTTTGCTTGATTACTCCATCAATAAAAACTTCATGCTCACGCTTGGGACGAATGTGTTTTTCACCACGCCCAACCGACAATTAGTTGCCCCTGACTTTGAGCCGATGTCAACAGAATATGTTAGCAGAGTCATGTTGGCGTTACGAATGGGGTCGTTTGGCGTACTTTCTGAACAAATTCAGTTAGGCGGGCTATTCCGCGTGATGGTACCGTTTAGGGGGACATTTAATTCGCCGTTTCAACCAGTCGGATTAACCGCGCCCAACGTATCAAGCGAATTTATTGCATCATACTACTTCGACAAAGTGTTTCCGCGATTGTCGCCAGGGATTCATCTGAACTTAGGGTTTAATCTGATTTTGATGGAGAACACGAACATGACCCCCATTGGCATTTTGCCTATCGGTAACAACGCACTAACCATGCGTTATGCTTTCGGAGCAGATTACCCTGTTACAAACTCTTTTACGCTGTTCACCGAAATTTATGGCGAATTGTTCTTGAGTGGAGAATTGCCGACGCTCATCTATGGCAGAGACCCATACAGTTATGCGCTGGTCGGCACGAAAATTCAACTGATGACTGACCTGTGGATGGAAATAGCAGGAGAGTTTCTAGTTACCGATAACAAAAGTTCAACCGTTTTTGATTCACAACTTGGAATTACCCCCTTCTCAACGAATAATGTTAATTATCCGAGTTATCGTGCGCTTTTTGGACTGCGCTATGAATTTAGTCGCCGCAAGTATGTGCCAAACACGGCAGATGTAATGTATGGTCAGGCGTCAGGTGTAAATGAAACCCCATTTGTAACGGCAAGTGCAGCAAGAGCACAGGCATTGGGACTCTCACCGATTCAAGTCAGAGAAGCAGAAATCAAAGAAATTGTCGGCGAAAAATCCCAAGTCGATAGCCTCACGAGACTTTACAAAATGGAAGAAACCGCTCTTAATAATGCAAAGCGAGAGTATAACAGGATTTCATCTTCTCCATCTGCTTCACAAGAGACAGAACGGCTGAAAACCTTGAAAGAAAAAATTGAGAAAAACGAAGAAGCACTAGCAGAGACCAAAAAAAAGTTAGCCGACCTAAGAAGAAAAGACGGACTGGCACGATTAGAACTGCGACGCCAATACGCACAAGGCAAGCCACAACAGAGATTCATCAGTTCCGCTGATAGACGACGCGGCAAAATTATCTTAGATGTAATTGATGAACAAAGTGAGGAAATTGCACTCTTCTTCAAAGAACTGAGAAAGTATGATGAAAAGTTATCTGGGAGGCTTTATTATGAAATTACGATTGGCAAAAGTGGGCGCGTCGAGCGCGTACGATTGCTAGTCTCAAGTTTAGATGATTCATTACCCATTTCAAGTTATACAGAAGACCAAATTTCGGAAAAAGTGCGGAATTGGAAGTTCCCACCAGGTGAGTCGGAAATCGTCATCGATATCCTAAAACTCGAACTGACACCCAGCGGCGATTTGAAAATTTCAAGTTGATAAAGCGTTTCAACACTTTCAATAATTGAATTGAAACAAAGGATTCCTCCTTGCTCCTGCGCACCCTAGCTCACTCGGCATTGAGTAAAAAGGCAAATAAATTATATTCCCTATAAGTGCCAAAAATAGCGGAAACAAAATTGAGAGATTAAAATGGACGTTAAAGATACTGTAAAGATTCTTGGAGAAGTGAGCATCTTTGAATCGCTCAGCGACAAAGAGATTGCAGAAATTGCTAGCCGGAGCCAGTTTATGACCTTCAAAAAAGATGACGTGATTATTTTTGAAAGCGAGGAAGGGAATTCGCTATATGTAATTTTGGAGGGCATGGTTAAAATCTCGCGGACAAATGAAGACTATAAGGAGGTCATTCTTGCAATTTTAGGCGAGCGGGATTTCTTCGGCGAAATGTCAGTGTTAGACGGTGCGCTTCGCTCTGCGGACGCAATCGCACTCTCCAAAGTGCAGGTAATTAGAATTGATGCACACGTTTTTTTAGAACTTCTTGAGAAGCACCCAAAAATTGCCATCTCACTTCTGCGCGAACTTGTCAGCCGATTGCGAAAAACTGACCACCAAATCAAGAGCATTTCGCTGGCAGATGCCGTTGGGAGAGTGGCTTCAACGATTATTCGCCTTGCTAACGATGTCGGTCGCCAAAAACGAGGCAGAGTAGAAATTGATAACTTCGCAAGCCAACAGGAAATTGCTAACTACGCCGCAACATCGCGCGAAACGATTTCACGTGTGCTCTCCATGTTTGAGCGCGAAGGATTAATTGAACGTGAAATGAATAAAATCATTATCGTAAACTTTGAAGATTTCAAGAAACGCTTTGGCGACTGATTCAAGCGATGGCGAAAGAAAAAAAGAAAATCGTTTCTTACACAATCGCCCTCATTCCCGAAGATGGAACAGAAAGCCGTGCATTCAGCGGAATTACGCGCAATAAAATTATGCTTATCGCCGCAGGTCTGCTGGTGCTTGGAAGCATTGTAACTTCGCTCTTAATCGCCTTTACCCCGCTCCGACTGCTTATTCCCGGCTACATACAGCCCGAATACTGGCAACAACTCGAGCAAAATCAACGACAATTAGACAGCCTAAGCATACGCGTCTTGCAGTTGGATTATTACAATCACAAACTGAAACTTCTGCTTGGGGCGTTGCCTGAAAGTTCAGCCACTCAACCGAAGACATCGCAAAAAACATCACTCACGCCGCAAGAAGTCGGAAGAACCGTGAGAGGTTACACAATGAAACAAACGCCTACAATTCAAGCCACACTGCTTGCTGAACCTGATGCGATGCTTTTTGTAGGAAGCATTGTGCAAGGGCGGCTTTCACAAGGATTTGCGCCTGAACGAAGTCACTACGGCATTGATATTGCAACTGCGCTTAACGAACCTATTGGTGCATTTGCAGATGGCACCGTCATCTTTGCAGATTGGACAAACGATTACGGCTGGTTAGTGATTCTTCAACACGGCGGATATACGACCTATTACAAACATTGCAGTAAAATTTTGGTGCGCGAAGGCGAGCCTGTTCTGCGCGGTCAAACAATTGCACTCACAGGCAACACAGGATTGGAAAGTTCGGGCGTGCATCTGCATTTTGAACTTTGGAAAAATGGTGTTCCTATGGATCCATTAGATTACATCATTTTGAACTAACACTTTTCATTGCGATATGTTTTCCAAGAAAAACGGAACACAAACTTCTATTCCTGCCGATAAGTTGAGCATCATCGCTGATGGCACGCTCTTTCGTGGCGATATTGAAACCACAGGACACTTGCGCATTGACGGAAAAGTGCAAGGCAACATTTCTTCAACAGGCAACGTTGCAGTCGGCAGAGGCGGAAATGTGGAAGGCAACATCACAGCGGCTAATCTCAAAATTTCAGGGCGAGTAAAAGGCAACATTGAAGTAACAGGACGGTGCGCGCTGGATTCAACCTCGATTCTGGATGGCGACTCGAAAGTAAAAATCTTCGCTGTCGAAGAAGGGGCTATCATCAACGGAAAAATTTCAATGGAACTGCGCGAACCCTACACCGAAGAATTGCGCCAAGCCGATTTTGCATAAGCAACTTCAACCATGCAACTTGTCATTTTTGAAGATGAAGGCGTCGAGCGATTTCGCCCACTGCTTCACTTGAAGCCCATTTATCATCTCCGTTGCGGAATGCACTCACTCCGCGAAAAATTCGAAGCATCGCTCAAAATTCCCATCACCTTTCACATACGAAAAACGCTTGAAGCCCTGTTTCGCGAAGAAAATCCAACAAGTATTGTTAATGACATTCAAAGCGATGATGTACTGTTCATCAACGGACGTCTCATCTGTGATAAAGCCCTCGCATCAAAAATTGAATCCGAATACTTTGAGTTTGGTAAAGCCTACTTCAACGGCGGACAACTTGTTGCTTTTCGCATCAATCCCAAAGCGTTTTTCAAAGAAGGGTTGCCAACTCTCGTTGAAGCAAAGGTCATTTCAGAGCAGTTGCCGGTTGTGCAAGTCGAGAGCACGTTTGTGAGTTTTATGTGGGATTTAATTCGCCTTCACCCGATTGAGTTCAAACGCGAAGCCAAACAAGAAAAACGATTCGGAACGAATTTAGGCACGGTTCACCCGCGTGCTGTGCTGGTCAATGAAGAGCGAATTTTTATTGATGAAGGGGCGGAAGTCAAAGCCGGGGCAGTGCTTGATGCAGAGGAAGGCTACATCTACATTTCGCGCAACGCCAAAGTGCTGCCGAATGCTGTGCTGATGAATAATGTGTTTATCGGCGAAGGCGCAACCGTGAAAATCGGCGCAAAAATTTACAGCAACGTCTATATCGGCAAAGCGTCCAAAGTCGGCGGCGAAGTTGAAGACAGCATCATTGAGCCGTTTGCAAACAAACAGCACGAAGGATTTTTAGGACATAGTTACATTTCAAGTTGGTGCAACTTGGGCGCAGATACGAACAACTCCGATTTGAAAAACAATTACAGCACCGTGCGCATGAGCGTAGGCGGAAAAGAAATCGATACCAAAATGCAATTCTTGGGACTCTTGATGGGCGAACATTCCAAAAGCGGCATCAACACGATGTTCAACACGGGAACGGTGGTCGGAATGTCGTCCAACATTTTTGGCGCAGGATTTCCACCGAAAAACATTGGCTCGTTTCAATGGGGCGGTGCTGATACAGGATTTGTTCGATACGATTTAGAAAAAGCCCTCGATGTTGCGCGCACTGTCATGAAACGCCGAAACATCACGCTCACTGCAACCTACGAAGCCGCATTCCGACACGCCTATCAAGAAGAAACTCACACAACGAAATAACAACAGTGGCACGCTTGATTTTCTTGAACGCCCTGACGATTTGAACATCATCATTGAACGCATTGAGCGCGAACTCTTCGGACTTTTTGCTTAGGCAACTTCATCGACCTTGCGCTGTTGCAAGGCGCGACTGACGGCGGCGTTCATCGCTTCTTCGGCAAAGTGCATTGTAACTCGATTCAGTTTTTCCGTAGCATCAGCAATCTGTTTTCTATCCGTTCCCGCCACTGCCGATTTCAACTCCGCTAACACCGATTGAATTTCCTTTTGCTCTTCAACAGGAAGCGCGTTGAAAATTTCTTTTTGACGCTCAATGGATTTTTCAGTCGCCGCAATCAGCGCATTGGCTTCAACTTGTGCTTCAATCAGCAATCGCTTCTCGACATCTTCTTGCGCGTGCTGAAATCCTGCAAGAAGCATTTGCTCGACTTCTTCATCAGTCAAGCCGTAAGTGGGTTTGACTTCAATCGATTGCTCTTTGCCGGTGCGTTGGTCTTTGGCGGTTACGGTGAGAATACCATTAGCATCGAGACCAAACATCACGAGAATGCGTGGCATACCCGCAGGCATTGGCGGAATGGGCTTCAAGGTGAATTTGGCAAGTGAGCGATTGTCTTTGGCGAGTTCGCGCTCACCTTGCAAGACGTGAATTTCAATGCCGGTTTGATTGTCGACCGATGTGGTGAATTCTTGTGCGATTTTAATCGGCACTTTGGTATTGCGCGGAATAATTGGCACAAAAACGCCGCCAACGGTTTCAATGCCAAGTGAGAGCGGCGTAATGTCCAAGAGCAAAATATCGTCCGTGTCGCCTGAAAGCACGCTCCCTTGCACTGCCGCGCCAAGCGCAACGACTTCGTCAGGATTGAGTTCATCATGAGGTTTTTTCCCGCCGAAAAGTTGCGAGACAAATTGTTTAACGAAGGGCGTGCGTGTTGAGCCGCCAACTAAGACAACTTCATCAATCTCTTTTGCCGTTACGCCTGCATCTTTCAAGGCTTTGAGGCAAGGGATTCGCGTGCGCTCGATAATCGGAGCAATCACTTTTTCGAACTCGAATCGAGAGAGTGTGCGATTAAACGGCTGTCCGCACACGTCGAAGTGAATTTCGGTTTCGGTGCGGTCGGTGAGGTCGCGTTTGGCACGCTCACATTCAAGGCGAAGGCGTTGCGCGATTTGGGGATTGGTGAACACATCTAATCCGCATTGTGCTTGGATTTCAACGGCGATGTGTTTCATCACGGCAAGGTCGAGGTCGTCGCCGCCCAAGTGCGTGTCGCCGTTTGTAGAAAGCACGTCAAAAATTCCATCTTCTAATTTCAAGATAGAGATATCGAAAGTGCCGCCGCCCAAGTCATAAACCGCAATGAGTCCGTTTTTTGATTTGTCCAAGCCGTAAGCAAGCGAGGCGGCAGTCGGTTCGTTGATAATGCGCAAGACATCAAGCCCAGCGAGTTTGCCGGCATCTTTCGTGGCTTGCCGCTGTGCGTCGTTGAAGTAGGCAGGAACGGTGATAACGGCTTTCATCACAGGCTCTTCAAAGTAATCATCTGCCCATCGTTTAAGTTCTTTAAGAATCATTGATGAAATTTCAATCGGCGTAAAGAAGCGCGTTTCTTTGCCATTGCTGATTTCAATTTTGCAAACCGTGCTTGATTCTGCTTCGCTCACGCGGTAAGGCAAGTTGGGAAGTTCATCTTTGACATCGGCGAAGGCTTTACCCATTAAGCGTTTGACAGAATAAATCGTGCGGTCGGGAAAGCGCATTAAAAATTCTTTCGCGCTTGACCCAACAATCGGCGTGAAGTCATCATCAAAATAAACGATGGAGGGAACAATGCGCTCGTGCGTGTATTTATTGGCAATGATAGCAGGGTGGTCGTCGTGCATATAGGCGACAAGGCTATTCGTGGTGCCTAAATCAATGCCGATAATGCGTTCCTTTTTAATTGTGCCTGTGCGAATATCAATAGGTATGGTTGGCATAATGTCGAGTTAAATGAATGATTAAAGACCGAGTTGAAGTCGTAGGGCATTTAAGATACTTTCTTGGAGTTTGAGGTCGTCAATTCTACCAATCTCACGAGTTAAGCGAGACTTATCAAGTGTCCTAATTTGAAAGCATAGCGCAATGGATTCAACTTCCAACCCACCTGTTCCTGATGGAAGGAGAACCTCGTTTGAGTGAACTTTTCTTCCTGACTTTCGAGACGAGATAGGAATCACATTTACAATCGGTAGAACTTGATTGATAGCGTCTTCGCTAATAACAATTACGGGACGTGTTTTTCCTTGTTCTGAACCGACAACTAGGTCAAGATTGGCAAAATAAACACTTTCCAACGCCAAGCAGTCATTCTTCCCAGTCGATTTTATCGATTTCGGAAAAGTCATCTTGAACGGCTTTCAAATCTTCTAAAAAGAGTGGGTCTTGCATACAGGTGGAAAGTTGTGCAATCTTTTCCTGAAAGGATTCCGAAGGCACTTTGAACTGAACCACGATTTGAACGTCGTTTTCGGTTGGAATTTCAGAAGGAACTGTGATAGTAACCTTGCGATTTGCAGGGACTCGCACCGTTTGCGTGAGCGTTATCATCTTTGACACGGTTTAAGTTATAGCAGTGATAAACAGTGCTTAAAAACTAATCTTGCCTTTTGCTGGCTTCGAGCAGTTCGCGTTTTTCTTCGCTCGTGAGCGATTCGTAGCCAGTGCGAGAAATTTTATCGAGAATCTCGTCAATGCGGTCTTGCTTTGAACGAGTTGGTGTGGAGCGTGTTGGCGGCGTGTAACTTTGCTTTGAGGCAAAGGTCTTTTCAAGCCACCCTTGCATTGGCAGTTCGCCTTGCATCACTTTGATGTAGATGAATCCGATGAGCATTCCGCCTAAATGCGCGAAGTGCGCGACATTGCTTCCTGAACTGCCAAGCGAGGCGAAAAATTCGAGAACAGCGTAAATCGCAACCAGATACTTCGCCTTAATCGGAAGCAGGAAATAGATGTAGATATATCGGTCGGGAAACATCATGCCAAAAGCAAGCAGAACGCCATAAACTGCGCCTGACGCGCCAATCGTCGGTGCATCGTGCGTGAAAATCATGTTCAAAATGCCTGCACCAACACCGCACGTGAAGTAGTAACTCGTAAAGTGCTTCGTCCCCCAATAGTTTTCAATTTCCACGCCGAACATCCAAAGGGCAAGCATATTGAAGAAAAGATGTCCGAATCCGCCATGTAAGAAGAGGTAGGTAACGGGTTGCCAAATTTCAAACTTGCCTGAACCCACAGGCCAGAGCGCGCCATAATCACGCAAGGCGTAATTCAAACCCGGAATGAGCCACCCAAAGAGTGCAATCAGCACATTGGAGATAATCAAGGCTTTGATAGCAGGAGGCATCAATGAAAAGCCTGTTGGTTGATAATCATCGTAACGCATTCGAGTAAAAAAGTTTAACAGTTGTTAAAGGCATAACACGCTGATAAATCTAAAAATTTTTGTGAGAAGTAATTACTTCTCGTTGAGCGCGGCAATGCCGGGCAAAATTTTTCCCTCGAGAAATTCCAAACTTGCGCCGCCGCCGGTTGAAACATGCGTAACGGCTTTCTCGAGTCCGGCTTTGACAATCGCGGAGGCACTATCGCCGCCGCCAATCACCGTAATTGCGCCGTTCTTCGTGGCTTCGGCAAGGGCTTTGGCAACTTCAAACGTGCCGACCGCAAATCTATCCATTTCAAACACGCCCATCGGTCCGTTCCAAACTACCGTTTTTGCATTCAAAATTTCATGGCGATAGATTTTAATTGTTTCTGTGCCAATATCCAATCCGAGCCAATCATCTTCAATCGCATCAACAGAGACCGTTTTTGCGTTGGCATCTTTCTCAAACTTATCTGCAATCACCACATCGGTTGGCAGAAGTAATTTAACATGTCTTGACTTAGCTTTTTCAAGAATCGTTTTGGCAACATCAAGTTTGTCATCTTCGACAAGCGACTTGCCGACCTTGAAGCCTTGTGCTTTGAAGAAGGTGAAAATCATCGCGCCGCCGACCAGAATTGCATCGACTTTCTCCAACAATTTTTCTAACACGTCGATTTTACCTGAAATTTTCGCGCCGCCGAGAATCGCAACAAAGGGACGCTTCGGATTTGCAGTTGCTTCGCCCAAGTATTTGAGCTCTTTTTCAATCAAAAATCCTGCGACGGCAGTTTGAATGAACTTCGTAACGCCTTCGGTTGAAGCGTGTGCGCGGTGCGCCGTGCCAAACGCATCATTGACATACACGTCGCCAAGCGAAGCGAGTTTCTTTGCAAATTCCAAGTCATTGGCTTCTTCTTCCTTGTAAAATCGGACGTTTTCCAAGAGCAAGACTTCGCCGTTTTGAAGGGCGTTCACGGCGGTTTCGGCTTCTGCACCGATGCAATCGGAAGCAAAGTGAACGGGCTTTCCAAGCAATTCAGACAACCGCTTTGCGACGGGCGCGAGCGAAAATTCAGGCGACTTACCTTTGGGTCTGCCAAGATGCGACATCAAAATCACCTTCGCGCCTTGTGAAAGCAGATGCTCGATGGTCGGAAGTGATTCACGAATGCGTGTATCGTCTTCGATATGCTTTTCCTTATCAAGCGGCACATTGAAGTCAACGCGCACCAAGACACGCTTGCCTGAAACGGAAATATCACGAATGGTTTTCTTGTTCATCTTCGGATAAGGTTCTGAAAGTAAAGTTAGTTGCCGATTCGGTATTGGACTTCACCCACAGCGCGCAAGCGAATCGTGTCGGTGCTACGCAAAATAATGCGGGGCGGTGTCAGCGTTTTTGTGTCGGCAAAAATTTGATTGAACACAAACTTTGCACGTTTGAGCAAACGCAATTCTTCGGGTGTGAAGTCTAAACGAAGCGTGGTAATTGTGGTGCCTTCACTGAATCCTGTATTATTAATCCGTGCAGAAGCAAAGCGCAGTTTTGTTGTGTCGCCTGTGCGCGGAAAGGTGAACGGATTTCCGTTAGCTAAACGCAGGGGCTGACGATTCTCATCAAGAAAGAGAATTTTCCCTTCAGTGTTGAGCGGAATCTGATTTTCAGCGTGCAAATTCAACACAAATTTTTCGAGATTATCGGTGTTAATTTCTTCGTTAAGGTCGGAAGAGTCGCTGGCGGCAAGTGTATCGAGCGAAAAGCGAAACGGAATTTTAAGCTCAAAATCCAACGCAACAGAGCTGGTATCAAAAGCTGAACCCGTTTGTCGTGAGGGGTTGACAATCACGGTGCCATCAATAAAAATTTTGCTTGGTCGTCGCAAAACAACGGGAAGCGCGTTACTGTTGTTCTTATCGAGCGCAACAACGGAAGGTTGCGTCGGCACGGTGCCTTCGGGTGTGGCAGGCACAAAGCGAACCACATTACGCCCTTGCTCCAAGATAAGAAGCGTGTCGTTGCGGCGTGTATTGACGGAGCGGAAAATGGGTTTGGCAGTACCTGGAATGTTGAAGTAGTT
>Ga0308389_1000903_pt1 | contig 21057 bp, 18 predicted proteins | sample Hotspr2Sample148_FD_202362 | JGI IMG/M metagenome (GOLD analysis project Ga0308389, IMG submission 202362) | Hot spring phototrophic mat microbial communities from Mushroom Spring, Yellowstone National Park, Wyoming, United States - 20040719_148 ... | reverse complement strand
CCCACCCCCCAGTCAGGCCCCCCTGGTGTTCCGCGGCAGTTCCTGGGTCACCGCACTGCGCGTCGATCCTGCCACCGGAAGTATCGTGCGTCTCCTCGGCGATTCCGCAGTGACCACCGCCGAGACCACCCTGCTGATCCGACGGGCCTCGTCACCCCTCGGTCCGATCAGTCGTCTGTTCGGCGGCCAATGGCAACTGGAACTCACCTTCACCGATGCCCGAACCGGGCACGATCTGCGTGTCCCGCTCGGACCGATCCGCGCTTCTCTGCAACCCGGATCGTCCTCCACTCCAGCGATCGTCGTCGCCACCGCTGGACTCCCCTCGCAGCCAGTCGTGATCGTCTACCGTGCCTGGCGTCTCGGTGAGGGTTGGCAGTCGGAACTCGTGCTCGTCGATACCCGCTCTGGCGATCTCGTCGCCACGACGATCCTGCCGGGAGCACTGCGCGGGACACAGCTCCTCCCGCGCGTGGCAGCCACACCAGAGGGAACGATCGTCGTGCTCGAGCGTGCTCTCTCCCTCCAGGCGACCGGCGAGGCCCGTGTCACCACCCTGGCGACCACCGCTCTGGCCATCCAGGCCACCCGGCGCTGGTCCTTCTCGACGACCGGCTCGCCCGACGCTGATTGCTTGGCCAACCCCGCACTCGATGGCGGAGTGCTTGGCCGGGTCAGCCCGCGCTGGTTCGCCTGGTGCCGAGATCTCTCCGGAACCTGGCTGGGGCTCTGGGACCTTCCTTCAGGGATGCTGCTGGCGCGCCTTCCACTCGATCCGACTGCGACCGTGCTGCTTCCCGCTCCTGACGGGCGCGAACTCTTCCTCGTCGAGACCAGACAGCGACGCCTCCTGGCTCTCGACGCGGAGGTCGGTCGCGTTCGGGAGTCCACACGCTCCCCGCGCGACACGTCCACGCGCTCTCTGCGGGACGAGTTCGCCCGATTTCTGGCACCGTCCGCTCGTGCTGCCTCCTCCTCCGAGCTGCGCGCCGCGCTCTCACCGGACGGCCGCCTGCTCTACGCAGTGTTCCCAACGATCACCGACGCTGGGGACGGTCTCTGGGTCTTCGCAACCGCGACGCTCCAGCCGGTCGATCGGCTGCTGCTCGGCTGGCTGGTCCATGGGGTGGTCGCCGCACCGGACGGTACGCTCGTCGCCGTGACCGATGGTCCCACCGGCGACCGCCTCGTCGTTCTCGACAACGACCAGCCACGGCTCATCGTGACCGTACCCGAGCGCATCACGGAACAGTTGAAGTGAAGCGAGAGGAGCATACGATGGCGAACCTGAGCAAGCGTGAACGTGTCGAAGCTGCCCTACAGGGCGAACTGGTCGATCGCCCACCAGTTTGCTTCTGGCACCACTTCCGTCCCGAGGGGTCGGGATATCGTCTCGCCGAGCTCACCTACGACTTTTTCATCCGCCGCTTCGATCTCGACATCGCCAAACTGATGCCGGATCTACGCTATCCGTTCCCGCGCCGGACGATTACCACGCCGGACGATTGGTACCTCGTCGACTCGATCGACTTCCGCACGAGTCGCTACGCCCGCGAATGGGTTCGGGCCGTTCGTCGCCTCCGCGAACTGGCTGGCCCCGAGGTTCCCATCGTCGTCACGGTTTTCAGCCCGCTGACTCAAGTCCTCTACTTTGTGGCCGACCATCAGCTGTTTCAGCAACACGCCGTCGAGCGACCAGCCCTCCTGCACCAGGTTCTGGCCATCATCGCCGAGAACGTGCGGCAGCAGATCGAGCTCGTCCTGGCAGCCGGAGCTGATGGCATTTTCTTCGCGCTGCAAGGCTGCTCAGCGACCGTCATGCCGGTCGAGCGCTATCGCGAGTTCGGTCGACCCTATGATCTCCTCGCTCTGAGCGGTGCCGCGGACGCCTGGCTGAATATCCTTCACGTGCATGGCGAACGCGATCTCTACTTCGACGAGGTCCTCGACTATCCGGTTCGAGTCCTCAGCTGGAGCGACCGCCGTGCTGGACCATCGCTCGCCCAGGCAAGGCAGCGCACCACCAGGTGCCTCATGGGGGGCTGGGACGAGTTCGGGCCACTCGCTCGCGGCCCTGAGGAAGGCATCCGCGACGAAGCACTCGATGCATTCCGAGAGACTAACGGTCGGCGGCTCATCCTTGCCAATGGCTGCTCGGTTCCCGACGATACCGACGAGCGCTGGCTCGCCGCTGCCCGTCGCATCGTCGACGAGCTCGCTTCCTGATCCCGGTTCATCTCGCCCACCAGCGGAGCGAGAGCCCAGCCACGCCGACGCTCGGCACAGGAGGTATCCGCGCACCGGTCTGCGCCAACATCGTCCGGATCGGTGCTGGGATCAGGTCAACCGCACCGCCGAGCGTGGGCTCGCGGTGCGCCGCTGGTCTTCATGCGGCACGTCCTCCGGCTGCCTCGCGAACGCCTCGCGGACAGGAGAAGGGAACCAAGCGTCCTAGGCTCCCGGCAGGACCGTGAGCGGCACGCGCTGAGCCAGCGTCCCGTTCAAGAGAACACTCACCGAGTACTCGACCGGCTCGCCGCCGCTTTCCGCCGGGAGATCGAACGGGAGCGAGACCCAGTTCGCCGGCAAGGTCAGGCCGCTCACCGTTTGCCGGTTCCATTCCTGCCCCGCCCGTTCCCACACGACCTCGAGGACGTCGCTCGCTTGCAGGTCACGCACCAGGACCGCGACGTAGAGCCGAGCCGGACCGCGCACCTGCGTGACGCGCGCTCCCACCGGCACACCGGTACCCGGCTCCACAGCCCGAACGATCCGCAGGTCCTCCACCACCGCGTTGCCCACCACGGGAGCCTCCGGTGTCGGCGTCGCTCCAGCGATCAGGAAGCTCCCCTCGGCGATCGGTTGCTGACCGGCGAACACCTGAACGCTGTACAGCCCGGGCGGCAATGGTTCCGCTCGTTGCAGCGTGAAGCTCCGCACGAAGGCCGTGCGCAACTCGTCGGGTCCCAGTTCGGTCAGGACGCTGCCGTTGACTGACCACCGGCTCCAAAGCTCTTCTTGAAGATCCGGCGGCACATCGGTCAGGATCGCCACGACTCGTGTCGTCCCGAGCGGAAATTCGCTCATTGCCTGGATCGTACCGCTACCCGAGAAATCGGTCGCGAAAACGAGGCTCGTCTCATCGCTCGCTGACCCACGCCCGCTCCCCACGGTGAAGACGACCGAATCGACGAAGCGGTCGTCCAAGAACAAGCGAACGCTGTACTCGCCGCTCGGTAGTGGTGTCGCCGACTGGAACCCGAGCGCGATCCAGCGAGCGCCCCCGATCGATTCGCGAATCTCGCGCTCCGAACGCCCGATCTCGGTTGCGCCGCGGAGCCATACCGCGGTCAGGCGTGCTCCAGCTAGCATGTCGCTGGCCCGCACGACCAGATAGAGCTGTTTCGCGTTCACTGGGAATGCGCTGCGCTGGTCCTTCGGCGCCTCGTCGTTCCCGACTTCCATAGCCAGCACCAGCTGCCCGATGATCGGATCGAGGGGTCGAGCCTCGGTATTGGTATCCGGCGTCAGGACGCTCGCCGCAGCCGGTGTCGGTGTCGGCAATGGCCGCTGGCTCTGCACCACCGGAGCAGTACATGCGCCCAGGAGGACCATCGCCAAGAGCAGTACCGGAAGCGCTTTGTCCATCAGCGACCCGCTCCCCTACCGCCCGGTCGCCGGTAGCGACCGAACGCCGCCTGATATTCCTCCGCTGCTTCCTGCGCCGTCAGGTGCACGTAGATCCGCGTCGTCACCGGAGAAGCATGGCCGAGAATCGTCTGGACTGTCGATTCTCTCACTCGTCTCCGTACGAGCTCGGTCGCCAGTCCGTGTCGGAAGGAATGAGGAGTCACTGCGAACTCCACGCCAGCCTCCTCGCTGAGCCGACTCACCAGCGCCTGCACCGTCCGCGGGGCGATCGCCTTCCCCGGTTGACCCGGACGATCTCGCCCACTGAACGCCGGAAACGCATTCACCCCCCGTCCGCTGTCACCGCGCGCCCGCCAGTACGCTGCCAGCGCCTCGGCGGTCTCGCTGTCGAAGTGTACGGTACGGCTCTTGCCACCCTTGGCCCGGTAGATCCGCGCTGTGCCGGTTTCCAGGTCGATGTCTTGACGGCGCAACGCACAAAGTTCCGAGACCCGTACCCCCGTACGGAAAAGGAACAAGATCAATGCCCTCACCTTGAGTCGGCGGAGCTCCTTGATCGGATCGCTCTCTGGAGCCAGGCGGCGGACATGGTCGACGATCCGTTCCAGATCGCTCGTGCGGACATCCGGCGGTGGGGGAGTGAACCGCGGAAGGACGGTTGCGGCCCGCACGCGTAGTTTCTCCGTCGAAAGTCCGGTGTGGAGATCGAACGAAATCAGGTAACCGTAGAACTTGCGCACCGCTGCGAACGTCGTCTGGGCCGTCCGCATCCGCGAGACTTGCTCGGGCGTTTTGATGTCTTCGGGCACGAGATCGCGCAAGAACGCGATCGCATGCTCCTCGCGGAGCTCGCTCACCGCTGCCTCGGGCGAAAGCCCTTGCACCTCCTCCAGGTGACGGAGAAACTTCCGCAACGCCAACGCGTAGGTCGTACGACTGCGCCGCGAAAGCCGCAGATCATCGAGAAAGCGAGCGACCGCCTCTTCGATCGTGATGCCCATGGGCTCGTGCCTCCCCATCGCGTCGAGATTATAGCGTACGGACGCGATATCGCCATCGGTCTTACGGCGATGCCCTCTAGACACGTCGGTCGACTCGGTGGTAAGACTAGCCACGAGCCAGCAGGCCACTGCGCCTGTGGGGGTGTTGGCTCAGTACCTGGGGAGTCGTTCGATGCGAATCACTCGGCTCCTGCCCGCATGGGATGAGACCCAGCCACGTGTTCGCGCGGCAATGTTCGAACTTGGCCTCATGGTGAGCCTCTTTTCGCTGTACTTCGTCACGCGGGGAATCGCCGCTGGACGCGCGTACGATGCGTTCCAAAACGCCTTTTTGGTGATGCGCCTCGAAAGCGCACTCGGTCTCGCGATCGAGCAGCAGCTTCAGCGAATCGTGCTCGCCACTCCCGTGCTCGTCACCCTCCTCAACGGGATCTACGCTTTTACGCACCTGTGGACGGTGCTCCTGTTCGGCACGTGGGCATTCTTCCGTGTACCCGACCGCTACCGTGAAGTGCGCGCGACCTTCCTCGCCATCCTCGGCGCTGGTCTCTTGTCGTACACTCTGTTCCCGCTCGCTCCGCCCCGATTTTTTCCCTGGCGTGGCTTCGTCGACACCCTCGCCCTGATGCGCGGTGTCAACTACGATCACCCGGGAATCGCAACGCTCTACAATCCCTTCGCCGCCATGCCGAGTCTCCACGTCGCCTTCGCTGTTTTCGTCTGCCTGGGGCTCTTCCGGTTATCCGGCAATCGCCTGCTGCACGGCGTCGGCATGCTCTATGCCGCTTTGATGACGCTCGCTGTCATCGGCACTGGAAATCACTACGTCCTCGATTGCCTGGCAGGAACCGCCCTCGCCGCCGCAGCGTGGGCCATCGTCCCGCGGCTCCTCGGCCGCTCCGCCCGCGAAGCGATCCCCCTCCCTGCGGTCGCTGTCGCCCGCTCCCGATTCGGCCAATACCGATCGTGAGCATCGTTCTGCTCCCACAGCTCGCGCCAGCGACTCCGAGCAACCCATACCCTATTGCACCGCTTCCTCGGCATAGTTCACGACGGCCCTCGACACCGGCGTCAGCCACTCCCGCTTTTGACTCGACCAGTCCTGGTCGCGCGGAAAGTCGTCGCCCGAGCACACATCCCGCTCGTCCATCTGCACCAGCTGCTTTTTCTCGAGTAGAACGCGAACCGATCGCTCGATGATGCCGCCCAGGGTTCGCCAGGACCACTCGCGTGGCAAGAAACGGACTCGTCCATCTCGGAACGCGAGCGGATAGCCCCGCCGAGCGACGCAACAAAAGACGACCACGTTCTCCGTCCGAGCGACCCGGCTCAGAAAAGCGATCGCATCCCCGCTCCGAAGAACAGGATCCACGATGATCGCATGCGGGCGCCACGAAGACAGCAAACACTGAGCCTCACCGAGATCGTCTACTCCTCGCACCTGTGCCCATGACTCCAGGGCACGAGCCATCCCCTCCCGAAACGACCTTTCGTCGTCGACCACCAAGATGCGCCAGCCTGCCTCCACCGATCGCCCCCGGTCGACTTCCCAACGTCACTATGGTGACCGTTCGGCACGGCCGGCACCCCCACACAGGCCCGATAGTCCCGGTTTGGCCCCTCCCTCTCGGCCAGGCCGGAAAGCACGCGCGAACCGGGCGCAGTCCTAGGCAGGGAGTCCTCACCCCAGCACTGACGAGTTGGCGGTCCCCGACCCCTCACCTGGGGTCGCCGACCTTCGCTGCCCCCTACCAGTGAACTCGTGATGGGACCTCTCCAGATCATCCAGTGACGAGTGTCCTCGCGGATGCATCGGACCTCCAGACGGCAGGCAAGGCAAGATCGCAGCTACAGAAACGGTCCTCGGGGACACGATGGGCAAACGCAGCAGACTGGATACTTTGCCTCGCACCACCCGACCCACCGTTACCCGATTCCGGCTCGGCAGCAGAAGCGACTGCCAGCGGCCGTGGCAGGTGCGATGCTCGGCAGATCGCGACCTCCCAGGATTTCCACCCGGTCACCCGCTCGCTCCCGGAGACTCGAGCGCAAGAGCCTCTGAGCAGGGCAGGAGAACGACCCAACGCTGCCCCACGTGTGGATCCATCAGCGATCGACTGGTCCACGCAGCGTATCGTCTCGTCTCCTGCGATGTGCCCAGCTCGCGCTCCGACCAGCGCTCCGAATCGCCCACTGCTGCCGAGCGAGCCGATACCAGCAAGCGCTCGCGCAGTCCCGCACCGTCACGTCTCTCGGCCGTGGCTGGTCGCGAGCGAGCTTCCGCACGAGGTTGGCCAGCTTCTAGCGGAGCTTGGCTTCGCTGGCAGCGTAGACGCTGAACCGACCACCCTCAGGGCGGACCCGGGACTCGCGATGACTGTCCGACCGTCGTCGTACCGACACCGTGGCGTTGTAACCCTCTTCCCAGCTCGGTCGGGTATCAGGAGCTGGTGGAGGTAGACCGGGATCGAACGCACGCTCAGGGCAGGCAGATGCGGTTTTTGTGGCTCAGCCGGCCATCCCGACCGATCACCGACTCTCTGAGCAGCACAAAGCCGATGACGCCCCCAACCGTACGATCCGTCTCGCTCGAGCACACACCGGACGGGGATCGTGCGGTGCTGGTGCGCGGGTCAGACGCTGTCGATCGATGAAGGCCAGCAAAATCTGGCGAGGCAGCCCGGCCAGTGCCGAGAAGCCAAGGCACTCGGATCAGCCCGCCGAAGCAGCGATCGTGAAGCCAGCTGCCTCGATCCCGTTCCGGATCGCTTTCTCGGGCACCTGCTCCTCGCTCACGACACGCACGATTTTTTGCTCGAGGTCCACCTCGATCTCCTCGATCCCCGCGATCTTCCGCAGTTCTTCGGTGATCGCCCGCACGCAGTGCTGGCAGCTCACGTCCGGAACCCGATACGTCCGCGTCACCAATGCATGCCTCTCACCATCATGATCCTCAGCAGTGCCGCTGAATACCCCACAGGGGTATCGCATATTACTATATCGCGTGGGGCTGACTCGACCAAGTCCGCTACGGGTTTCGCACGCCGAACCTCGTGCTCACTTTTGAAGCTTCCGACGGATCGCCCGCCCGCAGCGAGCCACGTCGGGCTCGCCAGGCACTCTTCTCCTACCGCTGCTCCCCTTTTGAGCCCGGCTGGAGTCCATTTGGGCACCCCAGACGTCCGGTCGTCGGAGCAGAAGCCGTTGCAACATCACACGCCCGGCCGTGTCGGAATTCGAAGCAGGAGAAACTACGCGCGGCTCGCACCTGCATCGGAAAGTGGTTTCCCCGCTCCGGCACATCGTACGAGAACCTCACCCATCGATCGAGATCTAGGAAAGCGCGCACGCCTCCATCGAGATCGAGACCGAGGTGAACTCATCATCGCCGAGCGCGCAGCGTAGAGTGCGGTTTCGTCTCTCCTGAGCAAGGCCAGTCCTCCTGCCGCAACGCCCAATCGCCGCCCGGCAGATGCGGTTCCGTCCCAGCTGAGCGAGCCCGGTTCCCTTTCCCCTCAGCAATGCCGAGCGGCTCGGGCACGCGGAGCGCAGTCGCGGACTCCAGGCACCGTTGCGATCACCAGCGAACCGCCGGATCGATCGCGCCGTACACGACCGGCCGTTTCAGCGGTGTCTCGCGGATATGCCAGCACAGGTCGGAAAGCCCCTCTTGGAGAGCTCTTTCCACACGGCGGATCTCGACGCGCCTGACCGACGTGACTGTCTCGCTGCATCGCCCCACCCGCTGAAACATGCCGGGAAGCGTCCCCGAACTCCCCATGCGAGGGTGTCTCGGCGTATCCTTGCCCGGGAGGGAAGCGTGATCAGGCTGGCGCGTACGGTCGGAATCAAGTTCCTCTTCACCAATCGAGTCCCGCTCGCCGTACTGGATCTCGTGCTGCGCCTGGCCAGCGCTGCTGCCCTTTCTCCAGCTGGCCGTTACCGCTTTCTCCTGGCCGGAATCCATCCCCGCTCGCTCACTACGACCTTGCGTCGCGTTCGTCGGCTGCACGACTGGCCTCGCGCTTGGGTGCGTGCCGCTCACGACTATCTGCTTGCCGCGCACGAACGTGCTGTCGCTGGCGAGGTGCGACTCGCCGCCGAGTACCAGCGTGTCGCCGCACTCTGCTACCACTTCGCGCATGTCCTGGCGCTCGGTGATCACCGGTACCGGCAACAGCTCTATACCAGCGCGGTACGCTTGTTCCGCGCCGCAGCGCCACATCTCGAGCGTCCCATCATCCCGATCGAAATTCCTTGGCACGGTATCGCGCTTCCCGGCTATCTCTGCCTACCCAGCGATCGCCCCGCGCCAGTCGTCGTCTTTCTCAATGGGGCGAGCACTGTCAAAGAGGAGATGATCGGGTGGGCTCAACCTTTTCTCGAGCGCGGGCTCGCCGTCCTCGCGCTCGATACGCCAGGAAGTGGGTAGATCGCCGACAGCGTGCCTGCTGCGCCTGGACAGGAAGATGTCGGCTGGGCTATCGTCGAGGCGGCCCGCACCTTACCGGGTGTCGATCCGCGCCGCATTGCGCTCCTCGGTGTCAGCCTGCGCGGTGCCTACGCCGTGCAGCTCGCCCACGCTGTCCCCGAGTTCGCAGCAGCGGTCGCGGTCACTACTCCCTTCGATCCTCAGCCGTACGTGGGCGTGCTCGGCGAACTTGTCCGTCACGACGTGGCCTTGGCCGCTGGAGTAACGCCTGAGGATCTTCCCCGTCTCGCACCGACGCTCTCCTTGGAGCCGATCGCACCCTCCCTGCGCACCCCTCTTCTGGTGGTGGGTGCTGGCAACGATCTCGTCGTGCCCCCCTCGGAGTCACTGCGCCTCTATCGGGCCGCTGGTAGCATCAAGCACCTGCTCTTTTTCGAGCGGGCGAATCACGTCGCCTTCACTCACCTGGAGCAATGGACAGCGCTCGCCGCAGCCTGGCTCGCCGTCATGCTGGGGGTCTGAGCTCAGGTCGCTGTTCCCCACCGTCCGGGGTTTCCGCTTCACCGACCAGCGCTGGCTCCTTGGGTACCGCTCCATTCTCGCTGTCCACCACCGCCAGCGCGGCCCTTTCCTCTGCTTGCCGTGCCTCCAGTGGCTCCTCGGGATCGGGAAGCGGCGGGGGAACCAACAGCTGGTACTGGCTCAGGATCGATCGCAGCTGTTCCTCGTTCAATTCGTCCCACTGCAGGAGTTCTTCGGTGATAGCGGTGACCGCCGCGCGGTTCGCCTCGAGCAACCGCTTGACGTTCTGGAACTGCCGCTGCAACAAGCGCTCGATCCGCTGCTTGCGATAGAGATCCGGAACCAGTTGGTTGTAGGTCAGCCCGCTGTAGAGTGAACCGTCCATCCCCCAGGCCGAAACCATGAGATTAGCGAGATGGGTCGCCTGCGCGAGGTCACTCGTCGCACCGGTCATCTGTGTCCCGAGGAAAAGCTCCTCCGCTGCCCGAGCCGCCAGCGCCACCTGGATATCGGCCAACAGCTCTTCTCGAGTCTTGGTGAAGCGTTCCTCCGTGGGCTTCGTCGCCGAGAAACCCAGAGCCTCGCCGCGCCGGATGATCGAGACCTTGACCACCCGCTCCTTCGGCTGCAGCAGGAACTGCGCCAGCGCATGCCCCGCCTCGTGATACGCGATGCGACGCCGCTCGTCGAGCGACATCGTCCGGATCGGCTGCCGCAGCCCCAGCTCGTGCGTTTCCCGCGCTGCCGTGAAGTCCTCGTACGTGATGTAGTTGCGCCCTTCGAAGTGAGCGTGGATCACTGCCTCGTTGATGACGTAACGGATCGCGGCCGGTGTATAGCCGATCGTGTCGTGCACCATGTAATCGATCGGGATATTCGGATCGTGCTTGACCTTGGTGAGGTAATACTCCATGATCTCGCGCCGACCCTCCGCACTGGGCAGATCGACAACGATCTTACGATCGAAGCGCCCCGGTCGCAACAACGCAGGGTCGAGCGTATCAGGCAAGTTGGTCGCCGCGATCGTCAGCACGGGCGGAAGTTCGGCCCTCCCTCGTCGCAGTCCCAGAAAGCGGAGGAAGCGCCCGATCAGCGTGACCTCCTGTGGCGGTGGATCGAGTTGCAAGAGCAGCTCGTTCAGCATCGCGCTGCCCCCCCACCCGAAGAGCGGCCCCAGGAACCCCTGCCCGGCATAGCGTCCACCTCGTGCCTGACCGATCGCATCGATCTCGTCGATGAAGAGGATGCACGCGCCGTACTTCTTGGCCAGCTTGCGCGCCTTGCGATAGAGCATCATGATCCGCAAATTGCTCACGCCGAAGAACATGTTCTGGAATGAGGGAGCACTCGCGTAGCCGAACGGTACGTTCGCTTCCGTCGAAATGCACTGAGCGAGATACGACTTTCCCGTACCGGGAGGCCCAACGAGCAAGAGCCCGCGGATCGCCTCGCCCCCCATCTCTTTGAACTCTTTGATCCCCTTGAGCAACGTCACGATCCGGCGCGCGCTCTCCAGCACCTCGGGATTTCCCTTGTAGTCGGCAAAGCTCACGCCGGTCTCGCCCGGCTTGATCCAGTAGGTCCGGCCTCGTCCGAGGAACCAGAAGATCGCGGCGAACTGAACGATCACGAAGACGATCGCGAAGGCGATCTGCAACAGCGCAAAGAGAACTGTGAGGACGATCGGCCCCCAGGTGGCCCGCGCTGGCCAAGCCCAGGTGTAGAAGGCATAGCCGAGAGCAGCCAGCGTCAGCAGGCCGCGAAAGTGGGAGCGAACGAGATCAGCGACCCCGACGATCACGTCGTCGATCTGCTGTTCGAGCTCGTCCCAGTACCGACGTCGCTCGCGCGGCTTGGGAATGGTCTGTGTTTGTCCTGTCATGGGCTACCACCCTCACTGAAGTTGCGGCGTGTCGACAGTGAAAATGAGGCCATCGGCCCTGACCCAGAAGATCTGATAGACCATACCACGCTGATCGTTGGCGTTCCGCACTTCGGTCACGTAAAAATAGTAGGCCTGCCCATCGGGCAACTTGTAGCCTCCCACGTAGGTGCTCTCTCCGAAGCGGAATCCCTGCTGTTGCAGGAGTTGCACTGATTGCCGAAACGTTGCCAGGCTCTCGCCGCTGGCCAAGCGGCGTGCTTTCGATTCCGGACTCAAGGTCTGCCACATCCGCTCGGCGTCGAAGTTGCGTTGTGCCTCGAGATAGGCGCGCACACTGGCGGGTGGCGCGATGAGCGGCGCCGCCTGCACTGGCGATTCTCGCGGCTGACTCACTGGCTGAGGTGCCAACGTGCGATAGGCATAGTACCCACCTAACGCGATGAGCAGGGTAACCAGAAGATGGCGCCAGGCGAGTCGGATCACCCGGATCGTCACCCAAAGCGTCTTACGGAGGGCAACCCGTACCACCTGCGCCAGCGCGATCAGTGGCCAAAAGAGGACACGCAACCGGCGTCGACGAGTGGGGCCAGGAAGCTGTGGAACGGTCGAGACCGGAGCCGTCACTGCCATCGCGGAAATCGTTTCCTCGTCACTCGAGCAGAACAGCGCCTGTCGAGAGTGTAGCATGAATGGCAGAGCGCGGACAGCACGAGCGGAGAGTCACACGCGGCAACCCGACTCAGCAGAAGCGAGCCGGCTGCGGGCAGCGAACTTCCACCACTCACTGAGAGGCTAGCCGGGGCTACCTCTCGTCAGCGATCACCGAGCGAGGTGTGATCGAGTCCGCCCACCGGTGCACCGGCACGCGCGAGATGACGCTCGGGCCTCTCCACCCTCCTGATCGCATCGGACGTTGGCCCGAGCGAAGACTCCCGTGCCTATGGTGGGTACGGTTATCCCCTGTTGTCCACCTCAGTGCGCTGCCAGTCGCTCGACCAGGCTGCGGCCAGTCGGCGCCTTACCGGTTGCCTCCGCGATCCGATCCAGTCGCTCATAGCCGAGCTGAACGAAGCGCACACCGAGCCAGCGCAACGGTTCCGGTTCCCAATCCTTCAGGCGATGACTGGTCATCGGTAATCGCGTCAGCTCGCTCTCCTGCCCGGTGATCAGGTCGGCCAGGATGCGTCCGGCCAAGTTCGCTGTCGCCACCCCCTGTCCGGTATAGCCGCAAGCAAGCGCGATACCGCTGCGCGGATCGTAGCGCATGGTCGGCATCCAGTCGCGAGGCACCCCGAGCGGTCCACCCCAAGCATGCGTGAAGCGCACACCATGGAGGCGGAGTGCAGGGAACCACTCGTAGCACATGTGCCGCAACATCTCGTGGGTCGGACCATGCCGATCGTAGGCATCGGCGATGCGCGAGCCGAAGCGATAGGGCGCGCCGCGCCCACCGAACATGATGCGACCGTCCGCGGTCCGCTGCAGGTAATCAACGGTGAGCCGCTGCGATGAGAGCAGTTCGCGGTTCTCCCAGCCGATCTCCTGCCACACCTCGTCCGGAACAGGCTCGGTGAGCACGATCAGCGAGTAGATCGGAATCAGTGTCCGCTGCAAGGGAGCTAGCTGCGAGAGATACGCCTCGCCAGCCAGGACGAGCACGCGTGCCCGGACTTCCCCTCGCGGTGTACGGAAGAAGGGAGAACTGCCTCCTCGGTAGCCGACGACCGGCGTCTCCTCGAAGATCACGGCACCGCGCCGCTCCACCGCGCGGGCCAGGCCACGCACCAGTCGACCCGGGTGGATGACCGCTCCATGCGCCGAGTACAACCCAGCCATCACCTTGGTCACCCGGACGCGCTGACGAACCGCCTTGACTGACAGCCATTCGGCATAGTCGGTGATGCCGAGACGCTCGAGCGTGCGTGCCGTTTCCTCCAGAGCAGGCACTTGATGCGCCCCGCGAGCGAGCCGGAGGACACCGCCCCGGTGAAAATGCGCGTCGATGCCCTCGACCTGGAGCACACGCTCGACTTCGTCGACTGTTTCACGCATGGCGTAGTGGATCGCACGCGCCGTCTCCTCACCGTAGCGTTCAGCCAACTCCCCGAGCGAAACAGGAAACCCCGGATAGAGCCATCCCCCGTTGCGTCCGGAGGCGCCGAAGCCAGCGATCCGCTGTTCCAGGATAACGACCTTCAAGCCCGGCTCACGCTCGAGCAGGTAATAGGCCGTCCACAAGCCCGTAAAGCCAGCGCCGAGAATGGCGACATCGGCCTCGTAGGTCCCCTCGAGGGCGGGGCGCGGAGACAAGTCGTCACCGCACGTTTCCAGCCAGAAGCTGTACTGACCATACACGCGTCGCGGGTCGAGTGTCCCGGCCATGGCTCGTCCTCCCCTACCGCACGCAGTATGACCCAGCGTCAAGCGCGGAACAAGCCCGACGCAGGTATCGGGTGCACCAGCAGCCCGTGAGGTACGGCCCCCGAGACGCGCCTCAGCCTGCCCGGTGATTCATAGTCTGTCCGGCCACCAGCAGCACCCTCACCGCATTCAGCTCGTGCCCCCGACGCGACCACTCTCCTCTCCTTCATCCCTACACACCGGACGCCACACCGCTCCTCGGGCGAGATCGACTACCCGGAGTCCCTGACGCGCCCCCTCGCCCGCCGCCTGAACCGCTTTCCCGTTTTCCCCTGCCGCGGGCACCGACGTCTCGCGCTGTTGTTCAGCCGCGCCAGCTCTTTTCCCCACCGCTCCGACGGAGTCGCCCGGGACCTGCTGCCGTTGCTCCCTGTACCGCTCGCGCACGTACCGGGCAGCCTTGTCGCATGCGACCTCCCAGCAGTTCAGCCACAGGGTCCGACCTCGCGCCACACCGCCCAGACCCCAAATTACTCGCTGCGCTGATGCGACAGCACAGGCGCCGCTTTGCGCCAGGTCATGGCATCACCGCCCTACTCCCCAGCTGCGGAAAAGACCGCCGCACCAGAACCGGCTCGCATCCTCGGCTCGGGCATAGACACCCGCGAGTTCCCCCATGCCGAAACCTCCTTCCGTCGCTCCATCTCCTCTACTGGGCGTCAGTGGGAGTCGGCGGGTCAACTGCTTCACTGCCACGTGCCCCAGGCAGACGACCGCTGACGCGGGAATGCATTTCACCCAGCTCGGCTTTCCCGCCTCGACTTCGTCCTGCCGGACTGGGCCAGGGGCACTGCGTACTCACGCCCCCGGTTGCCTCCTCAGCCCGGACGCCAGACCTGCAGCGCTGGAACTCGGGCGCCTGTGCGGCAACAGGTCAGGAGGCAGAGGACAGGCAAGCCGGCGCTCCCGGTTCGCGGATCACTCAGTCTCGTCCAGCACCCTCCGGACTGGTCTCCGGTGCACGAGGGGACAGTGCTGCAGCCGGTACGGAGCGAGCAACGGCATGCCCGTCGTCCAGCGGCTCGAGCTCCCTCCAGGGCAGGTAGACCTCGCGCCCCTGCTCCTGGAGAAGCAGCCTCGCGGCGAGAGGCTGGTACCCGCGCACGAGGTCAGCCGAGGCGATCGTCTCCGCCAGCTCGTCGGCAACGAGCTGATCGGTGAATCGACCCTCGGAGCCGGCGAGCAACCTCAGCTGAGGGGCGAGGTCGTTTCTTTGGACAGGGTTGCTCTTGGCTCCCGGCGAGAGCGCGCCGTGCTTCTCGTCTTCCTCACTGACACTCGTTCGGTACTTCCGCCAGTCAATAGGCATTAGCATCGGCTCCCGATTGTCCCGTACACTCGCCATGCGCGTCGGCAGAGCGCAGGAGGCCGACGATGACGACTGACGGGTCCGGAACGATCGATCGAGCGTTTCTGCAAGCTGTACGCAAAGCGGCGGGTTTCCGTGCCTCGCCGCGCCAGATCATCCCCGTGGTTCGCGCGCTGACTGCCCGGCAGAGGCCAGTCACGCCGGAAGTGGTGGCGCGCCTGCTCGGCGAAATCGAGCAGGGTGAACGGTCAGCTCGCCAGCGACGCAACGCCGAACTCTGGCGAGAACTGGGGACCTACCTGGCTCTAGAAGGAAAACCAGCTCATCCTGAAGCGCAGCGCGCTCTGCTCGGCCGTATCCGTCGCATCCTCGGCGAGCGTCATTCCGACCGAGTTCTCTTGGAGGTCGCGGTCGCGCTCGGTGCAGCTGGGTATCCGATCGAGGCCCGCACGGTTGCCGACGCGGTGCGATGGTTGGAGAGCAAGCTTGGTCCCGCGCTCACCGCCGAGACGATCGAGCCATACCTCGCGCAGGCCGTCGCCGCAGTCTCCACTGCGCCTGCACCCGCCGGGCAATCGCGCCGGCGATCTTCCGGCCGCCGCGCCCCCTGATACCCCACCACGGAGTGTCGTGCTGCAGCACTAGCGGGCAGCCGCGAGTTCGCCAGCCAGCGCCTCGCGCACGACAGCGGCCATCCGGGCGATCCCCTCGTCGATCTGCTCGAGCGTCACCGCACTGAACGAGAGGCGCAGGTGTTGATCCCCACTCCCGTCGCCATAGAAGGCCGGGCCGGGGATGAAATCGACCCGTCGCTCGCGGCAGGCCGAGAGGAGCGCGGTCGCGCTCAAGCCTTCCGGCAGAGTGAGCCAGATGAAGAAACCGCCGTTCGGACGCGTCCAGCACACCCCTTCCGGCATCTCCCGCTCCAGGGCCGCTAGCATGCGCTCGCACTTTTCTCTGTACAGCCGACGCAACTCGGCAACGTGCGCGTGGTAGCGGCCAGTGCGCAGGTACCAGTCAGCCAGCGCTGCCGTGAAGCTGTTCCGGAGCGCATCGATCCGCGCTCGGGCGAGTGTCGCCACGATGGGCGCTGGACCGACCACGTAGCCCAATCGGAGTCCAGCCGCGATCGTCTTGGAGAGCGTCCCGCAGTACAACACGTTTCCTGGTGCAGCCAAGCTGTAAATGGTCGGTGGGTACTCTCCGCGGAAGCGAAGCTCGTAATAGGCATCGTCTTCGATGATGAGCAAGCCCCGCTCGTCAGCCAGGCGAGCCAGAGCCTGTCGGCGCTCGAGCGAGGTTTCCACGCCAGCCGGATTTTGGAAGGTCGGCAGCGTGTAGAGAAACTTGGGACGCCGCCCCTCGCGCTCCAGTCGATCGAGTGCAGCAGCGACCCCGTCCGGATCGATTCCGTGTTCGTCGATCGGGATACCGACCAATTCCGCTCCGGCCAGCTTGAACATGCTGGTTGCCCCCATCCACGCCGGGGCATCGATCAGCACCACGTCACCGGGATCGAGCAGCGCGTCGCAGATGATACCGAGGCCATTGCTGGAGCCGAGCGTGACGAGGATCTGGTCGGGTGCAACCTGCATGCCCTGATCGCGAGCGAGTTTCTCGGCGAGCGCCTCGTTCAACTCGTCCGGGCGGATCAGGTTCTGATAGCCGAGTGTGTCCCGCCGCTGGTTCTCGGCCAGAAACTCCGCTGCGAGAGCCATGTCATCGAGCGGAAGCGTCTCCCAATCCGGATCACCGTAGACGAACGAGATCATCCCTTCCGGGGGTACCCGCGGTGGCCGCTCGGCTGCTGCGGCGATCCGCCCTCTCCTCGACCACCTCGCCTGCCAGCGCTCGTCCATCGCAACGGCTCCTTCCCTGCACGTGGTATGCTGCGCGGCAGCGCGCCGCTGTCGCCGCTGTCTCAGTATAGTGGAGAGCAGCGGCGGTTCGCGAGACGGTGGGAGGCGAGGAGGAGACGATGAGCGTGGTGGCCGATCCCGAACTGGTGATGACGATGCACCGGGCGATCGCTCACTATCGTGACCTGCACCCCCGCGCCATTCCGGTCGATCACCCGGACGTTCCGGAACTCGCCACGCCCGATCGGCTGGCCTATGCTGTCGCCTGGATTCTGGCCGCTGCGATCGTCGGTAATCGCTACCGTGCCTCGGCCATCGACGTCCTACCGGTCTACCATCCGGAACACGGTTGGGATCGCTTCCTCGCCACTCGCCGGGTGAGCTGTAAGCTCTGCGCTGATGAGCCAGCAGACAGCCAAGGAACACTGTGGCTCGACAAGGAGGGCGCACCCGTCTATACCATCGGCCAGAGCCTCGAACTCGCGCTCGGCTCTCTCAGCCACGACGACCCAGCCGATGCGATCCGGCGCTTGCTGTTCGCAGTGCCCGCCCCACGACTCCGGCAAGGAGACCACTCTTCCTGTCCGCACGTTTGGGCCGAACGGTATCCGACCATCTATCGGGTCACTGCCGGGCTGATCGCAGATTATCCCGGCTTGATCGCTGCGCGCGAGATATTCGTCGACGAGCAGCCGATCGACGGAACGTATCATCCGCTGTATACGGCCAGCGGAGCCCGTCTTTCCGGCTGGACCTATGACTACGTTCAGTATCTGGCCGGAGAACGGATCGTCTTCCTCCGGATCGACGGGCGACTTGTCACCTTCGAGGTCGAGCCAGGCATCTGGCGGACCGAGGAAGTCCCTGCTCGAGCTGAATCGGAACTACGCAGCTATCTCGAGGAACGCTTGGGACTCGGTACGCCAGGGCAACCGATCGTGACAGTACCCTCAGGGGAGGCGGAGGAGCGCCGGAACGCGCCAAGCGACGAGCAAGGCGAGGAGTGAGCTGGCGACCGCACCGGCGAGCACCGCAGCCGGCACACCGATGGCGTCACCGAGCGCGCCCATCGGGAGCGCACCGAGGGGCATGAAACCCCAGGTGATCATATAGAGCCCCATGACGCGCCCCCGCACCTCGTCAGCGATGGCGAGGTGCAGGAGGGCGTTATTGAGCGCCATGTAGCTCGCCCCGAGAAAGCCACCAGCGAAGAGGCAGATCAGCACGAGCGGTAACCAGCGCGTCATGGCAAAGGTCGCGATGACGCCACCGTAGATCACGATGACCGCCACCATCAGGAAGCCACGGTGGCGGGCTCGCTGCAACCCCGCGACGAAGAGCGAACCGGTCAAGGCACCCGCTCCACCGACGGTGTAGAGCAGACCGAGCCCGCTCGGCCCGAGGTGAAAAACATCTCGCGCAAAGACGGGCAGGAGCTGCAGATAGGGAAACACCAGAAGGGTAGGCACGCTGGCCAGCAGCAAAAGGGCGAGGACGACCGGCACCCGGCGAACGTAGCTCACCCCCTCCACCAGTGTTCGGAGGAAGGAACCGCTGACCGGACGCGCCGGAGGCGTCGCCGGGAGACGCGCCGTGTTGAGCAAGGCGAGCACGAGACAACCTGCCTGGACGAGGAGCGTGCCCCCGACTCCGAGCGTCGCGACCAGTGGGCCAGCGAGCGACGGCCCGACGATCCGCGTCGTGTTCATTCCCGCCGAGAGCAGTGCCACTGCGTTGGGGATGCTGGCACGGGGAACGTAGCTGGGAAGCGCAGCCTGACGCGTCGCGTTGTTGGCTGCCAGGAGGGCCCCGTTGAGTACTGTCGCGATCAGGAGCGCGAGTGGGGTGGCCTGGCCGCTCAGAACGAGAAGGGCCAGTAGGGAACTGACCGTGAGGGCTCCTGTCTGGCAAGCGAGGAGAATCAGTCGGCGATCGATTTGCTCAGCCAGCGTGCCGGCTGGTGCAGCGACGAGCAGGAACGGAAGCCCGCCAGCGAAACCGAGCAGACCGACCCACAATGCCGAGTCGGTGAGCTGGAGCATGAGCCACCCGCTCGCGACTTGCAGCATCCACTGAGCGATCTGGGTGAGGAGGCTCGATGTCCAGAGTAGACGGTAATCACGGTAACGGAGGAGCGAGTCGAGCAGGCGAGCCGCACCATCGGTCACACGGCGCGGTTCGATCGTCGTTGCGGCTCCGCGGTCAGCCATCCGACCCCCTGCCGAACCATACTCCCGAGGCCGGTCGACAGCAAGTCGTCCATTCCACCCTCTGCACCCGCGTCCGGGTGAGCGTCTCCACCCGCAACGCGGCTGGGTTGTTGCTGAGCGAAAGGCAACCTGCCCGGATCGCTCCGGCACTCTGGGATTCGCCGCGTGCCTCGACAGCCGTACGCCCAACAGGTTCCCCTCCACCGAGCAGCAAAGGAGCAAGAGACACGGTGCGTTCGCCAACGGCCCCGCCACGGTGGGCGCCGCCTCAACTGCTCAGCCAGGGCAGAGAGCTGCTTTGACGAGCGAGGGGGCAAACGGTTCGTCAGCCAGTCCGAGCGCTCGCGGGAGCGGGCAACGCTCGTCGGTCTCAGCGTGGCAGTTGGCAGCAGTGCGGAGAAGCTCGCGCAGACGACGAGAACTCCACTCGCCCGGACCCACCGGTGAGTGTCCACCCTGGTGGACTACGCACCAGACTCGACAGGCAGTACCATAGCCACATCGCTCGCCGCGGAGGGAGGGACGATGGGACACTGGAGAGATGGAGCACAGTGTGCGGTGATGCTGACCTTCGATTTCGACGCAGAGACTTTGTGGCTCGCTGGCTCGCTCGAGCGTCGCGAGTGGATTGGACTTCTCTCGCAGGGGACCTATGGTGCGCGCGTCGGTGGTCCGCTGATTCTGCACACCTTACGCCGCTACGAGCTCAAGGCAACCTTCCTCGTCCCCGGCTGGGTTGCCGAGCATCACCCGGATGTCGTTGCCGCGATCGTCGATCAAGGGCACGAGATCGGCCACCATGGCTATCTTCACGAGTCGGTCACGGAGCTTTCCAGTGAAGAGGAGCGAGCGGTACTGGAGCGAGGAATCGAGGCGCTCCGCCGGGTCACTGGGATCGTCCCACGCGGCTACCGCTCGCCGTCCTGGGAACTTACGACCCGAACGCTCCAGCTTCTCGAGGAATACGGTTTCCGATACTCATCGAATCTGATGAGTCATTTTCTGCCTTGGCAGCACCCGGACACCCGACTGATCGAGTTACCGGTGCAATGGCTCCTGGACGATGCCCCGTTCTTCTTGTTCCGAACCGGACCGGGCTCGCGTCCCATCCAACCAGCCCAGGTTGCTTTCCAGGCGTGGGCAGAAGAGTTCCAGGGCATCTACCGCTTCGGCGGGCTGTTCAACCTCACCATGCATCCCCAGCTGATCGGGCGCCCAGGGCGGATCCTGATGCTCGAGCGCTTGCTCGAGCACCTCCTGTCCTATCCACGCGTGTGGTTCGCCACGGGACAAGAGGTCGCCGAGTACTGGGCAGCTCACGTTGCGGCCAACTCGGAGCAGTGGCGACAAGGATTGGTGTACGACCCGCTCCGTCACCGCTCCTAGCCGATCACCGCTTTTCGGCTCCCGCTTCCGCACGAGCAGGAATGGCATCGAGCACGATCCGGTAGTGCTTGCGGAAGGCGAAGCGCTCGTCCTGGATCAGTTGGAAATAGGAGCCGAATCGCTCCGGATGCTCCGCTGCGGCATCCAAGGGGTGCGGGGGATCCTCATCGGTCAACGGTGTGCGGATTTCATACAGCGTCGTCCGTTCGGCAGGAACCCGACCTGCCTCGCGGATCCAGCGACGGAGCTCCCGCGGTGGTACCAGTTGGCCATAGGTGGCGCCGGCTGCGGTGGAAATACTCTCATTGATCAGCGTCCCACCGAGATCGTTCGCACCAGCGTTCAGACACCACTGAGCCAGCTTCGGCCCCTCTTTGACCC
>Ga0308389_1000898_pt1 | contig 21141 bp, 11 predicted proteins | sample Hotspr2Sample148_FD_202362 | JGI IMG/M metagenome (GOLD analysis project Ga0308389, IMG submission 202362) | Hot spring phototrophic mat microbial communities from Mushroom Spring, Yellowstone National Park, Wyoming, United States - 20040719_148 ... | reverse complement strand
ACAGACGGGTTCGTTGGATCAAACTGTCTTTGAAGACCCAATGGTTATTGCTACATGGGAAGCAATCTTAAGCAAGCGCCAGATTGTACAAGGTAACGCTGAGGATTTTCCCTCGATTGAGCGTGCCTTTTTGCAACGACAGGGAGCACAGTCATTCATCGGGATTCCAATTTTTGTAGATGATCGCTGGTGGGGATTTGTAGGACTTGAGAACAATCAGAAAGACCGTTTCTGGTCTTCAGCCGAAGTGGATGCGCTTAAGATTGTTGCCAATCTGTTGGGTGCGATTATGCAACGCAAGCGGAGTGAGGAGGTCATCAGGCGGTTGTATGAATCGGAGAGAGAGCAGCGACTCATCTCACAAGCGCTGAGAGAAGCGGGTTTGAAGATGAGCAGTACGCTGGTGGAGGAGGAAATTCTTGATCTGCTTTTGGAACAGGTTCAACGTGTTGTTCCCTTTGACACTGGCGTTGTTATGATTGTGAAAGATTCTCAAGCTGTTATGGCACGCTTACGGGGGTATGAGCAGTTTGGTGAAGAAATATGTCAAAGGGTGAAAACACTGGAGTTCAGTATTGCAGAGTTGAGGAATCTGCGTCAAATGATAGAAACCCATCGTCCGGTAGTTGTTGCTGATACACTCTCCGAGCCTGACTGGAAACAATTAGACGAAACTCAACATATTCGCTCGTGGATTGGGGCGCCTATAGTGGTTCAGGGCAAGGTGGTTGCATTTCTTTCCCTGGACAAAATGGAAGCAAATTTTTATCGTCCGGAACATGCCGAGGTACTGGTTGCCTTTGCCAATCAAGCGGCACTGGCTTTGCATAATGCTCGTTTATTCGCAGAAACAGAGCGAGCGCTGAGGCGCGAGGAACGCCTGAATGAGCTGACAAGGCTAATCAACAGCCAGATGTCAATCAGTACGATTCTGCAAAATCTAGTACAACAAGTGTCCATCTTGCTCGATTCTGATTCGGCAACGATAGGCATTGTGAAAAGGGATAGTGATGAGATGGTTTTCGCTTACCGATTTAACCCACCACAGAATTCTCCTCAGACGCTCAAACGCGGGCAGGGATTGTCCTGGCTAGTCTATGAGAGCGGGCAATCGTTGATGATCGCAGATTATTCTGTTCATCCGCGCGCAGTGGATGAGTGGAAACTTGCCGGCGTAACCAGTTATCTTGCTGTGCCATTGACCGCAGGCGGCGAGAAGCTGGGGGTCTTAAGTGCATTTAACATAAAGAAAGATAAATTCTTTACAGGGCGCGAATTGCATCTCGCCGAGTCTATCGGACGGCAGGCGGGTATTGCAATTTGTAATGCGCGGTTGTTTGAGATGCTGCAAAGGCGAGCTGAAGAGAGTGAAACATTACGACAGGCTTCAATATCTATTGTTTCGTCCTTAAAACTAGACGAGGTGTTGAATACGATTCTGGAACAGCTTCAGCACGTTGTACCATACGATAGCGCAAGTATCTTTTTACTGGAAGCTCAAGGAATGCGCATGGTGGCAGCCAGGGGGGAATTTGCCGGGGAATTGGTCGGCAAAGTGTTCCCCGAAAGGGACGAATTATTTTTCGAAGCGGCGCGCACTGGTAAACCGGTGATTCTGAGAGATGCCAGCCAGGACTCTCGTTTTCATGGTTGGGGAGGAGTGAGCTATGTGAGAGGCTGGGTTGGGGTGCCGCTGCTTTTGCGAAGCGAAGCGATCGGGTGTTTAACATTAGATAGTCGTCAAGTTGGTGCTTACGATCATATCAATATTCCGTTGTTGCAGACATTTGCCAACGAGGCAGCGGTTGCTATTCATAACGCTCAACTGTTGGCACAGGTTGAGCAACTGGCCATTGTGGATCCATTGACGGGATTATACAATCGCCGTTACTTCATGGAGATTGGACAGCGCGAATTCCGGCGCGCCCGCCGGCAGGCATTGCCGCTTTCTATTGTCGTAGCAGATATTGATAACTTCAGAGTATGGAATGACGAATACGGTCATCTCTTGGGAGATCGTCTGTTACGTGTGCTCTCGGAAGGCATGCGGGGTGTGGTACGCGAGGCGGATATTCTGGCGAGAACTGGCGGAGATGAATTTGCCGTGTTGTTACCACAGACGTCATTAGGAGAAGCGGTTGAATTGGCTGAACGATTAAGCCGGGTTGCGAAAGAATCTCTAGTCGTAATTCCAGCAAAGACCGCTATTACGCTTAGCTTTGGTCTGGCGGATATTGAAGGGGAATGCAGCGGATTTGAAGATTTATATCGGCGTGCAGAGAAAGCATTGCTAAATACCGGCAAAACAGGCGTCAATCGTATTTCTTTATGGGACATTACCATGGAAGAAAAAGGAGTGTAAGTCGAGCTTCATGAAGCAGCTTTTTGAGGGTTGGTGGGATCGTTTGAAAAATAAGCAACCAGAACAGGTTGCCGCGATGTTGACGTTGTTGGCGCTGATTTTATTGTTTTTCTTCTGGTTATGGATTGGCTTGAACTGGCAGAGAAGCCTAGTGGAAAGTGAACGCCAGAATCTTGAGCTTCTAGCAAATCAATACAGTTCAGCCTTATCGGCGGCTTTGCAGTGGCGATTGAGTACATTGGAGAGTGCTTCAGCTTACGTTAAGGAACGAATGGTTCTCACAACCTGGTTATCACCTGTTGAACTGGAGGTTTTGTCTGATGCATTCTATAGAATCGAGGGTGTATTCGGGGTTGGAATTTTTTCAAAGGAGGGCAAACTGGAGTATCTTTACCCCAAGGTGATTAACGAGTTACCAGGATGTCCTTCGGCCCTTTGGAATATCCCCCCCGAGCCTGTGGAGGACGCAAAACAACATCCGCAAGTCGCTACACCGTTTCTTTTGCCAGACAATGAAGTGGGCTTGTGTATATACCAGCACATTTATCAACGCAGTAGTTATCAAGGAACGATGGCAATGGTAATGCGTTTTTCGTCCTTATGGAATGAGGCTGGACTGGATAATCTGCCCGATCATTATATAGTTGCATTGCAGGACGAAGTGGGGGCTGTCCTCTGGGGTGACACAGGCGTTCTGGGATTTCAGTCGTTTACAACCCCTCTAAATGTTGAAAATGTCGAATGGCAACTGACTGTTGCAACGAATCAGGGGCGGGCTGGTACAAACGAAAGAATGCGGTTGTATTGGGTGGGGGGAGGATTGATTTGTCTGTTGTTCAGCGGATTGTTTTATCTGGGTGTAGTTTGGGTAATAAAATCTCGTCAACAGCTTGCTCTGCAGGCGGAAACGATTCATCACTTGCAAGCTCAGTATGAAGCTAGATTTCAGGCAGTTCTGGATTCTGTTCCAGATGCAATCTATATTGAATCGGATTCCAGTCACCGCATTTTAGACGCCAATGCTGCTGCCTCAAGAATGACCGGTTATACCAAAGAAGAACTTTGCTCTATGCGCACCGATGATTTGAATATATCGCTGTCAGCGGAGTCGGTCCTTGAACGCGAGCCTGTGTTTGTTATCGAGCAAACTCACCGTAATGGAAGTCAGTTTCCGGTAGAGGTGCGTTCTGTACCTGTGAATCTGCCTGGTGAAGATCAAATCATCAGGATAGTGACCGATATCAGCGAGCGCATTCATACGCAAAAGGCACTACGGCGCAGCGAGGAATTGCTCAGGCAACGCAATGAGCGGATTATTCGTAATCAAGCTGCACTGATTCAGTTGACGCAAATTGATTATACGGATTGGGAGCGGGCATCCAGAGCGATCTTGCGAACCGCAGCCAGTATTCTAGAAGTTGAGCGCGTGAGTTTATGGCTGTTTGAACAAGGACACAAAAAGGTCTATTGTGAGCTGCTTTACTATTTGAGCGGTAATTCTTTTGAAAGTGGTATTGAGCTTAATGTAGCAGATGCCCCATTGTTCTTTGAAGCGCTTGAGGCTAACGCCATTCTAGCGGTGAATCTGGCTCAAGAAGATGAACGAACTCGTCAGTTGAATGAGATTTATTTGCAACCTTATCATATTACTTCCTTGCTGGTTGTTCCCGTGCGCCGATATGGTCGTATTGTTGCAATGGTTTTGCATGAACATCTTGGCAGTTCGCCGCGTAATTGGATGATTGAAGACGAGGACTTTGCGGCTTCTATTGCAGATATGGTGTCACTCTCTTTTGAAGCAGTTGAGCGAAAGCGGGCTGAAGAAAAGCTGGCTGAAAGCGAGGAGCGTTACCGCAGCCTGGTCGAAACATCCCCGGACGCCATCTTTTTGGCAGATCCTAAGGGCGCTATTTTATTCTGTAATATCAAGATGGCAGAAATTTTTGGATATCAACAAGCGAGTGAACTGATTGGTGCAACCATTGCTGATTTGGTTGTCTTGTCTGACCGACAGAGATTATGGCAGGATATTCAGGATGTGTTGAAAAGCGGCATGGTGCGTCAATTTGAATATAGCTTTCGGCGCAGCGATAACATCACGTTTCCTGGAGAAGTTAGTTTCTCATTTGTGATGGACCGGACTAAACAGGGAGCGTTAGGGCTTACAGGCATTTTGCGGGATATTACTGAGCGCAAGCGTTCTCAGGCACAACTCAATTTGCAAAGCGCAGCTCTTGAATCTGCCGCAAATGCAATCATCATTACTGATCGAGATGGTAACATTCTGTGGAGCAATTCGGCTTTTACCAGGCTGAGTGGTTATCGTTTTGAAGAGATTGTCGGGAAAAATACCCGTATTTTGAATTCCGAACAACAAGATCCAGACTTTTACCGCTTGATGTGGCAGAGCATCCTGAACGGTCAGGTTTGGCATGGTGAGTTGTTCAATCGCCGCAAAGATGGCAGTGTGTATCCTGAAGAAATGACGATCACACCCGTGCGGGCTGATGATGGGGGAGAGATTACTCATTTTATCGCTATCAAGCAGGATATCACGTTACGCCGTCAGCACGAACGCGAACAGTCTGTGCTGGTCTCTATTGCATCTGCGCTGCGTGCAGCCTCAACGCGCGCGGAGATGATCACGACTCTGCTTACAAATTTGCTTGAATTACTGGATGCACAAGGAGCAGCTTTTATTACACGCCTACCAGAAACAGGTGATGGATTGTGTGAACTGAGTGTGGGGGTGTGGAGCGATTGGATGGGTGAGCGTATTCCTGCGGGACAGGGAATTACCGGTCTGGTGTTTCAGACTGGACAGCTCTATTTCACCAATGATGTCAAGAATGAGCCGCTTTTATTTTATAAAGATAGAATGGGAGGGCTTGAGCGAGCAGCTTGCGTCCCCCTAAATGTACAGGGCCAAGTCATCGGGGCGATTTGGGTAGGGCGTCACAAAGAGTTTACGGAGGATGTTCTTCATACCATCTTGGGAGTTGTGGATATCGGTGCTAATGCCATTCAGAGGGCGGCATTGTATGAAGAAGCCCGGCGGCGTATCCAGCGCCTGGCTGCCTTGCATAATATTGACATGGCAATTACAGCCAGCGTTGGTTTGCAAAATATTTTGAACACTTTGTTAGAACAGGTCATGCTGCAATTAGATGCAGATGCCAGCGCTGTGTTGCTATTTAGCCAAACAGATGGGGCTCTGCAATATTTTGCCCGCAGAGGTTTTCGTTCGCTGAAACAGAGTGAAATTCGTGAAGGCTGTCGCGCAGCGCAACGGGCAGCTAGAGATCGTCAGATGTTTGCGATTCGAGATATATCGCTTGCTGGTGATGATTTGTTTGAAAACCTGCCGGTGGATGAGGAGCATTTCGTTGCCTATCATGCCGTTCCGTTGCTGGCAAAGGGACAGCCGCAAGGTGTGTTGGAGGTCTTTCACCGTCGAGCATTCGAGCCTGACTCGGAATGGTTGGACTTTCTGGAAATGCTAGCGGGACAGGCGGCAATCGCTGTTGATAATGCCATGCTGTTGGACAAACAGCAACAGGCTCACCTGGAGTTGACCCAGTCTTATGACGCCACTCTAGAAGGTTGGGCGCGCGCTCTTGAGTTACGCGATCTTGAGACACTGGAACATACTCGCCGGGTCACTGAAATGGTACAGGCACTTGCACGAGCTATGGGTATTCCTGAAGAGCAATTGGTTCATATCCGGCGTGGCGCCTTATTGCACGATATTGGCAAGCTGGCTATCCCAGATAGTGTACTGCTCAAGGCAAGCGAACTGGATGAAGAGGAATGGGAAATCATGAAGCTACATCCAATATACGCATATCAGTTGCTTCATCCCATTCCCTATCTACGCCCGGCGCTGGAGATACCCTACTGTCATCACGAGCGTTGGGATGGCACGGGCTATCCGCGGGGTCTTAAAGGAGAGGAAATTCCACTTGCGGCTCGTATCTTTGCTGTGGTGGATGTTTGGGACGCGATGCTTTCTGACCGCCCTTACCGAAAGGCTTGGACGCCTAAGCAGGTTCGCGCCTATATTCATAAACGCGCCGGACAACAATTTGATCCACAAGTTGTGGCTACGTTCTTCAAACTCTGGAAGCCAGAATAGCTGGTGTTTTTCAGTTTGTTTTATTTGTTCGTATGGTTCTCCTTATCGCCTGATATAAGGGTCTGAGTCTCTTGTACATCTGCAGATAGACATGATTGTATAGATCATCGTAGATACGATGTTTTTGCGTGTCGGGCTCAAAAGTATCTCTCAGACGTGTCATTGCTTTGACGGCACTCGGAAAATCCGCGTAGAAGCCGATTCCAACTGCAGCGTCAATTGCTGCGCCTAGTCCTGAAGCCTCAAAAAGATGTGGACGAGAAACCGGCAAGCCAAAGATATCTGCAGTAAGTTGCATCGCTGCATTGCTCTGGCTACCTCCACCAGCAACCCTCAATTCGCGAATTGGAATGCCGCTGCGCTGGCTGGTTAGCTCAGCACCATCACGTAACGCATAAGCCAGCCCTTCCAAAATGGAGCGATAGATGTGCGCTCTGGTGTGCACATCTCCAAAGCCAATGATGGCACCACGTGCTTCAGGTCCTGGATGACGCAGTCCTGGTGACCAGTAAGGTTGCAATACCAACCCTTCTGAACCGGGCGGAACAGCATTCACAAGTTCATCAAACAGTGTTTCAGGTTCAACACCGCGCTGTTCGGCAAGCTGTTGCTCGCGTAAACCAAATTCCTGCTTGAACCAGCTTACCATCCAATACCCGCGGTAAATTTGCAGTTCCAGGGTGTACATTCCCGGTACGGCCGCCGGATAGGGCGGAATGAGAGGCACAATTTCGATGTAACGTTGATGGGTTGTGTTAATTGTGGCGGTTGTGCCATAGCTCAGGCAGCCAATGTGCGATTCCAGAGCGCCGGCGCCTAATACTTCGCAGGCTTTATCGGCTGCGGCGGCTATTAACGGCAATCCAGTTGGAATGCCGCTGTCCCAACTGGCTTGTGATGTGATCGTACCTAACAGACTTGCTGGTTTGACCAACTCGGGCAACCATTGACGCGGAATCGGTGCAGCCTGCCATTTCCAGTCCCAAGGCTTTGACCAGTCCTGACGTTTGTAGTCAAATGGCAGATAGCCCACCTGACAGCCGACTGAGTCAACAAAATGTCCGACCAGGCGATAGGTCAGGTAACCCGAAAGCAACAAATAATGGCGGATTTTATTCCAGACTTCGGGTTCGTAGACGCGAATCCAGTTCGCTTCAACATCTGCCTGCAGATGTGCAACTGTCTCAGTGGCTCCCGCGATGGCGAATGCTAAACCCCACAATCCACCAATCTGAGGAAGCCCCTCTGTTCGGCGTTGGTCCAGCCAGACGATAGCTGGTCTTAAGGGTTTGCTTTGCTCATCCAGGGCAATCACTGTGGAACGCTGCGTGGTCAATGCCACTGCAGCGATACGCTCTTTTTGCACGTTGGGTTGTTGCCACAAGCCCTGACATGCCTGGCAAAGCGCTTCCCAGAATAATTCCGGACGTTGCTCTGCGAGTCCGGGTGCAGTCGAGTAATAGGGTTCAATCGGAATGCGCTGTTTGGCTACAAGGTGACCTGTTGGTGAGAACAGCAGAGCGCGCACGCTTTGCGTGCCGCAGTCGATGGCAAGGATTTGATCGGGCATCAAGTCTCCTGAAAGATAAACTAACGATAACGCGTGACTCTTGTATCTATCGTGCGCAATATTCTGGCGAGAAGTCTTTTAGGATCATATAAAACAGAAAGAAACAAAAAGACAAGTTTTGTGTGTTTGTTGCTGGTCAGACTCTTCCGCCAGCAGCTCAATAGCCATTCTTCTCGACGGGCTTTCCATCGGGTAAGCCAGTTCATCTGGTCAATAAATGTATGGAAATCCCTTTCCGGCTTTCGATGCGCTCTTTGGCGTGAACAATCAAGCGCATACAGCGTGTACAAGACATTGTCTCTGAGGTCTTGTGTGGATAAACTGTCTTTGCGCAGGCGAATCTTGTAAAGGAATTTGGGGGAATTTGTCATTGGGTATTCTTCGGCAAGACGTAAGAACAAATCAGTCTCTTCGGATTGTTTGAATGCCTCACGGTATCCTCCGATAGAGGCTAACGCATGAGTGCGAAACAGTGTGGCTCCCTGGATGAGACCGCGCAATCCCTGCCTGATTTCCCAACGGATAAGAGCAGGTGAACATGCCACTGTAGAAGTCCCGATAATTTTTTCGGTACTGCTTTCGATGTAATAGCAGTTTGCGCTACAAGCTGCCACATTGGGATATTTTAGTAACAGTCGGACCTGCTCTTCCAGCCGATTGGGTAGTGAAACATCATCGGCATCCATACGTGCCAAAAAGGGGTAATTTTTTTCTTGTGCGATTGTAATGCCCTGGTTCATTGCTGCGCCTGGACCCTTATGTTGCTGGCGGATAAACAGGATACGGTTATCATTCATCGCGTTGATGATTCCATCGCTGCCATCGCTCGAACCATCATCTATTACAAGAAGATGAAGATTGGGATAGGTTTGGGTAAGGATGGAATTCACTGCCTGTACCACGTAAGGTCTGGCATTATAGAGTGGCATAACAACCAGTACGGGCGGGAGGTCCATGAGGAGATTAATCCTTACTTTTAAGCCATATGACCCGGTATTTTTGTCTAATATGCTACTTTAGCTTTATATGCCAAGGCATATATTAAGCTTTTGAGGCTTTTTTGTTATCGGTTTCTTGTAAGCATATCTGTTCCAAGGTGTCAATGGTTTGAAAAATCAGGTTTGCTACGCTGAATCTTTCTATCACTCTTTGCCTTGTTGCAATTTTTAAGTTGTGTCCTTCCTTCTCAAGTCGGTCTAGAAGCGCAACGATTGCTCGCTTTAATGCTTCAGGTTCTTTTGGGGGAACAATCTCACCTAAAGGACCTATCAGTTGTTCGGTATCTCCCACGTTTGTGGCAACACAGGGGATACCACAAGCCATAGCTTCACCAATGGCATTTGGAAAGCCCTCCCCATAACAAGAAGATAGCACTAATATGTCTAGAGCATTATACACGCTCCGCATATCTCTTTGTTCGCCAGCCCAAATTAGGAAATTGTTAAGATTCAGCTTGTGAGCCATCTGTTGATATTCTCGCATAAGGTTTTCTGGTCCGCTCCCCACACAGACAAAGCACACATCGGTGCGTTCCTTAACTAATAAGGCTGCGGCATTCAAGAAATTGGGATAGTCTTTCTGGGGATCAATTCGAGCCACCATACCAATCAGTTTTCGATCTGTGTCAATTTTCCAACGTTGTCTTTGCTTTAATCTGCTATCTCTATCTGGGAAGAAATGCTTGGTATCAATGCCATTGGGGATTGCGCAACTTTTTTCTTTTGGATAACCGAGACCAATAGCGTGTTTCATTCCAGCATAGGAGTTAAAAATAATCCAATCTGGAATTTTGCTCAAGTGATCTTGTACCTTTTGGGTTATTTGTACTAATAGACCGTATTGTTGGGTTTCTATACTGGATGCTCGAACACCCCAAACAATTTTTGTTTTTGGAAGCAGCATTTTTGTGAGAGCAGCCACTATATTGGATATTTGCAAGTAAGAATGAACAATATCAGGTTTTTCTTTTTTAACAAACAGGAAAAACTTGATAAAAAATCTTAAGTCCCAGCGATTTCTGCGTCTCAGACTTGTTACACTAATGCCCATTGCTTCGACTTCTTTTTCTAACGCTCCACCCCCATAAATCGTGACAATTCTGGTGGAAAAATTATTTTTTTGCAGTTCTGAAGCCAGCAGACACAGTTGCCGCTCTGCTCCGCCGATGTTTAGAGAGCGAATAAGGAATAAAATTTTTTTCACAGATTTTTGGTTCGAGCGGGCTAAAAACATGAATTTTTCAACCGGGTAGTGGATAAATGGTGGACTTATGATGAAATGACGCAATTCGGCATTCTCAGCTTCAACAGAATAGGTATCCGCTTTGCCCTGGGAAACTTCATGTATACCCCCGTGATACCACAGGCGCTCATAGACATCGAAAGCATCGCTGTAGCAGCGCCTGGATTTAGCCGCTTCATCTCTTGGGCAGCATGTTGTGTTCTTTCCCAAACCATTTTGAAACCCAGATAGCAGCGGGTAACCCGATCTACAATCGTGAGGATGTAGATCGGGTTTTTTCTCCCCAATGAATGTGTGAATAGTTCGTCCATTTCCGCTTCTTTGACTTCGCCAGGAACCGGAGGGCCAGGCAGCTATGCCGCACGGGCTTTGACCCACAAAGAAACGGTGCGATGATGTACCCCGAGATGTCGGGCAATCCGGCGTAAGTTCATCCCATCCACGTACATCTGAAGGGCTTTCTGGCGCATCTCTTCGGGGTAAGCCCGCGACTTCGGTTCTGGTGTATATCTGATCTGGCAAAACATGCGGCGATAGCGTTGACTTCCACTCTCTGTTTTCCTAGCTCGGTTTTGTCGCTCTGTTCGATGACATTTTGGACACTCGATCATATCTCTATTTTAGTCTGGTTTAAGCAACCAAGCGGTGCTGATCTTGCCTTCAACTCACGTTATAATAACTCATCCCTTGAAGATTTTGGAGGTCTTGTGAGCCGAGGTACCAGACAAGTTGCTTCTTTTGTTGCTTTGATTATAGTAATTCTAACAGGATGTACACCATCTGCTTCAACCCCTGCCCCAACGCCGGATTTGAATCTGCTAGTTCAATTAGTGGCGCAGCGCGCAGTTGAGACAGTGCAGGCACAGATGACTCAGGACGCTCTGGCGCATCCTTCTTCAACGCCAATGCCAACAGAGACGCCGCCGCCAACAGCAACGCCATTACCGCCCACGCCTGCCATACCAACGGCAACAACGCAGCCAGTCGGTGACCGTGCGGAGTTCCTGTATGCTGTTACATATCCTGAAAACCGTACGGTGTTTGTTCCAAATGAAGCTATCAATATTGCCTGGGGCTTGAAAAATGTGGGCACAGTGACCTGGTCACCGGATTATGTGTTAAGGTATGTGGGTGGCGAAGCATTTACTGCACGCTACGAAATTCCTCTTGGCAAGGTTGTGCCGCCGGGGGAAAAAGCAGAGTTTAACTTCGGCGCTTTCGGTTCAGAAGAACTTGGAAAGCATACTACTTACTGGCAATTGTTTAATCCATATGGTGCTCCAGTGCCAGGTGGATATGTAAGTTTTACTTATGTTTCCCAGTAGCTCTATTCAGAACTGTTCGTGTCCCGGATAGTTTCTTGTGGAAGGGTTTGTCATGCGTTTTGGTGATTTGACATTTGAGGAAGTTCGCGAATGTGCACAAAATGGTTGGATGGTTGTGATTCCCACCGGTTGTACCGAACAACATGGACCTCATTTGACAGTTGATTTTGATACTTGGTTTGCCGAGGCAATATGTCTAGCGGCAGCCGCTCGTGCTGTGGAGTTATACGATATACATTTGTTAGTTTTATCGGCGCTGCCCTTTGGACCCACCCCTGAACATCGTACGTTTGGCTATGGCTTTATTGACCTGCCTGTAGAGCTGCATCATGAAGTGCTATTGGCAGTACTGAATTCGCTGGCTGATCAAGGCTTCAAGAAATTGATTTTGTGGCGAGGTTGTGGTCAGCATTTGCTGGCACCCGTGGTTGAAAGGTTCAATGAGTTGCGAGCAGGTCATGCGCGGGCTTTTTACCTGCCTCCGCCGTACTATCCAATCTGGATGAAAATAGGTAATCCGCAAAATCCTGGTGGACACGCGGATGCTTTTGAAACTTCTGTGGCATTGTATATGCGCCCGGAAGCAGTGCGCCTGGAACGCATCACTAACCCGCACAATAAGCCGCTGGATTGGGATACGCCTTATCTTGATTTGACCCAATATACTCAAACCGGGGTTATCGGTGATCCGACCGAAGCTAGCGCAGAGCTGGGGGCGCGCTTATGGGAAGCGGTCGTAGAGGAAATGGCGAAGGGCTTTAAACAGATTGCAGAAAGCGAACTGGCTTGATTATTCCGTTGGCGCTATTACATTTTGGTCAAAATTGGCGCAATTTTGTAAAAAAATAGTCAAATTACACTAACTTAAATTGTGACGAATATCACTAGCGGTTTATGAGATAGTTCCTTATAATTCTTGTGAACTGGAAATATCACGTATTTAAGTCCACTTTGTTTGTTTTTATCAGCAGAACCTTTTGATAGTGTTCTGACTTCTTTAGAAAGGAAATGGTATGGTTAATCTGACGATTGATGGCAAACAAATTCAGGCTGCGCTGGGCACAACTGTTCTGCGGGCGGCGCAGGCAGCCGGTATTGAGATACCTACCTTATGTGATCACGCACATTTGACGCCCTTCGGCGGGTGTCGTCTGTGTCTAGTGGAAGTTGAGGGAATCCGTACCCTGCAACCTTCCTGCACACTGCCTGTCAGTGAAGGCATGGTGGTACGGACCAACACAGAAAGGATACAATCCGCACGCCGCTTTGTCTTAACGCTCATTTTTTCTGAGCGTAATCATTTTTGTCCTTATTGCCAGGTATCCGGGGGGGATTGTGAGTTACAGAATAACGCTTTGGCGTTGGGGATGACCCATTGGCCCTTACCGCCCAACTGGCAGCCTTATGCAGTAGATGCCACACATCCTTACTTTGTTCTTGATCATAATCGTTGTATCCTTTGCCGGCGGTGTGTGCGCGCCTGCGGCGAGCTGGTTGGAAACTTCACGCTTGGGTTTGAGGAACGAGGCACAAACAGTTTTCTTATCGCAGATGTCGGTGTGCCATTAGGGGCGAGTTCGTGTATTTCCTGTGGTACTTGTATTCAGGTTTGCCCAACCGGCGCTTTAATTGAACGCACCAGTGCTTACCAAGGTCACTTGATGGAGGCTGAACGGGTGCAGTCGGTGTGTTTGGGGTGTAGTCTGGGTTGTGGCATTGAGGCTTTTGTGCGAGATAATCGCATTTTGCGCATCAATGGTGATTGGAACAGTTCGGTGATCGGCGGCGTGATCTGCAAGCAGGGCAGATTTGTTCCAATGGAAGAGAGCCGTGAGCGCATTACAACGCCCATGGTTCGTCGAGATGGAACGCTTAAGCCCGCTACTTGGGAAGAAGCCATCGCTGTGATTGCCGCTCAGCTTAAACCGCTTGCCGGTCAGAATGGGAACGGAATTGCCGCTCTGGTTTCTACTCGCCTGCCTGCGGAGGCGTTGGCACTCTTTAAACATATTTTTGCTGATGAGTTGAAAGCAGGTGTGGTGACCAGTATAGAAGAGGGGCGCCCAACTGCTGCGATTGGGGCACTTGCGCAGGAAATGGGGAAACCTTTCGAAGCTACTCTGGATGCACTCTGGCAAGCAGATTGTGTAGTGGTTATCGGAACTGATCTGGTCAAAGAACATGAGGTGGCTGGTTTTATTGTTAAGCGGCTGGTGGCTGAGCGGACAAGTGAGCTAGTCCTAATCAATGCGGAAGAAGATGGACTGGCTGATCGAGCGAGCCTGATGTTGAAACCTCGTGGTTCCTATCTGGACACGATACAAGAACTGACGCTGGCGCTCAAGCAGGGCGGTGTGCCGGACTTGCAAGAGGCAGCAGCTCTCCTCTCCAAAGCTCAAAAACCCTTCTTTATTTATGGCAAGGCGTTGGTTTCAGAGGGGGGGGTAGAGGCAATGAAGGCATTAATACTGCTTGCCAAACAAGCGGGCGGCGTTGTTTTGGGTCTCAAAGGACAGGCGAACAGCCTTGCAGCGCTTCAATATGGTTTGGATAAAGCGTTTGAGATCAAAGGTCAACGGGCAGCCTATCTTGCTCTGGGTGATGCGAATCCGTCTCAGCGGTTGATCCAGCAATTGGAAAGTGTTCCCTTCCTGGCAGTGCAAGCCAGCCATGCTTCAAAAGCGACCGCAATGGCTCAGGTTGTTCTGCCGGTTGAAATGTGGGCTGAAGTTGCGGGTCATTATGTGAGTATGGATGGTCGTCTGCAAAAGACGACGCCTGTTTTGAAAATGTCTGGTCAGGTGTATTCCAATGTTGATGCATTACAAGCGTTGGCTGGGGCACTTGGCATTTCGGATGCTGTGGACTGGAGAGCAAGGCTATCCGAGCGCGTATCTCCCGTTACAATTCGAGAATCTTGATTATTAGTAGTAGAAAGAGAGGAATGATGACTAAACCGAAAATTGCTACGGACTGGATGTGTGGTTGTGCAGGTTGTCACATGTCCTTGCTTGATATGGATGAGCGAATTATTCAGGTGGCAGAACTGGCTGACATCCGCGCTACACCGATCACCGACTTGAAAGAGCCGGATGAAAGTGGCGTGGATGTGGGAGTGTTGGAAGGCGGCATTAATAACACTGCGAATGAAGAAGTGGCAATCCGCATGCGGAAACGCTGCAAGATTCTGGTTGCTTTAGGTGATTGTGCAGTGTTTGGCGGGGTACCCGCCATGCGTAATTTCTTCAAGATCGAGGATGCATTACGTCGGGCTTATGTGGAAACAGAAAGCACTGATGGTGAGGGAAAAATCCCGGATGATCCCGAGCTATGTCGTCAAACCCGGGTACGTTCTGTTCAAGAGGTGGTACCGGTAGATATTTTTGTGCCTGGGTGTCCACCGAACGCTGATACCATTTTTTATGTGCTTTCTGAGCTTGCGCAGGGCCGCAAGCCTGAACTTAAGGACGAATTGCTGCACTGGCATTAATGGTGAGGAGATAAGAGACTATGGTTGCGCAAAAAATTACGATTGAGCCGGTAACCCGTATTGAAGGTCATGCAAAAATTACTATCCACCTGAATGATCAGGGTAAGGTTGAGCGCGCTTATCTGCATGTTAATGAGTTTCGCGGGTTTGAGAAGTTCTGCGAAGGGCGGCTGGTACAGGAAATGCCAGCCATTACGCCGCGCATCTGCGGTATTTGCCCTGTCAGCCATCATCTGGCATCGGCAAAAGCCGGCGATGAGGTGTATGGTTCCCCTGCGCCGCGTCCGGCGCATCTCTTGCGCGAGCTGATGCACATGGGGCAGATTATTCAAAGTCATGGTATGCATTTCTTTGAGCTGGCAGGCCCTGATCTTTTACTGGGTTTTGATGCCGATCCGGCTATTCGCAACGTAGTCGGATTAATAGGTGCTGATCCAGGACTGACAGTAAAGGCGGTTAATCTACGTAAGTTTGGTCAGGAGATCATTCGCATTCTGGGTGGACGCCGGGTGCATCCCAATTTTGCCGTTCCCGGCGGGGTGAACAAAGTGTTGAAGGTTGAGGAACGCGATGCGATTCTGTCGGGTGTCGATGAGGCAATTAACACCATTCAGCTTGGCATTCGGATCATGAAGGACTGGGCTGAGAAGCACCGCGAAGATATTGAGAAGTTCGCGGTTTTTCAGACTGGTTATCTGGGACTGGTAACACCGGAGAATGGGTTGGAGTTGTATGATGGCGATATCCGGCTGGTTGACCGAAACGGTGTACAGCTTGAAAAGTTCAATGACCAGACGTATCTAGATTACATTGCTGAACATGTTGAAAGCTGGTCGTATCTAAAGTTTCCCTATTATAAGAAGTTAGGATGGCCGGCGGGTGTCTATCGTGTTGGTCCGCTTGGGCGTCTCAACACAATTGACAAGATTGATACCCCTCTGGCACAAGCGGAGTTCCTCAACTGGCGCAAGTTGAACGGTGGAAAGCCTGTTGAAAACACTTTGTACTTTCACTATGCCCGCCTGATCGAGTGTTTGTTTGCTGCGGAGAAGGTGCGGGTGTTGTTAGACGATCCGGATATTCTCAGTTCAGACATTCTGAACACCCGACGCGAATTTCGCGGTGAGGGTGTTGGGGTTATTGAGGCGCCGCGCGGCACTTTGATTCACCACTACTGGGCAAACGAATATGGACAGCTTCAACGCGTCAATCTTATTGTGGCTACCGGGCATAATAACTGGGCAATGGATCATGCTGTGGATAGCGTTGCAAAGACCTATATCACCGGGCCTGAAATTACAGAAGGATTGCTCAACCGTGTTGAAGCTGCCGTTCGGGCGCATGATCCATGCCTGTCCTGTTCGACGCATGCGGTTGGACAGATGCCCATGATCGTTGAAATGTATGACGCGCATGGCGAACTGGTGCAGCGCGCCACGCGTGGCTGAATTGGAAGGGAAACGATCGTTTTTTGCCTGGCACAGTGTCAACTACTGCCGGCTTTAGCCGACAGTTTGTCTTTGGCACCGCGGTAGAACCGCATCCGAGACCATAGGCTGGTTGACGGCAGTCTAGGCGAGGTTAGTGGGTTCACAAACAACACAATTGAACTTGGATTGGGTCTTTCGATTAGCTTTCTCAATATGTCTACAGACAAAGCAATGCTGACTGGTATATCTGGGATCGATGTGGACGACAGGGATACCAGTCAGCGTTGCTTTATTGGATGTATTGCTTGAGTTGGTGAAAAGCCCAATTTGAGTGCTTTGCCTGCTGCTTGTCTTCAGAAAGCTCTTGTCCGAGGGCGAATACCATAAGGCAGGTACTGTGGACCGCTTTCTACAAGTTCTCACGATCGAAAAGGCATCAAGGTATCTTTGAATTCCTCTTTCCTCTCTTTACAAACTTGCCCAGGAAGGGAAAATTCCCTGTAGAAAGTCAGAAGACACTGGCGATTCTGAAAAGAAACGATTGACCGCCGGTTGGAACAGCAGTTAATATAATAATTAAAAACTGATGAAACAGAAAAATAACGATGGCGACTCTCGAGGAAATAAAACCGAATTGCCAGGTGAAAGGGATATTGCCGAATGACACTGTGACCATTCTCAGTGTGCAATGGCATGGCTCGAATGTTGTCGAAGTATCTTATCGGGGGACAAGCGGACATTTGGGGAATGAATTGTTGTTTCGCGATCGCGAAGCCACTTTAGAGGTCATTGCGCCTGGAACTGCCTGGGCATTCGATGCCGATCCATTTTTGTTTCGCCTGGTTTCTGAAGCCTACCGCATTCGCATGGCTTACTTGTTCGACCCCTGGCTGGCGATCCACCTTTCACAGGTGGAACCCCTTCCTCATCAGATCATGGCTGTCTATGGCGAAATGTTGCCGCGTCAGCCTCTGCGGTTCTTGCTTGCGGATGATCCTGGAGCTGGTAAAACCATCATGACCGGCTTATTTATCAAAGAACTGCTCCTGCGCGGGGACCTTCAGCGCTGTTTGATCGTCGCTCCTGGAAATTTGACAGAACAATGGCAGGATGAACTCTGGCAAAAATTCCAACTTCCCTTTGATTTGTTGACCAACGATAAAATTGAAGCGGCGCGGTCGGGTAACGCGTTGGCTGAGATGCCCCTGGTGATTGCCCGTTTGGATAAACTCAGCCGGGATGAGGACATTCAGGCGCGCCTGGCGCAAACCGATTGGGATCTGATTGTCGTGGATGAAGCGCATAAAATGTCTGCCTCGGTTTTTGGCGGAGAGATTAAATACACCAAACGATATAAACTTGGTCAGCTTCTGGCAAGCAGGGCGCGCCATTTGCTCCTACTCACCGCCACACCGCACAACGGCAAAGAAGAAGATTTCCAGCTTTTTATGGGTTTGCTAGACCCGGACCGCTTTGAAGGAAAATACCGCGAAGGTGTCCATGCAGTAGATGCCTCAGATTTGATGCGACGGCTGGTGAAAGAGCAACTGCTAAAATTCGACGGCACACCGCTGTTTCCAGAGCGGCGGGCTTATACGGTTGATTATGACTTATCGGATGAGGAAGCCGCGCTTTACGAGGCGGTCACAAAGTATGTTTCGGAAGAATTCAACCGGGCAGACAATCTTGAAGCAGAACGCCGCGGCACAGTTGGTTTTGCCCTAACCATGCTGCAAAGGCGGCTTGCCTCCAGTCCAGAAGCCATCTATCAGTCTCTGCGCCGGCGCCGCGAACGGTTGAAAAGCCGTTTGAGAGAAGAGCGCCTCTTGAAACGAGGTGGTGAAGCCAGGATAGATTTCCTGCAGAACCTGCCCCAACTGGATGCTGAAGCGATTGAAGATTTAGAAGATGCTCCTGAAGAAGAGCAGGAACAAGACGCAGAACAGCTTGTGGATCTCGCTACCGCTGCGCGAACGATTCAGGAACTTGAGCTTGAGATCGCTGAGCTGCACCGTTTGGAACAGATGGCTGACCGTGTTCGCCGCTCCGGCAATGACCGCAAATGGCAGGAACTTTCGCGGATTCTTCAAGAGAATGAGGAAATGTTTGATGCCAACGGTCAGCGCAGGAAACTGGTCATCTTCACGGAGCACCGCGACACGCTGAATTATCTGGCTGAGAAAATCAGAACCTTATTAGGACGCCCCGAATCGGTGGTGACCATTCATGGCGGGATGCTGCGCGATGACCGCCGCACAGTGCAAGCTGCCTTTGTGCAAGATAAAGATGTGCTGGTGTTGGTTGCCACAGACGCCGCCGGCGAAGGCATCAACCTGCAGCGCGCCCATCTCATGGTCAACTATGACCTGCCCTGGAATCCGGCGCGAATTGAGCAGCGTTTTGGGCGAATCCACCGCATTGGTCAGACGGAGGTATGCCATCTCTGGAACCTGGTGGCAGATGAGACGCGCGAAGGGGATGTCTATGCCCGTTTGCTGCGAAAGATCGAGGAACAGCGCCGGGCGTTGGGGGATGGCGTCTTCGATATTCTGGGAAAATTGTTCCGTGAAACCAGCCTGCGGGATTTGCTTCTGGAAGCCATCCGTTACGGCGACCGCCCGGAGGTTCGCGCCCGTCTGAACCAGGCGGTGGACAACCTGGTGGATCGTCAGCGCTGTCAGGAACTGTTGGAAGAGCGGGCGCTGGCGCGCGATGTGATGGACATTACCCGGGTACAGCGCATTCGCCAGGATTTTGAGCGCGCTCAAGCCCGCCGCTTGCAGCCTCACTTTATCGAGGCTTTCTTCAAGACTGCATTTGAACATCTCGGCGGCACAATGCACAAGCGCGAGAGCAAACGGTACGAAATCACCCATGTGCCAGCGGCGATCCGCAATCGCAGCTTTAATCTGGGGCGCGGCACCCTTCTCAGCCGGTACGAGCGGGTTACTTTTTACAAAGAAGAGATTGCCCTTCCCGGCAAGCCCCTGGCTGAATTCTTGTGCCCGGGTCATCCTTTGATGGATGCCGTGATTGACTTGATCCTGGAGCGTTACCGCTCCTTGCTCCGCCAGGGAGCCATTCTTGTGGATCAGGCGGATATGGGTGAGGAGCCAAGAGTTTTGTTCTATCTGGAAGCGAGCATTCAGGATGGTCATGCAGATAGCAATGATCAGCGCAGGGTGGTTGCCCGTCAGATGCAGTTTGTTGAAATGACCCGAGACAGAAACGCAGCGCCAGCAGGACCTGCGCCTTTTTTGGATTATGCGCCCCTTCCGGCTGAATTACGCGCACTGGTTGAGCCACTCCTCAATGACAGTTGGTTAAAAAACGACCTGGAAAACCTCGCAAGAGCGTATGCCATTCAGCACCTGGTGCCGCGCATGTTCGATGAAACCCGGCGGCAGCGCGAAGAAACTGTGGCGCGTACCCTGGCAGCCGTCAAAGACCGGCTCACCAAGGAAATCAGTTATTGGGATCACCGCGCTCAGGATTTGAAAGCCCAGGAAAGGGCAGGCAGGGTCAATGCCCGCCTGAATTCTGAAATGGCGCAGCGCAGGGCAGATGAATTGCAGGCGCGTTTGCAGCGCAGGATGGAAGAACTGGAAAAGGAGCGGCTTCTCTCGCCGCAGCCGCCGCTTGTGCTGGGAGCGGCTCTGATCCTGCCGGCTGGCTTGCTTGTCAGGCTGCAAGGGCAGGAGCTGCCCGAACCCGCCTTGTTTGCCAAGCAGAAAAAAGCCGTGGAAGAAGCTGCCATGCAGGCGGTGATGGAGAAAGAGAGAAGTTTAGGCTTCTTGCCGGTGGATGTTCACGGCGAGAATCTGGGGTGGGATATTGAATCGGCTATACCGGGCAGCGGTAAGTTGCGTTTCATCGAAGTGAAGGGACGCATAAAAGGTGTAGAGACGATCACAGTCAGTAAAAACGAAATCCTTGCCGGGCTGAATAAGCCGGAGGATTACATCCTGGCGGTGGTGGAAATCTCATTTCACGGCGAGAAAGCGGAAGCGGCAGAACCTGTTTACATAATTCGCCCATTCAGGCGCGAACCGGACTTTGCGGCAGTAAGCGTGAACTACAAATGGCATGAATTGATGTCTTTGCGTAGTCAGTGACAGGGATTGGTTTATGACCAGACGGGAGGACTCGGAAGATCGTGAAATCTTGACTGCGCCTTATGATGCATGTGGCTGTGGGTGAGCTATGTTATAATGAATGTAACTACATTTGTAGGCGCGTTTGGAGGCGCTCATGCTCACCATCGGAATCCGCGAATTGAAACAGCAGGTCAGCGAGGTACTGCGCAGGGTGCGCGAGAGCGGGTGTGAAGTGCAAATTACCTATCGCGGCAAGGTGATTGCTCTGATTGTGCCGGCTAATCGCGCTGCTAATGCGCAGGAGGAAAGCCGCGCCTGGGAAGAACTTGATCGGGCGGCTGAGGCGATCAGCGCCCGCTGGCCGGCCGGCGTTTCGGCTGCTCAGGCTGTCAGCGAGGCGCGCCGGTGAACGCCGTGCTGGATGCCAGCGTTTGGGTGGCGCGCCTGGTGCGTCAGGATGCCTTTCATGAACTGGTCAAAGGCTGGATGGA
>Ga0308389_1000897_pt1 | contig 21148 bp, 15 predicted proteins | sample Hotspr2Sample148_FD_202362 | JGI IMG/M metagenome (GOLD analysis project Ga0308389, IMG submission 202362) | Hot spring phototrophic mat microbial communities from Mushroom Spring, Yellowstone National Park, Wyoming, United States - 20040719_148 ... | reverse complement strand
CGCACCTGGCCGCCGCGGCGCCGATGGTGGCGCTGTACGACGGGCCGGAGGAGGAAAAGACGGCGCTGATTTCCGCGCTGGCGTTTTCGATGCGCGGCGCAAGGGCCTCGCCCCGGGAAGCGCCCCTCCTGGACAGGATTCGCGAAGCCGTGGCGCGGCTGGCCGGCCTGCCCGGGGGAGAGGCCCTCGCCGAGGCGATGAAATCGCTGGAGGCGAGCGTCCTTGAAGCGGAGCCGTGCCCCGACCAGGCGGGCTTCCTCCTGTGGCGGTCCGGCACGGGGGCCGCCTTGCGGGAAGCCGTGGCCGCGTTCCGGCGCAGCGCCGGCGGCGGCGAGCGGGAGTTGCAATTCGCGGCCCTGCTTGGACGCATCGAGAGCTGGCGCGGCGAAAGAGAGACGCCGGCGATGGCGCACTTCCACATGAAGGCGCTGTTGCTGCGCGACCTGCTGGAGATGGCGCCGACGGAGGCGTCGCTGGCCGCCGTGATCTCCTCGTACGTGCGGTTCCTGGGGGCCTCGCCGGCGAAGACGGAAAGCCCGGCGGAATGGGTGGTGCATTTCCGGCGGCTGTTGCTGCCCTTGGCGCCGTTGGGGCGCAAGAGCGTGGATCTGGCCGTGGCCGAGATCCGGCGCAGCGGCGACCCGCTGATGAACCTGCTGGCGGACGCGCACAGCGGCGGGTATTTCTGAGGCGCCTGCACGCTCGGATAGACTGGGGCCATGCCCCGCTATGGCGCCGTTGAAGCAGGCGGCACGAAGTTCATGCTGGCGGCGGGCGGCGACCCGCTGCGGCTGGAGCAGGTGACGCGCGTGCCGACCTCGGAAGACCCTGAAGAAACGCTTGAGTCCGTGATCGGCTACTTCCGGCGCGCCGGGCCGCTGGACGCGATCGGCGTGGCCACCTTCGGGCCGGTGGATTTCGCCACCGGACGCATCACAACGACGCCGAAGCTCGCGTGGCGGAACTACCCGCTGCGGGAGAAGCTGGCCTCGGCGCTCGGCGTGCCGGTGGGGTTCGACACGGACGTGAACGGCGCGGCGCTGGCGGAAGCGCGGTGCGGCGCAGGGCGGGGCGTGGAGGACCTGGTGTACTTCACGGTGGGCACGGGCATCGGCGGCGGGGCCATCACGGGCGGGCGCCTGGTGCACGGGCTGATGCACTCCGAGATGGGACACCTGCTGGTGCGGCGCGCGCCGGGCGAGCGGCCGGACTTTGCCGGCGTCTGCCCGTATCACGGGGATTGTCTGGAAGGCATGGCCAGCGGCCCGGCGATCGAGGCGCGGTGGGACCGCAAGCCGGAGTCGCTCGCAGAAGATCATCCCGCCTGGGGCCTGGAGGCGGATTATCTGGCGCAGGCCTGCATTGCCGTGGCGTGCGTGCTTTCGCCGCGGGTGATCGTGCTGGGCGGCGGCGTGATGGAGCAGGCGCACCTGCTCGGGATGATCCGTGCGCGGACCGCCGGGTATGCGAACGGGTATTTTCCGCTGCCGCGGATCGAGCGGCCCGCGCTCGAATATCCGGGCCTGAGCGGGGCGCTGATTCTGGCCATGGAGGCGGCGCGATGAGAAAAAACATTTCTTCGGGAACCCGTTGGGAGGCGGCGGTGGGCTATTCGCGGGCGGTGCGCGTGGGGCCGCACGTGTGGGTGGCGGGAACGACGGCGGTGGACGACCGCGGCCGGGTGGCGGGCGAGGGCGACGCGGGGGCGCAGGCGCTGTTCATCCTGCGAAAGATCGAGCGGGCGCTTGCCGAAGCCGGCGCCTCGCTGCGCGACGTGGTGCGGACGCGGATGTACCTGGTCTCGCTGGATGATGAAGAGGCCGTGGGGCGGGCGCACCGCGAGGTTTTCGGCGACATTCGCCCGGCGGCGACCATGATCCAGGTCGCGGGCCTGGTGGATGCGCGGCTGCGGGTGGAGATCGAAGTCGAGGCGTACGTCGAGGGCTGAGGCCGGAACGCGTGGCGGAGAAACAGAAACGGCGCCCCGGTTGGGGGCGCCGTTTCCGGGCGAGGCTTCAGCGTGCTCAGAAGAAGAAGCTGAGCTGGAGACGGGCTGCGCGCGGCGATTGCCAGCTATTGGCGAGTCCGTACAGCGGGCTCACCGGCACGCCCTGGGCCTTCATCAGGGAAAGGGTATTGAAGCCCTTGAAGATGTCGGCCTCGTGAGCGAACTGGAGCTGGCCGTAGTCGGGGTGCGTCAACCCGACGTTCTTGTTGGTGACGATGCCCGAGTTGAACAGGTTGAATACCGTGAACTCGAAGCGGACCCTCATGCTTTCCCGGGCCGCGAAGGGCGCGAAATCGTGCATGAGGTTGAGGTCGAAGTTGTAGAAGACGGGCGTGCGCCCCATGTCGCCGCGGCCATAGGGATAGGCGGGCACGGAGGAGATGACCGTGGCCTCCGTGGTGAGGGGCGTCCCCGAGTAAAGCACGACGTTCGGAGCAAACGTCGTGGTGCCGAGGAAGCTCTTCTGCGTGTAGCCGCCGAAGAACTTGAGCGTATGCGGACGGTCAGTGGCGAGCCGGCCTTTGGCGAGCTGGCCCTGCTCGGTAATGGTGATCCAGGGCAGGTCGAAGTAGCGGTTGACGTTGGGGCTGGTGCGGCCGTTTTCGTCCGAGCTGGCGAGGCCGCCGTAGTTGCCATAGAGGCGGGACCAGGTGTAGCTGATGGCGTACTGGTATTTCCGCGAGAACCGCTTGTCGAGGCGGAACTCGATGGCGTCGTAGTTGCGGATCGCCTTCGGGGTGGGCGGGATGCCGGGCTCCCAGGTCTTGGGATCGGCAACCAGGCCGAAGCCGGGGTTGGCGATGTAGTAGATCTCGCCTTCCGGCCCAAGCGTGCCGACGTCCTCGATGGTGCGGATGAGGCGGCGGTTCGTATAGCGCAAGCTGGCCACAACGGTCGGGGTGACGCTGTAGTCGTAGCCGAGGTCGAACATCCGCTGCTTCATCGGCTTGAGGTTGGGATCAACCGTGTTGTTCTCGGGGTCGTTGGACGGGATGCGCCAGTTGACGGCTTCGAAGAAGCGTCCGGGAAGCTTGTACGGATCGGCGGGGATCCCCTGAAGCGTCCTCACCCAATTGGGATCGTCGAGGGAGTAATAGTAATCCCACCAGATGTCACCGCCGAAGCTGCCGCGCGGCATCTCGTACTTCATCAGGTCGTAGAAGTAGCCCCAGGATGCGTAGAAGCGCATCTTGCCGTCGCCCTTCGGGTCGAAGGCGCCGCCGATGCGCGGGCTGATCTTGCTGCTCCAGGGGAACTCGATCGGGGGCGCCGCGGTGGTCTGCCCCTTGATGGAGAAGCTGGGCAGGAACTCGCGCTCGGTGCGGATGCCGAGGTTGAGCGACAGGTGCTTGTTCACCCTCCAGTTGTCCTGGAAGAAGAGGCTCTTGTTGTCGCTGGAGGCGTCGCCGAAGGTGCCGAAGATGCGGTAGCGGTAATAGCCGAAGGCACCCGTCTGACGGCCGCTGCACTGCGAGGTGATGCAGGCGTAGCTGAGGCCCCAGTAGTAGCGGTAATAGCCGTTCGGCCATGCCAGGTACTTGACCGAGTTGGACAGCAAGTTGGTCTGGTAGCCGAACTTGAAGTTGTGCTGTCCGCCGAGATTGAGAAGGTAGGAGCCTTCAGCATTGAAGTTCTTGCGGGTGTAGATGTCGTAGTCGTGCCGCGAGGGCGTCTGCTGGCGCCAGCCGGCCGGCCCGCGGAGATCGGCCGGGATGTTGAGCGGGGAATTGACGTTGGAGTTGCTGTAGTAAATGGCGGTGATGTCGGGGATCGCGTAGCGGTCGGTGAAATTGGTGTAGTTGTAGCCGCCACGGAAGGTAAAGATCAGCTTGCTCGTGGCAAGGTAGTCGATCTGGCCCGAAACGATCTGGCCGGCGGTGTAGTTGCCGAAGAGACCCCAGGTGGCGTTGGGAGAATCCGTGCCGTCGCGGGCAGGAAGAGTCCCGCGGGTGTAGTTGGGGTTCCAGATCCAGCTCATGTTCATCCGGACCTTGCTGAACGGCACGAAATCAATCTTGCCCACCGAATAATGCTGGCGGTACTTCGAATTGAACGTGGCCGTCTGATTGTTGGACAGGAACGTCACCGTCCGGCTGGTGGACGTCAGACTCGGCATGAAGCCGGCGAAAAAGAAGAGCTTGTTCTTCAGGATCGGGCCTCCGATGTTGAAAACCGGATTCCAGCGCGTCCAGTCATCGGCCTGGTTCTGGAAGTAACGGACCTTCGTTCGGGGCGTGCCGGAATCGCTGGGGTCGATCTGAAGAGTGGGCCTGGGCCTTCCCTGGAGGTTGTCGTTGTCGAAATAGAAGCCGGCCTGGCCGTGCCACTCATTGCTGCCGCTGCGGACGACGGCGTTGATCACGCCGCCCATGGCGCCGCCGTACTGGGCCTCCATGACGCCGTTCTTCACCTGGACCTGCTGAACCATTTCCACGGGGACGCGGTTCTGGCCGGAAAGCACTCCGGTCTGGATGTTGGTGACCTCCATGCCGTCGAGGTAATAGACGTTTTCCGAACCGGAAGCGCCGTCCACCTGGAAGCCGCCCGCCTTGCCTTCATTGCGGGCGCCGGGGGCGATGTTGATCAGGTCGTAGAAGCTGCGGCCCTTCGGGATGAGGTCGAAGAAGCTCTTGTCGACGTTGATCGCCGAGCTGGAGGACGTGGTGTCGACGAGCACCGCCTCGGCGGTGACAACCACGCTCTCGGTGACCTTGCCGACTTCCAGCCGGAAGTCAACGCGGGTGGCGCGGCCGAGCACGACGGGCGTGTCGGTCTTCCTCACCGTGGAGAATCCCGGGGCCGACACCGTGACGGTGTACATGCCGACGGGGAGCTGCTGTTGCAGGAACTGCCCGGTCGAATCGGTTTGCAGGGTGATCGGCCGCGGCAGCGGGCCGCCGCTGATTTCGACCGTGGCGTTGGGAACGGCCGCGCCGCTCGGGTCGGTGACCACGCCCTGGATGCTGCCGGTGGTTTCCTGCGCGGCAGCGAATGCAGTACACAACACGAGAAGTGCCACGAACGCCAGCCAGCGTCCCGTGGCGCCCCTGAAGCTGGATGCGAGATTCATAGTCACAAAATCCTCCCTGAGGAATTCGAAAATCTTGCCCGGCAGACTTTGATCCAACGCGCCCGCGCATCCGTTCGCCCGGGACCGGACGATGGCAAGCGGACGCTATTCTTGGCCTGGTTGGAAGGGAGCCGGCGCCGCAGAAATGCAGGCCGGCGGGACAGACGCGGAGGTTGTGGACACAACCCCCCGGAAGTCGTGGCAGGGCCAAGGAGGCCTGAAAAGGCCTGCCCCCTGAAGCACCACCCCTCAGGCTCGCAATCTTCCGCTGGAAGCCCTGAGGTACGCGTCATGATGAAAGAGCAATCTCCCATGCCCCGGTGGGGCTTGACTGTGACAATCGTAACACAACCCTGAAGAATCAAGTCAAGGGGGTATGATTCTCCCCGGCGGCCGTTCCGGAAGCAGGGGCGGCGCCCGGGGCCGCCGGGGCTATGATGATAGGGCAGGATCCGAGCATGCCCACCCGCCATCGCCTGCGCTTTTCCGCCGGTCTGGCCGCCTTGTCCGTCCTGATCGCTCTGGTCGTGTGGCAGGGCTCGTTCACGGTGGGCGACTACGGGCCGCAGACGCCGGAGCAGACCTATGTGTTTTGGGCCCTGTCGACGGTGATCTTCCTGCTCACCGTGCTGCTGGGATTCATTCTTTTCCGGGACGCCATCAAGCTGTACTTCGCGCGGCGCGCCGGAGTGGAGGGCGCCCGCATCCGCACCAAGATCCTGGTCGGCGCGCTCGGTCTGGTTTTTCTGCCGACGGTGTTCCTGTTCCTGTGGAGCGTCGAAGTCCTGAACAGAAACCTGGACAAATGGTTCAGCCGGCCGGCGGAGCGAATCAAGCTCAACCTGGCCGAAATCGGCAGCGCGATGCAGGCCGAGGCGCAGCGCCGGGCCACGGTGGCGGCGCGGTGGCTGGCCGACAGCGCCCAGTTCCGCGAGTTCCTCTCCGGCGGCGCGACGCCCGCGGCCTTCTTCTCGAACGCCTGCGCGGCGGCCGGCGCCGAGGAAATCCACTTCGTGCGCCCGGACGGCGGCCAGCTTCTCATTTGCCAGAACCACGAGTCGGGCGGCGAGGGCGGGCCGGAAACCACGGCCTCGGCGCCGGTGGCCGGCGGGCAGCTGGTGGTGCGCATCCGCTTGCCTGTGGATCTGGCCGCCCGCGAACGGGAGATCCAGCAACAGGTGCGCGACTACGACCGCCTGGCAGCGAGCCGCAAGGAGACGCGGATCTTTTATCTCCAGTTGCTGTTCCTGATCACGCTGTTCGTCCTGTTCGTCGCCGTGTGGGTGGCGCTGTTCCTGGCACGGCAAATCACGGCGCCGGTGACCGCGCTGCTGGAAGCGGCCCGCGCGGTGCGCTCGGGCGACCTGTCCTGGCGCGTGCGCGTCGCCGCCACCGACGAGCTGGCGACGCTGGTGCGCGCCTTCAACGAGATGACCGAGGACCTGGAGGCCAACCGGGACGAGCTGGAGCGGCGGCGCCGCTTCATCGAGGCGGTGCTCGAAAGCATCCCGAGCGGCGTCATCAGCCTGAGCCATGACATGACGGTGCTGCTGGCCAACAGCGCGATGCGGAAGATCCTGCCGGACCAGCCCATCGAGCCGGGGGCGCGGCTCGTCGATCTGATCCCCGGCGGCCGCGCGGGCGACCTCCTGCGGCTGCTGAAACGCGCCCGGCGCACCGGGTCGGCGTCGCGCCAGTTCGAGGTGGCGACGCCGCAGGGCACGCGCCATCTGTCGCTGACCGTGGCGGCGCTGGAGGCGTCGACGACATCCGGGTTCGTCCTGGTGGTGGAGGACACGACCGACATCCTGCGCGCGCAGCGGGCGGCGGCCTGGCACGAAGTGGCGCGGCGCATCGCCCATGAGCTGAAGAACCCGATCACGCCCATCGCCCTCAGCGCCGAGCGCATCCTGCGGCAGGTGGAGAAGAACCCGCCCCCGCCCGAGGTGCGGCGCATCCTCGTGGAGTGTTGCGCGACGATCCGCCGCGAGGTGGACAGCGTGAAGAACCTCGTCGACGCTTTCTCGCAGTTCGCGCGCTTCCCGTCGGCGCAACTCGAGCCGGCCGATCTGAACCAGGTGGTCCGCGAGGCGCTGGCCGTGTTCGAGGGCAGGCTGGAAGGGATCGCCGTGCGTCAGCGCCTCGAGGCCGCGCTGCCGCCGGTGGCGCTGGACCGCGAACAGTTCAAGCGGGCGCTGGTCAACCTCATCGACAACGCCGCCGAGGCGATGACGGACTCGCTGGTGCGCGAGCTGCTGGTGGAGACGCGCGCGCTGCCGGGCGATGTGGTCGAGGTGGAGATCGCCGACACCGGCTGCGGGATCTCCACCGAGGACAAGGAGAAGCTGTTCCTGCCTTACTTCAGCACCAAGAAGCGGGGCACCGGGCTGGGGCTGGCCATCGTCAGCCACATCGTGGCCGAGCACCACGCGCAGATCCGCGTGGAGGACAACACGCCGAAGGGTGCGCGGTTTATCATCGAATTGCCGGCCGCCTCCGCGCAGGAGGCCGGCCTGCGCACGGTGGAAACCCGCACATGAGCAGCCCGCGCATCCTGATTGTCGACGACGAGCCCGGCATCCGCGAATCCCTCGCGGGCATCCTCCAGGACGAAGGATTCACCGTGCATGCGGCGGCCACCGGCGAAGAGTGTCTGGCCGAAGTCGCCAAAGGCGAGTACGACGCCGTGCTGCTGGACGTCTGGCTGCCGGGCATCGACGGGCTGGCGGTGCTCGAGCGCGTGCGGGAATCGCCGCCGCCCGCCCCGCCGGTCTTCATCATGATCTCCGGCCACGGCAGCATCGAGAGCGCGGTGCGGGCCACCAAGCTGGGCGCCTTTGATTTCCTCGAGAAGCCGCTGACCATCGAGAAGGTGCTGGTGGTGTTGCGCAACGGGCTCGAGCAGCGCCGGCTCGCGCTGGAGGTGCGCGAGCTGCGGCAGGCGGTGCGGCCGAAGCCCGAGCTGATCGGCGAAAGCGTGCCGATCAAGGCGTTGCGGCAGCAGATCGCGCTGATGGCGGGCACCAACGGGCGGGTGCTGATCTACGGGGAGAGCGGCACGGGCAAGGAGCTGGTCGCCCACGCCATCCACGCCCGCAGCGCGCGCGCCGACGGGCCGTTCGTCGAGGTCAACTGCGCCGCACTGCCCGACGATCTGATCGAAGCCGAGCTGTTCGGGCAGCGCCCCGGGGCCGTGCCCGGCGCGGCCGTGGCGAAGATCGGCAAGTTCGAAAAGGCCGACGGCGGCACGCTGTTTCTGGACGAGGTCGGCGACATGAGCCTGCGGATGCAGGCCAAGCTGCTGCGGGTGCTCGACGAGCAGCGCATCGAGCCGGTGGGCGCCTCGGCCCCTGTGCAGGTGGACGTGCGCGTCATCGCCTCCACCAACAAGAACCTCGAGGAAGAGATCGAGAAGGGCAATTTCCGCGAGGACCTGTTCTACCGCCTGAACGTGATCCCCTTCGAGGTGCCGCCGCTGCGGGAGCGCGCCGAGGACATCCCGCTGCTGGCCGACCACTTCCTGCGCGAGTTCGCGCAGGCCTACGGCCGCAAGCGGAAGGAGCTGACGCCGGAGGCGGTGCGCGTGCTCCAGCAATACCCGTGGCCGGGCAACGTGCGCGAGCTGAAGAACCTGATGGAACGGCTCGTCATCATGTATCCCCAGACGAGGATCGACGCGCGCCACATCCCGCTGCCGGCCAGCCGCCGCGCCGCCGAGCGCCTGCGCGAGCGCCCGGCGACGCTCGTCGAGGTGCGTCAGGAGGCCGAGCGCGCCTACATCCTGAAGAAGCTCGACGAGACCGGCGGCAACATCACGCGGGCGGCCGAACTGCTGGGCCTCGAGCGCAGCAACCTTTACAAAAAGATGCGCGCCCTAGGGATCCTGCCGAAGGAGTGACCCCCGCCCGGCCGCCCCAATCGGACTCGCAAGTCCATTTCTGTGCGCGGTGGGTTAGAATGGCAGCTTGACCGGACAGCCGATATGGAACACCTGCTCTCGCTTATCCTGTGCGTGCCCCTGGCCGGGCTGCTGGTGCTTTTCTTCCTCCCTTCCTCGAATTCCCGGCTGATCAAGCTGTGGGCCAACGCCGTCTTTCTGGCCGGCTTCCTGGTCTCCCTGCCGCTGTGGTTTCAGTTCGACCCCGGCGGGCCGATGTTCCAGTTCGTGGAGAAGGCCCCGTGGATTCCCGCCATCGGCGCCTCCTGGCACCTCGGCGTGGACGGCTACGCGGCGCTGCTCGAGCTGCTGACCACGCTGGTCGGCGCGGTGGCGATCCTGTGCTCGTGGTCCGCCATCACGGAGCGGCTGAAGGAATACTACGGGCACTTCATGCTGTTGCAGTTCGGCATGCTGGGCGTCTTCGCCGCCCGGGACTTCCTGCTGTTCTTCGTCTTCTGGGAGCTGACGCTGATCCCGATGTACTTCATCATCGCCATCTGGGGCGGGGAGCGGCGCGGCTATTCGGCGATCAAGTTCGTCCTCTACACGCTGGTCGGCTCGATGTTCCTGCTGCTCGGCATGCTGGCCTTCTACTGGCAGCACTACCAGCAGTTCCATGTCCTCACCTGGGACCTGAACGAGCTGCTCAGGACGCAGATGCCGCCGGAGCACGCCTGGTGGGTTTTCTGGGCCTTCTTCCTCGGCTTTGCGGTGAAGGTGCCGATGTGGCCGCTGCACACGTGGTTGCCCGACGCGCACACCGAGGCGCCCACGGCCGGCTCGGTGATTCTGGCCGGCATCCTGCTGAAGATGGGCACCTACGGCTTCATCCGCTTCTCCCTGCCGATGCTGCCGGAAACCAGCCGGGACCCGAAGATCGTCGGCATCATGGCCGGGCTGTCGATCATCGCCATCATCTACGGGGCGCTGGTGTGCCTGATGCAAACCGACTGGAAGAAGCTGATCGCCTACTCCTCGGTCAGCCACATGGGCTTCTGCACGCTGGGCATCTTCGCCCTGAACCACGCGGGCCTGACCGGCTCCATCATCCAGCAGATCAACCACGGCGTTTCGACGAGCATGCTGTTTCTCATCGTGGGCGTGGTCTACGAGCGCCGGCACACGCGGCTGATCGCCGAGTACGGCGGGCTGTTCCGCGTGATGCCCGTGTTCACGGCCGTGTTCCTGATCGCCGCGCTCAGCTCGATGGGGATGCCGCCGCTGAACGGCTTCATCGGCGAGATCACCATCCTGCGGGGTGCCTACGAGGTCAGCTTCTGGTGGGCGCTGGCGTGCGGCGTTGGCATCGCGCTCGGGGCGGCCTATCTGCTGTGGCTGTTCCAGCGCACCATGCTCGGGGAGCTGGCCAACGAGAAGAACCGCGGCCTGGCCGACCTGAACTGGCGCGAGATCGCCTACTTCTCGCCGCTGCTGGCGCTGGCGTTCTGGATCGGCCTGTACCCGGCGCCGTTCTTCCGGATGCTGGACCGCAACGTGGCCGGGATCCTGGAGATGGTGCAGCGGTAGGCGGCCTTTTTGTTTTAAACATTTCCGCTTGATTATGATTTTTTGAGATTCCCGGCCGCGGCGCGCCACTATATCAGCGGATGGACATCCGGACCGCGACCCTGCCGGCGCCGTGGCACGTGCTGCTCCGGGGCGCCCAGCAGCCGCCGCTGCTCGCCAAGGACCGCGACCGGTTTGTCTTTCTTGGCGTGCTCCACAGCGCCGCGCGGGCGGCGGGCTGGGCCTTTCACGGCTACTGCCTGCTGCCCGGCGAGGCGCGCCTGGTTGTCGAGGCGCCTTCTGCCGAGGCGCTCCGGCTCGGGCTGGAGCGGGTCCGGTCGGCCTATTCGCGGTACTGGCACGCATGGTATCCGCCGCGGGTGCGCGCCTTCCGCGGCGCGCCGCGCGCCGCGCCGCTCGACCGCGCCGCGCTCGACGACGTGCTCGCCTTCATCGAGACGGCGCCCGTGCGCGCAGGGCTCGCCGAGGACGCGGCCGCCTGGCCGTGGTCGAGCGCGCCGGCCCGGGCGGCGGGCCGCAAGCCGTATTTGCCGCTGGCGGCGCCGGAGCGGGGCGGGAGGCTCGACGCCGCCGCCTGGAGAAAGCGGCTGGACGAGTTCAGCCGGGACGCGCGCGCCCAGGCAATGGCGGCGCGCCTGCTGGCCGCGGCGCGGCCGCTCACCGGCCGCCGGGCCTCGGCCTGGCCGGAGACGGACGGCCCGCTTCTTTTGTTTCCGCCGGCGCAATCTGCACGAGCGGCTGCGGCGGGGGCGTAGCCCGGCTTTCCAGCATCCGCCCGCCGAACAGGCGGTAGCTCCAGCGCTCCACCAGCGGCAGCAGGGCGCGCACCATGCGCCCGTGCAGCAGCAGGCTGCCGGCGGCCAGCACGGGGTGCGGAATGACGGTGCAGCACCGGGCGCACATGTCGATCTCGCCGGCCCTGCCCTCGGCGTGCAGGCGGCGCAGGCGCTGCATGGCGGGGCCGTTGAAGATCTCCCGCAGCGGCGCCTCCCGCAGGCTGCCCACCGGCGCGCCGTCGAGCATGTAGCTCTGGCAGCAGGGGTAGACGTCGCCGTTGTGCTTCACATACATGGCGCCGCGCCACAGGTAGTGGCAGGGGTGCTTCCACCGGCGCGCCCCCGCGCCGCCGCCGAGCAGGTTGGTTTCGTCCTCCTTGACGCGGATGAGGTCGACGCCGGGCACGCTGCCCCAGAAGCGGCGGAAAGCCTCCTCCTCGTGCCGGTTGCCGTCCATGCGGACCATCTGCACGGTGATGCGGAGCTTCGAGCCGCGCTCGTGCTTCATCCGGCAGAAGCGGAGGAAGTTGTCGCGCACGCGCTCGAACTTCGCGCCCTTGCGGTAGCGCTCGAAGGTCTCCTTGCTGTAGCCGTCGAAGCTGAGCGTGATGTGGCTCAAGGGCGAATCGAGCAGCCGCGCGGCGGCCTTTTCGTCGAGCAGCGTGCCGTTGGTGGAGATCAGCGTGGAGATGCCGTGCTGCTCGCAGTAGTGGATTCGGTCGAAGATGCGCGGGTCGAGCAGCGGCTCGCCCAGCCCGATGAGCATCATGTGCTCGGCCGTGCCGGCGCTCTGCTCCACCAGCCGGCGGAAAACCTCCTCGTCCATGTCCTCCTTGGGCTGAGGATGCGTTTCGCGGGGGCACATCGGGCAGTAGATGTTGCACTTCGCCGTGGTCTCGACGATGTACTCGACGGGCAGGGCGCGGACGTCCTGCCTGCGGCGCAGGTAGGCCCAAAGCAGCTTCCACCGGTTCCAGGCGCTCATGGGCGGGCGGGTGTACCTTTATTGTAGCGGCGCGGGGGGACCGGTCATCCGGAACTATGGTGAAGGAACGGATTCGCGTGCTGAACGGCGCGCCGGCGCGGCCGGACGGGGACTACGTCCTGTACTGGGCGCGGGTGAACCGCCGGGCCGAATCGAACCACGCACTGTTGCACGCCGTGGAGACGGCCAACCGGCTCGGGCTGCCGGTGCTTTTCTTCGAGGAGCTGAGCTTCGCGCAGCCGCTGGCCAACGCGCGCCTGCACACCTTCGCGCTGGAGGGCGTGCCGGAAACGGCGAGGCGGCTCCGCCAGCTCGGCATCGGCTACTGCTTCCACCTGCGCCGCAACGGCGAGGACCCGCCCGACGTGCTCGGGCGGCTGGCCCGCAGGGCGGCCTGCCTGGTCACCGACGACTACCCGGACTACCCGGCCGCCCGCCAGGGCGCGGAGCTGCCGGCCGGCCTCGAGGTGCGCTGCGAGGCGGTTGACTCGTCCTGCATCGTGCCCATGCGCCTGCTGGACAAGCGCGAATACGCCGCCTATTCGATCCGGCCGAAGATCCGCCGCCTGCTGCCGCAGTTCCTCGCGCCCTGCCCCGCGCCGCGCGTGCGGCGCCGCTGGAGCGGCCCGCCGCCGCAGTGGCATTGCCCCGTCGAGGAACCGCAAATTCCCGCGCTGGCCGCATCCTGCGACATCGACCACAGCGTGCCGCCGTCGCTGACTTTCCGCGGCGGGCGCGCCGCGGCCGAGGCCCGCCTGGCGCATTTCCTCGAACACGGCCTGCGGCGGTATGCGAAGGAGCGCAATCAGCCGGCCGCGCACGCCACGTCGCATCTCAGCCCGTACCTGCGCTTCGGCTGGATCTCGCCGCTCGAAACGGCGCTGGCGGCGCAGGAAGCGGCGCGCGAGCAGCGGCTCATCGCCGACGAGTTCCTCGAAGAGCTCATCGTGCGGCGCGAGCTGGCGTTCAACTTCACGCTGCACTCGCCCAACCCGGCCTCGCTCGCGAACCTGCCGGACTGGGCCCGGGCCACGCTGCTCGCCCACGCCAGGGACCCGCGCAGCCCCTGTTACACGCGCGCGCAATTCGAGCAGGCCCGGACGCACGACGCGCTATGGAACGCCTGCCAGAAAGAGATGCTGTTGCGCGGCATCATCCACGGCTATTACAGAATGTATTGGGGGAAGAAAATCATCGAATGGTCCCCCACCTGCCAGGACGCTCTGGAAACGATGCTCGCCATCCATGACCGCTACGCGCTGGACGGGCGCGACCCGAACACCTACACCAACATCCTGTGGTGTTTCGGGCTGCACGACCGGCCGTGGCAGGAGCGGCCCGTGTTCGGCATGGTCCGCTACATGTCGCTCGACGGGATGAAGCGGAAGACGAACGTCGACGCCTATCTGCGCGAGATCGCCTGGCTGGAGGAACGCCGCACCGATCCGTTCATTCCGGGGAACCCGCAGCCATGCGCATCACCATGACCGGCGCCACCGGCTTCATCGGGTCGCGGATCCGCGCCGCGCTTGCAGCCGGGGGCCACGAACTCCGCCTGATCAGCCGCCGCCCGAGAGAGGGCTTCTTCGCGTGGCCTGATTATGCCGCGCCGCCCCCTGCCGGGAGCCTGGCGGGAGCGGACGCCGTCATCCACCTTGCCGGCGAACCGGTGGCGCAGCGATGGACGCCCGAAGTCAAGCGCCGCATCCGCGAAAGCCGCGCGACCGGCACAGCGAGGCTGGTGGAGGCGCTCGAAAAGCTCTCCCCGCGGCCCTCCGTGCTGATCTGCGCCTCGGCCACCGGCTATTACGGCGACCGCGGCGAGGAGGTGCTCGACGAGACCTCGCCCCCCGGCGAAGGGTTTCTGGCCGAGACGTGCGTGGAGTGGGAGAAGGCGGCCGCGGCGGCCGAGGCGCTGGGCATCCGTGTCGTCCGCCTGCGCTTCGGCATGGTGCTGGGGCGCGAAGGCGGGGCGCTGCCAAAGATGCTGCCGCTGTTCCGCTTCTGCCTGGGCGGCAAGCTGGGCAGCGGCATGCAATGGATGCCGTGGATTCACGTCGAGGACGCGGCGGCGCTGGCCCTGTGGGCCTTGAGCGAACCTTCGGCCGCCGGGCCGTTCAACGCCGTGGCGCCTTACCCGGCTCGCAACGCGGAGTTCACGCGCGCGCTGGAAGGCCTGCTGGGCCGCCCGGCCATGTTCACTGTGCCCATGTGGGCCCTGCGCCTTGCGATGGGCGAGGCGGCGGAAATCGTGCTCTCCAGCCAGCGCGTGGCGCCCCGGGCGGCGCTGAATGCGGGCTTCCGCTTCCGCTACCCGGCGCTGGCGGACGCCCTGCGGGCTTTGCTATCCTGAAGGTGCTATGGGAATCCCGAATGTGCGCCGTTTCCGGATCACCTCGCCTGAGGGCAAGGTGGCAACCCTGATGGCGGTCATCCCGAAGGGCACGGACGTCGAGGCTTACCTGGCGGAAGCCACGAAGCGCTTCGACTGGAAAGCCTGGGAAGAGATGCAGCAGAAGCAGTTCAAGATCCGCGTCGGCCAGCAGAAGCAGAAGAAGGTCAAGTAGGCTTTTTCGGGCCACGGTTTTGCAAGGGCAGGCGGCTGCGGCCACCTGCCCTTTGTGTTTTTGCGCGGCCGCTTTGGGGCGCCGGGTTCAGACGCAGACCGGGCCGCCCGCCAGCCCGGGACTACAGCCGGCCGCGGAGGATGCGGAGGGCGCGCAAGGCCTCGCGCGCCACGGCCGGGTCTTCGTCCTTGGCCAGCTTCTCGAGCGGCGCGATGGAGTCCTCCCCGCCGCTGTTGGCCAGCGCCTGCGCGATGCCCGTCTTTTCGTCGCGGGTGGCGCCGGGGCCAAGCATGACGTACAACGAGCTGCGCACGTCCTTGTCGAGCGCCAGCTCGCTCAGATACGGCAGCGCGATGCCGCGCCAGGCCCGCTGGTTCAGGTTGTTGACCAGATAGCCGAGCGGGCTGAAGCTGCCCGTCTCGCGGTTGCCCAGCTTCACGCGCGCGAAAGCGATCGCCAGTCGCGCAATGATCTTGTTCTCCGAGCTCCACGCCTTTTCGAGCACGGCGGCGTCCTGCGGCTTGCGCAAACGGCCAAGGCCCTCCGCCGCCGCCGCCCGGATGGACTCGTCGCTGTCGCCGATGAGGCTGAGGAACAGGTTCCGGCTGTCTTCGTCGGCGATCTGCGCCAGCGCGAGCACCGCCGCCCGCCGCACTTTCCGGCTCCGCGGCGCGTCGAGCACGCGGTGCAGCAGCGGGACCGCCTCCCTGGAGCCGAGAATGCCGGCCGTTTCGATGGCCGCCAGCTGCACGCGCTCGTCCAGGTCGCGCACGAGGAAGGCGACGCGGTCGGCCACGCTGCGATCGCGGATCTTCCGGATCGCGATCAGGGCCTCGAACATCAGCCGGCTGTCTTTGGAGCGCAGGGCGTTGACGAGCGCCGGCAGGCCGTCGCGGCCGCGCAGGATGCCGAGCGCGCGCGCGGCGTTGGCGCGGGAGTCCATCGAAGAGCCGCCTTCCACCAGGCGGGCCAGCGCCTCGACGATCTCCTTGCGGACCGGCGTATCGGGATCGATGACGTCCTCGTTGGCGCCTTCCGACCACCGCCCGAGGATCAGGTTGCCGGCGCGGCGCAGCGTGGCGGAGATGCCGCGCTCGACATAGCCCGGCAGGTAGAAATTGACCAGCCCGTCGACGGCGCGGATCTGGACCTCGGGGTCGTTGTCGCGGCAGGCCGCGACGAGCGGGTCCAGGCTGCGCACGGTGCCGATCTGCACGATCGCCTTCACCGCCTCGCGGCGGACCTCGACGTCGGAATCCTGGAGATACGGCGTAATGCGCTCGATGGCGGCCGAGCCCTGCTTGCCCAGGTCGCGCAGCAGGCGGATCTTCTGCTTCTGGTCCTCCTGCGCGAGGCTTCCGGCGCCGCCCGCCAGCGCGAGCAGCACCACCGCCGCCCATGGTCTCATGCCGTTCCGCCTAGCGAACAAACTCGACTTCCACGCGTTTCGGGATGACGCCGGCTTCGTAGCCGAGGTCGAGCAGCTTCTGCGCCGCCCGGGGCAGCACGTCGCCTGCGTCCACGGTGTAATGGTTCACGTACATGCCCACGAATTTCTCCGCCAGCGGGGTCTCCATGTCGCGGGCGAACTGCATGGCGTAGTTGAGCGCCTCTTCGTGGTTTTCTAGCGCGTACAGGATGCTTTCCCGCATCAGGCGCGCGCACTCGCTGCGGACTTCGGCCGGCAGGCTGCGCAACAACGCGTTGGCCCCCAGCGGCAGCGGCAGATCGTAGGCTGCCTTGAACCACTTGCCAAGGTCGGCCACCTGGTGAAAGCCGCCCCGCGTGTAGGTCAGCTGCGCCTCGTGGATCAGCAGCCCCGCGTCGGCCGCCTTGTCCTTGAGCGCGTCCGGGATCTTGTCGAAGGGGACGACCACCGGCTCGAAGTCCGGCTCCATGATTTTCAGGGCGAGATAGGCGGTGGTGAGCTTGCCGGGCACGGCGATGCGCTTGCCCTTCAGATCCTCCACCGAGAGGGGGCTTGTCGCCACCAGCACGGGGCCGTAGCCGTCGCCCACCGAGCTGCCGCTGGCCATCAGGTAGTACTTGTCGGCGACATACGGGTAGGCGTGGTAGGAAATCGCCGTCAGCTCGTATTCCCCCGCCATGGCCTTCTGGTTCAGCGTTTCGATGTCGCTCAGCACATGGCGGAAGGTGACGATCCGGCTGCGCAGCTTCCGGGTGGCCAGCGCATAAAACATGAAGGCATCGTCGCTGTCGGGGCTGTGCGCGCAAACGATTTCCACAGGGGACGATGATTGCATACGAGGAAGAAGTTTCACTATAGCAAACCGGATGCTCAGGCCGTCTCCGGTTCGCCGCGGGCCAGCCGCTCCAGCTCGGGGCGCAGAGAGCCCATCAGCGAATCCAGTGCGGCGAGCTTCGCCCGCGCCCGGATGAGATCGGCCTCCCGCGCCGCCAGCTCCACTTCCCAGGCGGCCTCGCGCGCCTGCGCGGCGCAGAACTGGGCCAGCAGGCCCTTCAACTGGTGAGCCGCATTCCGTGCCGCCTGGGCATCGCCGTGGCCCAGGGCGCGCCGAAGCTCGCCCAGCAGCCTCGGGCCTTCCTCGAGAAACAGACCGGCGAGTTCGGCTAGCAGAGCCCGGTCCCCGCCAAGGCGCTCAAGGGCGCCTGTGACATCCATCTGCTGTAGTGACATCTGATTTGAACCCGTGTCTTTCGTCCCTGCCGCGCCCGCAAAAGGCGCGGCGCGAAGAAACCGGCCGATGGCCTCCACCAGCTCCGTGATTCGCACCGGCTTGGCCAGATAGCCGTCCATGCCCGATTCCTGCGCCGCCGGGCCGTCTTCCTCCAGCGCGCGCGCCGTCATGGCGATAATCGGAATCCGCCGTCCGGCGGGCTCGCCCTGGCGGATGGCGCGCGCTGCCGCCCATCCGTCCATGCCCGGCATTTGCACGTCCATCAGCACCAGGTCATGGCGGCCGCTCAGGGCTTCCTCGACGGCGGCCGGGCCGTCGGGCACCGCCGTCACCACGAACCCTTCCTTTTCGAGCAGGCCCTGGATGACGCGCCGGTTGACGGCGTTGTCATCGGCGACCAGGATCCTGCCGCGGCCGGGATCCCTGCTGGCAGGCGGCCCGTTTCCGGCAGCGGAAGAAATTGCGCCGCCGGCCTCTTCCGCCGGCGCTTCGCGCAGAGGCAGCGTGAAACAGAACTGCGTCCCGCAGCCCGGCTCGCTCGCGAGCAACAGCCAGCCGCCCATGGCCTCGACGAGTCCTGCGGCGATGGCGAGGCCCAGCCCGGATCCGCCCTCGTCCGGCGCCTGCGGGCCGGCGAAGCGGGCGAACGGCTGGAACACCTGATGCCAGCGTTCGGCGGGGATTCCCGGCCCGGTGTCGCGGATCAGAAACCGAAGCCGCGGCCCGCGCGCCGCCTCGATCCGGTCCACGGCGAGCTCCACCGAACCTTGCGCGGTGAATTTCACCGCGTTGCCGGCGAGGTTTTGAATCACCTGCCTGAGGCGCGCCGGGTCGGCCACGATCCGGTCCGGGACGTCCGGCGCCACCTGCCAGCGGATCTCCAGCCCCTTGGCCGAACCCCGGTGGATGAGCAGGCGCATCGCCTGGTTCAGCGCGTTTCTCAGCGCGACCGGCTCGGGCGAGACGCCCAGCTTGCCGCTTTCGGCCTTGGCCACGTCCAGCAGGTCATCGACCAGCCCCAGCAGCGACTCGGCGGCCTCGCGGGCCATTTCCATATACTCGCGCTGCTGCGCATCGAGCCGGGTTTGCAATGCCAGGTCCAGCATGCCGAGAATCCCGTTCATTGGCGTGCGCAGCTCGTGGCTGACATGGGCGAGGAAGGCCGTCTTGGCGTGGCTGGCCGATTCCGCTTTCGCGGCCAGCTCCCTGGCCCAGAGCGCCGTCGCTTCCAGAAACTCGTTGGCGGCCCGCAGCTCCTGCTCGCCGCGGATGCGGTCCGTCGCGTCGCGGGCCGAAACCAGCAGCAGCGGCTCGCCGTTGGTTCGCGCCACCCAGGTGCAGCCCAGCTCCAGCCAGCGCTTCCGGCCGTCAGCCAGCCGCATTTCCTTCGTCGAGCGCGGCTCGATGGCGCGCCGCCGGAACTGTTCGCGGAACCGGGCCAGCTCGGCCTGTTCGAAGCCGGGCCATTCCGTCATCGCCTCCGTCAGCGGCTTGCCGGCGGCTTCCGCCTCCGGGATCCCCGTCAGGCGGCAAAAGGCGGGGTTGGCCGCCACGATGCGCCCTTCACGGTCCACAAACGCCAGAGCCTCGCCGCTGTGCTTCCACAGCGCGTCGCGCTCCAGCGACAACTCCTTCCCGCGCGCCTCCGCCTGCCGTTCCGCAGTCCGGTCGATCGCCGTCACCACCACCCATTCGGGCTCGCCGGTCTCGTCGCGCACCAGCCCGGCGGAAATCTCCAGGATCAGGCGGCGGCCGTCCCGCGCCTCGATCTCGAGCGTCTCGCCCTGGATGTGCTCGCCGGCGAGGATCCGCGCGAAGTCCCGCCGCACGTCATCGCGGAATTCCCGGGGGACGAGGACATCAGCCAGCAACTTGCCCCGGACTTCCGATTCGTGGTACCCCGTGGCTGCGTCGCACTTGCGGTTCCACCGCACAAGCTTTCCCGCGGCGTCCAGCACGGCGATCAGCGCGTCGCTCGAGTCGAGCACCGCCTGCACGAAATCCCGCTGCCGCGCCAGCTCCACCTGCGTGTCATGCAGATCCGTCACATCATAGGCGAGCACGAGGATGCCCTTGCCCCACGGGGCGCCGTCGATGGGCATCTTTTTCAGCAGCCACCGGCCCGTGCCCGAGCCCGGCAGCCATTCGGCGCCATTCACCTCCTGCTCGAGCATCGGCGCTTCGCCCTGCCACAGGCTCTCTTCCGTCTCCCGCAGCCAGGCGGCGATGTGGGCCGGCATCAGATCGGCGTCGCGCTTTCCGGGCAGATCCACGCCGCGGCGCAGGAACCAGTCCCGCATGACGCGGTTCGCGAAAATATATCGCCCGGTGCGGTCTTTGACGCAGGCGGGGATCGGCAGGGACTCCAGCAGCTCCTGCCAGTGGCCCCAGCGCTGCGCGCGCTGTTTTTCCGGCGATTCGCGCCAGCGCAGCGCCAGCCGGCATGCGGCTGCGCCGCCCAGCGCAGACGCCAGGGCGAGCACCAGGGTTTCCGTCGTCAGTGTCACGCCTCCCCGATCCGGGCCACGGCCGCCGGCTGCTCAGGTGGCAGGCAACTCGCGGATGCGGATATGGCGAAACTCCACCCGCGTCCCGTGGCCGAGAAAGCCGATGTGGCCCGCTTTTCTTTGCAGCCCCGGGTGCTTCCTGAGCACTTCGGGGTCCCGGATCTCGTCGAGGTTGGCATCCGTGATCGTCTGTCCGTTCAGCGTCACCCGGATCCTGCGGCCCTCGGCGCGGATCTCCTCTTCGTTCCAGACGCCGTTGCGCCGGACGAAGCCGCGCCGCGCCGGCACGACGTCATAAATGGAGCCGGTGTATTGGGCCGGCCTGAGTTTCATCTTCTGGTACACCTCCGCCTCGTCATCGAGGATCTGGATCTCCATGCCGGCGTAGGCGGCGTCGCCCTCGAGCGGCGCGCGGATTCCGATGCCGTTGTTGCCGCCTTCCCACAGGCGCCACTCGAGCCGCAGGATGAAGTTCGCGTATTCCTTTTCAGTGAAAAGATTCCCGCCGCCATCCTCGGGACAGACGATGGCGCCATCCTCGACGATGTAGCCGCGCCCCTTGCCGTGGACGAGGATCCACCCGTTCAGCGTCCTGCCGTCGAACAGCGGAACAAAGCCCTCTTCCGGCTCGGGCGCCCTCGCCTGCGCCACCGCTGCGGCCAGCGCGGCCGCCCATTCCCGTCGCGTCCAGGTCTTCATTGCAGCCCCCTCAGAATCAGCAGGCCTTCGATCATGGCCCGTCCATTATGGTACGCGGCCTTCCACTCGTATGCCTTGTTGCCGCCCGGCTTGCCGTTCTCATCCGTTTGCGGCCACCACTCGCCGCGTTCCGTGTCCGCCATGAATTGCTCGATGAACCGCCAGGTCTTTTCGAACACGTTCCAGTAGCGCGGCTCGCCGGTGAGCCGGTACATGGCCAGCGCGCTCACCAGCGCCTCGGCCTGCACCCACCAGATTTTCACGCGGCTTTCGGCGGGCTTGCCGAGCGGGCCCCAGTCCCAAAACCCGCCCAGGCGCGGGTCCCAGCCGTATTTCATCGAATACTCGAAGTTGTTGCGGAAGAAATCCGTCCACGGCGCCACCGGCAGCCCGGCCGCCCGCAAGGCGT
>Ga0308389_1000895_pt1 | contig 21171 bp, 20 predicted proteins | sample Hotspr2Sample148_FD_202362 | JGI IMG/M metagenome (GOLD analysis project Ga0308389, IMG submission 202362) | Hot spring phototrophic mat microbial communities from Mushroom Spring, Yellowstone National Park, Wyoming, United States - 20040719_148 ... | reverse complement strand
GGGCCAAGGAATTGATGTGTATCAAGGTGTTGGGGGGTTCCCGGCGGCGATATGCCGGCCTGGGCGATATCGTGGTCTGTAGTATCAAAAGTGTGCTGCCCACGAGCGACTTTAAAAAGGGCGCCATTGTCCGGGCGGTGATCGTTCGCTGCAAGAAGCCGACCCGACGGGAAGATGGTTCCTATGTCCGCTTCGACAGCAATGCCGCCGTCATCATCGACAACGAGGGAAACCCGAAGGGGACCCGAATTTTCGGGGCGGTGGCTCGGGAATTGCGGGAAAAAGCCTTCATGAAAATTGTTAGCCTTGCCAGTGAGGTCGTCTGATGCGCCTACGAACCGGGGATCTGGTGGAGGTCATTTCCGGCGACGATAAAGGCATCCGGGGAAAGATCCTGCAAGTGGATCGGAAGACCGGCAAAATCGTCGTCGAAGGAGTCAACCAAGTCAAAAAGCACATGCGCCGTACCCGGAAAACCCCTCAGGGCGGCATCCTGACCAAGGAGGCACCGATGTGGGCCTCCAAGGTGATGCTGGTTTGTACCCAATGCAATAAGGCCACCCGCGTGGGTGCCCGCCGACTGCCCGACGGCTCCAAAGAACGTTTCTGCAAAAAATGTGGGGCCGGTTTAGGCATCATCGGAGCACCTCGGGCGAAGCCATCCCAAACGTCCGCTCCTTCGGAGGGATAAAACACCATGTCCGCGCCAACCCTCCCAAGACTCCTAGAACGGTATCGTAAGGAAGTCCTCCCGGCACTGGCCGAACAGCTAGGGCGGACTAATCCGCTCAGCTTGCCCCGGCTGGAAAAGATTGTCGTCAATATGGGCGTCGGTAGTGCAACCAGCGAAAAGAAACACCTCGAAGAGGCTATGGACGCCCTCATGCATATTACCGGCCAAAAACCGGTAATGACCCGAGCGCGCAAATCCGTGGCCGGGTTCCGAGTTCGCAAAGGGATGGCCATCGGGTGTAAAGTAACGCTCCGCGGCCGTCGCATGTATGAATTCCTGGACCGCTTGATCTCCATCGCCTTGCCCCGGGTGCGGGACTTTCGAGGCCTGAACCCCAAGGCCTTCGATGGCCATGGCAACTATAGCCTCGGCCTTTCCGAACAGTGGGTCTTTCCCGAACTGAATCCGGACCGATACACCCGGACCCAGGGGATGAACGTGACCATTTGCACGACGGCCCGTAGCGACGACGAGGCCCGTTTGTTGCTCCGGGCACTTGGAATGCCGTTCCGCGGTGTAGAATCGCTTCCTGCCAAAGCTGCCGCGGGCAAAAAGAAAAGGCAATAAACTTCGGGCGTCCGTTGTGGCTGGACCAAACCGCCATCCCGAAAAACACACGCAGACAATCACAACCGCACACGATGGGCATTGGGTAAGTGATCCTTGGCAGGATGTGCCACGTGCTTGGGCACTCGGCCTCCAAGGATCCTAGGAGGGACGGAAGTTTATGGCATCCAAAGCGAAGATTGTCAAAGCAATGAAACCGCCGAAGTTTCCGACCCGGCATCGGAATCGGTGCCGGTTGTGTGGTCGGCCGCGAGGATATTATCGGAAATTCGGAATTTGTCGGATCTGTTTCCGGAACTTAGCGGATCAGGGAATGATTCCTGGCGTCCGAAAGGCCAGTTGGTAGGCAGCCTGACCGGCGTAGGAGGCCCGGTCCGAGGCCCACTTGGATTCAGGGGATGGTTTGCGAGGCAGGCAAAAACCTATGATGACCGATCCGATTGCTGATATGTTGACCCGTATCCGAAACGCGGTTCGGGTGGAACACCCCTTCGTGGATATCCCCACCTCGAACCTCAAACGCGGTGTAGCCGAAGTCCTCAAACGCGAAGGCTACATCTGGGATTGGGAAGAAATCGACGCCAAACCGGTCCGCCTGCTACGGGTCTATCTGAAATACGGCCCCAACGGAGAACGCGTCATCCGACATATCCGCCGCATTAGCAAACCAGGTCGTCGCATCTATAGCCCCGTTTCCAAACTCAAACCAGTGCTCAACGGCTTAGGAATTTGTATTCTCAGCACCAGCCGTGGAATCCTAAGCGACCGGGAAGCACGCCAGCGGCGATTGGGCGGGGAAGTGCTTTGTGAGGTCTGGTAACCGTTTGACGCAAAGAGGCAAAAACCATGTCCCGGATTGGTAAAAAACCCGTCCTGGTACCTGAAAACGTAAAAGTCCAAATCGTCGATCAGACCATCCACGTCGAAGGACCGTTGGGTAAACTCCAATGGCAATATCGGCCGGAAGTGGTCGTCGAGTACGATTCGGCGGCCCGGCAGGTCAAAGTCCGGCGGGCAGTGGAAACCCGTCAAGCTAAGGCTCTCCACGGTCTGACCCGGGCTATCATCCAAAATATGATCGTCGGCGTGACCAAAGGATATGAAAAGCGCTTGGAGATCGTGGGGGTGGGATATTTGGCGGCTGTGGAAAAGCAAAAGAATGTGTTGCAACTCCGAGTGGGATTTGCCAATGAATTGCAAGTGCCCATCCCCCCGGGCTTACAAGTTACCTGCCCAGACCAACAGCATATTGTCATCCGAGGGATTGATAAACAATTGGTAGGCCAATTTGCCGCCGAAGTCCGAGCCAAACGAAAACCTGAACCCTACCAAGGGAAAGGCATTCGGTACGAAGGCGAACAGATCCGCCGGAAGGAAGGGAAAGCTGCAGTTAAGTAATTTCCCCTGGCCTATTCCGCCTACTCCGAAGTTCACCTTCCCCTGACGGCTCATACCGGCGGAACAAAGCGAAACCGGCTGAGCCGGGCAAGCAGGCCCTCCCTGGGAGGGCAAATGTCCCCTTCGCTTACCCTTTGGAAAAGGGGAAACCGATGGGTGATCCGGATGCGGGCAAAGGCCCGTATTCCCAGGGACGGGAGGGCGAACCTTCCGTTTGCCGAGATCCTGGGCAGTGGCAGTTGCCCAGAATTGCCCCTTCCCCGGCCAGGCTACCGCTTGGCCGAAGTGGTTTTCTTTTGGGATTTTTTTCCTGAATTCCTAACACGTTTCCCGATTTGCGAGTGAGTCGAAGCCGTGAAATACATTAAACGGATTGCGCTGCGACGGGTGCGTCGGAAGTTTCGGGTGCGGAATCGGCTCAAAAGGAGTTTGACGCGTCCTCGGCTGAGTGTATTCCGCAGCCATCGCCATATTTACGCCCAGATTATCGACGACAGCCAAGCACGCACCCTGGTCTCCGCCAGCACCGTGGAAAAAGAAGTCCGGGAGCAGTTAAAACACGGCGGGAATATCGAGGCAGCCAAACTGGTCGGCCAGTTGATCGCCCGGCGGGCCTTGGAGGCTGGGATTACCCAGGTCGCTTTTGATCGGGGACCATATAAATATCATGGGCGTGTGGCGGCCCTGGCCGATGCCGCTCGAGATGCCGGCTTAGACATCGGTCCGAAAAAGGTCTCCGAAGAAGAACCTTCCAAGCCGACGTCCGAAAAGGCGGCCAAAAAGCCTGCTAAGGCCGCTTCGGAGGAAAAAACCAAAGCCAGTTCCTCCAAACCGGCCAAGAAAACCTCCCCTTCCGAAAGTTCTTAACCAGTTGCTACCCTTGTGATCCCCTGAAGCAAGAGTATTCCCATGGAACCGGAAACTGAACCCACTACCCTGCAAGGTCAACTGATTGAAAAGGTGTTGGCCATCCGGCGTTGCGCTGCCGTGGTCAAGGGCGGACGGCGATTTAGTTTTACCGCCTTGGTCGTGGTGGGCGATGGGCAAGGTCGGGTGGGTTGGGGCTACGGGAAAGCCAACGAAGTCCCCCCGGCCGTTGAAAAGGCCCTCAAACACGCCCAACGCAACATGATTACCGTCCCTATGGAAGGCCACACCATCCCGCATAAGGTTTGGGGGCATTTCGGCACTTCGCGCGTGGTGCTGATCCCGGCCGGGGAAGGCACCGGCGTGATTGCCGGCATGGCCGTCAAGGCCGTCTGCGATGCCTGTGGCATTCGGGACATTTTGACCAAATGCTATGGATCGACCAATCCGCATAACGTGGTCAAAGCCACTGTCGAAGCCTTGAAAAGTCTTCGTTCTCGGAGCGAAGTCGAACGCTTACGGGGAGTGCCACTGTCATGAACTTGGCTACTGTCCACCAAGGCATTACCAAACATCGCAAACGGAAACGGGTGGGCCGGGGACCAGGCTCCGGCCACGGAAAAACCGCCGGCCGAGGCCATAAAGGGCAAGCGTCCCGTTCCGGCTGGTCCTGTCCGCCTACCTTTGAAGGCGGTCGGATGCCCTTGGTCCGCCGTATCCCCAAACGCGGATTCCATAACCGGTTTGCTCCTGTGGTGGCGGAGATTAATGTGGGGGTTTTAGACAAAGTCTTCCAGCCCCATCAAGAGATTACCCCGGAAATCCTCCGGGAAAAAGGACTCGTCAAAGGCCCTTATGACGTCCTGAAAATCCTGGGCGATGGGCAAATTACTAAACCGCTCCGCGTGATCGCCCATCGGTTTACCCGGTCGGCTAAGGAGAAAATCGAACAAGCCGGTGGCCAAGTGCAACTGATCCCCGGTCCGAAACCTGTACCGAAAAATAAGATGAAACCCAGAAAACCGAAAACCTCGTAACACGCCAGGGTCAGCACCCTGGAGATCCAGGTGCAACCTCCAGCCCATGGCAAGGATGCACAAGGAAGAGAGGGCGGTGGGTTGATTCGTTTGACCGGATTTACCGGTCCTGGCCCCTACGAGTTGGGGGCTAACCATCGCGGGGGCCCACAGAGGGTGCTCATGGGGCCGGTGAATCCAGAGTCACCTTAGGAAGGGACGGTCGACCATGTGGGAAAAAATCCGTATCATCTTTACCATCCCAGAATTGCGGCGGAAAATCTTCCTGACCCTGGTGATGCTGGCCATTTATCGGATCGGCTGGCAGATTCCGCTTCCGATCGTCAACCACCAGCAGATGCGAGAGTGGTTCCAGCAACAAGCCCAAACCGGGTTAGGGCAAATCTTCGAATATGCCGCCATCTTCAGCGCCAGCCAATTGAGTCAGGCGACCATCTTCGGCCTGGGCATCATGCCGTATATTTCGGCGTCGATTATTTTCCAGCTTTTGGCCAGTGTGTATCCGCCCTTGGAACAGCTTCAGAAAGAAGGCGAAGCAGGCCGGAAAAAAATCAACGAATATACCCGATACGCCACGGTGCTGTTGTGCATCGGCCAGAGTTGGTTTTACGTAAACTTTTTGGTACGGAACGGTCTGGTATATGATCATTTTCTGACCAGTAACGGTACCCTCTCCTTCTGGTGGCAACTGACCACCGTTTTGACTATGACCGCCGGTGCGACGTTCCTGATGTGGCTTGGGGAACAGATCGACGAATATGGGATCGGCAACGGGGTGAGCCTTTTGATCATGGCGGGCATTCTGGCCCGGATGCCCGCGGCCGGCCTGAGCCTGTTTCAACCTATGTTCCAACAAGAGAGAATCCAACTGGGTGGGGAAGCGGGAATCGACAAGGTGGTGGTGCTGATGGCCTTGTTTATCGGCGTGGTTTTCGGGGTGGTCTTCATTACGTTAGGGCAACGCCGTATCCCTACCCAAAGCGCCAAGCACGTTCGTGGTCGGCGAGTTTATGGCGGCACACGCCAATACCTTCCCCTGCGGGTCAATCAGGCCGGCGTCATGCCCATTGTGTTCGCCTCCAGCTTGCTGCTGTTCCCCTCCGTGCTGTTTAGTTATCTCTCGCATGTGTATCCAAAGGCCACCTGGCTCCGAGAACTCGAAGGCGCCTTTCACCGAGGCGACGGTTACACTTACAACGTTCTCTATATCGCACTGATTTACTTCTTCTGCTATTTCTGGACGGCCATCACCTTCAATCCTAAGGATATGGCCGACAACTTGAAAAACTACGGTACGTTCATCCCCGGATATCGGCCGGGACGACGGACTGCCGAATATCTGGAAAAAGTCATGGTCCGCATCACCTATGTGGGAGCAGGCTTTTTGGCCCTGGTGGCTATCGTGCCGACCCTAATCTCTAGTTGGCTTCATGTGGGTTATAACATTGCCAGTTTCTATGGCGGCACGAGCCTGCTGATTGCCGTCAGCGTGGCCTTCGACCTGGTCCAAAAAATCGATAGCCATCTGGTCATGCGCAATTACAAAGGCCTCCTCCAGTAATCGGAACGCCCAAACCAGAAGGCCTCCCTTCTAAAAATAGCCAGATTTCCTTTACTGAGACGAAGCTAGGGTTATTGGAACTACGAAGGGATAGCAATCATGCGAATTGTGTTTATTGGGCCGCCGGGGGCGGGCAAAGGAACCCAGGCCGCTTTAGTGGTCGGGCGGTACGGAATCGCCCATCTTTCGACCGGCGATATGCTCCGGGCTGCCCGGGACGCCCAGACCGAACTCGGAAAACTGGCCGATCAATATATGTCCGCCGGGCAATTGGTCCCCGATGAGATCATCCTGAAAATCGTTCAGGAACGTCTCCAAGCCGACGATTGCCGACGGGGATACCTCCTGGACGGTTTTCCCCGGACTTTGGCGCAGGCGGAGGCTCTCGACCGGATGTTGAGCCAAGACGGCACTCCGCTGGATGTGGTGCTGGAACTTCGGGTGCCCGAGGAGGAGCTGTTCCGGCGGCTTTCTGGCCGAGGGCGAGCCGACGACAAACCCGAAGTCATCCGCCAACGCCTAGTGGCCTACCGCCAACAGACAGAACCCCTGTTGGACTATTACCAACGCCGGGGCCTGTTGCAAACCATCGACGGCCTGGGCACGGTGGAAGAAATCTTCCAGCGGATTCAGCAGGTCTTGGACCCCCTGGCCAAACAGCTTGGCGCCCACCAGGAATAATTTCCCTACGGCCCAGCCTCATGCCCTCCGGAAAGAATGTATGGGCGCTGGCAATTGCCCTTCCCTTGGACGTGGAAATCTCCAACCGTGTCCAGACTGAGAACCATTTTGCGGTCCAACCGGGAAATCGCCCTGATGCGCCGGGCTGGGCTGGTGGTTTGGGAAGCGCTCGAGTTGGCGGCGAAGATGATTCGCCCGGGAATTACCACGGGTCAGATCGACGCGGCCATCGAACAATTTTTCCACCAGCGGAATGCGGTTCCCCTTTTCAAAGGAGTACCTGGCCCCGTGCCTTTCCCGGCAGTCTGTTGTACGTCGATCAATGAGGAAGTAGTGCACGGAATTCCAGGTCCTCGACTCCTGCGAGAAGGAGACATCCTCAGCCTGGACACCGGCTGTAAACTGGATGGTTGGTGTGGGGATGCGGCAGCCACCTATCCGGTGGGCCAAATTGCACCCGATGTTCAACGTCTCCTGGAGGTCACCAAAGCTACTTTGGATTTGGCCATCTCCCTCATGGCCAACAAAAAATTTTGGAGTCAAGTGGCCGCCGAAATGGCCGAGTTTGTCCGAAGCCATGGCTTCTCCGTGGTAGAAGCCTTCGTAGGCCACGGCATTGGCCGAGAAATGCATGAAGAGCCGCAGGTGCCCAATTTCGTCAGTCCGACGTGGCTGCGAAGTGGGGATTTCCCTATTCGACCGGGCCTGGTGATTGCCATTGAACCGATGGTCAACATGGGTACCAAGCGAGTCCGGCTCCAACCGGATCATTGGACGCAGGTAACGGCCGACGGCAAACCCAGCGCCCATTTTGAACATACGGTGGCGATGACCGAATGGGGGCCATACATTTTGACTGGCCCGCCTGGGCAACCCCTCGATGAGGTGTTTTTATCCCCTAAAATGGATGGAAAGGGATAGGAATTCCCCAGAGGCTTCCTATGGGCCTCCTCCACCGCCCTCTCCTGTTTGGATAGCCATTTGCCGGCTTTTGTCAGGCCGGATTTATCAGTACCCCACAGGATGGCTAAGAAGTTTCCCCCTAATCGAGGGAAAACCAATCCGGTTGGTTGTTTGGGCAAGATAGATAAAATAGGAATATGGATGTTAAAATTCTGTCCTTTCCCTCTTAGGATGGGGCACTTGATTCGATTTCGTCTGGTGGTTTATATTAGATATTTTCCTCCCATTTCTGGAGAGAGTTGGCCATGAAAGTGCGTGCCAGCGTGAAACGGATTTGTAACCATTGCAAAATTGTCCGCCGAAAAGGCGTGGTGTATGTCGTCTGCAGCAACCCCCGACATAAACAACGGCAAGGCTAAGGGGGATTGTTGCCTATCGGTCTGTTGCATGCGTAAGTTACTGAGGAAGGGTTACGATGCCCCGATTATTAGGCGTGGACATCCCGGGCGATAAGCCGACGGTTATCGCTCTGACCTATATCTACGGAGTCGGCCCCAGGATTGCCCGGGAGTTGTGTCATAGTGCGGGGGTGGACCCCCAACGACGGGCCAAAGAACTGCGCGAAGATGAACTGGCCCGCCTCGCTACCATCTTGGACAAAGAATATACGGTGGAAGGCCAATTGCGTCGGCAGATCGCCCAGAATATTGCCCGGCTGAAAGATATTGGCTGTTATCGAGGCCTCCGCCATCGGCGGGGTTTACCTGTGCGGGGGCAACGGACCCGCACCAATGCCCGAACCCGCAAAGGTCCCAAAAAGACCGTGGCCGGGAAGAAAGGAGTCAAAGACCTCCGGTAACCCAGTTGATGCCCTCCCTTGCATACCGGGCCGAGGAAAGGGGCTGTCTGACGGCACAAAGGCAGATTGCCCGGCGGCGGGAGGAGGGCGAACGATTTTATCGGACGCTATGGGATGGGGCTGCCGGTGCACCGGCAAGTTTCCTATTCCTCCTACCTGCTACCTGGCGATTGTCCTCGGATGTCCGACATTCCATTCCTTCAACGGTGCGAAATCCTATCGAACGAAATAAGTTTTTCCAGGGTACCCTCTGAGGAGGTGATTGGAGCGTGGCAAAGCAGAAGAAGCGGAAAGTACGTCGGCATGTTACGGTGGGGATTGCCCACATCAAAGCCACCTTTAACAACACCATCGTAACCATTACCGACATGAAAGGAGATACGCTGTGTTGGGCTAGTGCCGGGACCTACGGCTTTAAAGGGAGTCGGAAAAGCACGCCGTTTGCCGCCCAGATGGCTGCCCAACAGGCTGCCGAAAAGGCGATGAAGTTCGGCCTGAAGGAAGTGGATGTGAAGGTCAAGGGGCCGGGCAGCGGACGAGAAAGTGCGATTACCGCCTTGCAGACGGCCGGTTTGACCATCAAATCCATCGAAGACGTTACGCCCTTGCCGCACAATGGATGCCGACCCAAAAAACGTCGGCGGGTATAAGGCACGGAGGGAAAAGGTCTGGCAGCCTGGTTGCTCTGGGCTGTGCCGTTGGCCTGAGTTTGCTTCCTTCCGCACAGCCCATCGGTACAACACCCCTATAACTCCGTTAGATCGGATTGACCTTCCATAGAAAGCCGAGGGAGGAGATTTTTCGTATGGGACGAATGCTTGGCCCGGTATGTCGGCGATGCCGACGAGAAGGGATGAAATTGTATTTGAAGGGTCCCCGGTGCGATACGCCCAAATGTGCATTTGAGCGTCGGGAATCGCCGCCCGGGATGCACGGAATTCGCCGGGGGAAAATGACCGATTATGCCCTGCACCTTCGAGAAAAGCAGAAGGTGAAGGTCTATTATGGAGTTCTGGAGCGTCAGTTCCGGCGTTATTTCCAGATGGCTTCCCGTTCGAAGAAGAACACCGGAGAGGCGCTGCTGAGTCTTTTGGAACGGCGGTTGGACAACGTGGTGTATCGGTTAGGATTTGCGGTGAGTCGTCGGCAAGCCCGCCAATTGATTCGCCATGGGCATATTACGGTCAATGGGCGCAAGGTGGATATTCCCAGCTATTTGACCAAGGAGGGGGACCGGATTCGTCCGAAGGATCGGCCCAAAAGCATCGAGCGGGTGCAAGCCGCCTTACAGGAATCCAATCGTCCGGTGCCGGACTTTTTGGTTCGGACCGAGCAGCCGGTGCCCGAAGGCCAGGTGGTGCGTTTACCCGAATTGGCCGATGTGTCCATCCCCGTGCAACCCCAATTGATCATCGAGTTTTGTTCTCGGTAAGGATAAGTTGTTTGGTACTCTGAGCCGGGTCTGTGTTTCCGGGAGGTTCCTATGCGTATTCGATGGCGCGGACTGGAGCTGCCCAGCCAGGTGGTCTGCGATCGGGCCACCCTTACTAATACCTACGGCAAATTCATTGCTGAGCCGTTCGAACGTGGCTTCGGAATTACCATCGGGAACAGCCTTCGACGGATTCTGTTATCCAGTTTGGAGGGCAGTGCGGTTACCCAGGTGAAAATTCGGGGCGCCTTGCATGAGTTTACCACCCTGCCGGGGGTGGTCGAAGACGTTACCGATATCATCCTGAATGTGAAATCGTTGGTGGTGAAAAACTATACCGACCAACCCCGGGTCATCCGGATCGACCGAAACACCCGAGGCGTGGTGACCGCAGCGGACATCATCACCGACGGCCAGGTGGAAGTGATCAATAAGGATCATGTCCTGGCTACCCTGACCGATGATGTGCCCTTCCAGATGGAAATGGTGGTGGAAAATGGCCGGGGGTATGTGCCCGCCTCAGAGCGAATGGCCACCATCCAGGAAATCGGCGTGATTCCAGTGGATGCGCTGTTCAGTCCCGTGGTGAAAGTCCGTTACGAGGTGGAAGAAACTCGGGTGGGCCAAAAAACCAACTACGATCGCCTCATCCTGGAAATCATGACCAACGGTGCCATCTCTCCCGAAATGGCCCTGGTCGAAGCCGCCAAAATCCTACGTAAACACCTGAATCCATTCATCCAATATCAAGAGCTCGGCCCGAAGGTCTTTGCCGAGTCCCGAGCAGTTACCCCAGGGTATGATCCCTTGCTGGAAAAGAAACTGGCGATGAGTATTGCCGAGTTGAACCTCTCGGGGCGGGCTCGCAACTGCCTGGAGGCTGAAAATATCCTGACCGTTCGGGACCTTGTATCCCGGACCGAAGATCAACTCCTGGAAGTCCGAAACTTTGGCGAAACTTCGTTAAAAGAGGTATTGGAGAAATTGCAAGCCCTGGGACTCCGGCTGGGAATGCGCCTGCCGCCTGCCCCAGCACGATCGTTATAACCAGGGATTTTTAGGAGATTTTATTCGAGTGAGGTAACTTTCGGAAAGTACGGACGGCTCGTCCGCTCCGGGTGGGTGGCCGGCTCCTGCCTGCTCTCCCTGCTAGGGCCTTCCGGGGAGAAAAGGGAGGAGGTCATTCGGCGGAATCCTCGTTATAGAATGTTTATTCCCTTGCCTTCGGAATTGCACAGCGGAAAACCATGCGACACCGAAAACGTGGACGAAAACTCGGAAGAAACCCAAAGCATCAGCGGGCGCTGTTACGGGCCCTGGCCGTCTCGCTCATCTTAACCGAACGGGATGCGGCGGGCGAACCGAATGAACCCCGCCAGCCGGGTCGAATTATCACGACCTTGCAAAAGGCCAAAGAAGTTCGGCCGTTTATCGAACGTTGTATTACCATTGCCCGGCGGGCATTGCCCTATCTGGAAGCCGCCCAAAAACTCGAACCCGATGCCCAGCGCCATTCCGAGGCCTGGCGGGCCTGGCGCAATAGCCCCCAATGGTATGAGTGGAATCGAACCATGGCGCCGGTGGTGGCCGCGCGCCGGCGGGTCCTGAAACTATTGGGCAATAAACAGGCCGTCCGGATCCTCTTTGACACCATTGCCCCCCGGATGGCAGATCGGCCTGGCGGCTATACCCGAATCCTTCGCCTGGCCAAACCCCGCCGAGGTGACGCCGGTACCCGGGCCATCCTCGAATTCGTTGGCACCCACGATCGAAAACGCAAAAAGACGGTCAAACCCTCGTTTGAACCGATTCCTTCAGAAACAAACCCCTCAGCCGCTCTAGCAGAAACCAGCAGCACTGAACGGGTCGGCCCGGAGCCCACCTCTTCACCTCCACAAGCCGGTTCGCCCGAGGCTCCTGGAGGTTCGGCCCCCTAAAACTGGCCGCCTCCTTTCCTTCGAATCGTCCTTATCCTATTTTGACTGTATCTACCCGTCCGGGCCCCTACCAGAGGTAGGGGCTAAAATCGGATCGAACACCGGATGGCGGTCATAGTTCCCGGTAGATACCGTCAGGGTATTTCCCTTCTCTTTCATCTTCGCAAAACCAACTTCGCAGAACCTAGGGGGAGACAAACGGGGCTAACAACTAGGGCTAACATTTAGCCGAATGGCGGGGCGTAGTTAGCAGGGCCGATTGCGGCACCCACACTCGCCCAGGCTCCCACCTGACCGGCCTCTTCCCCTAGGGGAGAGGCAATCCTTGGCCCTGGGAAGCCAGGTCCCTCCCGGGGTCTTTTCATTCAGCTACCATGGGACAACTAGGGAATTTAGTGCTTCTCCCATTTGCGGAGATCCATAGACCCCGGCGATTTATTCTTTTGGTTGTCCCCGCCGAAGCGTAAAGGATGTGTAGTGCAGACCGGTTTGATCGTCCAGGATCATCGCCCCACCCGGGGCTAAGTACTGCTGCAAGACTTCGAACGGCGGCAACGGGTTTTTCTCCAGGGCCTCTTGAATCCGTTTCCAGAAGGGATTTTCCTGGGCTGCCTGGCGAAGCCGCTCTTTGGTCCCTTCGGACTGCACCAGATCGTACAGCCAGCGCATTCCTTCTTCCGGCCGATTGAAGCTGATCAACACCGGTTGATTGCCTGCTGCGGTGCGGGCAATCTTGGCCGCAATGAGTTTGAAGTCCAAAGCGTCGGCCAGCGTGTCCCGGGGCTTGTCGGCCTGGGCAAGGATTTTCTCATACATGCTCGGCCGGTCGGTGATAATCAGATAATTTTGCACAATGCCCAGGCAAGGTTCTGGCGGCCGGGGCGGCTCCTGAGGACCCAATCCGATTTGAAAAGCCAGCCGGGGACGCCGAGGAGGCCTTGCCCCAGCCGGTTCTTTCCCCGCCGGAGTGTCCGCATTCGGCTTTTCGGCAGGCGGTTTTGCCTCCGGTCGGGGCGGTTCCGGCGGAATCACATGATAGTACTTGCTTAGCCCATACGTCTCCTTCCGAATGTTTTTCTCATACCGTTTCGCCAATTTCTCTAGGGCCTCTTCGATCGGTTTGGTCTCTTTGAGCCGCAACGCCCAACACCAACTGCTGCTCTGCAAACTGAGCGGCTCTTCCCGGTTGATGCGGGTAACATAGGTAACCCGACCGTCGAGCGCCGGCAAAATTTCTTTCTCCAGGTCGATGCCGGTCTGATCCAGGACCCGACGGCGCAGCTCAGCCGAAAACGCCCCTTCGCCTCGAAAACTATCGTACAGCTTGGCCAGGGTGGCCATCGTAGTTTGGAATCGCCAATGGAAAGTGGCATAAGTGGCGGCATCCGGCGGTACCCAATTTTCCGGTCGGACGTCGCCCGGCTCTAAAGCGATCATCTCCACAATGCCGCTCCGGGGATTGTCCAACAGCAGATGGAAATGGACCACCTCATCGAATTGCCCCACATCATAGGTCAGACTGCCGCCCATGCCCAACACGCCATCCAAGCCCAACGCCGGCAACGACGCCACAAAAAGCCGAACCTGAATGTTCTCCTGGCCCAGTTTCCGTAAAAGCCCAATCGGATCGAAGAACCAGAACAGTTGGGCCGGCTGATCCTTGCTGCCCCGACAATGTTTCCACACTGCGCCAAAATGCTCATTGTCCGCCAGCGTCTTCTCCGCCCCGCCATGCCAGGCTGACAGAATCCCCTTCAAGATATCCAGGTCGGTGCTGAGCACCAGGCAGCCGTCCTTTTCGCAATACATGGCCTGGCGTCGTTCCGGCCCCAGGCCGTTGTAAATGACCACCTTGGTATCTTCTATAGTCTGTTCGGATTTTTGGACATTGGGTTGTTTTTCCACGGCCTCGGTACCCTTGGCCAAAAGTTGCCGGAGCCGATCCATCTGTTGGCCCGCCTGTAATAGCAAGACCGCCCCTAACGGGCCTTGTTCCGGAGCTACTACCGCCAACAGAATCTCCCCCTGGGGAATCTCCAGCAGTTCCGGAAGGGTCAGGCCAATTTGATCCTTCAAATTGGCCACCGCGTCCACCACGGAGCCGTACACGTCTTGGACCAGCGGCTTCATTTGAGGATCTTGGCTCATGCGGCCCATGGCGGTGTTCATGAAGCGTTTGGCCAGTTCCGGGGCATTCGGCACCCATAAAAGAAGCACGGTATTCGGAGGCAGGAGTTTGACGGCCGAGACCCGGGCTGGAGCTGTTTCTGTAGGGGCGCTGACTAGGGCGGGCACCCCCCAACCGGTGGGATTTCCGGCCTGGAAAATCCCCTGTGAAGAAGATTCCCGCACAAATTGGGGGTCATAATATTCCTCATATGGATTATGGCGGCTTTGCACCTGCCCCACCAATGGTGGGGGAAAATCGGAGAAAATGCCCTGTTTTTTCGGTCTTATTTCGCTTCCGAGACTTGTTCCATCAGAAAGTAGAAGAAGACCGGGGAAGAGGAATTGATTTCCTTCTTTATAGGTAGGTTGCTTCCCCACGGAAGTGGTGCCCGCCACGGCTATCCCCACAATCACCAATCCCACCGTGAATCCCACCGGCCATCCCGAGTGACCGGCACCTACTCTACGGATCGGACTCATCCCTTCCTCCTTTACTTCTTATAAGTGGATCAAATCCCCCCAAAATGGGATCATTTCTCTTCTTTTGACCCCGCCTAGCCAGAATATCTCTTGTGAATTTGTTCGCTTCCGGCAGAAAAATCTTAGCGGTTTTCCCGAAATTGGCAGCCGTGCGGCGGCCCCAGACTGCCAAAAACCTTTATAAAACGGGCACTCTGGTAAAGCTGAAGGGTTTAAAACCGGTCTGGCCCACCGTCCAAGTACCAATTTCGGGACAGCCTCTTAGGCCCAACACCGCACCTGCCCCATTCCTTTTCCTCTGATCCGGTGGGCATCTGCTGTCCGGCTTACTCCCCCGACACTTCCCGGCATCTCTCCCTATTTTTCTTCCCCAGAAGAATCCGGGGGATCAGCCTCGGCCTTTTCCACCCGAACTTTGCACGGCGGCAACGATTTTAAAAACATCCTCCCGTAGCTTTTCGACCGGATGCGGGGGTCCAGGATCACCACCATCCCCCGATCTTGTTGGGTTCGGATCAATCGACCAAAACCCTGTTTGAGCCGAAGGATCGCCTCAGGCAGTTGATAATCCCGAAACGGGTTCCCGCCCCGAGCACGCACTGCCTCCAATCGGGCTTCCAGCAGAGGCCGATCCGGCACACTAAACGGAAGCCGGGTGATGATCACATTCTGCAGGGCTTCGCCCGGCACGTCGATCCCTTGCCAGAAGCTTTCGGCCCCAAACAGCACAGCCCGCTCCGTCTGTTGGAATCGCCGGAGCAGTTGCATTCGGGGGGTGCCCTCCGCCTGGCTGAATAGGCAGAATTGGTTCTGGGCCAGCCAGTTTTGCAAGCGGTGGGCTACATTTTGGAGCGTTTCATGGCTGGTGAACAGAACTAAAGCCCGGCCTTGGCTCCGCTGCACATACCGGCGGATCATTCGGGCCAGATATTCTTCGTAGGCCTCTCTCTGGTCGGCCGGATCCGGTGCGCCGTCGATGAGGATTAACTCGGCCTGTTTTTGGTAGTCAAAGGGGCTGCCCACTTGCAAGGTTTGGCAATGGGTCAGCCCCAGCCGGGTCTGGAAAAACTCAAACGATCCGGCCGTTGCCAGGGTGGCGCTGGTCATGATGACGGTGGGCACCTGCTGGAACAGATGTTCCCGTAGGAGAGGACCTATTTCGATGGGAGCTGCCGCGAGGATAATCCGTCGGCGATGCCGAGCGCCGCTCCCGGCCCGTTCCACCCAATAGACAGCATCGGGCACTCGCTGTCGGACCCAGTCGGCAATCGTTTCTCCGAGCAGTTGCAATCGGTCCGCCGCGGCCAGCCATTCGATCCGCTTCTCCAATCGGTCCATCTTTTCCCCATGTTTGCGCACCGCCTTGGCAAGGTGCAGAAGGCCTTCGCTTAACGGATTGGGCACGATATTCGGGTGTCGGACGCGGCCGTTGGTCTGTTCATGCGCAGCAAGCCATTTTTCTACCTGATGGAAGAACTCTTCCGACCGGCTTCGGCAATCGGCCACCAGAGGGCGAAGCGGTGCGGCCTCCGGCTCGGCCAAAAGGCCTTTGCCCGTCCGCTCCTGATAGAGCCGACTTAGCATGTACTCCACCTGGGAGTTGGCCACTTGGATGCCCAAATGTTCCCCAGCCACCGCTTCCAGATTATGGGCCTCGTCGAAGATGACGATTTGATACTCCGGCAACAGGACCGTCCCCTCCATCCGCAGAGCCAAATCGCTAAAAAACAAGGCATGGTTCACCACCAAGATTTGGGCATGTTGCATCCGCCGACGGGCACGCTGGTAGAAACAATCCGCATAATACGGACAGGCTTTGGCCAGGCAATTCCCATGTTCACTGGCCACCTCCTCCCAAACCTGCGGCAATGGCCGAAACGGTAGATCGGAAAGCGAGCCGTCTTCCGTCTGGCGTGCCCATTGGGCGATCTGCCGAAGTTGTTCCATCTCTTCCTGCGTGGAAAAGAGAAACCCTTGGCGATCGATGGCGGCTTGCAAACGCCGGAGGCTCAGATAGTTCGACCGGCCCTTGACTAGCACCGCCGTCCATTCCAGCGGAAGCACCGCCTTCAAAAACGGAATGTCCTTCTGCAAGAGTTGTTCTTGCAGCGGGATGGTATGCGTCGAAACCACCACCCGAGGCCGACCGCCTTTTCCCTCTTCCTCCTCGGTGGTTTCCGGAGCAGCGTCCTGCCCGGCAACGGCCAAGATGGCAGGCACTAAATACGCAAAACTTTTGCCCACCCCGGTGCCGGCTTCGACGATCAGATGCTGGCGCTTTTGGATCGCCTCCGCCACGGCCTCGGCCATTTCCAGTTGCTGTGGCCGATGCTCATAGTTGGGCAGACGCCGGGCGATCCTTCCGCCCGGACCTAAGATTTCTCCGATTGCCCTCACGGCTGCGTTCTTTCTGCCGTTGTCCATGGGGAAAACTTCACCAGGCCAAGACCTGACCTCTCCTCCGCCAGGAGAAGCTGATCTGACGATCAGCAGCTGGACCACAACTCTATCCCAAAATTGGAGTTATGGAAAACCCACTTTGCGTTTTCCTGCCCGAACAAACCGCCTTCCTTTGAGGGATCAGCTTGGGCGACGTCGGCATTTTGGGATAGGCTCCAAGGGGCCAGGCACTGAGGCCATTCTGCCCGCCGCATATCGGCTAACCAGGCACTCGCTCTCCTAGCTTGAACCACCAGACGTCCAACCCTCCATGGGTGGCCCCCGCTCCATCCCGCCTTCCAGAACTGCCAACCGAGAGGTTCCGCCTTCAGGAGTGACAATTCAAATGTTTACCTCCTGGGCCAGAGGCCTTCCCGCTTCGGGCCGGAGGGTGTTCTTACCGCCGGGGTGGAAACAGAGGCGGGGCTTCCGGCCAGATGCGGGTCCGCCAGTTGCCCAGCCAGGGCCAATACACCTTCTCGGCCAAATCCACCTCCACGACCAATACCTGGGATTCTTTTTCTGCCCGGGCGATTGCCTGGCCGCGGCGATCGTAAATGGCCGATCGAAAATCATATCCGCTGGCCAGGAGGAAAACCTGGTTTTCGATGGCGCGTGCTTGGGCCAGGGTTTCATTGCCGCCCCAGATGGGCAGGAGAATAATGTCGGCGCCTTGGGCGGCCAAGGCACGGGCGATCTCGGGGAAATGAACATCCCAACAGATCATCATACCCACCCGGCCCAGGTCGGTGTCAAAAACCGGATACTGTTCGCCCGGCGTTACGCCGCCGTCGATCTCTTCCTGCGGGATGCAGACCTTGCGGTAGGTGCCCACCAGGGTGCCGTCCCGTCCCAAAAGGACGGCAGTATTATAGATCAGATTGCCTTTTTGTTCATAGATGCTGGTGGCCAGGTAGAACTGATGTTTGCGTGCCTGCTCGGCCAGGAACTGGGTGGAGGGGCCGGGGATGGGTTCAGCAACTTCGGCCACCTTTTTGCCCAGGCCACAGTAGGTGATCACTTCGCCCAGGCAGACGATGTCGGCCTTTTGTCGGGCGGCTTCTTCCAAGAGGGGCGTAAATTGCTGAAGGTTGTCTTGGGGCGTTTTGCCGCCACGGGGTCGATGATGCACCACGGCCAATCGCACCTTTTTAGGTTGGGGCGGCTCGGATTCCGCAAACTGAATGTTCCGCCAGCGGACCTGGCCCTCGGAAGTCCATCGCAGATGCAGTTCCAACCGGGCCACCGCCGTCTTCTCCGGGGCCTGCACGATGCCCACAGCACGTTGCCAGCCGTCGGAAGTCTTCGGACCAAAAATCGGAATGTATTCCGGGGCAGCCGAGCGCTGGCCCTGCTGGTCCTCCCACCCGATCCGCATCACCACCGAACGGACCGGAGAGGAAACGTCTTTGGCCTGCCAGTCGGCTTGGAAGCGATAGAACTTGCCCGGCTGGACCGGCACCCGGCGAATCCATCGACCGTCCGGGGCCGGATGGCCTTGGGCGGCAATGCCTAGAATCCATTGGACTTCGACCAGGGAAGGCTTTCCCGGCCCAGGAGTGGGCTTTTCCGCAGCGCCTGGTTTGCCTGGGCCCACCCTTTCTGTCCAAAACCGGGGGGCCAGCTCCGGCCGGGGCGAATACCTCTGCCAGCCTTCCGGACCGGCCGGCTGCGGAACAGCTTCGAGCTTTTCGGCCCCGGTACTGCAGACGTGCCGTCCGCATCCTCCCCCGGAGGATTCCCGAACGCCCGATTCGGGCTTTTCTGCCGCCGGAGCGGAAGACGCCAGCAATCCTCCTAGCCCTCCTGCCAACAACATCCCCACCAGCACCAAAAACCCTCTTTGCTTCCTCCTCATCGCCAAGCCCTTTCGAGAAAAGGTTTTGGTAAGATTTTCGCCGAATGAAAATGCTCTTGGAGGGACCTGCTTGTCAGCTCCGATGCTTCCCTCTTCCCTTTGCGGGGCAGACCGGATGAGCCGTTCCAGCTCCTCGGGGGAGGGGCCTTCTGCCTCTCCGCCGACGGCCATCGGGGCTGAAAGACTTCCTATGGACCTCGCCCCGGGTTTTCAAGCGGCCAGCTTTAGGTAACAGGCCGGCTCAGCGACACTTCTACCCCGCTACCGGCAGCACCGGGGAGGGTAAGCAATTGCCTCTTACCTTTCCCATCGAGGAAGAAGCAAATTGCTCACTCCGGCGGAAGTATTACCGGGTTTTTGTGGCCCGAACCGTTTTCACGCCGGATTGCCCACTCCCTTGGACCGGGAAAACTTTTCCCTACAATATCAATATAAACGATGCCTACCATACCAATATAAACGGTAGGCAGCGGAGAGGATACTCTCCCAGTAGGGGGTGCTCTGGGGGGCTGAGTATCGGCGCAGTCCAATTAGCAGGGTATGGGAATAATTCTGCAAGGTGAGGAAACCGTATGAATCCAACATCGCCGAATACTGCAAAGCAGGTGAATCAGGCCGGTTTGGGTCACTCCCAGCAGCAACCAGGCGGGCAAACCACCCTCCGGCCCTTGCCTCCGGGCAGTCAGCTTCGTCCGTTGGCGGAGGAGCTGAACCAGACCATCCAAAAAGAGAATCCTTATGTGTATGAGATGCTATCCGCTCTGGGCCGAAGGCTATATTTTCCGAAGGGGATTTTGGCCCAAAGTGCGGAGGCCAAGGAGAAGGGCCATCGCTGCGACGCCACCATCGGCATTGCCCGGCAGGAGGGCCATGCCATGGGCTTGCCGAGCGTGCTGAAGTATTTTGCAGGGCTTTCGGCCGACGAGGTGTTGCCGTATGCCCCGGCGTTGGGCCGACCGGACCTTCGTCAAAAGTGGCGGGAGGGTTTGCTACGGAAAAACCCCTCTTTGCAGGGCAAAAGTTTTTCCACGCCGATCGTTACCAGCGGTGTTACCCATGCCCTGAGTCTGGCGGCCGATCTGTTCGTCGATCCAGGCGATGTGGTGCTGGTGCCGGATAAGTTCTGGGAAAATTATGAACTTTTGTTCTGCATCCGGTATCAGGCCCAATTGGTCCTGTATCCTTTCTTCGATCCGGCCGGTGGGTTTTCCATCCAGGGGCTTCGGCACGCCCTGGCCAGTCAGGCCGACCGGCAAAAAACCATCCTGATCTTCAATTTTCCGAATAATCCCACCGGGTATTCGATCACCCACCAGGAAGCCGCCCAGATCGAGGCCGTGCTGGCCGAGGCGGCTTCGGCGGGCAGAAACCTGGTGGTATTGACCGACGACGCCTATTTTGGCCTGTTTTACGAAGAGGAGGTGTATAAGGAGTCGCTTTTTGCCCGGTTGGCCGGGCGGCATCCACGGTTGCTGGCCATCAAGGTGGACGGCCCGACGAAGGAGGAATTCGTCTGGGGATTCCGGACCGGTATGCTTACGTTAAGTGCGCAGGCGGCCCACAGCGACACTGCTTTATATGGCGCCCTGGAAAAGAAAGTGGCCGGTGCCATCCGAAGCGCCATATCGAATTGCTCTCATCCGGCCCAAACCATCCTGGCCAAGGCCCTGGCCGACGAAACGATCCAGGCTCAGCGCCAGGCGAAACAGCAGCTCCTGCAGGCCCGGGCACGCCGGGTGGCCGAGGTGCTTCAAAATCCAAAGTTCGCCCGGTATTGGGAGCCTTATCCGTTCAACAGCGGCTACTTTATGTGTTTGCGGCTCAAAGAGTTAGATGCGGAGACCTATCGGCGGCATTTGCTGTTGCACTATGGGATCGGCGTGATTGCCGATGGGAGTTCCGACATCCGATTCGCCTTTTCCGGCCTGGATGAGGCGGAGATTGAAGGCGTTTTTGAGACGATGGCCCAGGCCGCTCAGGAATTGCTGGAGAAAAAATAAGGTCCTGTGGTATTCCACTGGAACAACCTCTGCTCCTTGGAAAAAAAACCGGAGCTGGCCAGGAGGGGAACATGATGAAATTAATTCCACATAAAGGCCGAGTGTCTTGGTGGACCGGCATGGGGGTCGGGATTTGGACGCTCCTGCTCATGGCCACCCCGGCCTGGGCACATAAGATTTATCTTCATGCCGAGGCAGTAGGCCAGAAGGTCCAGGGCCGGGCGTATTTCCGGGGCGGCGCTCCGGCCCA
>Ga0308389_1000889_pt1 | contig 21272 bp, 15 predicted proteins | sample Hotspr2Sample148_FD_202362 | JGI IMG/M metagenome (GOLD analysis project Ga0308389, IMG submission 202362) | Hot spring phototrophic mat microbial communities from Mushroom Spring, Yellowstone National Park, Wyoming, United States - 20040719_148 ... | reverse complement strand
GGACGTTCACCATTACAGTTATGTAAAGCTAAAGTTAGTACTAACGATTGGGTAAAATTTTCATTAAATTACATATGAAATTAGCAACCGAAAATTTGAACGCTTCCTAATTTCTTAAATTGCATTGCCCTCCAATTGAAGGTATATTTGCACGATAAAATTTTAATTTCAAAGTAAAAAGGAAAATTTTGGCAAAGATATCAGGATTTTTTTTTCTGTTTTTAACTATAATTTGTTTACAGATATATCCGCAGATAGTCTTTAGAGAAAACCCATCTTATTTAAGGAACATTTCTATCGAAAAAAATTTATTGATTAGTTCCAATTCAGAAATATTTTCACTTTCTGGTGAATGGACGGTAGCTAAGACTAATGAACCAGAAAAGAAATTTCAAATAAACATACCTTCTATTTTTGAAGGAGAGGCTGATTTTACATATTCTAAAAAGTTTTGCCTGAATGAAAATCAAGTAAAGAACAATAAAATTGAAATAATATTTTTAGGATTGAGTTATAGTGCAGATATAAGTGTTAATAAAGCTCTTATTCATAGACATCCAGGAGGCGAAATTCCTTTTTCAATTTCGCTTCCGCGTGATATTCTTTATTATGATAAGGAAAATTTAGTTGAAGTTAAATTGTCATATCATTTAACCTCAGAAACTACTATACCACTGAAGAAAAGATTTTTTTATCCAAAAAGTTATGGTGGAATATTTAGAGATGTTTTGTTAAAAGTATCGCCTCCAGTTAATATTCAAAATGTAATTGTAAATAAATTTATTGACTTTAAGTTTAATCGGGTCAGAATTGATTTAACCACTTTAGTAGAGAATAAAGAACCAAATGTTGATTTTGATACAGGCAATCCTGAAAAAGAAAATTTTATTTTATTCGTTCAACTTTTCTCTCCTGATGGCAAAAATTTAATTACATCGGAAAAAAAAGAATTTCAACTTAAAAGAAATAAAGAAATAAACATTAATAGTACAATAACTTTTAATTCTCCAATTTTGTGGGCTCCTGACTCTCCTACAAACTACAAACTTAAAGTTGAAGTTATCCAAAACAATAATGTGATAGATTTTTGGAGTAATTTAATTTCTTTTTTTGATTTACAAGCAGCCGAAAAAACTTTTCGACTTAATAATACCCCCTTTCAGTTAAAAGGAGTAACCTATGCTCCAGCATTTCTTAACCTTGGTCAATTAATTTCGTTAGAACAACTTGATTTTGACATAAAGAAGATAAAGCAAAGTGGATTTAATTCAGTGAGATTTCTAAAAACGATTCCTCATCCCTATGCGTTGAGAATTTGTGAAATTTATGGACTAATTCCAATAATTGATATACCATTATCTGATTTGACTGAAAACCTTGTTGTATCAACAACATTTAAAGATAGAGTTAAAAGCTACTTAGACCTTTTGCTAAAATCATCTATTTATTATTCTAATTTAATTATTTTGAATTTAGGAACAGGATATTTATCTAATTCAACAAATCATAAAATTTTTCTAAAAGAAATATCATCTTACATTAAAAGCAAAAAAAATATTTTAGTTTCTGCTTCTTTTTGGGGAGAAGAGATTAATCCAATCGAAGGAATTGATTTCTATGGAATTGAAATATTAAATCAACCGGTTACAAAATATTCAGCTATTGTTGAACAAAATCAAAACAGATTAGGAAAAGGTAAAGTTTTCATCTCCGAGGCTACTTATACAGTTAATATAGGTCAATCTGATGGATATAGTAATTTATATTCTTATGAAGCGCAAGCGAAATTTGTCGAAGATTTAATTAAATTTTCTGAATCTAATCAGACTTCAGGCTTTTTCATTAATTCAATGTTTGATTTTAGAGGTGATTTCGGTTCGTTGTTTTTTAGTTATGATAGTGAAAATTTATACAAGGTAGGACTTATTTCAGAAGACAGAGTTGATGAGAGAATTGCTTATAAAGTAGTTACATCTTACCTACAAAACACTGAAAGAGTAACCATTCCAATTGGAACTAATAAAGATGACTCACCAATGATTTTTATTATAACAGGTTTATTCGTTGCTTTATTTATGGGTGTATTAGTTAATTCGGGTAAGAAGTTTAGAGAAGACGCAAAAAGAGCATTATTAAGACCATATAATTTTTATGCAGACATAAGAGATCAGAGAATCATCTCAGGTTATCAATCAATATTTCTAATGATGATTATCTGTTTAACAACGGGATTGGTTATTAGCAATTTCAATTTTTATTTTAAGAACAACTTGTTTTTGGAAAAGCTTTTGCTTTCATTTGGAAGTAAATATATTATGATGGTAGCAAGTTATTTAGCTTGGAATCCTTTAGATTCTACATTAATTCTATTTGCTTTTTCAACTTTATTTATTTTTGCTCTGATGATAATAATTAAATTATTCTCCCTTTTTTTGAGATCTAAAGTTCCTATATCCAATATTTTTTTTGTAGTCGTCTGGGCTTTATTGCCAGTTGTATTGTTTATTCCTATTGGGATCATATTATATAGAATTCTTAACATAGAGGTATTAAATAATTATATTTACATATCGTTAATTTTAATCAAAATCTGGTTGATATTCAGAATAATGAGAGGAGTATATGTAATTTTTGATGTAAGACCATCACAGGTTTATTTTTATGGAATTTTATTTTTTATAACAATTTTTTCTATGTTCATACTTTATTTTGAAATCAATAATTCATTGATTGATAATTTATTATATACACTTAAACAATTCAGAGTAATTTGACAATTGTATCTTTCTAGGGTTGAAATATTAGGTTTCAAATCCTTTGCACAAAGGACTGTTATAGATTTTAATGAGGGAATTACCTCAATAGTCGGTCCTAATGGTTGTGGTAAAACGAATGTGGTGGATGCTATTCGTTGGTGCTTGGGTGAACAAAGAAGTAGCGTGCTTAGAAGCGATAAAATGGAAAATGTAATTTTCAACGGTACGGCAAATAAAAAGCCAATGGGAATGGCAGAAGTTTCTCTTACAATTCAAAACACAAAAGGAATCCTTCCAACTGAATATAATGATGTAACTATTACTCGAAGAATCTTTCGTTCTGGAGAGAGTGAATATCTGCTTAATAAAAACTTGTGCAGACTGAAAGATATTACTAATCTTTTTATGGATACTGGAATAGGTGCTAATGCTTATTCTGTTATTGAATTGAAAATGGTTGAGACTATTTTAAGTAATAAGGCTGATGAAAGAAGAGTTCTTTTCGAGGAAGCTGCAGGTGTAAATAAATATAAGTTAAGGAGAAGGTTAGCCCTTAGAAAGCTTGACGAAGTAAAAGCTGATTTGAATCGAGTTAATGATATTATTTCTGAAGTTGAAAAAAAGGTTAACTCACTTGAAAGACAGGCGAAGAAGTCTAATCGGTTTACTCAACTTTCTGCTCAATTAAAAGAACTTGAACTGGAATTAGCAGAAAGAGAATTTGCTTTGTTCATCTCTAAAATTAGTCTTGAAAATAAATTAAAAGAAGAAAATTTTAATAAAAAAGTTCAAATAGAATTTGAAATAAAAAAATTTGAAGACGAGATTAGTTTTTTAAAGGAAGACCTATCTAAAATTGAAAATGAATTAAATGAAAAAAGAACTGAACTAAATAAATTAAAGGAAAATATTCATCTTACTCAAAAATTTATTTCGGTTCAGACCGAAAGGAAAAATTCGTTAGAACAAAATATTTTAAGATTTGCTGAAGAAATCAGCTCTTTTGAAAAAGAAATTGAAAATTTGACTATCACTATTCAAAATTTCAGTAGTTTAATTCAGCAATTAAATCAGAATCTGGAAATAAAACAAAATCAAAGAGATGCCATTAATTCTGAAATTGAAATCTTATCTAAACAACTTAATGAGAAAAAGGATAAATTAAAACAACATTCGGATGTTCTTATTGAAGAGTATAGAACTATTAACAACCTTGAAAATCAATTGAAGAACATAGAACAATCAATTTCAGAAAAAAAGTCTCAGATTGTAAAACTTGATAATAAAATTATATCCGTTACAAATACGATAGCGAAAACAGTAGGATACATAGAAAACTTAAGTAATGAACGAGATGAAACTAAAAGAAAAATTGAAGAAGCTGAATCTATTTACATTGCAAAGAAAAAAGAAAAAGAAACTCTTGAGAGTCAACTTGCAGGATTAAAAGAAAAAGAAATAGAAATTAAAAGCATAATCTCTTCACTAAAAGAAAAAATAGAGTTCATACAAAATTTAATTGATAACCTTGAAGGTGTTTCAAAAGGTGCTAAAATTCTTTTAGAAAATAATTCTTGGTCAAAAAATAAACCTACAATACTTGCTCATATCGGAAACACTGATGATAAATTTCGTTTTGCTATTGAATCTGCTCTTAAAAATTTATTGAACAATTTAATTGTTGATTCTACCGAAGATTTATTAAATGGTATAAACTATTTAAAGGAAAATAGAATCGGAAAAGCAACATTTTTTATTCCAGAAGATTCTTTTAAAAGAGCAAACGGATTATTAGGTGTTATTCAAAAATTAGTTCATAAAGTTTTAGTAATTAAGGTTTCTAAAAATCCTAAATTTCTTGGCTGGGCTTCTGACTTAATTGATACAGATGAAAAATGGAAAAAATTTTTTAATAAACTTCTTTATGATGTTTGTATAGTAGAAGATATTGAAACAGCATTTGATTTATTTAAGAAATACAAAATTTTTAGTATTGCTACATTGAACGGAGATTTTATTTCGAAGGATGGATTTATTACCGCTGGTTCAGAGCCGGGCCTGGATGATACACTCTTTGGAAGGAAAAAACTTCTTGAAAATTTAAAGTCTGAATTTCCTCAACATTCTGAAAAACTTTCAGAGATTCAAAATAAGATCTTACAAACTGAAAATGCTCTCAATCAAATTGATTTATCAGTTCTTTCTGAGCGAGGGAAAATGCTTGTCAATGACCTATCAGCTATCGAAAAGCAAATTTCCCAATTTGAATATGAAATTAAAAAATCTAACGATGAGATTGATAAAATTCAAAATGAAATAAAAGATTTTGTTGCTCAATCAAATAATCTTGAAAATCAAAAAATAAAAATCTTAAGTTTACTTTCAGAAGAAATTTCTAAAAAAGAAAATCTGGAAGAACTAAAAAGCCAGTTTGAATCGGATTTAGTGCTAACACAAACTACATTTGATAAATTAGTTAAAGATAAAAATAACATTGATATCGAGATTGAAAGAATTCTAGGAGAAATTAAAAATTATCATAATACCATCTTGCGTTCTGAAGAATCAATAAATTCATATCAACAAAACATTCTAAAGAAAAAAACAGATATTCAATTCTCTAAAGAGGAATTATTAAAAATTGAAGAGAAACTACATCACGAAAACATTAAACTTCAGGAGAGTGAAAACAAATTAAAATTTTTACAAAAGGATTTAGATGATATTGAAAGTAATTATAAATCATTAAAACTTTCTGTTAATTATAAAGAAAATGAACTTAAAGAGCTAAGAAATCAAAGAGAACAAATTCAAAATTCAATTCATCAGCTGGATATCTCGCTTAAAGAACTTGAAATAAAAAGAGATTCTTTAGTAGAACATATAAATGAAACTTACTCAATTCAAATTTCACTCAAAGAGTTTGAAGATTTAGATGGTTATGATTTCAAAACAAGACATACAGAAGTGCAAGAATTAAAAGAGAAGATAAAAAATTTGGGACCTGTCAATTTACTTGCTTATTCAGAATATGAAGAAGAAAAACAGAGATTAGATTTCTTTCTTGAGCAAAGAAATGATTTATTAGAATCAGAAAAAGATGTTGTAAAAACGATAGAAGAAATTAATCAAACAGCACAAGCTTTATTTAAAGAAACTTTTGATAAAATTCGAGAAAACTTCATTAAAATTTTCAGAACTCTCTTTGAACCGGGTGACGAAGCTGATCTAAAACTTGAAGAAGACAATGACCCGCTGGAAGCAAAAATTGAAATTATAGCTAAACCTCGTGGTAAAAGACCTACTTCTATTGATTTACTTTCAGGTGGTGAAAAAACTTTAACTGCAATAGCGTTATTATTTGCAATTTATCTTGTCAAACCAAGTCCATTTTGTATTCTAGATGAGATTGATGCACCTCTAGACGATGCTAATATTGATAGATTTACCAGATTATTGCACGAATTTAAAAAAGATACACAATTTATTGTAGTCACACATAATAAACGAACTATGGAATCAGCCGAAACACTTTATGGCGTCACTATGCAAGAAGAAGGTATTTCCAAACTTGTATCAGTAAAATTTAATGATGATTTCGACTTTTTAGAGAATAACTAAATGAGAATTTCAAAAAAAATATTTTTGATAATTCTATTTTATAACTTTAATGTTTCGTCTCAATGGGCATTCGACCCAAGCTTAAATACACCTCTAGTAATCAATTCAAATGATCCAAAAAATATTTCAGTTCAAGGTGATAGTAAAGATGGTGGTTTTATTGTATGGCAAGATAGTGTAACATCAAACTTGTGTAATGTGTATTTTCTTCACTTTAACAAAGAAGGACAGGTGAGCTTTCGTTCTGATGGTAAAGTAATATCTTTATCTCCTTTTAATAAATTAAATCCTGTTACAGATATTAACTCGAATGATGAAGTCATAATTTTATGGACGGAAATAATCTCTTCAGAAAAACAAACATTAAACATTCAAAAGGTCAATTCAATTGGTTCTCGATTATGGGGGGATTTTGGTGTCCAATTATTAAAAATTGAAGGTGAGATTATTAACTATTCTCTCTCCTGTGATAATTCAGGAACAATTTTTATATCTGCAATAACAAAAAATTTTTCAACAAGACAAATATCAAAAAATATTATCAGAGTTTCATCAAACGGTAAACTTATTGATAAAAATGAACCATACAAAAAAATCGTAGGCAAAATTCATAATACAAAAATAATTTCAGTAGATTCTTCCTTTGCCGGAGTATTTTGGATTGAGGATGTAAATAATAAAACTACTTTAAATTTTAACTCCCAAAGTTTCAAAAGAAAAACTCAAGAAAAAGTTAAAATCTCTAATCCAAATGAAAATGTAATTGATTTTATGGTAAAAAAAATCGGCAACGACTTTTACATTGTATGGACGGTTCAAGGTAAAATAAAGAAAATTTATCATCAAATGATTTCAAATAAAGGAATTAAAAAGTGGGGAGATGAAGGAAAATTAGTTACAACTTTACAAGGAAATAATTACAATCCGAATTTTGCTTTTCATCGTAATAAAATCATAGTATCCTTTGTAAATGAAAAAAACAAGGACAAAAATATTTATGCTGAAGCATTTGATTTAAATGGTGAAAAAATATGGAAGCGAAATCCTTTATCTATAATCGATATACCTGGTGACCAATTCGGGCAGCAAGTGGTATCAGCTTTCGACGGTGCTTTCATAATTGCTTGGATTGACAGAAGAAAAAATGATAGTTTAGGAGACATATTTGCTCAAAAAATAACTTTGGATGGAAAATTTTTATGGGATTCTCTTGGTGTAGATTTGGGCACTTCACCAAATTCAATCAAAAGTTATTTGAATTTAGTTGCAGTTAAAAATGGTGGTGCTATTGCAATTTTTAAAGACCAAAGAAATACTAAAGGCGAAATTTTTGGACAGAAAATCTATTCTACTGGAACTTATGCAGGACAGATTCTTGGACTCAAATCTGAAATTATTGGCGATTCAATTAAAATTTCTTGGTATGTTGCTAACGAACCTAATATTGTTGAGTATGAAATTTTATGTAAATATGAAGACGAACTTTATTGGAAAAGCATTGCGAAATTAAAAAAAATTAGTAATAATGTCGTTAATTTTTACCAATATTACGACTTCCCTGATTATAATGGACCTATAAACTACAAAGTAATTCAAATAATCGATGGTAAAGAGAATCAGCAATCTGATATAAGTAGCGTAAATTATGTTACAAACTTTGATGACTATGTTCTTTTTCAGAACTCTCCTAATCCATTTTCAGATAAAACAGCCATTAGTTTTTTAATTCCGCACAGTCATTTTGTTGAAATTGAAATTTTCGATATCAAATTAAACCCTATTAAAACTTTAGTAAAAGAATATTTTAATAATGGCAAGCATACAGTGATTCTGGATGCTAATGATATTCAACCAGGGATATACTTTTATAGAATGAAAGCAGGAAATTTTGTATCAGTAAAAAAAATGATAGTAAATAAATGACATTAAAACCTACTATAAAAATTTTTATCGATTTTGATGGAACTATTTCCTCAAAAGATGTAGGAAGAGAAATATTCTTAAATTTCGGAAATAAAGAAATTGCTTTTAATATATTAAATGATTTTCAAAATGGTTTAATTTCATCTAAAAATTGCTGGGAAAAATTAATAGAAAATACATACTTAATATCTGAACAAGACCTAAATAAAATTATTGATGATATTCCAATCGATTCTTCTTTTCATAGATTTGTTGATTTTTGCTCTCGTGAATTTATAGATATTTTTATCATTAGTGATGGTTTTGACTTTTACATAAAAAGAATTCTCAAAAGAGAAAATCTTGAACAAATTAAATTTTTTTCTAATGTTCTTAGGTTAAAAGATGGAAAATTATCTGCTGAATTTCCTTATTTTAATCCTGATTATCCACGTTTCTCAAATCCTAAGATGATTCATATAATGGATAATAGTAGCGATGATGATTTTACAATCTACATTGGTGATGGAAATTCTGATACGGAATCTGCTCAATACTGTGATTTAATTTTCGCTAAAGATGAACTTCTAAAGTTTTGTGAGAAAAATAGAATATCGTTTTATTCATATAAAAATTTTGACGATATTCAGAAGATTATAATGAAATTATTGTCAAGAAAAAGGCTCAGAAAAAGTCATAGAGCTTATCTTAAACGTAAATTTGCTTATGAAGCAGAGTGAAAAATAAGAAAATAGCACAATTATTTTTTAAAAATAGAAGCTACACTCCAATTCCTTTTTTGATTTTAATGGTTTTTTTTGAAAATGCTACTATTGAATCTTTATTATCAGGATTTATCATTTCATTATCTGGAGAGGCTGTAAGACTATGGGGTGTTTGTTATGCAGGAAGTGAAACAAGAACTACAGGAAAAGTTGGAGGCACAAACTTAATTATCAGTGGTCCATTCGCTTTTATTAGAAACCCACTTTATCTTGGAAATATTATAATTTATTTAGGTTTTGGAATAATGACATTAGCATTATTTCCCTATCTTCAAATAATTGCATTAATATTTTTCTTGATTCAATATAGACTGATTGTCTCAGAAGAAGAAGAATATCTTTTTAATACTTTTGGAGAGAAATACAAAAAATATTTTGATTCTGTTCCAAGGTTTTTTCCAAGACTTAATCCATTTAAGGATATAACTATTGAACAACCTGAATTTAACCTAAAATCAGGATTAAAATCTGAAAAAAGAACACTTCAGGCATTATTTGGTATTGCAATATTTTTATTTGTAAAATTTTTTATTAGAAATTATGTATGACCATATTTTGTTAGTTGCTGGAGAAACTTCTGGAGATTTACACGGTGCTGAACTAATTAAAGAATTAAGAATTCTTTCACCTGATATGAAGTTTTTTGGTATTGGGGGAGAAAATATGAAAAATTCAGGTGTTGAAATTCTATATCACAGTAATCAATTAAATTTTATGGGCTTTGTTGAAATTATAAAATACCTTCCATTTATAAGAAAAGTTAAAGAAGATTTAATTTCAGAAGTTATTAGAAGAAAAACTAAATATGCTATTTTGATTGATTATCCAGGGTTTAATTTGAGTATTGCAAAAAGACTTAAAGACTTAAATGTTAAGATATTTTATTATATCTCCCCACAAGTTTGGGCTTGGGGTCAAAGCAGAGTAACAAAAATTAAGAACTTTATATATAAAATGTTTGTAGTTTTTCCTTTTGAAGAGATTTTTTATAAAAATTTAGGTATTGATGCTGAATATGTAGGACATCCACTTATCACAAAAATTAATGAATATAAGTTCTTAGATAAAAAAACTTTATTTGAAAAATTCAATCTCGATTTTAACAAAGAAATATTGTTGTTATTACCTGGTAGTCGAAAACAGGAAGTTTCATTAATCTTTCCAGAAATTTATCCTGCAGCAAAAAAATTGTCTTATAAATTCAATATGCAGATAGTAGTTGCTTGTTCGACTTCAATCAATGAGAGTTTTATTCAGAAAATTACACCACAGAAAGATTACATAATAATCAAAGGGCACACTTACGATTTATTAAAACACTCTAAATTCGGAATAATTAAATCTGGCACTTCTACACTTGAGGCAGGACTTTTGGGACTTCCTATGATAATTGTTTATAAAGCTAATTTTTTATCTTATTTAATTGGAAGGATTTTAATTAAAGTTAACAACATCGGAATTGTAAATATCTTATTAGAAAAATCTCTAATTCCAGAATTAATTCAAAAAAACTTAAATGAAAGAAATATAATAGAACAAGTAAGTAATTTATTATCTGATGAAAAAAAATTAGACGAAATTAAGGAAGAATTAAAACAAATTGGTCTAAAGTTAGGAACTAAAAACGCATCAAAAATCGCGGCTGAAAAAATTATTTTATCTTTTTGAACTAAAATCGAAAATGTTAAAGAAAGTAAAACAAAGCGTTTACAGAAAAATTGGACATTTAATTCTTAAACATTTTCTCAATTTACTATGTAAAACTTTAAGAGTAGATAAAGTCAATCAAAAAATTATTGAAGAACTAGAAAATCTGAATCAGAACTTCGTTTTAGCATTTTGGCACGGAACGATGATTTTACCGTGGTTCTTGCATAGAAACAAAAATTTCTCTGCTTTAACAAGTTTAAGTAAAGATGGTGATTTACTTGCAAAACAATTAAAATATTGGAAATACAATGTTATTAGGGGGTCAAGTCACAAAGGTGGAGATGTTGCATTAGGAATTATGATTGATTGTGCTAAAAATAAATATTCTATCGCTATAACACCTGACGGTCCTACTGGACCTCCAAGAAAGTTTAAAGCTGGAGCTGTAATAACTGCAAAAAAAAGTGGAATACCCTTAATTCTAGCTGGAGTTGGATTTGATAAGAAAAAACAACTCAAAAGTTGGGATAGTTTTCAGATCCCCTTTCCATTTAGCAAGGCAAAAATTATTTACTCTGAACCTATAATTGTTGATAGTAATTTAGACTATCAACAAACTGATAAAATCATTAAATATTGTGAAAACCTTCTAAATAATTTGCAAAACAAAGCGGAAATATTTTCACATAATGACTAAATTTATTAAAATATTACTAATTCTTTTTGTCCCTATTTATTACATAATAATTAGTTTAAGAAATTTTTTTTTCGATATCGGATTATTCAAGTCTGAAAAAGTTAACGGGAAAGTTATTTCAATTGGAAACATTGTAGTCGGAGGGTCTGGAAAAACGCCTTTCGTAATTTATATTACTAAAAAATTAAAAGAACTTGGATGGAAACCTTCTGTTTTAAGTCGTGGTTATGGTCGTAAGTCGAAAGGTTATTTACTTGTTTCAAAAGATGGTTATCAAATTGCTGATGTCGATAAGTGTGGAGATGAAATCTATCAAACCGTTATCGAATGCAAAGTCCCAGCTGCCGTCGCTGAAAGAAGAATTGAAGGCGCTTCCAAATTATTAAAGGAAGTTGATAGCAATATTATTGTTCTTGATGATGCTTTTCAGCATAGATGGATTAAGAGAGATGTAGATATTGTTTTGATTGATAAAAACTTTTTTACTAATGATTCAATTTTTAATCATTCACTTCTGCCTGCTGGAATTATGCGAGAGCCATTAAGTTCAGTCAAGAGAGCTGATGCAATAATATTAAATAAAAAATTCTCAAATAGTAAAAACGATTTTGCAATAAAAAATTTGAAAAAGTACAATAAGCCATTTTTCATTGCATCATATAAAGCTATCAGCTTTATTGATATGACTAGAAAAACGGAACATTCTTTAGAAGATTTTGATGGTCAATTCAGTTTAATTGTTTCTGGAGTTGCAAATCCCCTCTCTTTCTTAACTATTTTGAATAAATTAGGAGTTGATACAACCAACAAATTAATTTTTAAGGATCATAAGAATTATACAAATAAAGAAGTTCAACTTATTAGAAAAACATTTTACACTACTAATTCTCATTCCGTAATTACTACTGAAAAAGACGCAGTAAAATTGCTTAAATTTGCAGTTGAGTTTGACGATATTGATATTTTTTATCTCAAAATTGATATAAATATTGAAAATGAAGATAAATTTATTGAGTTCTTAAAAAATAAACTAAATAATTAAACTAACAGACAATTTGATAAACTTATTGGAGGTAAAAGTTCAAATGGCACAAAAAAAGAAATATGTTTACTACTTCGGTGGAAAAAAAGCTGAAGGCAGAGCTGATATGAAAGCTTTGCTCGGTGGTAAGGGGGCTAATCTTGCTGAAATGGTCAATATAGGCTTACCTGTTCCAGCAGGTTTCACTATTACAACTGAGGTTTGTACAATCTATTATAAAAATAATAAAAAATTACCAAAAGAACTTGAAAAACAAGTTAATGACGCTCTCGCAAAAGTTGAAAAACAAATGGGTGCAAAGTTCGGTGACCTAAAAAATCCGCTTCTTCTCTCTGTTCGCTCTGGTGCAAGAGCATCTATGCCAGGTATGATGGAAACAATATTAAATGTTGGTCTTAATGACGAAACTCGAGAAGCTTTGATAGCAAAAACTGGAAATCCAAGATTCGTTTATGATTCTCATCGTCGTCTAATTCAAATGTATTCTGATGTTGTAATGGAAAAAGCTGCCGGTATTGAACCAGAAGAAGGAAAAGGCGTTAGACAACAACTTGAAAAAGAATTACATAAAATGAAAGAAGCGCGTGGTGTTCACATTGATACTGACCTGACTGCTGAAGATTTAAAGGAACTTGTTGAGATTTACAAAGAAAAAGTAAAAGAAGTTTTAGGAAAACCATTTCCTGAAGACCCCATGGAACAACTTTGGGGCGCTATTTCCGCTGTTTTTCAAAGTTGGATGGGTAAAAGAGCAATTTCTTACCGAAGAATTGAAGGAATTCCTGATGATTGGGGAACTGCAGTAAATGTTCAATCTATGGTATTTGGTAATATGGGTGACACTTCAGCTACAGGAGTTGCTTTCACTCGTAACCCTGCAACTGGCGAAAATTATTTTTATGGTGAATGGCTACCAAATGCCCAAGGTGAAGATGTAGTAGCCGGTATTAGAACCCCTAATCCAATAAATGAAGTCGGGAAAAATGAACATAACGCTCATCTACCTTCGTTAGAAAAAGCTATGCCCTCAACTTATAAAGAACTACTAAAGTATCAGAAAATTTTAGAAAAACATTATCGTGATATGCTTGATATAGAGTTTACGATTCAAGAAGGAAAACTCTATATGTTACAATGTAGGGTTGGTAAAAGGAATGGACCAGCAGCAGTTAAGATGGCTATTGATATGTATAAAGAAAAATTAATTTCCAAAGAAGAAGCAATTATGAGAGTTCAACCTTCTCAACTTGATGAGTTTTTACATCCCTTTGTAGATCCAGTTGCAGAATTAAGTCATAAACCAATTGCTAAAGGTTTACCAGCTGGCCCCGGAGGGGCTTCCGGACAAGTCGTTTTTTCTGCTAACGATGCTGTTCAATGGGCTAATAATGGAAAGAAAGTAATTCTCGTGCGTGATGAAACTAATCCAGAAGATATTGAAGGTATGAGAACTGCACAGGCAATATTAACAGCCAGAGGAGGTATGACTTCACACGCTGCATTGGTTGCAAGAGGATGGGGTAAATGTTGTATTGTCGGGGCTGGTAGTATTAAAATAAATTATGAAGAAAAATTCTTCTCCACCGGTGATATTATTGTCAAAGAGGGAGATTGGCTTACTTTAAATGGTACTAAAGGAACCGTCTATTTAGGTGAATTACCAATGAAAAAATCTGCTGAAGAAAATCCTGATTTTCAAGCTTTAATGAAATTATGCGATTCAGTCAGAAAACTTAAAGTAAGAACAAATGCTGATACACCGGAAGATGCTGCTCGAGCTCGTTCTTTTGGTGCTGAAGGTATTGGTCTTTTCAGAACTGAACATATGTTCTATGGAAAAGACTCTGAAGAACCTTTATTTTTACTTCGTAAAATGATTCACTCCAAATCTGAAAGTGAAAGAATATCAGCATTAAACGAATTATTCCCTTATGTCAAAAAAGATGTAAAAGGAACTCTTGAAGCTATGGATGGTTTTCCAGTTACTTTCAGAACACTTGATCCTCCATTACATGAATTTGTTCCTAAAAGAATGGATGAGCGCGAAAAACTTGCTGCAAGCCTCGGAATAGGTTTAGAAGAATTAAATAAAAGAGCTGACTCTTTACACGAAAGTAATCCAATGATGGGGCATCGTGGAGTTAGATTAGGGATTACTTATCCTGAAATCACTGAAATGCAAGTTCGAGCAATTTTTGAAGCTACTGCTGAACTTATTAAAGATGGCAAGAAGCCCTTCCCTGAAATAATGATACCTGTTACTTGTCATGTAAATGAAATTAAACATCAATATGAAATTATATCAAGAGTTTATAAAGAGGTTTGTGATAAATTTGAATTGAAAAAAATTCCATATCTTACTGGTACAATGATTGAAATTCCAAGAGCAGCCTTAACAGCAGATAAAATTGCTGAAGTAGCTCAATTTTTCTCTTTTGGAACTAATGATCTTACTCAAATGGGTTTCGGATTTTCTAGAGATGATATTGGTTCTTTCCTTCCTGATTATTTAGAAAAGAAAATATTACCAGGCGACCCATTTGAATCAATAGATCAGGAATCAATTGGTAAACTTATGGAAATTGCCGTTGAAGGTGGAAGAAGAACTCGACCAGACCTAAAAGTGGGAATTTGTGGTGAGCATGGTGGTGAGCCAAAATCAGTTGAATTCTGTCATAAAATTGGTTTGAACTATGTTAGTTGTTCCCCATTTAGAGTTCCTATTGCTAGACTTGCTGCTGCTCAAGCTGTTATAAAAGAAAAAAATAATTCAACTGAAAAAAAAGTTGTTAAAAAAGCAAAATCAAAAAAAACTAAATAAAATTGTTTTTTTACAGATGGGCTCAATTGAGCTCATCTATTTTTTTAATTTTATCATTTAACATTTAAGGAATTAAAATGAAGCTATCAGATTTAAATTTTACTTTGCCCAAAAATCAAATTGCTAAGTATCCTGTCTCTCCAAGAGATAAAGCAAAACTCTTAGTTGTTAATAAAGAAACTGGAGAAATGGAAGACAAACACTTTTATGATTTGATTGATTATGTAAACGAAGGTGATGTCATAGTTGTAAATGAAACTAAAGTTTTTCAGGCAAGGCTTATTGGTAAAAAAGAAAAAACAGGGGCAAAAATTGAAGTTTTCTTGCTTCGAGAGTTAAATAAGAATGATATGATATGGGATGTAATTGTTGAACCAGCTAGAAAAGTTAGAATTGGTAATAAGATTTATTTCTCAGATAATCTCTGGTGTGAAATTATTGACAATACTACATCCAGAGGCAGAACGGTTAGATTTAATCAGCAAAATGTTTTCGACGCAATTGAAAAAATCGGTCTTACACCTTTACCTCCTTATATTAAGCGTGATCCCGAGCCAAGCGATAAAGAAAACTATCAAACTGTTTATGCAAAAGTTCATGGTTCAGTTGCTGCCCCCACAGCTGGGCTTCATTTTACTGAAAAACTTATTCATAAAATTGAAAAGAAAGGAGTTAAATTTGTTCCTATTATTCTTCACATTGGACAAGGAACTTTTAGACCTGTAGAAGTTGAGGACCTAACAAAACACAGAATGGATTCCGAATATTTTGAAATTAGTCCTTCATCAGCTGAACAGATTAATGAAGCAATAAGGAATAATAAAAATGTTTTTGTAGTTGGAACCTCTACCTGTCGAGCCTTAGAAACAAGCACTACCGCCGAAGGTTTTGTCAAAGCTAATAAAGGCTGGACTGATAAATTTATTTATCCGCCTTATTTGTTTAAAGTAACCAAAAAACTAATCACAAACTTTCATCAACCAGAGTCAAGTTTAATATTGTTAGTAGCCGCTCTTTTAGGTGTTGATTTAACTATGAAAGCTTATAAAAAAGCATTGAAAGACAAATATAGATTTTTAAGCTACGGCGATGCTATGTTAATTCTCTAATTTATGAAAATAATTACAATAATTCCGGCTGGCGGAAGAGGCTTAAGGAGTGGATTTAACACCCCAAAGCAATATCTGAAAATTAATGGTAAAGAAATAATCGCATATTGTCTTGAAACTTTCCAAAAGAATAAGTTAATCAATGAAATAGTTATCGCTGCTGAACCTAATTATTTTAATCTTATTATTAGATTGGTTAATAAATACAATTTAAAAAAGGTAAAAAAGATAGTTGAAGGTGGATTAACAAGGCAAAAATCTGTTTTTAATGCATTGTTATCTGTTAATGCAGATAAAAATGATTTAATCGTTGTTCACGATGCAGCCAGAGCTTTACTGCCTGATAATATTCTTAATAAAGCATTAAATTTAGCGATTAAAGAAGGTAATGCTGTCGTCTGTTTAAATGCTAAAGATACTCTTATAAAAGGTAAAAATACTATTAACGAGTACTTAAATCGTGAAGAAGTTTTTTATGTTCAAACACCTCAAATTTTCAGATATAATGTTTTATTGCGTGCTTTCGAAAATGCAAATGATAAAAACATAGAAGCTACCGATGAGTCTTATTTAGTTAAGTTACTTGGTAAAAAAGTTTTTATTTCTGAAGGGTCAATATTTAACTTTAAAGTAACTACTAAAGATGATGTTGTCTTATTCAAAAAAATAGTTACTAACTACTCTTCTAAATTAAAAATAAAATCTTGATAAATTATAATTTGATTAAATAGAACTATGGATTTATTCATAAAAGATGCCCTGCAGAATTTAGCGTCTCCAATGATAATGTTTTTCATTCTTGGTTTTTTATCTACAGTAATAAAATCGGATATTGAAATACCACAAGCAATTTCAAAAGCTTTGGCTATTTATTTTATGATAGCCATTGGATTCAAAGGCGGTGTTGAAATTAGCAAAAATGGGCTTGAGAATGGTTTATTTCAATCAATATTGAATTCGCTTATAATAGGAATTACTACTCCACTTATTTCATTCCTAATTCTAAAATACATAGGAAAAATTGATAACATAAATTGCGGTGCTATATCTGCTCACTATGGTTCAGTTAGTGTGGTTACTTTCGTCACCGCAATAGCATTTTTAAATATTAAATCTATTCAATATAGCGGATATATGGCTGGTATGATGGCTTTGATGGAATCTCCTGCTATTTTTGTATCTATACTTTTAGTTAGAATTTTTAGCTCTCAAAAAATCTCAACATTAAAATCAAATTATTTAGATCTATTACGAGAATCTTTATTTAATTCAAGCATTGTACTTCTTTTTGGTAGTTTAGTAATAGGAATGATTGTTGGTGAAAGAGGAATGATGAGTGTAAAACCATTTTTAGTTGAACCATTTAATGGTATTCTAACTTTGTTTCTTTTAGATATGGGAATGATTGCAGGACAAAGAATAGGCGAATTTAAGAAAGTAGGATTGTTTCTAAGTTTGTTTGCAGTTTTCATGCCTGTTTTGAATGCTTTATCCGCAATTTTTCTGAGTAGCTCGTTTAATTTAAGTAAGTCTGATGCATTTTTATTTACAGTATTAGCAGCAAGTTCATCTTATATCGCTGCACCAGCCGCGGTGAGAATTGCATTGCCACAAGCTAATCCTGCTTATTACATCACTATGTCTTTAGCTATTACATTTCCATTTAATATTATGTTTGGTATTCCGATATATTTTTATTTAATAAATAATTGGTTCTAAAATGAAAAAATTAGAAATAATTATTGAGGCAGTCGAAAAAAGAAAAGTCTGCCGTTTACTTGATGAATTAAATGTTTCTGGATATACTATTATTGATAATGTTCTGGGTAAGGGAAGTCATTTTACTCGAAGCGGTTCAGAATTAAGTGATGTGATGAAAAATTCTATGATTATTGTGGTCGAAAATGATGAAATCGTATCTAAAATAATTAATGTTCTGAAAGAAGAAGTTTTGAATTTCTACTCAGGAAAACTTTTTCTATCAGATGTTCAATCGGTTGATTAATTAAAAGGCTATTATATGAATAAATTCAAATTGCATTGCTCAAATTACCTGATATTTTTCATTCTAATATTAAGTTCATTTTCTCATCTCAAATCTCAGATATTTTATGGTTATAACCTCGATACCGTTAAGGCTCAAAGATTTGATATGGGGAAAATGTGGACATTTGAGGATTTTCCTTTTGATTATTTTAAAGAAGAATACAATTTTACTCCTGACAAAAAATGGTTGGAAAAATTACAGAAATCTGCTCTAAGATTAGGCAGTGGGTGTAGTGCTTCTTTTGTCTCAGAAGACGGACTAATTATGACCAATCATCATTGCATAAGAGGTATCCTTCCTTCAGTTCAAAAAGATAATGAAAACATATTGAAAAATGGTTTTTTAGCCAATTCAATCGATGAAGAAAGGAGAATTAACAATCTAAGGGTTGAACAACTTCTAGTGATAGAAGATGTTACTGATAGAATCAATAATGCTATCAAATCTGCTCAATCAGATGAAGAGAAATTAAAACTTCATCTAAACGAAGAAGAGAAAATAATTTCAGAATATCAATCCAAATTCGACGATTTAGTTTTTAGAATTACATCATTGTACGATGGAGGGAGGTTTTCTTTATACGGCTATAAAATTTATGATGATATTAGATTAGTTTTCGTTCCCGAATTATCAGTTGCCAAACTTGGCGGTGATTTTGATAATTTCACTTACCCCCGCTACGGATTAGATTGTGCTTTTTTACGCGCTTATGATAATGGAAAACCTATAAAATCAAATTTTTTCCTTAAGTGGAGCAACGAAGATGTCTTCGAAAACCAGTTGGTATTTGTCATCGGAAATCCAGGTAATACTGATAGAATATTAACAACTGAACAAATTGAATTTGAAAGAGATTTTAGATATCCTATTATGGTTGAAATGCTTAAAGATTTATATGAAGTTTATAAACAAATGGTTGATAATTCAAATGCTGAAGACTTTAAACTTATAGCAAGACTATTCACTATTGGAAATTCATTAAAAGTTTTTCAAGGCACTTATAATGCATTACTAGACCCTATTTTAATGGCCAGGAAAAAAGATTTTCAAAATTCATTTAAATCTGCTATTTTATCTGATGTTAATCTAAAAGTTAAGTATGGAAATATTTGGGATGATATTTCATCTATCATAAATCAACAGAAAAAATATTCTAAAATGATTTTTTCATTTAATATCTCTAACTTTTACTCACCTCAATATCTAATTATTGCAAATCGTTTGTATGATTTAATTGAAGAGTATGATAAAGGTAAAATAAATTCTGAAAAATTCTTTAACGAAGCTAAAAAACTTTACCCTGAGGAGATAGATTATAATCTTCATAATAACTTGTTAAAAGTTCAATTAAACATCTGGAAAAGAAATATCGACCCAAATTCTGATATTTATAAAAAAGTTTTTTTTACTGATAATAATAATGAACTTTTAGATGAGATATTGAGAAAAAGTTATTTTTCATCAAAAGAAAATTATCTAAAACTAATTCAAAAATCACCTGACGAAATTTTAAGAATCGATGACCCTTTACTGAATTTTATCAAACTTTCTAAACCTGAGTTACTTAAATATTCAGAAGAAAATAGAATATCAACTCAAAAATTAAATACTCTAAAACAGATGCTTGGTGAGGCTCTTTACAAAGTATACGGTAATACTATCCCTCCAGATGCTACATTTACCTTAAGAATTGCAGATGGAATTGTTAAAGGATATCACTACAATGGAACTATCGCACCAATTAAAACTACTTTTTATGGTGCACTAGATAGATATTACTCTTTTGAAAAAAAGTTCCCTTACAATCTTCCTGATTACTGGGAAAAATTACCTGCAGAATTTGACCTCTCAACTCCATTAAATTTTATCAGCACTAATGACATTGTTGGTGGTAATTCTGGTAGTCCAGTGGTTAATGTGAATGGCGATGTTATAGGATTGGCGTTTGATGGAAATATTGAAAGTTTACCTAATAATTTCATCTACACTACTGAATCTAATAGAACTATCTCTGTTTCAGCTAAAGGAATGTTCAACGCAATTAAATACATTTATAAAGCTCACAAGTTATCAGAAGAATTATTGAGTGGGAAAAGAATCGATGAATAATTATGCTAAATATTTTAATAATCTTTTAATTCTTAAATATTCTATTCAAGCTCAAAATTTTTAGTAAAAATTATCTAACATAAAAGTGATTTTATAACAGAGCTAATTTTTGTTGTGTAAAATATATTGATTATATTTCGTCAGTTAACGAAATGAAATTTGTATGATTGAAGAAAAAGCAAAACTCTTTAAATCCCTTTCTGACTCAAACCGGCTTCGCATTCTTAAAATGCTTCAAATCAAACCGCTTTGCGTTTGTGAAATAACCGATATTCTCAAACTTGCAACTTCGACTGTTTCTAAACATTTGAGCATACTTAAGGAAGTTGGCTTTATTATTGAACAGAAAGACGGAAAGTGGGTTAATTATATGATTAATCCTCAACCAGACGATCCAAGAATATCTTCAATAATTTCCACTCTGGTTTTCTGGATTGCTGACAAGAAAATTATAGTAGCCGACAGAATTAAGGTTAATAGGGTTGATAGATATTCTGTTTGCTCAAAGTAAAATTTTTTATCTCATTTCGATAATTAACGAATTATTAGATTTATTATGAACTCTATAAAATATTTAGACTACAACCTAAACAGTTATATATGTAATGTAATTATGATTAAAATCAGTGGACTTATTTATGGGACTTTATTTTAATCACCTTTGTGCACTTTGTGAAGTACTTTGTGCTCTTTGTGGTTAGCTATTCAACCACAAAGTTCACTAAGGATTTTC